>LNFM01003909.1_pt1 | contig 28403 bp, 28 predicted proteins | sample 596031 | NCBI WGS metagenome assembly LNFM01 (sample SAMN04254537, study PRJNA301005) | activated carbon metagenome | isolation source: dual media filters at the Ann Arbor, Michigan drinking water treatment plant | place: USA: Ann Arbor
AGAACAGCGGCAGCGCATAGATGAACCACAACGGGCCATGCGGAGCGAGAAAAAGCCACAGATAGTCGATTGCCAGTGGCGCGGCGGCCGAACTATCTCGAGCGACAGCCGAGGCGAACCCGGGGGCGAACTCGATGGTCGCCCAGATGGCGTAAAAGTACGCATAGTGAACGACCCGCCGATCCAGAAACTCAGGCCAGGCGCGATCGACGATTCGCGCCACAAACAGGCCGGACAGGAGGAACAGCGCGGGCAAGCGGAATGGTTGAACGACGCGGATCAACGCATCGAAGGCCTCCGCATCAGGCACGTCCGCCAGCGCGAATCGCGCATGCAGGACGACAATCAGGATGATGCTGATGCCGCGGGCATGGTCGACCCATGCCTGCCGTGCACTGCTTCCCACAAGCCGATCCGCCACCTGACCTCCGTGCTGGCACGGGCGTCAAGGGTCTTTCTGACCGACGCGCCCAGCGCGCGGCGAAGGGGCAACGCACGTTCCCACGCTTGGCCGCGCTGTGGCGGCAGCGCACAAATACTTCAAGCGAAGCTTGAAATATTTTAGTTTAAGAAATGTCTATAACTATTTGAATAATTTATAGAAATTATCAGAAGAAGCTCGGGCAATGTCGTCATGCGAGACACCTCGAAGCATGGCAATCTTCGTCGCCACGTGGGGTACGTAGCTCGGCTCATTACGTTTGCCGCGGTGGGGAACCGGCGCCAAATACGGCGAATCGGTCTCGATCAGCAAGCGATCGAGCGGCACTTTCCTGGCGACCTCTTGTAAGTCCGTCGCGCTCTTGAACGTCACGATGCCCGAAAAGGAGATGTAGAAGCCCAGGTCGAGTGCGGCCGCGGCAACCTCCCAGCTCTCGGTGAAGCAGTGCATCACGCCGCCAGCCTCGGCCGCGCCCTCTTCGCGCATCAGGCGCAGGGTGTCGGCGGCGGCGGCGCGCGTGTGCACGATCAGCGGCTTGCCGCAGCGACGCGCAGCGCGGATGTGGGTCCGGAATCGCTCCCGTTGCCAGTCGAGCGGCTCCTTGAGCCTGTAGTAGTCCAGTCCGGTCTCGCCGATCGCCACCACCTTGGGCTCCCCGGCCAGCTGCACAAGGGTGTCCACGTCCGGCTCCTGTAGCGGGGCGCCCTCCTGCCCATCGCCTGCCGGATAGTCCGGGTGAACGCCCACCGAACACACGACGTGCGGAAATCGATTCGCCAGCGCGAGCACGCGCGGAAACTCCTCCAGCGTGACGCAGACGTTGAGCGCTGCGGTGACGCGGGCGTCGGCCATGCGTTCGACCACCGCGTCGATGTCGCTCGACAGTTCGGGGAAGCTCAGATGGCAGTGGGAATCGACGTACATCGTGCGCCCGAGCGAGCGCCGGGGCCCGCGCTGGGGGCGTACCGCACGCCTGAAGTAAGGAGAACTAGATGGTGTGGGTCGGCCGCGCCGACTTCAACGCCGTGCCGAGCAGGTCTTCGATCTTGCGACGCGCATTCAGTCCGGTCTCGTCTGCCGGGAAATGCACGCCGATCCCAGGCTGGCGCGAGCCGCCGCCCGCCGGACTGACCCAGACCACCCTGCCGGCGAGCGGCAACTTGGCGGGGTCATCCATCAACGTGAGGATCAGATAGACCTCATCGCCCAGTTGATACGGCTTGCTGGTCGGCACAAAGATGCCGCCATGCTTCAAATACGGCATGTAGGCCGCGTAGAGCGCCGCCTTTTCCTTGATGGCCAATGACAGCACCGACGGCCGGGCACCTGACGCGGCTGCGCCGGGCGGAAGGGCCGCGCCGGAAAGCGGCGTGGCCACCACCCCAGCTGCCAGGCGAGTCATCGGTCCGTCGTTCATTCCTGTCTTTCTCCGTCAGCGTCCCGACCGGGGCGCTGTCGATGCCGCAGCCTGGCCAAGGCAGGCGGTGTAGTCCAGCAGTGCCGCCTCGATCACCAGACGCGGATTAAGCGGATGGTCCTGCGCCATACGGTAGCCCGTCAAGCGGGACAACCAAACGAGCAGCGCACCCGCATCGCTTTGCGACGCAATGCGACCCAGCGTGGCAGCAGCGCTCGGATGATAACGAACGGCCGATGCCCCCCGAACGGTCGATAAGGCCAGCAAGTCCCAGCCCCAACGCTGGAACAACGCCAGCGTCGGTCCCACCGGCACGCTCTTGGGTACGCGCGCAGCGATCTCCGCCGCGCTCAGCTGCGCGCCGCGGCCGAGCAGTTCCAGCAACGTGGCGCGCACGTCGGTGTCGAGCGACGCACCCGACTGCTGCGCCAGCGCGGTCAGCGGCGCGCCGCCCGCGGCCGCAAGCGCTGCTTCCGGATCGTCGACTTGCTGCGCGCCCAACCAGGCCAGCGCCGCTTGCCTGGTCGGTGCCGGCACGCGCACCAGCACGCAGCGGGAGCGGATGGTCGGCAGCACATCGTCCAGTGCATCGGTGGCCAGGATGAACAGGCTGCCGGCGGGCGGCTCCTCCAGCATCTTGAGCAGGGCGTTGGCCGAGGGACCATTGAGCAGTTCTGCCGGTGCCAGCACCATGACGCGGGTGCCGCCGCGGTGGGTCGAGGTCGACACGAAATCGGCCAGCGCCCTCACCTGCTCGATGCGGATCTCGCGTGAGATGCGCTTGCCCTTGCTGCCACCGGCTTCGGCGGGCGCCTCCTCGCTCTCCTCGGGCGCGAGCCCTTCGCTGTCGGTGTCGTCGTCGCTTGCAGTGCCGCGCCAGACGGCCAGCGTGTCGGGCACCACCACGCGCAGGTCGGGATGACTGCCGGCCGAGGTCAGCGCACAACCGGAGCACATGCCACACGCGTACCCGTTGGGCTGCGGCGCCTCGCACAGCGCCCCGCGGGCAATGTCGATCGCCAGCGACTTCTTGCCGATGCCAGCGGCGCCATGCAGCAGCAGCGCATGAACGCCGCGCGCACGCAGCGGCTGGATGCTCGGCCACACTGCGGCATGCCAGGGTAACGTCGGCAGGTAACCGTCGCTCACGGAAACGCCTCGGCGATCTGCTGCTGCAGTTGCGCGGGAGTGCGGGTGCCATCCAGCACGACGAAGCGGGATGGATCGCGCTGCACGCGCAGAAGATAGGCCGCGCGCACGCGGTCGAAGAATGCCGTCTGCTGCGCTTCGAACCGATCGGCGCTGCGGGCTGCAGCGAGTCGCTGCGCAGCCACGGCCGGCGGCAGGTCCACCAGCAGTGTGCGATCGGGCCGCAAATCAGGATGGACCCAGTGCTCCAGTGCCTCGACATCGGCGCCCGGCAGTTGGCGCCCGCCCGACTGGTAGGCAAAGGTGGCATCACTGAAGCGGTCGCAGACGACCCACTGCCCGGCAGCCAGCGCCGGCCGGATCACCTGCGCCAGGTGTTCGGCGCGGGCGGCGAACATGATCAGCGTCTCGGTGCGCGGGTCCATGTCGGTCTTGAGCACGAGCGAGCGCAATGTTTCGCCAAGCGGCGTCCCGCCCGGTTCCCGTGTCACCAGGACATCGTGTCCGCGTCCGCGCAGATGCTCGGCAAGGAAGGCAAGCTGCGTGCTCTTGCCGGCGCCGTCAATGCCCTCGAAGGTGATGAAGCGGCCGCGCGCCATGTCAGCGGCCCGCCGGCGCAAGCTGGTACTTCTGCACCGCGCGGTTATGGTCGGCCAGGTTCTCCGAGAAAGACGAGGTGCCGTCGCCGCGCGCCACGAAGTACAACGCCCGCGTCGCCGCCGGGCTGAGCGCGGCTTGCAAGGCGGCGCGGCCGGGCAAGGCGATCGGCGTCGGCGGCAGACCGGCGCGCGTGTAGCTGTTGTAAGGGCCGTCAGCCAGCAGATCGCGCTTGCGCAGGTTGCCGTCGAACTTCTCGCCGAGGCCGTAAATGATGGTCGGATCAGTTTGCAGGCGCATGCCAATACGCAGGCGGTTGATGAAGACGCCAGCGATCAGCCCGCGCTCGCTCGATTGTCCCGTCTCTTTCTCGACGATCGATGCCAGGATCAAGGCGTCGTAGGGCGTCTTCAAGGGCAGCGTCACATCGCGCTGTGCCCAAGCCTGCTGCAACCGCTCGCTCTGCGCTCGATAGGCGGCGCGCAGGAGGTCGAGGTCGCTTGAACCAGGATCGAACAGGTACGTGTCGGGCGCGAACAGGCCTTCAGGATGGCTTTCGGCGGCGCCAATCGCCTTCAGGATATCGGCATCGCTCAACTTGGCGCTGTCGTGCCGCAGGTCGGCATGGGCCGATAGCGCGGCACGCAGATCGCGAAAGGTCCAGCCCTCCACCACCGTGAGTCGCTCGCGCAGCACCTCACCGCGGCGCAGCTTGTCGATCAGCTCGTGCATCGTCAAGCCGCGCTTGATCTCGTAGCGACCGGCGCGCAGCGAGCTGGTGGCCTCGGTCGCGCGGGCCACTGCAACGAAGATGTCCTCGTTCACCCCGACGCCGGCGTCCCGCAACTGCCGCGCCACGCCGCGCGCCGATGTACCGGGTGCGATGCGCACTTCGGTACGGTCAACTGACATCGGCAGCGCATTGTCATACCAGCGCCAGGCCACGACGGCCGCCACCGCGCCCACCAGCAACAACAGGACGATGGCACCAGCAATCCAGCGCAGGCGAGACGAAGATGGCAACGTGCAGGTTCCAGGATGCGTTCACGTATCGCCAGCAAGGTCTACGCGTGGCTCGACCCGCGGACGCGTTCATATAATAGCCGCGCACCTTGGCACGCCAGTCGCATGACCTCGGTGAGACTCGATCGTCGCCGCACTTGCGACCCTGCCTCCTTTTGCTGGCCCTTGAATGCACGCCATGCCCGTCGATACCGCCATTGCTTCCACCGCCGCCGGCAGCTGGCACGCCACCCAGGAAGAACTGGCGAGCGCGTTGCGCAGTCCGGTGCTGGCGCAAATCGATGACCTGGGCGTGATCGAAGCCAGCGGCGCGGATGCGATCGCCTTCCTGCAGGGGCAGCTGACCAACGACACCGCGGGACTCGATGCGCAGCGCGTACAACTGACCGGCTACTGCACCGCCAAGGGGCGCTTGATCGCGGTGTTCGATCAATGGCGCGACGGCGAGGTCATCTGCCTGCAACTGCCGCGAGAGATCCTCGCGCCCGTGATGAAGAAGCTCGGCATGTATGTGCTGCGGGCCAAGGCCAAGCTGACGGATGCATCCGCGCGCTGGGTGACCTTTGGCCTGCTCGGCCCGGGCAGCGAAGCGCTCGTGGCACAGGTCGTCGACGCAGCGCCGGCGCCAGGCGCCAGTCTCCTGGTCGACACGGTGCGCATCACGCGACTTGCTGACGGCTCACGCGCACGGGAGCGGTTCATGCTTCGCACGCCGGTCGAACATGCGCAAGGGCTGCGTGATCGGCTCGCTTCGGCCGGCCGGGTCGACAGCGGCGTATGGTGGTGGTCGCAGATCGATGCGGCCCAACCGACCGTGGTGGCCGCTACGCAGGAGGCTTTCGTGCCACAGACGATCAATCTCGAAGTGCTGGGCGGCGTGAACTTCAAGAAGGGTTGTTATCCGGGCCAGGAAGTGGTGGCGCGCAGCCAGTATCGCGGCAACCTGCGGCGACGCATGAGCGTGGCGCACACCTCGCAGACAACGCGGGCGGGGGCCGACGTGTTCGCGCTCGATGAAGCGGAACCGGTGGGGCAGATCGTCCTGGCCGCCTCGGCGCCGGGTGGCGGGACCGATGTCCTGCTGCAGTGCCCGATGGACCGACCGCTGATCGAACAGGCGCTGCTGCGCATCGGTGGGCCGCAAGGCGCGCCGCTCGAAGTGCGCCCGCTGCCCTACGCGATCGTCGACGTCACGGCCTGAGCACGGGTCGAGAACCGGCAACTTACCGTGGAGCACTGGTACGTGTACTACAAGCTGCCTGCAGAATCGCTGCCCGACGTGCTTCCCGGGCTGCGTTCGCTCGTGCAGCAGATCGCGCGCGCCGCGGGTGGACCGGGCCGGCTGCAGGCGCGTATCGATGTCAACGAAGGCTTGGCCACCGTGATGGAGGTGTATCCGGAGGTGCAAGACCCGGCGCGGCTGGACGCGGCGATGCGGTCGGCGCTTGCCGCCTGCGACCTGCCAGACGCGGCGTGCAGCGGTCGGCGCGTCGAGCGCTTTCGCGACCTGTAGGGCAGCCGCCATGTGCATCGCCGTCATCGCCTGGCAGTCGCATCCGGATTACCCGCTGATCCTCGCCAGCAATCGCGACGAGTTCTATACGCGCAGCACGCGTCCGGCCGCCTGGTGGGGCCAGTCGGTGTCGCTGCTGGCAGGGCGCGACGAAGAAGCCGGCGGCACGTGGCTTGGCATCAACCGCAACGGCCGTGTGGCCCTGGTTACCAACGTGCGTGCGCCGACCGAGCGCAATCCCCATGCGCCGTCGCGCGGTGCACTGGTGGTGGCCGCGCTGCAAGCGGGTGACGACGTCGGCCCCTGGCTGCAGGCGACGGCGCAGCGCACCCAGGCCTACAACGGATTCAACCTGCTGGTGGGCGATTCGCTGCCGCTGCGCAGCGGCCGCCGGATCACCAGGCCGCGGCTGCATTACTTCAGCAACCGCCTCGAAGCCGCGCCGTCGTCGCTGGCGCCAGGCATCTACGGACTGTCCAATGGCTTTCTCGACACCCCCTGGCCGAAAGTGGTGCGCAGCGTCGGCGCTTTCGCCACGCGCATTGCGCAGGGCGTTGATGCCGAGGCGCTGTTCGCCTTGCTTGCGGACCGCGAACTGGCGCACGACAGTTCACTGCCGCAAACCGGCGTGCCGCAGGATTGGGAGCGTGCCTTGTCCGCCGTGCAGATCCGCGCGAATGGCTATGGCACGCGCGCCAGCACGGTGATCACCGTCAGACGCGACGGCGTGGTTCGCTTCGTCGAGCGCAGCTTCGATCCGACCGCGCCGGAGCAGTTCAGCGATCGCAGCTACGAGTACGTCGTGCCTTCGGTTGCTCCGGTACCGAGCGACTTCGACATCGATCGGCACTAGCCACAGGCGCTACAGGGTGCGCCGCATGTCGACGTGATCGATGCCCGCTTCCTGATAGATCTCTCCCTCCACCGCGAATCCCAGCCGTTCGTAGAACGGCACCGCGTGCGTCTGCGCGCTGAGTACGACATCACGATCGCCGCGCGCGCGCGCGGCCTGCATCAGCGCGGTCAGCAAGGCGGTGCCGACGCCCGTGCCACGCGCGCCCGCAAGCACCGCCATGCGGCCGATATGGCCGTCGGGCAGCAGGCGACCGGTACCGACCACGGCGCCGACCGCGTCGTAGGCGAGCGCGTGCAGCGACCTGGCGTCCCAGTCATCGAGTTCGATCTCGGCCGGCACCTTCTGCTCCTCGACGAACACGCTGAAGCGGATGCGCGATGCCCGCTCGCGCAGCGCGGCCCATTCGCCAAGTTCGATGCGCATCTGCTCAGCCATGGGTCTGCACCGGTGCCAGCGGCTCGTAGCTGCAGATGCGATCGCGCACCTGGGCGGACCACGGTAATGCGCCCCGCGCGGCAGGATCCGCATTGACATAGATGAGTTCCGCACCGATCAACGGCGTCCCGGTCTGCGACCGACGGAACATTTCGACCGCGAACGTCAGGCTGCTGCGACCGATACGCGCGGTGCGCCCGCAGATCTCCAACTCGTCGTCGAAGCGTGCGGCCGCGTGATACTCGATCGTCGCCTTGCGCACGAAGGTGTCGCTGCCCTGTGCAAGGAAGTCCTGCGGGTAGCGCAGGCCGACCGCCCGCCAGTACTCGGTCAGGCAGACATCGCAGTAGGTCAGGTAGTGACCGTTGAAGACCACGCCCTGCAGGTCGACCTCCGCCCAGCGCACGCGCAGCGCGACCTTGTGTCGGTAATCGGCGTAGCCCATCGGCGGTAAGGCTACTGAATGCCCTTGGCCGGGTCGCCCGCGATGCTCACGGAAAGACGGCTGGGATCGATGTGCTTGCGCCAGGCGGCATTCAGGTCCGCCACGGTGAGCGCACGGATGCGGTCCTCGGTCTGCTTGCTGAAGGCAAAGGTGCGATTCAGGTACAGGTTGCCGACCCAAGCGCCGGCCAACGTCCCATCCTCTGACCGGCCGAGCAGCCGTTCCTGCAGGATGCCGTTGCGGGCGTCGTCCAGTTCCTTCTGCGTGAAGCCTTCGCGCGCGGCGCGTGTCAGTTCGTCGCGGATCGCCGCCTCGATCTTCGCCATGTTCTGCGGGGCCCCGATGGCGCCGATGCCGAAGCTCGATGCGCGATCGATGCCGGACAGGTTCAGTCCGGAGCCGGCGCCATAGGACAGGCCGTCGCGCTGGCGCACGCGGTCGATCAGGCGATTCGACAGGCCGGCGCCCCCACCGAAGATGTGGTTGCCGACCAGCAGCGCGGCGGCATCGGGGTCGTCGTCACGGGCATCGAGTACCAGGCGCGCGCGATAGAACGCGTTCTCCTTGTCCGGGATAGGCGCGACCAGGCGCGCCGGCGCGACCGGCCGCGGTTCGCTCAGGATGCGCGCGTACGGCGCTTTCGAGGGCTTGGCGCTGAACAGCTCGCGCAGCAGCGCTTCCACCGCCTTGTCGTCGAAGTCGCCCACCACGGCGATCTGGCCGCGTGCGGTCCCGGCCAGGTTGTCGCGGAAGTCCAGCAGTTGCTGGCGCGTGATCGACGGCACCGCGGCGATGCGTTCCGCAATGGGTACATAGCGACGCGGATCGCCCACCGGGTAGGTGTTGAAGTGCGCCTGCAGCGCGTCGCTGGAACGCGCCCCCGGATCGGCCAGTTGCGCCTGCAGCCCGGTCAGCACTTCGCGCTTCAGCAGATCGACCTCGGCCTCGGGGAAGCTCGCGTCATGCAGGATATGCGCGGTCAGGCGCAAGGCGTCGGCAAGCATTGCGCGCGTCGTCTCGAACTGCGTCAGGCCTCCCTGCATCTTCAGGCGCGTGCGTTCGTCGGCGATCTGCTGGCGCGTGAGCTTGCTGGTGCCACGCATCAGCGCTGCGGATGACAGCTGCTGCACCACCGACAGCCCCTGCAAGCTGCGCTCGTCGCCGTAGCGGAATGCCAGGCTCACATGGACCGACTCGCCGCGCGTCTTCTTGGGCAGCAGGGCGAATTCCAGATGACCCACCTTGACGATGCGCGTGCGGCGATCGATGTTCGCCTGCGTCGGCTCGAACGCCTCACCGGCAGTCACCGTGGCGCGCGGCTTGAAGTCCTTGAGGATCTCGGCGGCCGCCAGCGGCGCCGGAATCTCTGCCCGCAGCGGCTTGTCTTCCGGGATGAACATGCCGACCCCGCGGTTGTCACGCCGCAGGTAGCGGCCGGCGGCCTCGGCGACGCTCGACGCCGGCACCGCGGCGATGCGGTCGCGCGCGGCGAAGAACAGGCGCCAGTCACCCAGCGAGATGTACTCGGACAGCGCGATGCCGAACTCCTGCGGATCGGCCAGGGCGCGCTCGAACAAGGTCTCCGCGTCCTGCAAAACACGCGCCATTTCGGCGTCGGTCGGCGCCTGCGCCGCCAGACTGCCCTCGACGATCTCCACCAACTTGGCCCGCACCGGCTCCACCGGCTCGCCCTTCTTGACCACGGCGCCGAACACCATCAAGCCCGGATCGCGCAGGAACAGCGGCTGCGCAAACACCTGTGCCGCGAGACCTTTCTCCACCAGTTCCTTGTGCAGACGCCCATTCGGGGTGTCGCCCAGGATCTCGGCGGCAGCGGTGAGAGCCGCCGTGTCCTGGCTCAACGCCGAAGGTATCCGGTACGCCACCGCCACCAGCTGTATCTCGCCGGCACGACGCACCACGAAACTGCGTTCGCCATCGTGCGTCGGCTCGACCGTCCACAGCACCGGCAGCTCGCGTTTCGGGCGGGGGATCTTGCCGAACGCCTGCGCCACCCAGCCAAGTGTCTTCGCCTCGTCGAACTTGCCGGCGATGGTGAGCACGGCGTTGTCAGGCTGGTAGTAGCGCCGATAGAACGCCTGCAGGTTGCCGATCTGCACGTTCTCGATGTCGCTGCGGTTGCCGATCGGCAGGTTCGAGTAGTTGTGCCAGTCAAACATGACCGCGAACATCCGCTTGAACAGGACCTGCCCGGGGTTGCTCTCGCCCATTTCGTACTCGTTGCGCACGACGGTCATTTCCGAGTCGAGGTCTTTTCGGGCGATGAAGGAATTGACCATCGAGTCGGCACTCCAGCCGATCGCCCAGCGCAGGTTGTCGTCACTGGCCTGGAAGGTGGAGTAATAGTTGGTGCGGTCGAAACTTGTGGTGCCGTTGTTGCGGAACCCGCGCTTGCTGAACTCCTCGTCGGGTCTCGGGTAGTTCTTGCTGCCCTTGAAGATCAGGTGCTCAAGCAGGTGTGCCATGCCGGTCTCGCCATAGCCCTCGTGACGTGAACCGACGAGGTACGTGATGTTGACGGTGACTGTGGGCTTGGCCTGGTCCGGGTACAGCAGCACCTTCAGGCCATTGGCCAGCCGGTATTCGCTGATGCCCTCGACCTGGTGCACGCGCTGCACGCCGGCGGGAAGCGCCATCTGGGCCGACACAGCGGGCACGAAGGAGAAGACGCTGACGACGCACAGGCAGGCGAGGACAGAGGCAAGCCGTTTCAGCACGGAGAAACTCCAGAAGAAGGTGGCATGGATGACAAGCCGAAATCTATACGTCTCGGCACCGGGCCCGGGGATCGCTGCGACCCGGGCACACCCGCCGGCGACAAACTGCCCATGTGGCGCGATGAACCGCAGACCTGCCGAAGCGGAACCCGGCCACGCGCTTCGATCGTGCCCGGCGCGCGCGGTTCAATCGGTCGACGCCGCCGCTACAGCTGCGGTTTGAGCTGCGGCCGGGTGGAGAACGGATCGCTCGGATTGCGCTGCTGCAGGATATCGTCGAACCGCAGTTGCACCGTCGGCAGGATCTGCGGATGTGTCAGCACGTAGAACCGATCGCTGGCGATCGCCTCGAACGTCAGGCGCGCCACCTCGGCCGCGCTGAGCTTGCCGCCCTCCACTGCCTTGCTGATCGCCGCATGGGCCAGTCGCTGCGAGGCGGTGGGCTCGCCTGCCTGAAGTTGCACAGGGCGGTTGCGGTGCGACCGCGCGATGCCGGTGGGCACGTACGCCGGGCACAGCAGGGAGACGCCCAACGCTGCACCCGCCATGCGCAAGTCGTGCTGCAGGGTCTCGGTCAACGCCACCACCGCATGCTTGCTGACGTTGTACACGCCCATGTTGGGCGCGCAGACCAGCCCCGCCACGGACGCCGTGTTGACGATGTGGCCGGCTTCGCCGCCCTCGATCATGCGCGGGACGAAGTGCCGCAGCCCGTGGATCACACCCCAGAGATTCACGCCCAGCACCCACTGCCAGTCGCGGTCCGAGTTCTCCCACACCAGGCCGCCGCTGCCGACGCCGGCGTTGTTGAACAGCAGATGCACGCCGCCCATCTCGCCATAAGCGCGATCCGCCAGGCGCTGCACGTCCTCACCACGCGCCACGTCCACCACGTCGCCGATCACCATGGCGCCGTCGGATCCGAGTTCGGCCACCACGGCGTTCAGCGCCGCGGTTTCGACGTCCGCCAGCACGAGCTTCATGCCCAGCGCGTGCGCGTGACGCGCAAACTCCCGGCCCAGCCCGCTGCCGGCACCGGTGATGACGGCGACCCCGCCCGCGAAATCCTGCATGGTTCGATTCCTAGACGAGCCTGACGAGTTGCTTGCCGATGTTGCGGCCCTTGAGGAGGCCGATGAACGCCTCGGGCGCGCTGTCGATACCCTGCGCCACCGTCTCGCGGTAGCGCAGAGCACCCTTGGCCACGTGGCCGCCCAGTTCCCTGAGCGCGCCGGGCCAGACTTCCATGTGCTCGGTGACGATGAACGCGCGCATCATCAGGCGGCTGACCAGGAACCAGGTCGGGTTGCGGATCGGAATCGGCTCCGCGTTGTAGCCGGCGATCAGTCCGCACAGGGCAATGCGTCCGAACGCGTTCATGCGCGGCAGCACCGCGTCCATGATCTCTCCGCCCACGTTCTCGAAGTAGCCGTCGATGCCGTTAGGCGCGGCCACCTTCAGCGCCTTGTTGACGTCCTGCGACTTGTAGTCGATGCAGGCGTCGAACTGCAGCTCGTCGGTGACGAACGCGCACTTGTCGGCGCCGCCCGCGATGCCGACCGCACGACAGCCGGCCAACCGGGCAAGCTGCCCGACCACGCTGCCGACCGCGCCGGCGGCCGCTGAGACCACGACGGTCTCGCCCGGCTTGGGTCCAATGATCTTGTGCAGCCCGTACCAGGCCGTCACGCCGGGCATGCCGACCGCGCCCAAGTAAGCAGACAGCGGCACGCGCTCCGCGTCGACCACATGCACACCGTTGCCGTCGCTCACCGCGTACTCCTGCCAGCCGAGATAGCCGGTCACGCGATCGCCGGGCTGGAAGCGTGGGTGACGCGACTCCACCACCGTGCCGGCGGTGCCCCCGCCCATGGTTTCACCGAGCGCCTGTGGCTGCATGTAGCTGCGCCCCTCGTTCATGCGACCGCGCATGTACGGGTCGAGCGACAGCCACTCGTTGCGCACCAGCAGTTCGCCATCCTCGAGCGGCGGCGTCTCCACCGTCTCGAGGCGAAAGTTGTCAGGCGCGACCCAGCCCTGCGGGCGACTGGCGAGGACGATGCGGCGAGAGGTGGGCATTGAGACTCCGGAAGAGCGGTCGGGACGATCGCGGGTGGCGGTGGGTGCCGGAAAATGGGGGGCGTGCGTCAGCGCATCAGCGCACGCGAGGCGCAGCCTCGAGGCGGCGCAGGAACTTGAATGTACCCATCGCCTTGGCAACCAGCTTGCCGTCGCCATCGAACAGCTCGGCCTCGCAGTAGGCCATCGTGATCGATCGATGCAACACGCGCCCAAGTGCGCGCAGGCGTCCACGCGCCGGCGCGAAGAAGCTCGTCTTCATCTCGACCGTCACCGTACCGGTTGCATCACGTTCCATGGTTCGACCGGCACGCGCCATCGCCACATCGAGCAGCGCCATCACCACGCCGCCGTGCCCGACACCCCAGCTGTTCATGTGCCGCGGCTCCAGATCCAGCACCAGCTCGGACGTGCCGCGCTCGGCGCGCACCAGCATCGCGCCGAGTTCGCGCATGAACGGAATCGCATCGAGCGATCCGACCGGGTCAGTGGCCCCGCTGTCAGCGCTCATAGTCCATGCACTGCCGCTCGAGCCGCACGGCGCCGATGAACGGCTTCATCGCGACATGCACCGGATGACGCTGGTACGCCGCAAGGGCGGCAGCGTCGGCAAACTCCGAATACAGCACGACATCGTAGGTCGCCTCCAGGCCCGGCGCGGCCAGCGCCACCTCGAATGCACCGGTGCCGGGCACCAGCCCGCTGCAGCTCTCCAGCAGCGCCTTCATCTTGTGGGCATTGGTCGCCTTGTCGGCACCTTCTGCATGCTCCTTCAACTTCCACATCACGATGTGCTTGATCAAAGCCAGGCCTCCGGGGTGTCGAGCACGGTGCGATCGCCGGCTTCGATCGGGGTCAGCCACGCCGCCACGCGCGGCAGTTCGGCCGCGTAGAACCAGCGTCCGGTATTGAGCACGGCGGCACGGCCAGTATTGTCGAGCGAAGGCGATCGCAGCGCGGACACGCCCAGTTCCAGCCAGATCCACGCCAGCACCACGTGGCCGAACGCCTGCATGTAGGGCGTGGCATGGGCCAGCGCGGCCGGCGCATCACCGTCCTGCCAGAGCCGGCGCGTGGCCTGGACGACGCGCTCCATCGCCGTGCGCAGCTGTACCACCTGCCCGGCAAGCTGGGCGTCGCCGGTGGCGGTGGCCTTCACCAACGTGCGCCCGATCGTCTCCACCAGCTCGGTCAGCAGCGCGCCTTGATTGAGAAGCACCTTGCGGCCGAGCAGGTCGAGCGCCTGGATGCCATGCGTGCCCTCGTGAATCATGTTCAGGCGGTTGTCGCGCCAGTACTGCTCGACCGGATAGTCGCGCGTGTAGCCGGCGCCACCGAGCACCTGGATCGCCAGGCTGTTGGCCTCGACGCACCACTCGGACGGCCAGCTTTTCGCAATCGGGGTCAGGATGTCGAGCAGGCGCCGCGCGCGCTTGATCGCCTGCTCGCTGGCGGCGCTGCGCTCTTCGTCGACCAGCTTGGCGCAGTACAGCGCGAGGGCCAGCGCGCCTTCGGCGTAGGCCTTCTGCGCCAGCAGCATGCGGCGCACGTCGGCATGCGCGGTGATCGGTACCTGCGGCAGCGACGGGTCTTTGGCCGCCGCGCCCTTGGCCGCAACGGCGCGCCCCTGCGGCCGGTCCCTGGCATACGCCAGTGCGTGGCGATAGCCGGCATAGCCGAGCATCGCCGCCCCCAGGCCAACGCCAATGCGCGCCTCGTTCATCATCTGGAACATGATCGGCAAGCCGTCGCCGGGCTCGCCGACGAGATAGCCGATGGCGCCATGCGCGCCATCGGGGCGGAACTTTCCCTCGCCGAAGTTCAGCAGCGTGTTGACGGTGCCGCGATAGCCCAGCTTGTGGTTGAGGCCCGCCAGGGCGACGTCGTTGCGCGCACCGATGCGACCATCGGCATGCACCAGGCGCCGCGGCACGATGAAGAGCGAGATGCCGCGGGTACCGTCAGGCAGGCTGCCATCATCGAGCGGGATCTTGGCAAGCACCAGGTGAACGATGTTCTCCGCCAGTTCATGCTCGCCACCGGAGATCCACATCTTGTTGCCGAACAGTCGGAAGCGCGGCCCGAACGGCGTGTCCGGCACCAGGGCATCCGCCACGGCACGGGTGCGGATGTCGGCCAGCGACGAGCCGGCCTGCGGCTCCGACAGGCACATCGTGCCAAAGAAGCGGCCGTCGAGCTGCGGCCGGGCAAAGCGGTCGATCTGCGCGACCGTGCCATGCGCGAGCAGCAGATTGGCATTGGCGCTGGTGAGGAACGGATAAGCGCTGGTGGCGACGTTGGCAGCGACGAAATGCGCGAAGACCGCTTTCTCGATCACGGTCGGCAACTGCAGTCCACCGACCTCGGCATCCTGGGTCATTGCCATGAAACCGCCGGCAATGAAGGCGTCGAGCGCGCGCTTGATGTCGGGAATCAGATGCACCCGTTCGCCGTCGAAGCGCGGCTCCACCAGATCGCCCCGACGGTTATGCGGTGAGAACTCGCGCAGAGCAAGGTCGTTGGCGGCATCGAGCATCGCCTCGAACGACGCGCGCGAATGCTCGGCGAACAGCGGTCGCTCGGCGAGATGATCCGCCTGCAGCCAGTCATAGAGCATGAACGACAGCAGGCGGCGATCGATGAGGTCAGTCGACTGACTCATGGCCTCGGCCGGTTCTTCCAATCGATGAAGAAGGTCATCGAGACTCGCGTGCAGGGCGGTACGGTATCGAGCTTGGGGGGCGGCAGCACGCGGTAGGTCCGCTCCAGGCCCTTGAGGAGGGCCGACTTGAAGTCGGCCTCCACCTGCGGCGACACCGACGCCGCCGACGGGTCGCGCGTAATCGTCGGCGCCGTGTAGGGCGAGCACAGGTCGATCAGGAAGCGGGTTTCGGCCCGCGCCTGGATCGCACTTTCGGGATAGTCGATCGTTTCCATCGTCTGCAACGACGCGGTCACCATGAGCCAGTAGTCCTGCCAAGTATCCGACGTACCTGCTAGCAACGGCAGGGCGAGCTGTGGACGAGCCTCTCCCATGCGGCGCAATGACGCCCAGTGCTGCATGAAGGCGGCGGCGCGCCGATAAGAGCGTGGGAAAGCGCCACCCTCCGCGAGCTCCCGCGCCAGCCGCCGCGCGGCGAGCGCATCGCCCGGCTGCGCCGCGGTCTCGTACAACGCCGCCGCGGCGGCGGGGTTGGCATCGGTGCACAAACCGAGTTCGACCATCAGGCCCGCGATGTACAGCAGTGACGGCACGCGCCGTTCAATGCCGTCGTTGATCAGGTCTCCGGCGCGCTTGCAGTCACCCGCCTGCAGCGCGCTCAGGGCGAGTTGGAACGACGCCGGCTGCGCCTGTGCGGCAACTGCGGTCCCGATGGCCAACACAAAGGCAGCCGCCCGGGCGCGCCAGAGCCGACGTCGCCGCGTCGACCCACCGCCGTCCATCTGGGCACGCGGGCTCATCGGGGCCAGCGCCCCGCCGCCGCGGCCTCGAGCAACAGCGGTGCCGGCTGCCAGAACGCCGGATCGGCGTGGTCGTTGCCTGCGAACTGCTGCATCCGCGCCACCACCTTGTCCAGCCCGCGCGTCTGCGCCCAGAACATCGGTCCGCCGGTGGCGGGCGGGAAACCGTAGCCGGTCAGGTAGACGATGTCGATGTCACTGGCGCGCAGCGCGATGCCTTCTTCCAGGATGCGCGCTCCCTCGTTGACCAGCGCCAGCAGGCAGCGGTCGATGATTTCATCACTGCCGATCGCCCGCGCCGTCGCGCCGATCTCCTGGCGCCAGGCGGCGATCAACGCATCGATCTCGGCATCGGGTTTCGGCGTGCGATCCGGCAGGTCATAGCGATACCAGCCCTTGCCGGTCTTCTGCCCCAGCCGCCCCAGCTCCACCACGCGGTCGCCGATACGCGAGTAGCGAACCTGGGGCTTCTCGACATAGCGCCGTTGGCGGATCGCGTAGCCGATGTCCATCCCGGCCATGTCGTACATCGCGAACGGTCCCATCGCCATGCCGAAGGCCAACAACGCGGCATCGATCTGCTGCGGACTGGCACCCTCGTCGATCAGGAACAGCGACTGGCGGATGTACTGCTCAAGCATCCGGTTGCCGATGAAGCCATCGCACACGCCGCTGACCACGGCCACCTTGCGGATGCGGCGCGCGAATGCCATCACCGTGGCGAGCACATCCTTGCCGGTGCGCGTGCCGCGCACCACTTCCAGCAGCCGCATCACGTTGGCCGGACTGAAGAAATGCATGCCGATAACGTCCTGCGGCCGGCGCGTCACCGCGGCGATCGCATCGACATCGAGCGTCGAGGTGTTGGTCGCAAGGATCGCGCCGGGTTCCATCACGCGGTCGAGCCGGCGAAACAGATCCTCCTTCACGGCCATGTCCTCGAACGCTGCTTCGATCACGAGGTCGCAGTCGGCCAGGTCTTCGATCGCCAGCGTGGGCGACAGCAGGGCCATGCGCTGCTTGACCTGCATCGCGGTCAGCCGGCCCTTGCGCGCGGTGGCCTCCCAGTTGGCGTGGCAGGTCGCCAGTCCGCGCTCAATGCCGGCCTCGCTCGTGTCGAGTACCCGCACCGGGATCCCCGCGTTGGCCAGCGCCATCGCGATGCCGCCGCCCATGGTGCCGAAGCCGATCACCGCCACCCGCTCGATGCCGCGGGTGGGCGTGCTGTCGGGCACGTCCGGAATCTTGGCTGCGGTGCGCTCGGCGAAGAAAGCGTGCCTCAAGGCGCGCGATTCGGTCGACTGCATCCGCTCGATGAAGATGCTGCGTTCGGTCGACAGGCCCAGGTCGAACGGCAACATGTAGGCCGCCTCGACCGCATCCACGCACTTGAGCGGGGCGGTCAGGCCGCGTGCCGTGCGCGTCACCTGCTGCCGCGCCTCGCCGAAGAAGTCCCCGGCCTGCATACCGGCAGGTAGCGCAACGGCGCGTTCGCGCAGCTGCGGCAGCGGCCGATGCGCAGCCACCTCATGCGCGAAATCGAGCACCCCCTGGAAGCTGGTGTCGGCAACGATGCGCTCGACCAGGCCGTGCGCCAGCGCATCGTGCGCATCGATCGGCTCCCCCGAGGTGATCATCTGCATCGCCTTGACCGCACCGACCGCCCGCGGCAACCGCTGCGTGCCGCCGGCGCCGGGGATCAGACCGATCTTCACCTCGGGCAGCGCCAACGACGCGCCAGGGGTGGCGAGCCGGTAATGGCAAGCCAGCGACAGCTCGAGCCCGCCGCCCATGCAGACCCCGTTGATGGCCGCGATCACCGGCTTGAATGACGACTCGATCCGCTTGATCAAGTCGAGCAGGCTGGGGGCGGCCAGCATGGCCGGCGTATTGAACTCGCGGATATCCGCGCCGCCCGAGAACACGCGCCCGGTGCCGGTGATGACGATGGCCCGCACGGCCGCATCGTCCAGTGCTTGCTCGATGCCGGCGACGATGCCCTGGCGCACAGAATGGCCGAGTCCGTTGACAGGCGGGTTGTCGATCTGGATCACCGCCACGCCGTCGCGCACTTCGCAAAACACGCTCATCATTGTTCCTGATTGCTGATCATGGGCTAGACCTCGAGCCACTCCTGGCGGATCAACCGGTTCTCGCGCAGGGCCTGCGGGCTGCCTTCGAAGACCATGTGACCATGCCCCATCACGTAGGCGCGCTGCGAGACCTCGAGGGCGATTGTCAGCTTCTGTTCGATCAGCAGAACGGACACGCCACGCTCTCGCAGGGTGCGCAGGAAGTTTGCCACCAGCTCGACAATCTTCGGTGCCAGCCCTTCCGTGGGTTCGTCGATGATGACCAGATCAGGGTCGCCCATGATCGTGCGGGCCAGCGTGAGCATCTGCTGCTCGCCGCCCGACAATACCCCGGCCTGGGTGTCGCGACGCTCGGCCAGTCGCGGGAACAACTGGTACATGTCCTCGAATTTCCAGCGGCCCGGATGGCGACCCTTGAGCCCGAGCACCAGGTTCTCATGCACCGTGAGGGAGCCGAAGACCTGTCGATCCTCGGGGACGTAGCCAATGCCCGCATGCGCGATCTCATGCGTCTTGCGACCCATCAACTCGCGCCCGTTGAAGGTCACGCGCCCGGTGCAGTCGACCAGTCCCATGATCGCCTTGGCCGTGGTCGAGCGGCCGACCCCGTTGCGCCCCAGCAGGCAGACGATCTCGCCGGCGCCGACGGTCAGATCCACACCGTGCAGCACATGGCTCTTGCCGTAGTAGGCCTGCAGATTGGCGACGTCCAGCATCACGGACCAGGCGTCAGGCGGCATCGGCGTGCTGCCCAAGATAGGCTTCCTTGACCTGCGGGTTGGCACGGATCTCGGCCGGCGTGCCAGTGGCGATCACCTGCCCGTAGACCACCACCGAGATGCGGTCGGCCAGGCCGAACACGACGCTCATGTCGTGCTCGACCATCACCAGCGTCTTGCCCTGCGTCACATCCTTGATCAGCGCGACTGCCGCCGCCGTCTCACTGCGGCTCATGCCGGCCGTCGGCTCGTCGAGCAGGATCACGCTGGCGCCGCCTGCGATGGTGATGCCGATCTCCAGCGCCCGCTGTTCGGCATAGGTGAGCAGGCCGGCGAGCGTCTTGCGCCGGCGCTTCAGGCCGATCCGCAGCAGGATCTCTTCAGCCCGCTGTTCAGCATCGCGCAGGCCCTCCAGGCGATGCCAGAACGAGTAGCGGTAGCCCAGCGACCAAAGCACCGCGCAACGCAGGTTCTCGAACACGCTCAGGCGATGGAAAAGATTGGTGATCTGGAAGCTGCGCGACAGGCCGAGCCGGTTGATTTCGAACGGCTTGCGCGCCGTGATGTCGGTGCCGTTGAGCAGGATGCGTCCCGCGCTTGGGGCGAACCGTCCGCTGACGAGGTTAAACAACGTGGACTTGCCGGCACCATTGGGCCCGATGACCGCGTGCCGCTCGCCCGTCGGAATCGCCAGCGAGATGCCGCGAATGATCTCGGTGCGTCCGAAGCGCTTGGCGAGATCGACCAGTTCGAGGGCCGGCGTCATCGGCACGGGGTCACTTGTCATCGGGGTTATCGCGCAACCAGTCTTCGATCTCGACCTGCACCCGGTCCCACTCCGACTGGAAGCGCCGTCGCATGTACTCGAACGCCACGGCGGCCGCGGCGGTGATCGTGACCGCCAGCACCCACGGCTGTGACTGGGCAATGTCGAAACGGAAGCCCGCCAGCGTGACGACCGAACCGGTGGCGATGTCGAGCGACCGATGCCAGGTGAACTCGATCAGCAGCACGACCCCTGCCAGCAGTATCAGGCCGCTGGCCAGCACGCCGAAGTACGGGTCGAGCAACCGCTTCATCTTGCCGAACTTCAGCACCCGCAAGTTCAGCAGGATCAGGCTCGACAACCCGCCCGGTGCGAACATCACGAGCAGCACGAAGAACACGCCGAGATACAGCTGCCAGGCCTTGGTGTACTCGGACAAGGCGATCGAGAAGAACACGAACACCACCGCGCCCAGGATCGGACCGAAGAAGAACGACACCCCGCCGATGAAGGCGGCCAGCAGCACGCCGCCGGAGCGGATGGCGCTCACCGCCTCGCTGCCCACGCTTTCCAGGTTGATCGCCATCAGTCCGCCGGCGATGCCGGCGAAGAACGCCGACAGCATCAGCATTAGCCAGCGCACTCGCTGCGTGTTGTAGCCGATGAACTCGGCGCGCTCCGGGTTATCGCGCACGGCGTTGGCAATGCGTCCAAGCGGCGTCTGCGTCAGCGCGAACATCGCCACCATGCTGACGAAGCACCAGGCGGCGATCAGGTAGTAGACATGCAGGTCGCGGCCGAAGGTGAGGCCGTCGATGCCGAGGAACGGTCCGCCCGAGGTCCGGTTGCCGCTGATGCCGGCCTCGCCGCCGAAGAAGCCCGGGAACATCAGCGAGGCGGCGAACACCATCTCGCCGATGCCCAGCGTGATCATCGCGAACGGCGTCCCGGCCTTCTTGGTGGTCAGGTAGCCGAAGACGATGCCGAAGAACAGACCCGCCAGACCGCCCACCAGCGGCAGCAGCGACACCGGATAGACCAGCGTGCCGGCGGCGATCCAGTTCATCGCGTGGATCGCGAAGTACGCCCCCAGCCCCGAATACACGGCGTGGCCGAAGCTCAACATGCCGCTCTGGCCGAGCAGCATGTTGTAGCTGAGCGCGAAGATGATCATGATCCCCGCCTGCGACATCAGCGCAAGCGCGAACTTCTTCTCGAACACCATCGGCAGCGTCAGGAAGACGATCGCCGTCAGCCCCCACACGAGCCAGCGGCCGAAGTTCAGCGGCCGAAACGCGATGATCGGCCCGTCCGATGCCACCGATCCGATCAGCGCGGGGTCGTCAATCTTCACGGGTACCCATCAGGCCGCGCGGACGGAAGATCAGCACGAGAACCAGCAGCAGGAACGGCAGCACCGGTGTGACCTGCGCCACGGTGAGTTTCCAGAGCGCGTAGCCGGTCGACTCGGGCGTGATGCCCAGGCCAAGCGAGCGCAGCGCAACTGCCAGCGACCAGTCACTGGTCTTGCCGAAGGCATCGATCAGACCGAGCAGCAAGGACGCGGTGAATGCGCCCGACAGCGAGCCCATGCCGCCGATCACGATGATCACGAACACGATGGCGCCCACCGCGGCCGCCATCCCCGGCTCGGTGACGAACAGGTTGCCGCCCACCACCCCGGCCAACGCCGCCAGCGCGCAGCCACCGCCGAACACCAGCATGAACACGCGCGGCACGTTGTGGCCGAGCGCTTCCACCTGCTGCGGATGCGACAGCGCGGCCTGGATCACGAGGCCGATGCGGGTCCGGGTCAGCAGCAGCCAGAGCGACCCGAGCATGAACACCGCCACCCCCATGGCGAAGGCGCGATACGCGGGAAACGTCAGACCGAGTTGCTGCAGCCAGACCACCGGCCCGGCAAGCTCTTCCGGCACCTGATAGGGGACGGCAGCGCGGCCCCAGATCGCCTGGACCAACTCGACGATGATGAAGGTCAGGCCGAAGGTGAACAGCAGCTCGGGCACATGGCCCCATTTGTGCACCCGGCGCAGCCCGTAGCGCTCCACCAGCACGCCGAGCAGGCCGACCAGAATCGGCGCCACGAGGAGCGCGACCCAGAAGCCGGCCCACTGGCTGATCTGGTACGCGGCGTAGGCACCCAGCATGTAGAAGCTGGTGTGGGCGAAGTTCAGCACGCCCATCATCGAGAAGATCAGCGTGAGCCCGGCGGCGAGCATGAACAGCAGCAAACCGTAGCTGATGCCGTTGAGCAACTGGACGAGGAAGAAATCGAAGGGCATGGGCAGATGATGCCGCGGTGCCGACCACAACGGCTCGCGCGGCGCCTACGACTCGGGACAGTGTCTGGCGGGAAGCCGCCGCCAGCAGGCAGGAGCGGCCGCGGGCCGGGCGGCCTGATCCATCGTCGTCAATCGTCAGCGCGCGGCGCGCGTCACGGCTTGGCGGGTCGCTGCATCTGGCAGGAGGTTGGCTGGGCTCCGACGAAGCTCGGCACGGCCTGCTCGGTGCGCCACGAGTGGCCGGTCTTTTCGACATCGTGCTTGACCGCGCCGCCCAGTCGCGCCCAGGTGGCGATGAACAGCGGTTGCTGCAACTGGTGATCGGTGCCGCGCATTTCGATCTCGCCCATCAGACTCGGCATCTTCATGCCGCTCATCGTGTGGGCCACGCGCAGCGGATCGGCGTTGCCGCCGTTGCGCTTGATCGCCTCGGCCAGCATGGTGAGTGAGGTGTACGAGGCTAGCGTGTAGAACTCCTCGCCGTACTTCTTCTTGAAGCCCGTGTACAGGTCCTCGCCCGGGTACTTCTCGATGTTCGGGTGCCAGTAGGCCACCATGCGCACTCGCTCGGCCCCGGCGGCGCCCATCGCCGTCGGCGTGCCGATGACGCCGCCGTAGTAGGTATAAAAGGTGGCAGTCAGTCCGGCGTCGCGCGCGGCACGCACCAGCAGCGTCAGGTCAGTACCCCAGTTGCCGGTAATCACGGTGTCCGCGTTCGCGGCGCGGATCTTGGCGATGTACGGCGAGAAGTCGCGCACCTGACCGAGCGGATGCAGGTCCTCGCCGACGATCTTCACGTCAGGGCGCTTGCGGCCAAGCATCTCCTTCGCGGCCCGCGCGACCTGCTGGCCGTGCGAGTAGTTCTGATTGATCAGATAGACGTTGCTGACCTCCTTGCGGTCCTTCATGTAGGTGGTCAGCGCTTCCATCTTCATGTCGTTGTTGGCGTCGAAGCGGAAGTGCCAGAACGAACACTTGGAATTGGTCAGGTCCGGGTCGACTGCGGCGTAGTTCAGGTAGACGATCGACTGCGTCGGGTTGCGCTCGTTGTGCTTGCCAATGGCATCCGACAGCGGGATGCCAACGTGCGAGCCATTGCCCTGCGTCACATAGCGGATGCCCTGGTCGGTGATCGTGCGCAGCAGTGTCAGGCTCTCCTGCGGCGAGTTCTTGTTGTCAAACGGCACGATCTCGAAGCGCACGCCGGGACCGGCGAGGTTCTTCGCGTTCACCATGTCGGCGATGTACTGGAAATGCTTGAGCTGATTCTGGCCGACCGCGGCGAACGGCCCGGACAGCGGATCCATGAAGGCGATCTTCACCACCTGGGCGGGCGCCCCGCCCTTGCCCTGCGCCGCGGCGGTGCCGGTAAGTCCGAAAGAAAGCGCGCCAAGAAGCGCGAACACTCCGCGCACAACGATGCGTCGCATGCCTGTCTCCTGTGTTTGTTAGGTTGCTGGCGACGGGTCTGATGCCCGCCTGCGCGGCGAGGATACCTGCCGCGTGCGGGCCCCACAATCAGGCGACCGACGTGAGCCCAAGCGCGCGGCGCGGCGTTCAGGTGCCCGGCAGGCGATACTCGTTGAACTGCTCGCGCAGCCGGGTCTTGAGCATCTTCCCGGTGGCGCCCAGCGGGATCGCGTCGACGAACACAACGTCGTCGGGCACCTGCCACTTGGCCACCTTGCCCTCGTAATGGGACAGCAGTTGCTCGCGTGTGACCTCGGCATTGGGCTTACGCACCACCACCAGCAGTGGACGCTCATCCCACTTCGGGTGGCGCGCAGCGATGCAGGCCGCCATCGCCACCGCGGGATGAGACACCGCCACGTTCTCGATCTCGATCGAGCTGATCCACTCGCCACCGGACTTGATCACGTCCTTCGAGCGGTCGGTGATCTGCATGAAGCCGTCGGCATCGATGGTGGCGACGTCGCCGGTGGGAAACCAGCCATGACCCGCGGCGTCGGTTCGCAGCGGCGAGTCCGCCTGCTTGAAGTAGCGGTCGACGATCCAGGGGCCGCGCACCAGCAGGTCGCCGAACGCCTTGCCGTCCCACGGCAGGTCCTGGCCATCGGCGTCGACGATCTTCATGTCGACCCCGAAGATCACGCGGCCCTGCTTGTATTGCAGCGCGAGACGCTGCTCCTCGCTGAGTGCGTCGTGCTTGCCCTTGAACGTGGACACCGTGCCGAGCGGGCTCATCTCGGTCATGCCCCAGGCGTGGAGCACCTGCACGCCGTACTTCTCCTGGAACAGGCGCAGCATCGAGGGTGGGCAGGCCGAGCCGCCGATCACCGTACGGCGCATGGTCGAGAAGCGCAGGTTGTTGGTCTCGGTGTGGCGCAGCAGGCCTTGCCAGACGGTCGGCACGCCGGCCGAGCAGGTCACCTTCTCCGCCTCGAACAGATCGAACAGCGACTTGCCGTCGAGTGCGCCGCCCGGAAACACGAGCTTGGCGCCGACCATCGGCGCCACGTAAGGCAGGCCCCAGGCATTGACGTGGAACATTGGGACCACCGGCAGGATGCAGTCACGCGCCGACAGGTTCAGCGCATCGGGCAGCGCCGCCGCCATCGAATGCAGAACGGTGGACCGATGGCTGTAGAGCACGCCCTTCGGGTGGCCCGTGGTGCCGGACGTGTAGCACATCGACGAAGCGGTGTTCTCGTCGAACTGCGGCCAGGCAAAGTGATCCGACGCGCCAGCGAGCAGGTCCTCGTAGCACAGCAGGTTCACCTTGCTCGACGCCGGCATCTTCTCCTTGTCGATCATCGCCACCCAGTGGCGGACCGACTTGCACAGCGGCGCGATGCCTTCAATGATCGGCAGGAAGGTGAGATCGAAGAACAGGGCCCGGTCCTCGGCGTCATTGATGATCCAGGCGATCTGCTCAGCGATCAGACGCGGGTTCAGCGTATGCAGCACGCTGCCGCTGCCCGAAACACCGAAGTACAGCTCGAGGTGCCGATAGCCATTCCAGGCCAGCGTGGCCACGCGTTCCCCCGGCTTGACGCCGAGACCACCGATCGCGTTCGCCACCTGCCGGGCACGCCGATGCAGGGCGCGATAGGTGGTGCGGTGAACATCGCCTTCGACCCGGCGCGAAACGATCTCGACGTCCGGATGATGGCGGTCTGCATGCTCGATCAGCGCGGTGATGAGCAGCGGCGTCTGCATCATCTGTCCATGCAGCATGAGGGGTCTCCTGTCTTGTTATCGGTGTCGCATCCCCATCTGGGGAGGATGTCTTTGGCCAGTGTACAAGTGCGTCGCCGATAGAATCGGCGCCCTATCGGAGAGCTCGTGAATCACCCTTTCCCGCCGCCTGCAGACTCGTTGACTGACCCGACCGCAGACCTCGATGCGCTGCGTTGGAGCAACGGTTTTGCGCGTCTGCCGGCTCCCTTTCACACGCGACTGGCGCCAACCGCCCTGCCTGATCCCTACCCGGTGGCGTTTTCGCGCGACGCGGCCGCGCTGATCAGCTTGCCAGCTTCGGTGGCGACCCAACGCGCATTCACCGAAGTCGCGATCGGCAACCGCATACCCGCAGGGGCCGAGCCGCTCGCCGCCGTCTATGCGGGCCATCAATTCGGCGTCTACGTTCCGCAGCTCGGTGATGGACGCGCGATACTGCTCGGCGGCGTGCACGGGCCATCCGGCCTGTGGGAGTTGCAGTGGAAAGGCGCCGGCAAGACGCCGTACTCGCGCATGGGCGATGGCCGCGCGGTGCTGCGCTCGTCGATCCGCGAGTTCCTGTGCTCCGAAGCGATGCACGGGCTTGGCATCCCGACCAGCCGCGCCTTGTCGATCGCCGGGTCTGATTACCCGGTGTTCCGTGAAGCGACGGAAACCGCCGCCGTGGTGATCAGGATGGCGCCGAGCTTCGTGCGCTTCGGATCGTTCGAGTTCTTCTACTGGCGCAACCAGCATGATGAGTTACGGCTGCTCGCCGACTACGTCATCGACAACTTCTACCCCGCGTGCCGAGCAGCCGGTGACGGCGCGCGGCCTTATCTTGCGCTGATCGAGGCAGTGGCCCGACGTACGGCCCGCCTGATGGCGCAGTGGCAGGGTGTAGGTTTCTGCCACGGTGTGATGAACACCGACAACATGTCGATCCTCGGCCTGACGATCGACTACGGCCCTTTTGGGTTCCTCGACGCGTTCGACGCCAACCACATCTGCAATCACAGCGATGACCAGGGCCGCTATGCCTATGCGCAGCAGCCAGGCGTGGCGCACTGGAACCTCTACTGCCTGGGCCAGGCGCTGATCCCGCTGACCGGCGATGTCGAGGCAACGCAGGCCGCGCTCGAAACCTACAAGGACGAGTTCGCTGAGGCGATCAGCGCGCAGTTCAACGCCAAGCTCGGCTTGCGCGACACGCAGGATGCGGATACCGGATTGACCGAGAAGCTGCTGGCGCTGCTCGATACGCAGCGGGTGGACTGGACGATCTTCTGGCGCAAGCTCGCACAGTTGCCAGCACAGGCAGGCGGACCGGCCGCGGATGCCCCGGTGCGTGATCTCTTTGCTGACCGAGATGCCATTGATGCCTGGGTCAGCGATTACCGCAGGCGCCTGGCAGCGGAGAGCAGCGTCGACGCAGAGCGCGCGGCACGCATGAACCGGGTCAATCCCAAGTACATCCTGCGCAACCATCTCGCCGAAACCGCGATTCGCTTGGCGCGCGGAGACAATGGCCCGCGCGACTTCGCCGAGATCGACCGCCTGCTCGATTGCCTGCGGCGTCCGTACGATGAGCAACCGCAGCACGAGGCCTATGCCGCCCTGCCGCCGGATTGGGCCGGTGCGCTGCATCTGTCATGCTCGTCATGAACGTCGGCACCATCGCGATGCCGGAAATGTGCGCCAGCATCGGCGCGTCCAAGGAGTGGCCCACGCATGGCTGACAAGGTGAAGAAGACCGACGCGGAGTGGCGCGCACAGCTGTCGCCAATGGAGTACTCGGTCACCCGGCAGGCTGCCACCGAACGTGCCTTTACCGGCCGCTACTGGGATCACCACGAGCACGGCATCTATCGCTGCGTGTGCTGCGGCACGGCGCTGTTCGCCTCCGACACCAAGTTCGATTCAGGCTGTGGCTGGCCCAGCTACTTCAAGGCGATCGACCCGGCCAACGTGCGCGAGCAGCGCGACTCGGCTTACGGCATGATCCGCACCGAGATCATCTGCAATGTGTGCGATGCCCATCTTGGTCACGTTTTTCCTGACGGTCCGCCGCCGACCGGCCTGCGCTACTGCATCAACTCCGCCTCGCTCACCTTCGAGCCGGCCGGGAAGAGCTGACGGCCGGACCTGCGGCGGCGCATTGCGCCGCCCACGAGCGAGTGCGTCTGCATGAAGCTTCTGTTCGACCTGTTTCCGGTCATCCTGTTCTTCGTCGCCTTCAAGTTCGCCGGGATCTATCCCGACGCCTCGCTTGCGCTCGCACAGACCTGGCTCGGCCCGCTGATGTTCGATGGGACAGTGCCGGCCGGACAGGGGCCGATCCTGCTTGCCACCGCGGTGGCGATCGTCGCTTCGTTGCTTCAGGTGGGCTGGTTGCTGGCGCGGCGCAAGACGGTCGATCCGATGCTGTGGATCAGCGTCGCGGTGATCATCGTCTTCGGCGGCGCCACGATCTGGCTGCACGACGAGACCTTCATCAAGTGGAAGCCGTCGATCCTCTACTGGTTGTTCGCCTCGCTGCTGCTCGGCGGTCGGCTGCTGTTTCAGCGCAACCTGCTGCGTTCGGTACTCGGCAAGCAGCTAGCGGTGCCGGAGTTCGTCTGGGAGCGGCTGCTGTGGATGTGGATCGCCTTTTTCGTCACCATCGGCGGCGTCAACCTGATCGTTGCCTTCAACGTCCCGACCGAGACCTGGGTCAATTTCAAGCTGTTCGGCCTGATGGGCATCACGTTCGCCTTCACGCTCGGGATCGGCTTGTGGCTCGCCCGGTACATGAAGGAAGCGACGGAGTAGACATGCCGAATCCGACGACGATCGAACGGATGACGCGCCTGTTGCAGGTGCTGTCGCCGCAGCTGTTGCACATCGACGACGACAGCGCGCTGCACGCCGGCCACGAAGGTGCCAAGAGCGGTGGCGGCCACTATCGGCTGAGCCTCGTGAGCGCGAGGTTTCACGGGCTTTCCCGGGTTGCGCGCCATCGCCTTGTGTATGATGCCCTCGCCGACCTGATGCGTCGCGACGTCCACGCGCTCACCATGACGCTGCTGGCCCCGGAAGAGCTTGCCGGCGCTGCCGCTGCCCCAGGAAACCCCCTTCAAGGAAACTGATCAGATGCTTCGAGCAATTGCCTTTGTCACGTGCGCCCTGGCTGGTTCCAGCGTCCTG
>LNFM01004681.1_pt1 | contig 28398 bp, 25 predicted proteins | sample 596031 | NCBI WGS metagenome assembly LNFM01 (sample SAMN04254537, study PRJNA301005) | activated carbon metagenome | isolation source: dual media filters at the Ann Arbor, Michigan drinking water treatment plant | place: USA: Ann Arbor
CCGGTGCTGTTCCGCATCGAGGAACTGCTCGCCTGCTGGCGCGGGATCACCGCGCCAACCCTGTGGGTCTTCGGCCGCAATTCCGAGGGCACGGGTTATCTGAAAGACACGCCGGAGCAACTCGCCGAACGCAGGGGCGCTTTCCGCGATTTCCGGGAAACCTGGATCGAGGATGCGGGACACATGATGCACCACGACCAGCCCGCGGCAGTCGCCCGGCTGATCGAGGATTTCATGACGGATGAGGGCTGAACCGGCGCGCGTTTGCGCGCCGGGAGATGCCGGTTTTCAATCGCCGAGAATATTGGGATAGGCAAAACCCAGCGTCAGGAAAAATACGCAAACCTTGCAGATATGCGCCAGCTTCCTTACCGGACTCATGTTGCCGAATTTCAAGCTGACCTCGGGCACCGCCGCACTCCCCTGCGCAGCCTTGTGTTGCATGGACATGTGATGACTCCTTCGATTTGGATTGATCAATAACCTGCTGCGAGCGTCCGCCGCGAAACGCCGGTTACGGCTGCCGCCGGAACCGCGGGAGCAGGCCGCTCCGCAACGGACAGGAGCAGCATACGCCCGGCCACCTTACGGGAACCTTGCGTGGCAGAATGCTTCCCGTCCACACCCTTCAATGTTATGAACCCACCTTCAAATTTCCCGCTGCTCGGCGTCCTTGGCGGCATGGGGCCGCTCGCCGCGGCTGACTTCCTGAAAAAACTCGTTGAGGAAACGCCGGCAGCAAGCGACCAGGAGCACATTCCCTATGTTGCCTGGGGCGTGCCGCAGATCCCGGACCGGCCGGCCGCCATACTCGGCCGCGGCGAATCACCGCTGCCGCAGATGCTGCGCGGGATCGCGGCACTGAAACAGGCCGGTGCGCAGGCGATTGCCATCGCCTGCAACACTGCGCATTACTGGCATGACGACCTGCTGCGCCAGGGCGGACTGCCGATACTGCACATCGCCGACGCCGTCTGCGACCTGCTGGCGGAACGCGGCATCACCGCCGGCAGCATCGGCCTGATCGGCACCGAAGGCACGCTGCATGCGGGATTCTTCCAGCAGCGTTTTGCCGCACGCGGACTCGGCTGCATCGTCAGCAGTGCCGAAGACCGGCGGCAACTGGTGCTGCCGGCGATTGCCGCGGTCAAGGCCAACCGGCTGCCGCAGGCACACACCCTTGCGGTGCAGGCGGCGCTGCGCCTGCACGATGCCGGTGCACGCGCGGTGGTGCTGGCCTGCACCGAAACGCCGCTGGCCATCGACCACGCGGCCAGTGCCGCAACGCCGCTGTGCATCGACGCCACGCGCGCGCTGGCCCGCGCCTGCGTCTCCTGGCACCGGCAGGCATCGGAAACGTCCAGGACCGGCTGAATCTCCATGCCGGCATGGCTGGACAAAGCCTGCCGCATCGCCTAGATTGGGCCGTGCAACGTCACAGCGCCGCCGACCGGGTGGCCGCGAACCCGTTCATCGACATTCATTGCCAGAAGGAGCCACAACATGCTTCGCATCCATCATTTCGTCGCCGCCATTGCCGCAGCGAGCCTGCTCACCGCGCCCGTCCACGCGCAGGAACTGACTGGAACACTGAAAAAGATCAAGGACACCGGCGTCATCAAGGTCGGCCACCGCGACGCCTCGGTGCCCTTCTCCTATCTCGATGACAAGCAGCGGCCGATCGGTTACGGCATCGACATCTGCATGAAAATCGTCGACCGTGTCAGGGCCGAGCTGAAAATGCCCAAGCTGAAGGTTGAATTCGTCCCGGTGACCTCGCAGACACGGATTCCCATCCTCACCGGCGGCAACATCGACATGGAATGCGGCTCGACCACCAACTCGGTGGAACGCCAGAAACAGGTGGCCTTCGCCCCGACCTATTTCATGACCGGCACCAAGATCATCGTCAAGAAATCCTCGGGCATCAAGGGATATGACGACCTCAAGGGCAAGACCGTGGTCTTCACCCAGGGCACCACCAACGAGCGCGCGATGAAGGCCTACAACGACGAGAAAAAACTCGGCATCAACTTCATCCCGGCGAAAGACCACGCCGAATCCTTCCTTGCCGTCGAAACCGGCCGCGCGGTCGCCTTCCCGATGGATGACATCCTGCTCTACGGCCTGAAAGCCGGCGCGCGCAACCCGAACGACTACGAGGTCATCGGCGAGTTCCTGTCCGACGACCCGTACGCGATCATGCTGCGCAGGGACGACCCCGCCTTCAAGAAGCTGGTCGACGACACGGTCACCGGCATCTACAAGAGCGGCGAGATCAACAAGCTCTACACCAAGTGGTTTGAATCGAAGATCCCGCCCAAGGGCATCAACCTCGCCTTCCCGATGTCCGACGGCCTTAAAGCCGCGATCAAGAATCCCAACGACACCGGCGTCGGCGCCTGCGGCCGGATGAAGTGCTGAACGACTGACCTGCGATGAAACCGGGGAGCCGCGGCTCCCCGGTTTTTTTTCGCGCGCGCTTCGCGTTACACTGCGGCCATGGACTTCGGCTTTCTCACGCAGCCGGCCTTTTCAGGTGGCGGCACCTATTTCGACTGGGTGCTCTCCGGCATCAAATGGACGATGCTGGTTTCGGTCTGCGCCTGGCTCATCGCCTTCACCATCGGCTCCGTGCTCGGTGTCATGCGCACCACGAAGCTGCGCTGGCTCTATCTTCCCGCCGCGGCCTATGTCGAGCTGTTCCGCAACATTCCGCTGCTGGTGCAGATGTTCATCTGGTATTTCGTGATCCCGGAAATAGTGCCGAAGGCGCTCGGCACCTGGATGAAGCAGGGTATGCCGATGCCGGAGTTCTGGAGCGCGGTGCTGGCACTGGGCTTCTACACCGCCTCCCGCGTCGCCGAGCAGGTGCGCTCCGGCATCCAGTCAATCCCCGCAGGCCAGACCCAGGCCGCGCTTGCGACCGGGCTGACCATGCCCCAGGTCTACCGCCACCTGCTGCTGCCGATGGGCTACCGCATCGTGATCCCGCCGCTGACCTCCGAATTCCTGACGATATTCAAGAATTCCTCGGTGGCGCTGACCATCGGCGTGCTCGAACTCACCGCACAGGCGCGCACCATCTCCGAATACACCTTCCGCACCTTCGAGATCTTCACGCTGGCCACCGTCGTCTACGTGCTGATCACGATGGCGGTCACCGTGCTGATGCAGTTCGTCGAAACCCGGGTGCGCGTTCCCGGCTACGTCGGCACCGGGAAATAGCCCGTGTTCAGCGCCTTCGACTTCGACGTCATCCAGCGCTCGCTGCCCTACCTGTGGCAGGGCATGCTGTTCTCGCTGGGCCTGACGCTGCTGGCGATGCTCGGCGGCATCGTACTCGGCACCCTGCTCGCGCTGATGCGGCTGTCGAGCCACCGCGCAATCAGCCTGCCGGCGGCAGCCTACGTCAACCTGCTGCGCTCGACGCCGCTGATCCTGGTGATCTTCTGGTTCTATTTCCTGGTGCCGATCGCGGTGAAACAACTCACCGGCAATCCCTATGCCTCGGGCATCGGCCCCTTCTACTCGGCGCTGATCGCGTTCACTCTGTTCGAGGCGGCCTACTACTGCGAAATCATCCGCGCCGGCATCCAGAGCGTGCCGGCCGGGCAGGTCCACGCCGCCCAGGCGCTGGGGCTGAATTACCCGCAGGCGACGCTGCTGGTGGTGCTGCCCCAGGCCTTCCGCAACATGGTGCCGATCCTGCTGACCCAGGGCATCATCCTGTTCCAGGACACCTCGGGCGCGGCAAGCAAGGTTGCGCAGCGCGACGGGCGCCTGGTCGAGATGTACCTGTTCGCCGCACTGGTCTATTTCATCCTCTGTTTCTCCGCCTCCTATTTCGTCAAGCGGCTGCAGTTGCGCATCACGCCGCCGCGCTAGCAAGGGTCAAGCCATGGCAATGATCGAGTTCAGGAACGTCAGCAAGTGGTACGGCAGCTTCCAGGTGCTGAAGGACTGCACGACCACCGTCGAAAAAGGCGAAGTGGTCGTCGTCTGCGGCCCTTCGGGGTCCGGCAAGTCGACGCTGATCAAATGCGTCAATGGCCTCGAACCCTTCCAGCGGGGCGAAGTGGTCGTCAACGGCCAGTCGGTCGGCGCGAAGGGCACGAAGCTGCCTCAGCTGCGCGCGAAGATCGGCATGGTGTTCCAGCATTTTGAACTTTTCCCGCACATGGACGTTACCGCCAACCTCAACCTCGCCCAGGTCAGGGTTCTCGGGCGCAGCCTCGATGAGGCGACCGCAAAGTCGCATGCCCTGCTTGAGCGCGTCGGCATGATTGATCACGCGAAAAAATTTCCCGGCCAGCTCTCCGGCGGCCAGCAGCAGCGGGTCGCCATCGCCCGCGGGCTGGCCATGGATCCGATCGCGATGCTGTTCGACGAGCCGACCTCGGCGCTCGACCCTGAAATGATCAACGAGGTGCTGGACGTAATGGTCGAGCTCGCCCGGGAAGGCATGACCATGATGTGCGTGACCCACGAAATGGGCTTCGCGCGCAAGGTCGCCCACCGGGTGATCTTCATGGACCAGGGCGAAATCGTCGAGGACGCCCCCAAGGAGGAGTTTTTCGGCACGCCGCGCTCCGAACGCGCGCAGCAGTTCCTGTCGAAGATTCTCCACCACTGAGCAGCGGCGCAAAGGTAGAATGCGCGCTTTCCAGCGAGGGCGTCCGCTCAGGGCGCAGATCCCAGAATGGCTTCGAGCACCGCAACGAAGAAATCCGGCAACCAGTACGACTGCAGTAAATGCCCCGGCTACTGCTGCAGCTATCCGCTGATCGAGGTCGGCAAACGCGACATCGCGCGGCTGGCGAAACACTTTGAAATCACCTATGCGCAGGCCGAGTCGCGGTACACCCGCTTCGACCGCTCCGAGAAGGTGCGCTCGCTGAAGCAGCAGGACGACCGGCATTTCGGGAAAATCTGCAAGCTGTTCGACACCCGCAAGCGGCAATGCACGGTCTACGAGGCACGCCCCGGCGTCTGCCGCGACTACCCGGACGGCAAACGCTGCGGCTACTACGAGTTCCTGCAGTTCGAGCGCGAGCAGCAGGGCGACGACAAGTTCATCGCGACAACCGACAACAACTAGCCTGGCAGCCTCCGCAAAAAAACCCCGCAGCGCGGGGTTTTTTTGTTTCACCCTGCCCGGCTCAGTTGCAGCAGCGCGCCATCAGGCCGTGCAGGAATTGTTCGCAGCGCGCCACCTGATCCAGCGTGACGAACTCGTCAGGCTTGTGCGCCTCGCGGATCGAACCCGGACCGCAGACCACCGTCGGCACGCCGGCAACCTGGAACTGCGAGGCCTCGGTACCGAAAGAAACCTTGGCGATGTCCGTGCTGCCGGAGAACTCCTGCGCCAAGGCGGTGATCTCGGCTTCCGCTCCGGTGTCGAGCGCCGGTATTTCCGACATCTTCTCGATGCGGAATCCGGTGCGTGGATCCACCGCATGCATCTCGGGCTCAATCACCGTGCGCACATGCGCCTCGAACTCGGCGCGGAGCTGCTCCGGATCATCGCCCGGCAGGTTGCGGAACTCGAAATCGAACACGCAGTCCTGCGGCACGATGTTCAGGGCCGTGCCGCCGCGGATGACGCCGGTATGCACCGTGGTCCAGGCAATGTCGAAGCCGCGGTCATAGGGGCCGCGGTCACGGTGCCGCCGCGCGAGCTGCTTGAGGAAGGCCACGGCCTCGGCCGCCGCTTCCACCGCGTTGACGCCGTACGGCGCGTAGGCCGAATGCGACGCAAGGCCGCGCACCGTGCAGCGATAACTCTGCTTGCCCTTGTGCGCGATCACCGGCCGCATTTCCGTCGGCTCGCCGACCACGCAGGAAAGGGGCCGGATGCCGGCCGCGGCCATGTCCCCGAGCAGGCCGCGCACGCCGAGGCAGCCCACCTCCTCGTCGTAACTGAACGCCAGGTGCAGCGGTGTCTTCAGGCCGCGTTCCACGTACTGCGGCGCCAGCGCCAGCACGCTGGCGATGAAACTTTTCATGTCTGAAGTGCCCCGGCCGTAGAGCCGGCCCTCGCGCTCGATCACGGTGAAGGGATCACTCGCCCAGTCCTGGCCGTCCACCGGCACCACGTCGGTGTGTCCCGAGAGCACGATGCCGCGCCCGCCGCGCGGACCCAGCGTTGCAAAGAGATTGGCCTTGCGCCGGTCATCATTAAAAGTCAGCCGCAGGTCGGCATCGAGCGGGCGCAGCAGCTCGCGTACATAATCGATCAGCTGCAGGTTGGAATCGCGGCTGACCGTGGGAAAAGCGATCAGCTCGCGGATCAGGCGCAGCGTGTCGGCGCCGGGTGCTGCAGGCGGATTCATGGCAGGGTCCGTCGTTAAAGGGGCAGGATAGGCAGACCGTCAGCACGTGTCAACGCGCCATCCTGCGGTATCCTAGTCAGACACCATGCGCAAAAAACTGTTGCCCACATTCGCGTTCTGCCTGCTTGCCGCTGCGCTGCACGCCGCGCCTGCCGCCTCAGCCGCCGAGCTTCGCATCGGCCTCTCCGGCGAGGTCAGTTCGCTCGACCCGCATCTGCTCGCGTCGCAGCCGAACCTCACCGTCGCCCGCCACGTTTTTGAATCGCTGACCGACGTTGATCCACAGACGAAACTGATTCCCGGTCTTGCCGAAAGCTGGCGCGCGCTGGATGCGCTGACCTGGGAGTTCAGGCTGCGCCGCGGCGTGAAATTCCATGACGGTTCGGAATTCACCGCCGAAGACGCGGCGTTCTCGCTGGCGCGACCGCTGTCGATCCGGGGCAGCCCCGGCGGTTTCGCCTCCTACGTGCGCGCCGTCGAATCGGCAAGCGCAGTCGACAGCTACACGCTGCGCGTGAAGACCAAATATCCGTACGGCGCACTGCCGGAAGACATCAACTCGATACTCATTGTTTCTAAAAAAGCCGCGCAGAATGCCGGCCCCGAGGACTTCGATTCGGGGCGCGCGATGGTCGGCACCGGCCCCTACAAATTCCTGCGTTACCAGCGCGGCGACCGGCTCGAACTCGCGCGCCACGACCAGTGGTGGGGCAAGGCACCGGCCTGGGACAGGGTCACGCTGCGGGTGATTCCCGCCGATCCCTCGCGCACCGCCGCACTGCTCTCCGGCGAACTTGACGTGATCGAACACGTACCCTCGGCGGATTTAAAAAATATCAATAAAAACAATAGGTTACGAACAATCCAAACAACCTCCTGGCGCACCATCCTGCTCCACCTCGACCAGTACCGCGCACAGCCCCCGGGCGTCAGCGGCCCCGACGGCAAAACGCTGGCGAAGAACCCCTTCATGGATCCACGCGTGCGCCGCGCGATGTCGATGGCGATCCACCGCGAGGCCATCGCCTCGCGAGTGATGGAGGGTCTTGCAGTGCCCGCGGCGAACATCGTGTCGCCGAACGTTTTTGGCCACAACGCGGCGCTGAAGCCGGCGGCCTACGATCCCGAAGGCGCAAAACGCCTGCTCGCCGAAGCCGGTTACCCTCAGGGTTTCCGCATCACGCTTGCCGGCCCCAACAACCGTTACATCAACGACGAACAGGTATTGCAGACCGTCGCGCAACTGCTGACACGCGCCGGCATCCAGACGCGCGTCGAGGCTGCGCCGATGTCAGCCTTCCTCGGCCGTGTGCGCAAGGAGGAAACCGCCGTATCTCTGCTCGGCTGGGGTTCCTTCGCCGCCGACCTTGCGCTGCGTTCACTGGTCGCGGCTCCGAATCCCGACAAGGGTTACGGGGCCTGGAACTGGGGCCGTTATGCCAATCCCAAGGTGGATGCACTGATGGAACAGGCCCTCGGCAGCACCGACCGCGGCCGGCGCGAAGCACTCGCGCGCGAAGCCAACACGCTGGCCATGAATGATTTTGCCGTCATCCCGCTGCACCACCAGGTCGTCAGCTGGGCGATGCGCGCCAACCTCGCCTACGTGCCGCGCACCGACGAATTCACCTTTGCCCACCACTTCACACCGCGCTGAAGGGCGATGCTGAGTTTCACGCTCCGCCGCCTGGCCCAGAGCGCTGCCACGCTGCTGGTGATGTCGCTGCTGGTGTTTGCCGGGGTCTACGCCATCGGCAACCCGGTGGACATCCTGGTCAACCCGCAGGCCGACCAGGCGGAAATCGCCCGCGTCACCGCCCAGCTCGGCCTCGACCTCCCGCTGTGGCAGCAGTACTGGATATTTCTCCGCGGCGCCTTCGGCGGCGATCTCGGCAGCTCCTTCGTCGCCGGCGTGCCGGCAATCACGCTGATCCTCGAACGCCTGCCGGCAACGCTGGAACTCGCGCTGCTGGCGATGCTGATTGCAGTCACGCTGGGCGTGCCTCTCGGCCTCATTGCCGGACTGAAACCGGAGTCCTGGATCGGCCGCGCCATCATGGCCGGGTCCATCCTCGGCTTCTCGCTGCCGACCTTCTGGGTCGGACTGATGCTGATCCTCGTGTTCTCGGTGCAGCTCGGCTGGCTGCCGACCACCGGCCGCGGCCCGACGACCGATCTTTTCGGCATTCCCGTGAGTTTCCTCGGCTGGGAAGGCCTGCGCCACCTGATACTGCCGGCAACCAACCTTGCCCTCTTCAAGCTGGCGCTGCTGATCCGGCTGGTGCGTGCCGGCACCCGTGAAGCCATGCTGCAGGACTACGTACGTTACGCCCGCGCCAAGGGCCTCGCCGGGCGCCGGGTCGTGCGTGTGCACGTGCTGCCCAATATCCTGATTCCGGTGATCACCGTCGCCGGACTCGAGTTCGGCTCGCTGATCGCCTTTGCCGTGGTCACCGAAACCGTGTTCGCCTGGCCAGGCATGGGCAAGCTGCTGATCGACTCCATCGGCCTGCTCGACCGCCCGGTGATCGTCGCCTACCTGCTGGTGACGGTCTGCCTGTTCATCCTGATCAACCTGGCCGTCGATCTGCTCTACGCCGCGCTCGACCCGCGGGTGCGCGCGGAGGGTGCGCGTTGAACAGCTGCATCGCCGCGTCAGCCCCGGGGCGAGAATTCGCCGCCGGTTTCGCCCGCGACCGCATCGCGCTGGCAGCACTCGCCGTGCTGGCATTGCTGTTCGCCGCCGCGCTCGCCGCACCCTGGCTGACGCCGCAGGATCCCTACGACCTCGCACAGCTCGACATCCTCGACGCGAAACTCCCTCCCGGCTCGGCGGCGGCCGCGGGCCACACCTACTGGCTGGGCAGCGACGACCAGGGGCGCGACATGTGGTCCGCCATCCTCCACGGCCTGCGCATCAGCCTCGGCGTCGGCCTGCTGTCGACGGTCATTGCGCTGGGCATCGGCCTCGCCGTCGGCCTCGTCTCCGCGCGTGCCGGCGGCTGGGTCGATGCACTGATCATGCGCGTGGTCGACCTGCAGCTGTCCTTCCCGTCGATCCTCGTTGCGCTGATCCTGCTGGCGCTGACCGGGCAGGGGGTCGACCGCATCATCGCGGCACTGGTGGTCGTGCAATGGGCCTATTACGCGCGCACCGTACGCGGCGCGGCACTGGTCGAGCTGCGGCGGGAATACATCGACGCCGCGGTCTGCGCCGGATACGGCGAGGCGCGCATCCTGTTCCGCCATGTGCTGCCCAACGTGCTGCCGCCGCTGATCGTCGTCGCCACGGTGCAGGTCGCCCACGCGATCGCGCTGGAAGCCACCCTCTCCTTCCTCGGCCTCGGCCTGCCGATCACCGAACCGTCGCTGGGCCTGCTGATCGCCAACGGCTACATCTACCTGCTGGCCGGGCATTACTGGATCAGCGTGTTTCCGGGCATCGCGCTGCTGCTGACAATCGTCGCCATCAACCTCGTCGGCGACCGCCTGCGCGACGTGCTGAATCCGCGGCTGCGCTGAATATCCGGTCTGCGCGCGGATTCAGGCCGTGAGCTGGGCCGCCGACTTGCGCAGGCACTGCATGAAGGACCGCACTGCCGCCGACGGCGGCTTGTGGCGGCTCCAGGTCACGCCGATCGGACGCTGCGGGTCCGGCAGGCCCAGCGGCAGCTGCGCCAGCAGGCCGGCCTCGATGTAATGCCGCGCCACCACCTGCGACAGCAGGCCGATGGCTTCGGTCAGCTGAAGATAGCCGGTGATCACGTCAATGGACATGGTCTCGACACAGTCGGCGGGTATGCTGATGCCGTGTTTCTGGAACACGTTTTCCAGCGGTTCACGCGACAGCGATCCCACCGGCGGCAGCACCCAGGGAAAACCGGCCAGTTCCTGCCAGGTCAGGCGCCGCCGGCGTGCCAGCGGATGCCGGGGCCCCACGACCACCACGTTATGCCCCTCGTAGAGGGTTTCTTCGGAAAAATCGCCCGAGGCATCGCGGCCCGTCAGCCGCCCGACGATCAGGTCCACGGTGCCGCGGCGCAGCTCGGGCAGCATGGACTCCATTGATCCCTCGTGAACAATGACAATGGTCTGCGGTGTTTTTTCCTTGAGCATGGCCAGTGCCCGCGGCAGCAGACCCGGCCGCATCGCCGGCAATGCTCCGACAGTGACCTTGCCGGAAGCTCCCGACTGCAGGGCATGCAACTCATCGCGCGCCTGCACCAGGCTCGCCAGCACCGCGCGCGCGTGCCGCACCAGGCACTCGCCGTAGGCATTGGGCAGCATGCCCTTGGGCGTCCGTTCAAACAGTTTGAAACCCAGCCCTTTTTCCAGCTCGCCCAGTGCCAGCGACACCGCCGGCTGGGTGACATGCAGGCTCTGCGCAACCCGGCCCAGGTGACGCAGGTCATCCAGTGCCACCAGCATCCGGAAATGCCGCGGCTTCAGGTTGGCGCGTATGAACCAGTCCGGTTGTGCCATGCGGTTTGCCTCCCGTCGGAATCGATCCAGAATGTCATAAGTATATCCTTATGAAAAAGTCGATTTTTCTGACTGTTCAGCTTATGCATTTTGCGACATGATTCTGCGTGGTCCCATACAACCGCGGAAATATCCGGGGCACCGCGGGCATCCGCCCCGGCCAAAAACGGAACGAGGAGAACATCGATCATGACACTCACGAGAATCGCTGCGCTGGCGATCACCGGAACGCTCGCACTGTCGGCAACTGCCCAGGCCCAGGATTATCCGAACCGGCCGGTCCGCATGATTGTCGCCGTGCCGCCCGGAGGTCCGGCCGACACGCTGGCACGCCTGGTCGGCCCGCATCTCAACACCGGACTGGGCCAGACGGTGGTCATCGACAACCGTCCCGGCGCCAACGGCGGCATCGCCTATGACATGGCGGCGCGCTCGGTGCCCGACGGTTACACCTTCGTGCTGGTCGCCGCCGGCGTGGCGATCAATCCCAGCCTTTATCCGAACGTGCCCTATCACCCGGTCAGGGACTTCGCGCCAATCACGCTGGGCATCACCGTGCCCAACATCCTGGTCGTGCACCCCTCGGTGCCGGCAAAGTCGGTCAAGGAACTGATCGCCGAGATCAAGGCAAAAAACGGCGGCTTTGTATTCGCCTCCGCCGGCAACGGCACCTCCGGCCATCTGGCGCTGGAACAGTTCCGCCTGTCCACCGGTACCTCCTTCGTGCATGTGCCGTACAAGGGCGGTGCCCCGGCCCTGCAGGAAACCCTGGCCGGACAGACCCAGGCCCTGTTCAGCATCGCGCTTGCCGCGACGCCGCAGGTCAAGGCCGGCAAGGTGCGCGCGCTGGCGATCACCAGTGCCAAACGCTCGCCGGTGGCCCCCGAACTGCCGACCGTGGCCGAATCCGGACTGCCGGGCTTCGAAGTCATCGGCTGGTTCGGCTGGCTTGCCCCGGCCAAAACAAACAAGGCCGTCGTCGGCCGCCTGAACCAGGAACTGGTGAAGGCACTGGGCAATGCAGAAGTCAGGGAACGGCTGCTGAGCATGGCCACCGAGCCCGTCGGCGACAAGCCGGAGGAGTTCGGCCGCTTCATCCGCAGCGAACATGAAAAATGGGGCAAGGTCATCAAGGCCGCCAACATCAAGCTGCAGTAACATCCGGCTGCAGCAATCACTCGGGGAAACACGGCAAACATGAGCAAATCCAAGGGCATCCGCGAAGTCGCCTATGTCGACGTCCGCGCCGGTGGCGGCGACGGTCACCAGCACAACTGCAGCGCCGGCATCGAGCCGCTGTCTTTCACCGACTGCGCGGGCGGCGGCCAGGTGGTGGTCGAGCGCAACATCGCCTATGTCGGCAACATGCGCAATCCGCACGGCACGCTGATTTTCGACGTCAGTGATCCGAAACACCCGAAATTCCTGTCCGAAATCAACATGCCGAGAGGCACGCATTCGCACAAGGTGCGGGTTTCGGGCGACATCATGCTCACCAACCGCGAAGTGCTGTCGTCGAAAAACGCCAAAGGCGAGGTGCCGCCCGACGACTTCCACGGCGGCCTGGGCATCTATGATGTATCGAACCCGGCCAAGCCGAAGCTGATCACGCTGTGGGAGACCGATGACAAACCGGGCGTCGACTACGCGCGCGGCGTGCACCGCTTCGACTTCGACGGCCGCTACGCCTACATCTCGCCGACGATGGACGGCTACCTCGGCAACATCGTGATGATCCTCGACCTGAAGGATCCGGCGAAGCCCGAGGAAGTCGGCCGCTGGTGGATGCCCGGCCAGCACATCGCCGGCGGCGAGACCCCGGCCTGGCGCGGTTCGGCGCATAAATGCCACCATCCGCTGCGCCACGGCAACCGTCTCTACACCAGCTACTGGCACGGCGGTTTCGTCATCCTCGACATCGATGACATGACCAAGCCGAAGTTCGTCTCCGGCCTCGACTGGAGCCCGCCCTTCCCCTGGCCGACGCACACCGCGCTGCGCATCCCCTTCAAGATCAGGAACCGCGATTTCGTCGTGGTCTCCGACGAGGACGTCGTGCGCCTGCCCGATTGCCCGCCGCACAACTCGGCCTTCCTGTGGATGGTTGATGTCACCGACGAAAAAAACCCGGCGGTGGTCTCCAGCTTCCAGCTGGAGGACATCCCGGACGAGCAGCAGCCCTATGCCACCGGCTGCCACCAGCCCTGCGAGAAGGTCACCGGCACCGAAATCCCGGTCGCCTGGTTCGCCCACGGCCTGCGCATCGTCGACATCGCCAATCCGCACTCGATGAAGGAAGTCGCCTACTTCGTGCCCGACGTGCCACCCGGTTCGGAGCGCGTGCAGAGCAACGACGTCACTGTCGACGACCGCGGCCTGCTCTACCTGCTCGACCGCGTGCGCGGGCTGCACATCCTCGAGAGGACCTGAGCAACCGCTGCAGTGTGATGGCTTGGGTGCTGCCGCAGCAGCATCCCGTCAAGCAATACGGGGAGCCCGCAGGGGTTCCCCGTATTTCTTGCTTCAGGCCGGCCGGTCAGGGTTTGATGCCGGACGCCCTGACCACCTTGCCCCAGCGCTCGATCTCCTCCGCCAGCATCTTGCGGAAATACTCCGGCGACTCGGCGATGGGATCGGAACCCATCTGCAGGATGCGGTTGCGGAAGTCCTCGCGCTGCACCGCCTTGACGATGATCGAGTTCAGCGTGTTGACGATGGCTTGCGGCGTGCCGCGCGTCACCAGCACGCCGTACCAGGTCTGGGTCACGAAACCCGGCAAACCGCCCTCGATCATCGTCGGCACCTCCGGCATCAGCGCCGAACGCTTCTCGCTGGTGATGCCGAGCACGCGGAAGCGGTTGATCAGCGGCTGCGCGGCCGGGATGTTGCTGAACGAGAATTCAACCTCTCCGCTCGCCAGCGCGGCCAGCGAGGGGCCGGTGCCCTTGTAGGGGATGTGGGTGAAATCGCCCTTGATGAACAGCTTCAGCATCTCGCCCGACAGATGCTGGGTGCTGCCGCTGCCGGAGGACGAATAGTTCATCTTTCCCGGGTTCTTCTTCACCACGGCGATGAACTCCTTGACGCTTTTCGCCGGCACCGACGGATGGGTCAGCAGCAGGTTGGCGCTGGAGGCGAACACCGCGACCGGCATGAAATCCCTGACCGGATCGTAGTTGAGCTTGGGATACAGCGTCGCATTGACGCCGAGCGCCGCCGAGCTGAGGAACAGCGTGTAGCCGTCGGCCGGCTGGCGCACGATGAATTCGGCGGCGATGTTCTGCGCCTGGCCGGCGCGGTTCTCGACGATGACCTGCTGGCCCAGCGCCTCGGCGATCTGCGGTGCGATCAGCCGGCCCATGATGTCGCTGCCGCCGCCGGGGGCATAGCCGACGATCATGCGTATGGGTTTAGAGGGATATTTTGCATCCTGTGCCTGCGCCAGGCTGCCACAGGCCAGCGCCGCACCGAGCGCGAAAGAAATCATTCCACGGTTCATGTCTTCTCCATCCGGTTCGTAAGCGGTTGATTTTTTATTGCTTGCCGTGGCGCAACCGGAATCCCGCGGGATCCGGCAGCCGTTGCGGCCGCCGCCATTATGGCCCATCACGGTACTGCCGCCGCATGCCGAATGCAAAAACAGCAAGCCGCAATGCAAACCGTTTTCAAACGTCCACTTTGCGGGGTTTGACCGGTGAATGCCGGATATGGTCCCATGAAGGCTGAAGCTGCAATCGTCGTTCCCGCCATAAAAAAACCTGGAGGAGGTCGGTATGGGATTCACGAAAACCGCCGCAGCGGCAGCCGCGGCCTGTCTGTTCGCCGGTGTCACCGCGTCCGCCGCACTTGCGCAAAACTATCCGCAGCGTCCGATCCGCGCCGTGGTGCCCTATGTTGCCGGCGCTTCGTACGACACCATCATGCGCATCGTCGGCGAGGCCATCGGCGAATCGATGAAACAGCCGGTGGTGATCGAGAACCGTCCCGGTGCCAGTGCGATCATCGGCGCCGACCTGATCGCCAAGGCAACCCCCGACGGCTACACCATCGGCATGCTCGGTGACAACCACACCATCCTCGCCGCGGTGAACCGCAAGACGCCGTACGACCTGTTTCGCGATTTCGCACCGCTGATGCGCGTGGCCTCGCTCGACAACGTCATCGTCGTCCATCCATCGATGCCGGCAACTTCGCTCCAGCAGCTGATCAGCCTGCTCAAGTCCGCTCCGGGCAAGTACCGCTACGGTTCGGGCGGCGTCGGCGGCTCGACCCATCTCGCCGGGGCGCGTTTCGGACAAATGGCCGGCGTCGACATCCAGCATGTGCCGTACAAGGGCGGCGGCCTCGCGGTCACCGGCCTGCTCGGCAACGAGGTGCAGATGATGGTCGTCAACATGATCTCCGCGAAACCCCAGGTGCAGTCCGGCCGCATGCGTGCGCTGGCGGTCGCGGCGCCCAAACGTTCGTCCCACCTGCCCAACCTGCCGACCGCGGGAGAAGCGGGCCTGCCCGGGCTGGAAGTGTCGCAATTCTACGCAGTGGTCGCGCCGGTCAAGACGCCCCAGCGCATTCTCTCCCGCCTCGAAACCGAACTGCGGCGTGCAACCGGCCTCGCCGAAGTGCGCAGGAAATTCGACAACCAGGGTGCGGATGCCTATGCCGAAACCCCGGCAGAGCTGACGGCATTCCTGAAAAACAACATCGCCGGTTACCGCGAAGCCGCCAAGGCCGCGGGCATCAAGCCGGACTGAACACGGAGGAGCAGCAATGAGCAGCCAGATCGTCCCCTCATCCACGCTGTCGGTGCGCCCCGTGGGCGGGAAACTCGGCGCCGAAATCCGCGGCATCGACCTGTCGGCGCCGCCCGATGCGCAGTCCTTCGCCGCCATCCTGCAGACACTGCACCGCTACGGCGTGATTTTTTTCCGCGGCCAGAAACTGACGCCTGACCAGCTCGCCGCCTTCAGCCGCTGCTTCGGCGAGCTCGACATCCACCACATGACCGAACACGTGTTTCCGCACCTGCCCCAGGTGCGTGTGCTGTCGAATGTGAAAAAGGATGGCGTGTCGATCGGCATCACCCGGGGCGGCATGCACTGGCATTCGGACCTGTCCTACAAGCCGCAGCCGGCACTGGTGACACTGCTGTATGCCGTCGAATGCCCGCCGAGCGGCGCCGACACCCAGTTCGCAGACATGTACTCGGCCTTCGCCGACCTGCCTGAAGCAAAGCGCGGGAAGCTGCAGGCGCTGCGTGCGGTGCATGACCGCAACTACCGCTACTCGGCACTGTATCCGGGCCGCCCGCCACTGACGCCGGAGCAGGTCGCCAAGGTGCCGCCGGTCGAACACCCGCTGGTGCGCGTGCATCCGGCCACCGGCCGCCCGGCGCTGTTCATCGCCAAGGACGTGGTTTCACACATCATCGGCATGGCGGAGGACGAGTCGCGGGCGCTGATCGACGAACTCGAGGACTTCGCCACGCGACCGGAACGTGTCTATTCCCACAAATGGCAGCCGGGCGATCTCGTGGTCTGGGACAACCGCTGCACGCTGCACCGCGCGACCCCTTACGATCCGCAGTACCGGCGCACGCTCTACCGTACCCAGGTCAGGGGCGAGGCGCCGATCGCCGTGACCGCCTGAAAGTGAAAACGCCATGGTCATGGTCACTCCGCGCCCGCTGATCACCAGCCCCGATGCCTGGATCGGTCCGGAAATCCAGCAGGATCCCGCATGGATATGCCGTCTTGATGCAGACGACATCGCCGAAATCGATGCCGCGCTGGCCCGTGTGAAACGCGACGGACTGCGCATTCCCTTCGAATCCGCAGCCTTTCCGCTGCCGCGGCTGCGGGCCAAGCTCGATCGCATCCTCGACGAAATCGAAAACGGCCGGGGCTTCAAGCTGATCCGCGGCATCCCGCGCCACCGCTACAGCGACGGCGAGTGCGAGCTGATCTACTGGGGCATCACCGGTTATTTCGGCATGCCGGTGTCGCAGAATGCGCGCGGCCACCTGCTGGGCCATGTCCGCGATGAAGGCCGCCAGATCGAGGATCCCAGCGCCCGCGCCTACCAGACCAGCCAGCGCATGGATTTCCACACCGACATGCTGCCGATCGACGTGCTCGGCCTGTTCTGCCTGCGCACTGCGAAATCCGGCGGCGCCAGCAAGCTGACCAGCGCGTTGACCATCCACAATGTTTTGCGCGAAGAGCGGCCGGACCTGCTGGAGGCCCTTTACGGGCTGTTTCATCTCGACTGGCGCGGCGAGGAGCCCGCCGGCGAACAGCCATGGTTCAGCATTCCGATGTTCAGCGAGTCGCGCGGAAAAATCACCACCCGCATCTGCAGCCTGGCCTATTACGAGTCGGCGGCGCGTTTCGGCGAACAGTACCGGCCGACCGCGCTGCAACGCGAGGCCTTGCTCGCGGTTCAGGAAATCGCCAACCGCCCGGAACTGATGCTGACCATGGATTTCCAGGAAGGCGACATCCAGCTGATCAACAACCACACGATGATGCATGCGCGGGAAGCCTACGAGGATCATCCGGAACCTGGGCGCCAGCGCCACCTGCTGCGGATGTGGATCGCGGTCCCGGACGGAAAGCGCCGGCCGCTCGCCGACGCGCTGGCCGATCGTTATCGCTGGGTGCAGCGCGGGGGCATCCCGGCAAAAACCCCGGCCGCGGCCTGAATCTGCACAGACCCGACAAACCAGGAGGCTCCATGAAACTGCGCCCGACACTGCCCTGCATTTTCGCCGCCCTGATGACCGCCGGCATCGCCCCGGCGATGGCCCAGCCCTACCCGGCAAAACCGGTCCGCATCGTCGTGCCCTTCCCCGCCGGCGGCAATGCCGACATCTTCGCGCGTGCTTTTGCGCAGAAACTCGGCGATGCGACAAAGCAGACGCCGATTGTCGACAACCGCGCCGGCGCCGCCGGCATCATCGGCACCCAGTTCGTCGCAAAATCGCCCGCCGACGGCTATACGCTGCTGTTCGGCACCACCGGCACCCATACCACCAATCCGGCGGTCTACGCGAAGCTGCCCTACGACCCGGTGAAGGATTTCGCCCCGGTCAGCAATTTCGCCGACTCGCCCTTCCTGCTGGTCGTTCATCCGTCGGTGCCGGCAAACACGCTGCAGGGCCTGGTCGCGCTGGCAAAGTCGCGGCCCGGACAGCTCGACTACGCCTCCTTTGGCACCGGCAGCTCGGCCCATCTTGCCGGCGAGATGCTGCGCACGGTGGCGGGCATCAACATCGTGCATGTGGCCTACAAGGGTGGCCCGCCCGCGGTCACCGATCTCGTCGGCGGCCATGTGTCGCTGATGTTCAACTCGCTGCCGGCCGTGTTGCCGCTGGTCAAGTCCGACCGGCTGCGCGCGCTGGCCGTGGCGTCAGCGAAACGCGTGCCAACGCTGCCTGCACTGCCGACCTTCTCCGAAGCCGGTTATGCCGGTTTCGAAGCAGGCTCCTGGTACGGCGTGCTTGCGCCGGCCGGCACACCGCGCGAGGCGATCAGCCGGCTGCATGCGGAAACGGTGCGCATGCTGGCATTGCCCGACATCCGGCAGAAACTCGCCGCCGAAGGCGCCGAGGCCATCGGCAATTCGCCGGAGGAGTTCGCGGCGCAGATCCAGCGCGACATGGCGCGCTGGGCGAAGGTGGCGCGCGAAGCAAAGATTCCGCAGCAGTGACGCGGCGTACGCCCGTTCCCGACAGAATCAAAGCCAGACGGCCGGCATTCTGACACCATGCCCGATGCGATTGATCTGAATTGCCTATCACGCAAAAGGCGCACCGCAATATAAAAGTAAAAGCCGGCATCGCCGGGCTTCTCAACCACCGCCAGAAACAGCCGGTTCCGTCAGCGCAGCCCCGGCACCGCAAACAGCGGCGCACTCGACCCCATCAGTTCCGACACCTCGGCGGGAATCAGGTCGCTGGGGCTCTTCGCGGCGCGGCCGATGAAGAATCCCTGGGCGTTGTTGATGCCCAAGTCGCGCAGGATGCAGAAGTCGGCGGCGGTTTCGACGCCTTCGGCCACCAGTGATGAGCCGCAGCCCTCGGCGATATGCTGCAGCGAGCGCAGGAAGTGGTACTTGACCGAATCTTCGCTGACGCCCTGCACGAAATGCATGTCGATCTTGACGAAGTCGGGCTGCAGCTCCGACCACAGGCGCAGGCTCGAGAATCCCTCACCGAGGTCATCCAGCGCGACGCGGAAACCGGCGCCGCGGAACAGCATCAGCGCCTGGCGGAAGATCGAGCGGTCTGAGATGTACTGGTTTTCGGTGAGTTCGATGGTGACCTGCGCGATGTCGAGGCCGCAGTCGCGGATGAAGCGGGTGATGCGCTGCACGTCATCCTTGACCTCGAGCACCGTCTGCGGGGTCACGTTGAGGAACAGTTGCCGGTTGAGCCCGAGCCGCGCGAACTGGCGCACCACCTTGCGCGCGCACAGCATGTTGAGTTCGGTCAGGAAGCCGGCATGGGTCGCGGCATCAAACAGTTTGGTGGGGGTGTGCAGCTGGCTGCCCTCCGGGCCGCGGATCAGTCCTTCGTAGGCCAGGATTTCACCGGTGCCGAAGGCGAGGATGGGCTGGAACACCGGTGTCACCGCGCGTTCCTCGAGGATCCGGATCAGTTCTTCCAGTTCGCGAAAACGCGTGTTGCCGCGCTGCCGCGGCGCGTTGCGCGCGAAAGCGGCATCGGCATCCTGGTCCGGTAATTCCAGGCCACCCGCGGACCCTGCTCCGTTGATCACAACACTCCCCAAGAGATTCTCCGATACTGCCAGTCCCGGGGCTTGCCGCTGGCGCCATCAAGGCCGGTCGCCCCTTTATGATTGAACAGATTAAAGCATAACTTCAAAGGCTTGGCTTGGTAATTTAAAGCCCCTTGGAGTTCCGGCACACTGGCCGGCAACCCCCGGAACAGGGACAATACCGGCCATGGATGACCGTTTCATGCGAAGCGCCCGCCGCCGGACCCTGGCCCTGCTCGGCGCCGCCGGTGCCGGCCTGCTGGGATGGCCCGCCGCGGCACGCCCCGACTGCATCGTCACGCCGGCGCAGACCGAAGGCCCCTTTTTCATCGACACCGGGCTCAACCGCAGCGACATTCGCGGCGAACCCGGCGGCGGGATGTCCGCGGGCCTGCCGCTGGCCCTGTCGCTGCGCGTGTCCGCCGTCACCGCGGGAGCCTGCACGCCGCTGCCCGGCGCCCTGGTCGAAGTCTGGCACTGTGATGCCGCCGGCGTGTATTCGGGCACCGGCGCTGCGATGGGCAAACGCTTCCTGCGCGGCCACCAGGCCACCGGCTCCGGCGGCGAGGCACGCTTCCTGACGGTTTATCCCGGCTGGTATCCGGGACGCGCGATCCACATCCATTTCAAGGTGCTGGCGAAAAGCGCCGCCGGACGCAGGGTCGAATTCACGTCCCAGCTCTACTTCGATGACAAGGTGAACGACAGCGTCATGTCACAACCGCCTTACGCGGTGCGCGGCCCCCGCCGCGTGCGCAACGATGAAGATTACCTCTACCGCAACGGCGGGCGCCTGCTGACCACGACTCCGTCGGCACGCGACGGCGGTCACGCCGCGACATTCGAAATCGGCCTGCGCCTGTAGGCACACAAAACCGCCCGCAGACCCAGACCGTTGAATCCAGAATGGCCCGCAACACTGACACCATGGCCGGCAAGAACCCGCCCGGCTCCCCCGTCCGGATACTCAGGCTGCGCTCAGGCGTCATCCTGATCGCCCTCATCTGCCTTGCGCTGACGCTGACCGGCTGGCACATCGTCGGCAGCCTCGAACGGGAATCCGTCGGCGAAAGGTTCAACGCGCGGGCGTCCGAGGTCGAGCTGCGTATCAAGTCGCGGCTGGCCGATTACGAGCAGGTGCTGCACGCCACCGCGGCCTTCATGCACGCATCGGACAACGTGTCGCGCGGCGAATGGCGTGCCTATGCCGGCATGTTGCAGCTGGGCAAGCAGTTTCCGGGCATCCACGGGCTCGGTTACGCGGTGCGCCTGCAGCCCGACGAACTCCAGGCCCACGTCGAGGCGGTGCGCAGGGAAGGGTTCCCCGACTACCGGGTCTGGCCGCCCGGTTCCCGCGAGGAGTACACCGCGATCGTTTATCTTGAGCCGCTCAACGAACGCACGCGCGGCGCACTCGGCCACGACATGTTCGCCAACCCCTCGCGGCAACCGGCGATGGCCGCAGCGAGGGACAGCGGCCGGGCCGTGCTCTCGCGCAAGGTCACGCTGCTGCGGGACACCGATACGACAGCCTCGCCCGGGCTGTTGATGTATCTGCCGCATTACCGGAGCGGCATGCCGGCGGACACGCCGGAGGCAAGGCGCGACGCGCTCGCCGGTTACATCTACTTCCCCATCCGGGTGCAGGAGTTCGTGACGACCGCATTGCAGGAAACGCCCGGTGAATTCGAACTGGAAATTTTTGACGGCAGGGAAACCGCGGAGGATGCCCTGCTCTACCGCAGCCAGCCAACCGGCGCCACGCAACGGGCGGACCGGCCGCTGTTCCGGCGCACCCTCACGGTTGATCTTTATGGACAGACATGGACGCTGCGCACCGCTTCGCTGCCGGGCATCGAGCAGCAGGTCGACACCGGCACGCCGACCGCCGTGCTCTGGGGCGGCCTGCTGGTCACCCTGCTCGCCACCGTCGCGGCACTCGCCTCATCGGTCAGCCGCGAACGCACGGCCGCGCTGGCCACCGCACGCCAGGAAACCCAGCGCATCCTCGAGAGCATCGATGACGCCTTTTTCGCGGTGGACGGCGACTGGCGCTTCAGCTACCTCAATCCGCAGGCGGAAAAACTGCTGCATCGCCCTGCCGGCGAGCTGCTGCACAAAAACCTGTGGGAGGAGTTCCCGGAGGCGGTCGGCAGCGAATTCCACCGCCAGTACCAGCAGGCCCGCGCGCGCCAGGAATCGGTCAGCTTCGTCGAGTATTACCCGCCGCTGCAGACCTGGTTCGAGGTCAACGCCTATCCCCACGGCGCGGGACTGTCGGTGTTTTTCCGCAACGTCAACCGGCGCCGTGCCCGGGAGGAGGCGTTGCGCCTGCGCGAGCGCGCCCTGGAAGCCAGCGCCAACGCCATCATCATCACCGACCAGCTGCAACCCGACCAGCCCATCATTTACGTCAATCCGGCGTTCGAACGCATCACCGGATACACGCCGGACGAGGCCATCGGCCGCAACTGCCGCTTCCTGCAGGGCAGCGACCGCAACCAGGTCGATCTCGGAAAGCTGCGCGTGCTGCTGAAGGAAGGCGAGGAAGGCCGGGTGGTGCTGCGCAACTACCGCAAGAACGGCGACCTGATCTGGAACGAACTCTACCTCGCGCCGGTGCGCGACGACAGGAACCGGATCACCCACTACGTCGGCGTGCTCAGTGACATCACCGACAGCAAGAAATACCAGCTCGAGCTGGAGCGCCGCGCCACCCACGACCTGCTGACCGGACTCGCCAACCGCGGACTGCTGATGGACCGCATCCAGCTTGCCGTGATGCAGGCGAAGCGTCGCACACAGAAAGTCGCGCTGCTCTTCATCGACCTCGACGGCTTCAAGATCATCAACGACGGCTTCGGCCACGCCACCGGCGACCAGGTGCTGAAGCTGACGGGCAACCGCCTCGCCGCGAACATCCGCCAGGGCGACACCGCGGCCAGGCTCGGCGGCGACGAGTTCGTGGTGGTGCTCAACGACCAGGAACGCATCGAGGAAGTTTCAGATGCGGTGCAGCGCATCATGGACGCGGTGCTGCGGCCGATTCCGATCCAGCACCAGGAAATCACGCTCACCTGCAGCATCGGAATCAGCGTCTGCCCTGATGACAGCGAGGATGCCGACGAACTGCTCAAGTTCGCCGACATCGCGATGTACAAGGCCAAGGACGAGGGGAAAAACACCTCCCGCTTCTACACCCGCGGCATGAACGATGCCATCGTCCGCAAGGTCACCCTCACCAACAACCTGCGGCGCGCGCTGGAACGCAAGGAGTTCCGGCTGCATTACCAGCCGCAGGTCAACCTCGGCTCCGGCGCGCTGCTCGGCGCCGAAGCGCTGATCCGCTGGCAGCATCCGCAGTACGGCCTGGTGTCGCCGGCGCAGTTCATCCCGCTGGCCGAGCAGTCCGGACAGATCGTCCAGGTCGGTGAATGGGTGCTGCGCACCGCCTGCGAGCAGGCAATGGCCTTCACCGCAGCCGGAATGCCGCCGATGGTGATGTCGGTCAACCTGTCGGCGCGCCAGATGCGCGACGAGAACCTGATCCGGATGATCCGCAGGACGCTCGAAGAAACGGGATTGCCGGCAACACGGCTGGAGCTGGAGATCACCGAGAGCATGGTGATGAGCGACATCGATCACTCGGTCACCATCCTCAAGTCGATCAAGGCGCTGGGCGTGCGCATCGCGATGGACGATTTCGGCACCGGCTACTCGAGCCTGTCGTACCTGAAACGGTTCCCGATCGACCGCCTGAAAATCGACCAGTCCTTCATCCACGACGTCACCACGGATGTCAGCGACGCGGCACTGACCCGGACGATCATCGCGCTGGCGCACAACCTCGGCATCCGGGTGCTGGCCGAGGGTGTCGAGACCGCAGAGCAGCGGGCCTTCCTGATTGATGCCGGCTGCGACGAGGCGCAGGGCTATTTCTACGGCAAGCCGGTCATCGCCGCGGAGTTCCGCGACCTGGCGGACCGGCTGCCGTCACGCTGACCCGCAACCGCGGTCAGCGGCCCAGCGACAGCATCAGCTGGTTCAGCCGGCGCACGAAACCGGCCGGATCCTCGAGCTGGCCGCCCTCCGCAAGCAGCGACTGGTCGAACAGCACCGCCGCGAGGTCGCCGAAACGCGCCTCGTCGGTTTCCGCCTGCAGGCGCTGCAGCAGCGGATGGCCGGCGTTGATTTCGAGGATCGGCTTCGACAGCGGCACCTTCTGCCCCGCAGCCTTCAGCATGCGCTGAAGGCTGGCGGTCATGTCGTGTTCGTCGGCCACCAGGCAGGCCGGGGATTCGGTCAGGCGCAGCGTCACGCGCACATCCTTGACCCGTTCCTCCAGCGCCTTCCTGATCCGCTCGACCAGTGCCTTGTGTTCGGTGGCCGCCGCTTCCTGCGCCTTTTTCTCGGCCTCGTCCTCGAGTTTGCCCAGCTCCAGCGCACCCTTGGCCACCGACTGCAGCTTCCTGCCCTCGAACTCGGTGAGGAAGGACATCATCCACTCGTCGACGCGCTCCGACAGCAGCAGCACTTCGACGCCCTTCTTGCGCAGCACCTCGAGGTGCGGGCTGGACTTCGCCGCGGAGAAGGATTCGGCGGTGACGTAATAGATCCTGTCCTGCTCCGGCTTCATCCGCGCGACATAGTCCGCCAGCGACACGTCCTCGTCCGGGGTGTCCTTGTGGGTGGAGGCAAAACGCAGCAGCCTGGCGATGCGTTCGCGGTTGGCATGGTCCTCGCCGATGCCTTCCTTGAACACCCGGCCGAACTCCTTCCAGAAGGTCGCGAACTTCTCCTTCTGGTTCTCGGCCAGATCCTCGACCATCGACAGCACGCGTTTGACCGAGGCCGCGCGGATGGTTTCGATGTCCTTCGATTCCTGCAGGATTTCGCGAGAAACATTGAGCGGCAGGTCCGCCGAGTCGATGACCCCGCGCACAAAACGCAGGTAGTGCGGCATCAGGTGCTCGGCATCGTCCATGATGAAGACGCGGCGCACGTAGAGCTTGATGCCGCGGCGGTGCTCGCGGTCCCACAGGTCAAAAGGCGCGCGCGCCGGAAGATAGAGCAGCTGGGTGTATTCCTTGCGGCCCTCGACCCGGTTGTGCGACCAGGCGAGCGGCGCCTCGAAGTCATGTGCCACGTGTTTGTAGAACTCGGCGTACTGCTCGTCACTGATTTCGGACTTCGGCCGCGCCCACAGCGCGCTGGCCTGATTGACGGTTTCGTCCTTGCCCGTCGTGCGGTACTTGCCCGAATCCTTGTCCCATTCCTCTTCCTGCATCAGGATCGGCAGCGTGATGTGGTCGGAATACTTGCGCAGGATCGTGCGCAGGCGCGTGCCGTCGGCGAATTCGTCCTCGCCCTCGCGCAGGTGCAGCGTGACCGTGGTGCCGCGTTCGGCCTTTTCGACGACCTCCAGCGTGTACTCGCCGCTGCCGTCGGATTCCCAGCGCACGCCGTGCGCGGCAGTCAGCCCGGCACGGCGGGTCACCAGCGTCACCCGGTCGGCGACAACAAAGGAGGAATAAAAACCGACGCCGAACTGGCCGATCAGGTTGGCATCCTTCGCCGCATCACCGGTCAGTTTCGACAGGAATTCGCGGGTGCCGGAACGGGCGATGGTGCCGACATTGCTGATCACTTCCTCGCGCGACATGCCGATGCCGTTGTCGGACACGGTCACCGTGCGCGCCTTGGGGTCGAAGGCGACACGGATCTTCAGCTCGCCGTCGCCTTCCAGCAGCGCCTTGTCGGTCAGCGCCTCGAAGCGCAGCTTGTCGCAGGCATCCGAGGCATTGGATACCAGTTCGCGCAGGAAAATTTCCTTGTTGCTGTACAGCGAATGGATCATCAGCTGCAGCAGCTGTTTGACCTCGGCCTGAAAGCCCAGCGTCTCTTTTTGGGTGGTCTCGGACATGGTGGCTCCGGAAATGTCGGGTAAAGAGAAAATGTGAACAGTACTGAGTGAACAGGACTGCGGTGCCCCGGAGATGGGGACGGCCGCCGCCGGTTTCAAGCGGCAGGGCTGGCGGCAGCGAAACTGCGCTGCCGCCAGGAATCAATATAACTTATTGATTATTAAGTACTTTTTGACAATCTCGCGATCAGCAGGACAACGCCGCCGACCGCCAGCACCGCCAGCCCGACCAGCGCATTGCTGCCGTGGTAGGTCAGGCTCGAATACAGCAGATAGCCGCACATCAGTACAAACACTGCCGGCAACACCGGATACAGCGGCACCCGGAACGGCCGCGGTGCATCCGGCTCTTTCGCGCGCAGCACGAACAGCGCCACCCCGGTGAGCAGGAAAAAGCCCCAGAACACCGGCAGCGAATATTCGACCAGGCCCTTGAAGCCGGAATTCTGGACCGCGCCGAGGCCGACCAGCGCCAGCGCGATGACGCCCTGCACCAGCATCGCGTTGCGCGGCGAACCGCTCGCCTCGTCCCAGCGCCCGATGTACGACAACATCGGCCAGTCGCGGCCCAGCGCGTAATTGGAACGCGCGCCGACAATCATCGAGCCGTTGACCGAGGTCAGCGCGGCAATCGCGATCATCACCGCGATCAGCTTCTCGCCCGTGGTGCCCCACACCGCCTTCAGCAGGTCGGCGGCAACCGCATTGGAGCGCGCCATCGCGTCGTAACCGAGGCCCTTCAGGTAGGCGGCGTTGACCAGCACGTAGAGCAGCGTCACCAGGCCGATGGCGATCAGCAGCGCGCGCACCATGTTGCGTTCGCGGTCGCGCACTTCGGCGGAGATGTAGGCGGCATCGTTCCAGCCGCCATAGGTGAACAGCACGAAGATCATCGCCGAACCGATGCCTGCGCCCATGTACCAGGGCTGGCCCGCACCGGCAGCGGCGGGCGCCGCAGCCTGCGGCGGCGCGGCGAGCAGCAGGCCGGCGACGACAATCAGCACCAGGCCGCCGACCTCAAGCACGGTGAACAGATTCTGTGTCGCCTTGCCTTCGCGGATGCCGCGGTAGTTCACATAGGTCAGCACCACCACCACCAGCGCCGCCCAGATCGCGGAGGAATGCGCGCCGAGGTTAACCACGCGCGACATGTAGTCGCCGAAAAGGTAGGCAAACACGGCGATCGAGCCGGCGACGATCACCGTCATCCGCGCCCAGCCGTAGAGGAAGGCCGGCGAACGGCCGAAGGCGCGCTGGATGAAATGGTATTCGCCGCCGGCCGAAGGAAAGGCCGTCGCCAGTTCGGCATAACACAGCGCGCCGATGATCGAAAACACGCCGCCGATGATCCACACCGCATACAGCGTGGCTTCGCCGCCGACGGCGCCGGCTACGATCGATGGCGTGCCGAAAATGCCGGCGCCGACAATCAGGCCCACGATCATCGCGCAGGCATCGGTCATCGACAGGGTCTGGCGCGGCGCCGCCGCGTTCTGCTTGCTCATGCTGAGTCCTCCGGAGCGGGCGTCCGGCGCCCGTTGTTGGTGGTGATGCGCGGTGTTACTGCTCGTCAGACGCCCGTTTCAGTTCACCGCGCTGGACCTGCTTCGCGATCCAGGCCGCCTGCTGGCGCGTTGCGCCCTCGCCGATGACCACGGTGCCGGTGATGCTGCCATCGCCGATCTGGCCGGTGAACTCGTGGCGCGGCACGCCGCCGCGGCCGCCTGCCACCAGGCGGATGCGCTCGCCGAGGATGCGGCCGCGCAGCTCGGCGCTGCGATCACGGATCTCGACCTTGCCCTCGACTTCCTGGAATTCCTGCTGCAGGCTGAATTCCATCGGCGTCTCGCGCCCGCCGATGTTCACCAGCGACTGCCACTTGCCCGGCACCCGCGCCGGCACCACGTAGGAAAACACGTAGCTGATCCCCGGTGTGCCCACCTTCTTCTCCGGCACCACCAGTTCGCGCTGCTCCTCCGGATCCCATTCGCCAAGATGGTAGTCATGGGCGACGATGCGTGTGCCGGGTTTCAGCGCCATCAGTTTCGGCCGCAGCTTGAGGTTCATTTCCGGCAGCAGGTAGCTGGTGATCACCGTCGCCCGCGACAGGTCGGTCATGAACAGGTTTTCCTCGACGAAATGCACCTTGTCGGTGACCCCCGCCTTCTTCGCATTCTGGTTGGCCAGTTTCAGCAGGTAGGTGTCGAGGTCGACACCGAAGCCGCTGGCGCCGAACTTGCTGGCGGCCGTGATCACGATGCGGCCATCACCCGAACCGAGGTCGATCAGGTAATCCCTGGCGCTGACCTTGGCCATTTCCAGCATGGTGTCGACCACGATCTGCGGGGTCGGCACGTACACCACGTCTCCGCGGCCTTCCTGCGCCGCCGCCGGCAGCGCGAACATGCCGCCGATCACCATTGCAACACCGCCCATCATGCTTGCGAGTTTCATCACTGCTCCCTGGTTGAACTGCCGGACACCGCGGCCTGCATCCTGCCGTGGTCCGCGGCGCTGATATCCATTTTGCCTGTTTTGATCCGTGTTGCCTGCCAGGGCAGCGGAGGCCCGCCCCCCGGCATCTGCACCTCACCGCTGATCGTGTTGCCGCTGATGCGCCCGCTGTAACGCTGCGCGCCGGCGGCATCGGCCAGCATGAAACTCACCGCGTCCCCGCGGATCTTCGCATCGGCCAGCAGCACCTGCCGGTTCATCGCCGACGCGCGGCCGTAGAGGACCTGGAATTTCTGCGACAGCCGCGCTTCGTGGCGGACATCCCCGCCGGCGGCGGGCAGCGTCCACTGCCAGACCCCGGAAAAATCCGCGGGGATCACCCACAGCATGATGTCGCTGCGCGGCGGTCCGTAGGCCTTGTCCGGCA
>LNFM01011580.1_pt1 | contig 28392 bp, 31 predicted proteins | sample 596031 | NCBI WGS metagenome assembly LNFM01 (sample SAMN04254537, study PRJNA301005) | activated carbon metagenome | isolation source: dual media filters at the Ann Arbor, Michigan drinking water treatment plant | place: USA: Ann Arbor
GACGGCATGGGTGGCAGTTCGATATTCCGCGTCCGTGCCGGGGATCCGAACATCAATGTCATCATCGAAACCCTGACCGGCGACGGCACGCGCACGATCATGGCGCAGCGCTACCTTCCGGACATCGTCAACGGCGACAAGCGTGTGCTGGTCATCGGCGGCGAGCCGGTGCCGTTCTGCCTCGCACGCATCCCCAAGGCGGGCGAAACCCGCGGCAACCTGGCGGCGGGCGGCACCGGCGTGGCCCGCGAACTGACCCCCCGCGACCGCCTCATTGCTGAAACCCTCGGACCGCAGCTGCAGGCCGCCGGACTGCTGCTGGTCGGGTTGGACGTCATCGGCGACAACCTGACCGAGGTCAATGTCACCAGCCCGACCTGTTTCCAGGAAATCAGTGCCCAGACCGGCTTCAACGTAGCCGCCATGTTCTTGAATAAACTGGAAAAAATACTTTAACCAGGGCTGTTGTCGTGATCCGGTGACAGTAATGTTGCGGTGCAAGAAAATGGGGCGTAGAGTATTGCGCTTTCGTGACAGCAGGCCAGCAACCTCATGATCGGCATATTGATTATCAGCCACGGCACCCTGGGCGAAAGCCTGATCCACTGCGCCAGCCACATGCTCAACAAACGACCCGCGCGCTTGCGCCAGCTGGGCGTAACCGCCCAGGATGATCCGGTTCTGCTGGTGCCCCAGGCCCGCAAGATGATCAAGGAACTGGACGAAGGCAAGGGCGTGCTGCTGCTGACCGACATGTACGGCGGATCGCCGTCCAACATTGCAGCAAAACTGGTGATTCCCGGCCGGATCGAGGCTGTCGCGGGGGTCAATCTGCCGATGCTGATCCGCGCACTGACCTACCGTGACCGGACACTGTCGGTGATGATGACCAAGGCCATCAGCGGCGGTTGCGAAGGCGTGCTGCGGGTTCCCCCGACATTCACCACGGTTCAAAATGCTGCAACAGGAAGCTGAGATCATCAACAAGCTCGGGCTGCATGCCCGGGCCTCGGCCAAACTGACCCAGACCGCCGGCGGCTTCTCCAGCGAAATCTGGCTGAGCCGCAACGGCCGCCGCGTCAATGCAAAAAGCATCATGGGCGTGATGATGCTGGCCGCGGCCAAGGGCTCGAAAATCCTGATTGAAACCGACGGCAAGGACGAGGCCGCGGCATTGCAGGCCCTGCAGCAGTTGATCGCCGACCGTTTCGGCGAAGGAGAATGACACCGCGGCATTGAGAGGCCGGCCGGCAACGGGCAGAATGCAGACTGGCATTCACCGTATCCGACAAGAGTCCACCGGCTTACCCCCCCATGAGTTTCACGATCCACGGCATCGGCGTCTCCGGCGGCATCGCCATCGGCCATGCGCACCTGGTTTCACACACCAAACTCGAAGTCGCGCATTACGACATTCCGGCGGAACAGGTTGCCGATGAATCGGCCCGCTTCGATGCCGCCGTCAAAACGGTCCGTGACGAACTCGGACTGCTGCGCGGCTCGGTCCCGGCCGGCGCGCCGGCCGAGTTCGGCGCCTTCATCGACCTCCACCTGATGATCCTCGCCGATTCGACGCTGTCGGAGGTGCCGCGCACGATCATCGAAAACGAACTCTGCAATGCCGAATGGGCGCTGAAGGTGCAGACTGACGAGCTGCTGCAGCAATTCGATGCAATCGAGGACAGCTACCTGCGCGAGCGCCGCAGCGATGTCATCCAGGTCGCGCAACGGGTGATGAAGGCGCTGTCCGGGCAACCGGGATACGCGCCCCCGCCCGCCGGCGACTCCGAACGCAACCTGGTGCTGGTCGCCCATGACCTGTCGCCCGCCGATGTCGTGTTGTTCAAGCAACACCACTTTGCCAGCTTCGTCACCGACCTGGGCGGCGTCACTTCGCACACCGCGATCGTCGCCCGCAGCCTCAACATCCCCTGCATCGTCGCGCTGCATCATGCGCGCCAGCTGGTGCGCGAGAACGAGATCATCATCGTCGACGGCACCCAGGGCGTGGTCATCGTCGATCCCGATCCGCAGGTGCTCGCCGAGTACCAGCTGCGGCAGCGCGAGTTCGGCCTGGAGCGGCAGAAACTGCGGCGGCTGCGAGACACGCCTGCGCGCACACTCGACGGCCTCGATGTCGAGCTGCATGCCAACATCGAATTGCCGGGCGACGTTGCGCTGGCGCTGGACGGCGGCGCCACCGGCATCGGCCTCTTCCGCACCGAGTTCCTGTTCCTGAACCGTCCGGACCTGCCGGACGAAGACGAGCAGTTCGAAGCCTACCGCCAGGTTCTCGAGGAGATGGACGGGCGGCCGGTCACCATCCGCACCTACGACCTCGGCGCGGACAAGCAGATCGACGACAGTGCGCGGCTTGCGACCAACCCCGCCCTCGGCCTGCGCGCCATCCGGCTGTGCCTAACCGAGCCCAAGCGCTTCATCACCCAGCTGCGTGCGATGCTGCGGGCTTCGCGTCACGGCAGGATGAAAATCCTGATCCCGATGCTGATGAACGCTTCGGAAGTCGACCAGGCGCTGCAGCTGCTGGAACAGGCCAAGCGCAGCCTTGACGATGAGGGCATCGCCTACGACCGCAATGTGCCGGTGGGCGGCATGGTCGAGATTCCGGCAGCCGCCCTCGCGCTCGGACTGCTGACGAAACGGCTGGACTTCCTGTCGGTGGGCACCAACGACCTGATCCAGTACATGCTGGCCATCGACCGCACCGACGACACCGTGGCCCACCTCTACGACCCGCTGCACCCGGCGGTGCTGACGGTGCTGGCGCACATCTTCAAGACCGCCGGCAAGGCCGGCCTCCCGGTGTCCGTCTGCGGCGAGATGGCCGGCGACGTTGCGCTGACCCGCCTGCTGCTGGGACTGGGTCTGCGGCAGTTCTCGATGCACTCGGCCCACCTGCCGGACGTCAAGCAGCGCGTGCTGAAAACCAGCCTCGCCGACGCCGAGCCAGTCGCCCGGCGCATGCTGCGGGCGACTGATCCGGTACGGCTTCATGCCATGCTCGACCGGCTGAACGCCTGAAACCGCCGATTTGACAAGGCCGCGCACCGGAGGTAACTTTCACCGCACAGTTTTCGCGCCGATTTGAAATCAGCTTGCGGGCGCGTAATAAATCCGGCTAAAGAGATCAGCAGTTCTCGGAACCCCGGCGCGCAGGCTTCGGGGTTTTTTTATGGCCAATAACGACACACATACCGCCTCTGTCGGCATCGTCCGTCCGCAGACCGCGCGTTTCACCGAACCGCTGACCTTGCGCGGCGGAATGGTGCTGCGCGGGTACGAACTGGTGTACGAGACTTACGGCCGGCTGAACGCGGACCGCTCCAATGCCGTGCTGGTCTGCCACGCCCTGAATGCTTCCCACCACGTCGCCGGCCATTACGAGGATGACCCCGAAAACACCGGCTGGTGGGACAACATGATCGGTCCCGGCAAACCGCTGGACACCAACCGCTTCTTCGTCATCGGCGTCAACAACCTCGGCGGCTGCCACGGCTCCACCGGCCCGTCGAGCATCAACCCCGATACCGGAAGGCCCTGGGGCGGCGATTTCCCGGTGGTCACCGTCGAAGACTGGGTCGATGCCCAGGCGCGGCTCGCCGACCATCTCGGCATCGGCTGCTTCGCCGCGGTGATGGGCGGCAGCCTCGGCGCGATGCAGGCGCTGGCCTGGACCATCCGTTATCCGGACCGGCTGCGCCACGGCATCGTGATTGCCTGCGCGCCCAACCTCTCGGCGCAGAACATCGCCTTCAACGAAGTCGCCCGCCAGGCAATCATCACCGATCCGGACTTCCACGGCGGCGCCTACCAGCTGCAGGACACCGCGCCGAAGCGCGGGCTGCGCGTCGCGCGCATGGTCGGCCACATCACCTACCTGTCCGACGACGAGATGGCGAGCAAGTTCGGCCGCCAGCTGAAACACGGCAAGCTCGGCTACAGCTTCGACACCGAGTTCCAGATCGAGTCCTACCTGCGCCACCAGGGCAACAAGTTCGCCGATTATTTCGATGCCAACACCTACCTGCGCATCACCAAGGCGCTCGACTACTTCGATCCCGCCTTCGCCTGCGGCGGCGACCTGTCGGCGGCGCTGAAGGACGTTTCCGCGGGAATGCTGGTGGTGTCCTTCACCACCGACTGGCGGTTCTCGCCCGAGCGCTCACGCGAGATCGTTCGCGCGCTGCTCGACAACCGCGCCCGCGTGACCTATGCGGAAATCGACGCGCCGCACGGCCACGACGCCTTCCTGCTCGAGGATCCGCGTTATCACCGGCTGGTGGCCGCCTATTTCAACCGCGTTGCCGCGGAGATCCGGCCATGACCGGCGCCAACGGCAACCAGCGCCCCGACTTTGCCGCGATCGCGCAATGCATCAGCCGCGATGCGCATGTACTCGACCTCGGCTGCGGCGACGGCACGCTGCTGAAATACCTGCAGCAGTCGCGCGGTGTCACCGGCTACGGCGTCGAGATCGACGACAGCAACGTGCTCGCCTGCGTCAACAACGGCGTCAACGTCATCCAGGGCGATCTTGAGCGCGGACTGGCCGAATTCGCCGACAACTCCTTCGATTTCGTCGTGCTGTCGCAGACGCTGCAGGCAATGCGCAACACCGAGCGCATCGTCCGCGAAATGCTCCGCGTCGGCCGCGCCGGCATCGTCACCTTCCCCAATTTCGGCCACTGGAAAAACCGCCTGCAGATACTGCGCGGACGGATGCCGGTTTCGGACCGGCTGCCTTTCGAGTGGTTCGACACGCCGAACATCCACCTCTGCACGGTGGCCGATTTCGAGCGTTTCTGCGGGGAACGTGGCATCCGCATCGTCAGCCGCGCGGTGCTGAGCAGCGGCAGGCCGGTGCACCTGCTGCCCAATCTGCTCGGCGAACTCGCCGTCTATCACTTCTCCGGTTGAGCAGCCGCGAGCGCGATGACCCGGCGCAGCAGCAGCAGCCCGGGAATCGCGATCAGTGCGCAGAGCAGGAAAAATCCGGGCCAGCCGAGAATCTCCGCAAACCAGCCGGTGGGTGCCGACAGCAGCACCCGCGGCACCCCCATCAGGCTGGACAGCAGCGCGTACTGGGTCGCGGTGAAACGACGGTCGGTCAGCGCCGCCATGAACCCGACAAATGCCGCCGTGCCCATGCCCGCCGTGAGATTCTCGACGGCCACCACGGTGGCCAGCGCGCCGACGTGGTGCGGCATCAGCGCGAGCACGACAAAACCCAGCGTCGACAGCATCTGGCCGAAACCGAACAGCCACAACGCGCGATGGGTGCCGACACGCAGTATCCACAGCCCGCCCAGGGTGCCGCCGGCAATCGTCGCCCAGAATCCGAACAGCTTGACCACGGTGCCGATCTCGGTCTTGCTGTAGCCGATGTCCAGGTAGAAGGGCGTGGTCATCGCCGAGGCCATGGTGTCGCCCAGCTTGTAGAGCAGGATGAAGGCGAGGATCAGCCAGGCGCCCTGGCGTGAAAAATAATCGCGGAAGGGCAGCACCACCGCCTCGCGCAGCGTGCGCGGGCGGCCCTCGGGCAGCGGCGGTTCCGGCGCCAGCAGCGTCACCGCGATGCAGGCGATCATGCACATCGCCATGATCCGGTACATCGTACCGAAGGACAGCCAGTCGGCGAGTATCAGCCCGCCACCGCCGGCAAGCAGCATGCCCAGCCGGTAGCCGTTGACGTACATCGCCGACCCCAGGCCCAGTTCCGCCTCCTGCAGGCTTTCGCGGCGATAGGCGTCGACGACGATGTCCTGTGACGCCGAAAACAGCGCCACCAGCAGGCTCGCCAGCATCACCCGGCCCAGTTGGTCGGCCGAGGGCTGCGTCGCGGCCAGCAGCAGCAGCGCGCCGGCCACGGCAAACTGGGTCAGCGCCAGCCAGCCGCGGCGCCTGCCCGGGGGCGGTGCATAACGGTCAAACAGCGGCGACCACAGGAACTTGAGCGTGTACGGCAGCCCGACCAGCGCGAACAGGCCGATGCGCGTGAGATCGACGCCGCCGTCCTTGAGCCAGGCCTGAAGCACCGAGCCGGTCAGCAGCAGCGGCAGGCCGGAGGCAAAACCCATCAGCAGCGCGATCAGCATGCGACCGCTGCACACCGCCAGCAGTGTCTCGCTCCAGGAGGGGCGAAGACCGCTCAAGCCGTGTTCCCGTCGTAGTGGATGGTCAGTGGTGCGTGGTCGGAAAAACGCTCTTCCTTGTAGATCGCCGCCCGCTTCGCCCGCGCCGCGATGCCCGGCGTCGCGATCTGGTAGTCGATGCGCCAGCCGACGTTCTTCGCCCAGGCCTGGCCGCGGTTCGACCACCAGGTGTACGACGCGTCGGTGGCCTCCGGATGCAGCCGGCGGTAGACATCGACCCAGCCCAGCTCGTCGAAAATCCGCGTCATCCAGTCGCGTTCTTCCGGCAGGAAGCCGGAGTTCTTGCGGTTGCCCTTCCAGTTTTTCAGATCGATTTCCCGGTGCGCGATGTTCCAGTCGCCGCAGAGCACGACTTCACGTCCGGCTTTGCGCAGGCGCTTCATGTGCGGATAAAAGGTGTCGAGGAAACGGAACTTGGAAGCCTGGCGGTGCTCGCCGCTGGATCCCGAGGGCAGGTACAGCGAAATCACCGACAGTGAACCGAAATCGGTGCGCAGATAACGTCCCTCGGCATCGAATTCAGCGACACCGAAGCCGGCGGCAACACGATCCGGCGCCTGCTTCGAATAAATGCCGACCCCGCTGTAACCCTTCTTTTCGGCGTAATGGAAATGTCCGTGGTAGCCGGCGGGGGCCAGCAGTTCCGCGGTCATGTCGGCGGCCTGGGCCTTGATTTCCTGCACACAGACCACGTCCGCGCGCTGGCGCGGCAGCCATTCGAGGAAACCCTTGCGCGCCGCCGACCTTATGCCGTTGAGATTCAGGGTTATAATTTTCATCGTTCTCGATCCGGCGGAATCGTGCTGCCGCCTGCTTTTCCGAAATTTCCCCGCCGCGGGCACGCCGGCAGACACTTCAACCATGGCCGACAGCTTCCGACAGGAATTCATCCGTTTCGCCATCGACACCAGGGTACTGCTGTTCGGCGAATTCAAGACCAAGGCCGGGCGCCTGTCCCCCTATTTTTTCAATGCGGGGCTGTTCTGCGACGGCAACTCGCTGCGCGAACTCGCACGATTTTACGCGAAAGCGATTTCGGCGGCGGATCTGCCCTTCGACATGCTGTTCGGCCCCGCCTACAAGGGCATCCCGCTGGTTGCCGCAGTGGCGATCGCGCTGGCGGATGCCGGACGCAATGTCCCCTTCAGCTACAACCGCAAGGAAGCCAAGGACCACGGCGAAGGCGGCAGCGTCGTCGGTGCGGCACTCGCAGGGCGTGCACTGATCGTCGACGACGTGATCTCCGCGGGCACTTCGGTGCGCGAGTCGGTCGGCCTGATCCGCGCTGCCGGCGCGATGCCCGCCGGCGTGCTGATCGCGCTGGACCGCATGGAGCGCGGTGCCACGGAACTGTCGGCCACCCAGGAGGTCGGAAAACTGTATGACATTCCGGTCATCAGCATCGCGACGCTGGACGACCTGATCGGATACCTGGAAAACGAGCAGGGCATGGGGCCGCAGCTGGCCGCAGTCGCTGCCTACCGCAAACAGTACGGAGTACGTGATGCCTGAACGCCTGACCCCTCTGCCCACCCTCGCCGCGGCACTGGCGGCAATGCTGCTGGCCATGCCCGCCCATGCCCAGAAAATCGTCTGCTGGAAAGACAAGTCGGGCAAGGTCGTCGGCTGCGGCGACCGTGTGCCGCCGGAATTCCAGAAGAACGAGTCGAAGACACTGGACAGCCGCGGCATCACCCGCCAGACCACGGTGTCCGCCGAGGAAGCCGCCCGGCTGAAAGAGGAAGAAAAGAAAAAAGCGGCGCTCAAGGCCGAAGAGGACCGCCGCATCGCCGAACAGCGCCGGCAGGACACCGCCCTCGTCAACACCTACACCGCGGCCAGGGAAATCGATGTGCGGCGCGACCGCGAGCTGCAGGTGGTCGATCTGCAGATCCAGCAGCTCAGGGCCTCGCTGAAAAGTGCCAGCGACGCCCACAGCTCCCAGAAAACCCGCTACGCCAGCTTCGAAAAACGCGGCAAAGTTCCGGACAATGTCAGGGACGATCTGAAGAATGCCGCGGCGGAAGAGGAACGCATCCAGGCGCGCATCGCTGACAGGGAAAAAGACAAGGAACGGATCACCGCGAGTTACGCGCAGCAGAAGGCGCGCTACATCGAACTGAAGGGCGGCCCGGCCGCCGCACCGGCGGACAACAAGGCCGGCGCCAAAAAATAGGCGCTGGCCGGTTCAGCCGGCCAGCCTGCGCCGCAGGATGTCGTTGACCTGCTGCGGATTGGCCTTGCCGCGGCTGGCCTTCATCACCTGTCCGACCAGCGAATTGAAGGCCTTTTCCTTGCCCGCCCTGAAATCAGCCACCTGCTGGGCATACGCCGCCAGCACCTGATCGACGATTTTTTCGATCTCGCCGCTGTCGGAAATCTGCTTCAGGCCCTTTGCCGCGATGATCGCATCGGCATCGCCCTCGCCGGCCCACATCGCATCGAATACCTCCCTGGCCATCTTGCTGCTTAGAGTCTGATCCAAAATTCTCGCCAGCAGTTTGGCGAGCTGGCACGGCTTTATCGGGGAATCCGCCAACTCAATACCACCGGAATTCAACCGCGATGCAATTTCTCCAATCAGCCAATTGGCAGCCAGCTTCGCAACGCCGGATAAAACAGGCTCCTTGCCTGCTATTCCAAGCAAGACCTTGGCGGCATCAAAAGTGATTCGGGTAGTTTCCTCGAAATAACTGGCCGTTTCCTTACTTGCTGTCAGCAGTGCAGCATCATAATCAGGCAATTTGTACTCATCGACAAAACGAGACTTCATTGCCTGCGGAAGCTCGGGCATCACGGAGCGTACTGCGGCAATGCGCTCCGGGGTCACCTCCAGCGGCAGCAGGTCGGGATCCGGAAAATAGCGATAGTCATGCGCGTCTTCCTTGGTGCGCATCATCCGCGTCTCGCCGGTATCCGGATCGAACAGCACCGTGGCCTGCTGGATCGCGCGACCGTCCTCGAGTTCGCCGATCTGCCAGCGCACTTCGTATTCGATCGCCTGCTGCAGGAAACGGAAACTGTTCAGGTTCTTGATTTCGCGGCGGGTGCCCAGTTTTTCGCTGCCTGCGGGCCGCACCGACACATTGGCGTCGCAGCGGAATGACCCTTCCTGCATGTTGCCGTCGCAGACGTCGATCCAGCGCACCAGCGTGTGCAGCGCCCGGGCATAGGCCACCGCCTCTTCCGCCGAACGCATGTCCGGCTCGGAAACGATTTCCAGCAGCGGCGTGCCGGCCCGGTTGAGATCGATGCCGGTGCGACCGTGGAAATCCTCGTGCAGCGACTTGCCGGCATCCTCCTCGAGGTGGGCACGGGTCAGGCGCACCGTCTTTTCGGCTTCACCCGCCTGGATCGTGATCGTGCCGCCCTCGACGACCGGCAGCTCGTACTGGCTGATCTGGTACCCCTTGGGCAGGTCGGGGTAGAAATAATTCTTGCGCGCGAAAATCGAGGGCGAGTTGATTTTTGCACCGACCGCGAGCCCGAAACGGATTGCGCGCTCGACGGCGCCGGTGTTGAGCACCGGCAGCACCCCCGGCAGCGCGATGTCGACGCCGCAGGCCTGGGTGTTGGGCTCGGCACCGAAAGCCGTCGATGCACCCGAGAAAATCTTCGACACCGTCGACAGCTGTGCGTGGGTCTCAAGACCGATGACCACTTCCCATTTCATCAGCGGGCGCTCCGCAAGGTGTGAGGCGTGAGGCGTGAGGCGCAAAAGCAAGTCCCCTGCCTGCTCGGCGTCCGCACAACATGACTGATGTTGTTGATCTTCACACCTGACTCCTCACCCCTGACCCACAGCCGGCGCTTTCGTGTGCCAGTCGGTCGCGAGCTGGTACTGGTGGGCGGCATTGAGCATCCGCGCCTCGTCGAAATAGTTGCCGATGATCTGCAATCCGACGGGCAGTCCGCCGCCGTCGAAGCCGCAGGGGATCGACATCCCGGGCAGGCCCGCAAGATTCACCGCGATGGTGTAGATGTCGGACAGGTACATCTGCACCGGATCCGCACTTTTTTCGCCGAGCCTGAACGCCGTGGTCGGGCTGGTCGGACCCATGATCACATCACATTGTTTGAAGGCCTCGACAAAATCCCGGGCGATCAGCCGCCGCAGTTTCTGCGCGCGGATGTAATAGGCGTCGTAGTAGCCGTGCGACAGCACATAGGTGCCGATCAGGATGCGGCGCTTGACCTCGGCGCCGAAACCCTCGGCGCGCGAACGTTTGTACATGTCCATCAGGTCGGTGTATTCCGCCGCACGGTGGCCGTAACGGACCCCGTCGAAACGCGACAGGTTGCTTGAAGCTTCCGCCGGCGCCAGCACGTAATACACCGGCACCGACAGTTCCATGTTGGGCAGGCTGATGTCCACCACTGTCGCGCCGAGTTTCCGGTACTCCGCGACGGCTTCATCGACCGCGCGCCGCACGTCGGGGGAAAGGCCCTCCGCAAAAAACTCGCGCGGCAGACCGATGCGCAGCCCCTTCAGCGGCTGTGCAAGGCTGCGGTTGTAATCCTCGGCGGGACGCTCGAGACTGGTCGAGTCGCGCGGATCATGGCCGGCCATCACGTTGAGCAGCAGGCCGAGGTCTTCGGCCGTGCGCGCCATCGGACCCGCCTGGTCAAGGCTGGAAGCGAAGGCAATCATGCCGTAACGCGACACCAGGCCGTAGGTCGGCTTCAGCCCGCAGATGCCGGTCAGCGCCGCCGGCTGGCGGATAGAGCCGCCGGTGTCGGTGCCGGTCGCCGCCGGTGCCAGACGCGCCGCCACTGCCGCCGCTGAACCGCCGGAACTGCCGCCGGGCACGGTGTCAGGGTTCCAGGGATTGCGCACCGGTCCGAAGAAGGAAGTCTCGTTCGACGAGCCCATCGCGAACTCGTCCATGTTGGTCTTGCCCAGCGTGACCATGCCGGCTGCATTGCAGAGTTCGACGACATGCGCATCGTACGGCGACACAAAATTCGACAACATCCGCGAAGCACAGGTAGTCAGCCAGCCTTCGGCGCAGAAGATGTCCTTGTGCGCCAGCGGCACCCCGGTCAGCGGTCCGGCATTGCCGGCGGCCCGGCGTGCGTCCGCCGCCTTCGCCTGGGCCAGGCTGCGTTCAGCATCAACCGTGATGAAGCAGCCGAGAGACTTACCCAAGCCATTGATTTTATTAATATAATCCTGCGCCAGCTCGACGCTGCTGCAGGCCCCGGCAGCAAGCCGGTCGGACAGTTCTTTGAGGGTGGCGTTGGACATTGCAGCAGGTCGGTCCGGCGCGGGGCCGGGCCAGGGCTTCCGTTATTCGATCACTTTCGGCACCAGGTAGAGGCCGGATTCGACCTCCGGGGCAACCGCCTGGAATCGTTCGCGGCGGTTGGTCTCGGTGACCTCGTCCGCGCGCAGGCGCAGCATCAGGTCCTGGGCATGCGCCATCGGCTCGATGCCCGACACATCAACCGCCCGCATCTGTTCGATCAGGCCGAACACCCGGGTCAGCTGGGCCAGCGCAGCACCGGCCTCCGCGTCATCGACCGCGATGCGCGCCAGGTGCGCGGCACGTCGTACATCATCGAGCTGGATGGCCATCGCCAGAGTGAAAAAACCGTTAAAAATGGAGGCGGTGTAGGTTATCATACTGACGCCCCGGACGGCACCGGGATGCGCCAAAATTCCTTTAATACGAAAGACCTTATGTTCGGTTTCCTGAGCAGTTACTTTAACGACGATCTCGCCATCGACCTCGGCACCGCGAACACGCTGATCTCGGTCGTCGCGATCCGCCAGGAAGGCGGACCCAACGGCAAGAAAGTCATCCAGGAAGTCGGTCTCGCCGCAAAACAGATGCTCGGCCGCACCCCCGGCAACATCACCGCGATCCGCCCGATGAAGGACGGCGTGATCGCCGACTTCATCATCACCGAGCAGATGATCAAGCAGTTCATCAAGCGCGTTCACCAGAGCAAGTTTTTTTCACCGTCGCCGCGCATCATCATCTGCGTGCCCTGCGGTTCGACGCAGGTTGAACGCCGCGCGATCCGCGATGCGGCGATCGGCGCCGGTGCCTCGCGCGTCTACCTGATCGAGGAACCGATGGCCGCGGCCATCGGCGCCGACCTGCCGGTGGGCGAAGCCACCGGCTCGATGGTGGTCGACATCGGCGGCGGCACCACGGAAGTGGGCGTCATCGCGCTGGGCGGCCTGGTCTACAAGGGTTCGGTGCGCGTCGGCGGCGACAAGTTCGACGAGGCGATCATCAACTACATCCGCCGCAACTACGGCATGCTGCTCCGCCTTCCCCGGCTCCGAAGTGCGCGAGAAGGAAGTGAAGGGCCGCAACCTGGCCGAAGGCATCCCGCGCAGCTTTACCATTTCCAGCAACGAGATCCTCGAAGCACTGACCGATCCGCTGAACAGCATCGTCTCAGCGGTGAAATCGGCGCTGGAACAGACGCCGCCGGAACTCGCCGCCGACATCGCCGAAAAAGGCATGGTGCTCACCGGCGGCGGCGCGCTGCTGCGCGACATCGACCGCCTGCTGATGGAGGAAACCGGCCTGCCGGTGATCATCGCCGAAGATCCGCTGACCTGCGTCGTGCGCGGATCGGGCAAGGCCCTGGAAAAACTGGAACACCTCGGCAGCATCTTCGCCAACGACTGATGCATTTCCCGCCGGCCCGCCTTCGCTCCCCTGCCCTCAACGGCGGCGAAGGCGGGCCGGCGGCGTTTAGGGCTGCCGCGTAACGCCTCATGGAACACACGACACCACCGCTGTTCCGCACCGGGCTGACGCCGCTGGCGCGACTGATGATTTTCGCGCTGATCTCCACGGTGCTGCTGATCGCCGATGCGCGTTTCAACTACCTGACGCCGCTGCGGCAGGTGGCCGGCGTCATCATTTATCCCCTGCAGCGCATTGCGGCGGCACCCGCGGCCATGGGTGCGCGCATCGCCGATTTTTTCGTCACCCACGCCGCCCTGCGCCGCGACAACCTGCAGCTGTCGTCGAAAAATCTTGAGCTGGCGATGGCGGCGCAGCGCACCGCCGCGCTGCAGGAGGAAAACACCCGCCTGCGCGGCCTGCTCGGCGTGCGCGTACATGTCGGCGTCCCTTCGGTCGCCGCGGAAATCCTCTATGCCGCGCGCGACCCTTTTTCGCGCAAGGTGATGATCGACCGCGGGCAGCAGGGCGGCATCGAGGCCGGACGCCCGGTGGCCGACCATGTCGGCATCATCGGCCAGGTCACCCGGGTCTATCCCTGGCTGTCGGAGGTCACGCTGATCACCGACAAGGGCCAGCTGGTGCCGGTGCTCAATGTGCGCACGGGGCTGCGTGCGGTCCTCGCCGGCACCGGCGATGACGGCCGGCTGGAACTGCGATTCATTCCGCTGACCGCGGATTTCCAGGTCGGTGACCGGCTGGTGACCTCCGGCATCGACGGCAGCTATCCGCCGGGGCTGCCGGTGGCTGAAGTGACGCAGGTCGAGCGCAACACCGCCTACCTGTTCGCCGGCATCACCTGCAAACCCCTCGCCGGACCCAGCACCGGCACCCAGGTGCTGGTGCTGGGGCCCCAACCCGGCCTGCCGGAACGGCCGCAGGACAAACCCGCCGAGCCGGCGCCGAAAAAGAAAAAGGGGAAAACCTGATGGCCGCGCGCCCGATGACACCCCAGGAACTGCTGCTGCCGGTCAGGCCCGGCTTCATCATCCTGACCCTCGTTGCGGCACTGCTGGCGAACCTGCTGCCGTGGTCGGGCTGGGCCCTGTGGCTGGTGCCGGACTTCGTCGCGCTGGTCGTGCTCTACTGGTGCATCGAGGAACCGCGCAAGATCGGCTTCCTCGCCGCGTGGAGCCTGGGGCTGCTGATGGACATCGCCGAGGGCAGCCTGTTCGGACAGCATGCGCTGGCCTACAGCATCCTCGCCTACGCCGGCATCGCCCTGCACCGCCGCGTGCAGCGCTTCTCGCTGGCGCCGCAGATCCTGCACGTGATCCCGCTGCTGCTGTTCACCGACCTCGTGGTGCTGCTGGTGCGCGTGCTGGCCGGCGCCGACTTTCCGGGGTATGCCTACTTCCTCGGCAGTCTCACCGGCGCCGCGTTGTGGCCCGCCCTGTATTACCTGCTGAAGCTGCCGCAGCGCCCGCGCTCCGATCCCGACCGTGTCTGACCTGTCGATCAATCCCGGCATCGAAATCCGGGACTCGGAACGCGAGCTGCAGCGTTTCCGCGGACGGCTCGCGCTGCTCGGCGTGTTCGTCCTCGTGCTCTTCGGCCTGCTGTTCACGCGTTTTGCCTATCTGCAGGTCGTCCGGCACAGCCACTACAGCACGCTCGCCGAAGCCAACCGCATCTCGGTGCTGCCGATCGCGCCGCACCGCGGCGTCATCTTCGACCGCAACGGCGTGCTGCTCGCGCACAATTACTCGGCCTACACGCTGGAAATCATCCCCAGCAAAACGGACAACCTCGAGACCACCATCGACGAACTGGCCACCATCGTCGAAATCACGCCGCGCGACCGCCGGCGTTTCCGCAAGCTGCTCGAGGAAAGCAAACGTTTCGAAAGCCTGCCGATACGCACACGGCTCTCCGACGAGGAAATTGCCCGCTTCGCGGTGAACCGCTACCGCTTTCCGGGCGTCGAAGCCAAGGCGCGCCTGTTCCGGCAATACCCGCAGGGCGAAATTTTTTCCCATGTCGTCGGTCACATCGGCCGCATCAACCAGCGTGAAATAGAGCAGCTTGAAAAATCCGGCCGCCTCGCCAACTATCGCGGCAGCGACTACATCGGCAAGATCGGCCTGGAGCAGAGTTACGAAGCGGCCCTGCACGGCACCACCGGCGTCGAGGAGGTCGAGGTCGATTCCGGCGGCCGCGCGGTGCGCGTGCTGTCGCGGACGCCGCCGGTGTCCGGCAACAACCTGGTGCTCCACCTCGATGCCCGGCTGCAGGAAATCGCCTACAACGCCTTCGGCGACCGCCGCGGCGCGCTGGTCGCGATCGACCCGCGCACCGGCGGCGTGCTGGCGCTGGTCAGCAAACCGGGCTTCGATCCCAACCTGTTCGTCGACGGCATTGATCCGCAGAGCTGGGCCGAACTCAACGGCTCCCCCGACAAACCGCTGCTGAACCGTGCGGCCTCCGGCACCTACCCGCCGGGCTCGACCTTCAAGCCCTTCATGGCGCTGGCCGCGCTGTTCTACGGCAAACGCCCGCCGCAGCAGGTCATCAGTGATCCCGGCTACTTCATGTTCGGCGGCCACCGTTTCCGTGACGGCCGGCCGGTGCCGCTGGGCGCGGTCGACATGCACCGCTCGATCGTGGTCTCTTCCGACGTCTACTACTACTCCCTCGCCAACGAACTCGGCATCGATCCGATTGCCCGTTTCATGGCGCTGTTCGGCTTCGGCAGCCGCACCGGCATCGACATTGCCGGGGAGTCCGCCGGGGTGCTGCCCTCGACCGAATGGAAATACCGCCGCTTCAAGCAGAAGTGGTATGCCGGCGAAACCATCAGTGTCGGCATCGGCCAGGGCTACAACAGCTATACGCCGCTGCAGCTGGCCTCGGCCACCGCGACGCTGGCCAATGACGGCCTGATGTTCCGGCCGCACATCGTCGACTACGTCGAGGACATCCGCACCCGCGAAAAGACGCCGGTGGCGCCGAAACCGCTGCGCGACCTGGAGCTGAAACCGGAGCACCTGAAAATCGTCAAGGACGCGATGGTCGGCGTCAACAAGGAAGGCACCTCGGCGCGGGTTTTCGCCGACGCGCCGTACGTCGCCGCCGGCAAAACCGGCACCGCGCAGGTCATCGCCATCAAGCAGGGCGAAAAATATGTCGAAAGCCGCGTCGCCGAACGGCATCGCGACCACGCCTGGTTCATCGTCTACGCGCCAGCCGAAAACCCGACCATCGCGCTGGCGGTGATCGCGGAAAACTCCGGCTTCGGCGCGCGCGCCGCCGCGCCGATCGCCCGCCAGGTGCTCGACTACCACATGCTCGGAAAACTGCCGAAACAGCCGGCGGAGGCCGACTGATGCCGATCATCCTGCGGCGCCTGCTGGTTTTCATGACCCGGCACATCGACGGTGTGCTGCTGTCGGCGATCCTGCTGCTGATGTTCACCGGCCTGGTGGCGCTGCTCAGCGCCTCCAACGGCAACTACGTCCGGGTTTCCAGCCAGCTGATGAACATGATGGTCGCGCTGGCCGTGATGTGGGTGTTCGCCAACATCCCGCCGCATTACCTGATGCGGCTGGCGGTACCGCTGTTCATCACCGGCTGCACGCTGCTGGTCGGTGTCGCGGTGGCCGGCGAAGTGGTCAACGGCGCAAGGCGCTGGCTGGACATCGGCATCACCCGCATCCAGCCTTCGGAGTTGATGAAAATCGCGATGCCGCTGATGCTGGCCTGGTATTTCAACCGCAACGAAGCCTCGCTGAAACTGCGCAACTATGCGATTGCCGCACTGATGCTGGCCTTTCCCGCCGCGCTGATCCTGCGCCAGCCCGATCTCGGCACCGCCCTGCTGATCACCGCCAGCGGGGGTTACCTGATCTTTCTCGCCGGCCTGTCCTGGAGGGTCATCATTGCCCTGGGCGGCCTCGCCGCGGCCAGCCTGCCCTTCCTCTGGTCGGCAATGCACGATTACCAGCGCCAGCGGGTGCTGACGCTGCTCGATCCCACCCAGGATCCGCTGGGCAGCGGCTACCACACCATCCAGTCCACGATCGCCGTCGGTTCGGGCGGCATCCTCGGCAAGGGCTGGATGAACGGCACCCAGACCCACCTCGACTTCATTCCGGAACGCACCACCGACTTCATCTTCGCCGTCTACGCCGAGGAGTTCGGCCTGCTCGGCAATGCGGTGCTGCTGGCGCTGTACCTGTTCCTGATCGGCCGCGCGATGGTGATCACCGCCAATGCACCGACGCTGTTCGCGCGGCTGCTCGCCGGTTCGATCACGCTGACATTCTTCACCTACGCCTTCGTCAACCTGGGCATGGTGTCGGGCATCCTGCCCGTGGTGGGCGTGCCGCTGCCGCTGATCAGTTACGGCGGAACTTCGCTGGTTTCGATCTGTCTCGGTTTTGGCATCCTGATGAGCATCAACACCCACAAGAAGCTGGTGCAGACATGACTGAATTCGGTGAGGGGCGGGGAGTGAGGAGTGAGGGGCGGAAAACCATGGGTGGCGATCATCACCCGGCGATCATCGCTGCTTCGCTTCAAGTGTGCCCTTGTCAGCGCTGGGTCGCCGTTTTGCTGCTCGCAGCCCTGCTCACGGCCTGCGGCAGCGCGCCGAAACGCGGCAGCATCGAACGCGCGCCGGGTGGCAGCGCCCCGTCCACCGGCGGCGGCTATTACCTCGACGACGGTCCCGGCGCCAATGCGCCCGCCGACATTGCAGCCATACCCGATGCGGTGCCGAGAATCGAACCCCTGCACCGCGGCACCCAGCGGCCCTACACCGTGATGGGCCGCAGCTACACGCCGATGACCCGGCTCGAGCCCTACAAGGCGCGCGGCATCGCGACCTGGTACGGGCGGCGTTAACCTTACGACATGTACGCGATGACCGCGGCGCACACCGTGCTGCCGATCCCCAGTTACGTGCGGGTCACCAGCCTCGCCAATGGCCGCTCGGTGGTGGTGCGTGTCAACGACCGCGGCCCCTTCATCGGCGACCGCCTGATCGACCTTTCGTACACCGCCGCCCACAAGCTGGGCATCATCGGCACCGGCAGCGGCATGGTTGAAGTGGAAAGCATCATTCCCGGCGTCACGCCCGCTGCGGAACCCGCGGTGACGGTCACGGCGGTGCCTGCCCCGGTGGTGGAAACCATCGCACTGCCGCCCCCGCCTCCAGCCGCCGCAGCGCCAGCCACGGTCGCTGCATCCACCGTGACAGCACCCGCAGTTGCCGCCGGCACCTGGCTGCAATTCGGCGCCTTCGGCGTGCAGGCCAATGCCGAAACCTACCTCGCCCGCCTGCAATCGCAGGCTGACTGGCTGGCCGGCACCCTGCGCATCCACCACAGCGAAGGCATCTATCGCGTGCAGGCCGGTCCCTATGCCAGCGATGCAGCGGCGCGCGAAGCCGCTGAACGTGCCAGTCAGGCGCTGGGCACGAAACCGGTGGTCATCAACCGCTGAGCACTTCAGTGGTGGTGATGGCCTTTTTGCGGCTGGCCCCTGATATCGCGCACCTCAACCATCAGTTCGACGGTCTCGCGTTTCCTGTCGGCCAGTTCGAAGGTCAGCTGCAGCGGAACCTTGTCGCCGGCGTTCAGGGGTTTTTGCAGTTGCATCAGCATCACGTGGTAACCGCCGGAAGCCAGCTTCACGCTTTTGCCGGCAGGGATGTCGATGCCGGCGACGGGAAACATTTTCATCACGCCGTTTTCCATGCGCATGTTGTGCACCTCGGCCACCTTCGCCACCGGACTGGATACGGCAACAAGGCGGGCCCCGGCTTTTGCCGTCAGCTCCATGAATGCACCACCCGCGGTCTGGCCCTGAACGGTGGCGCGAATCCATGCGTCACTGACTGTCACCGTCTGCGCCTGTGCGCCCATCGCGCACAGCAGACCCAGCAACACGCCGCCGCAGGATTTCAACAGATTGGTCGAAATCATAAAAATTCCTTTAAAATCAAATACTTATATAATATTCTCCGCAGGCGCGGAGCAGGCAGACGCGCATCGGATGCGCGGCAATGCGAAGGAAAAATCAGGCGCGCGGCGGAGCGCGCGGATTCAGCGGCTGCAAGGCCGCCGGATCGTCGGCAGCCCAGGGGCTGCGCGGAAACACCACGGTCAGAACGGCAAGGGTGCCGACAACCAGCGGGGTGATATCGGTGGTAGTGGCCGGAGACGCGGTCCCCAGGCACATCAGGCAGTGCGCGGACTTGAGCTTCGCCTGCAGCGAGCCGGGCAGCGTGTTTTCGCCGCCGTTGCCGAGATCAACACGGCAGATCGTCGCGAAGGCAAGCGGATCGACAGCCTGGCGCGCAACGGCCAGCGCCGGCACGGCAATGCCGAACAGGAACGCCAGCAGGGCGAAACCCGAGATGATCCGGCGCTGCGCGAAGAGTCGCATGGGCGCGATGTTAAGGGCTGCGCGCATGCGGCGTCAAACCGCCGGGCTCAGAGCACGTAACGCGCGAGATCCTCGCTCTGCGCCAGATCCTTCAGCCGCGCGTCGACATAGGCGGCGTCGATGTTCACCGTCTCCTTGCGCCGCCCGGCATTGAAGGACACATCCTCCAGCAGCCGCTCCATCACCGTATGCAGGCGCCGCGCGCCGATGTTCTCGGTGCGTTCATTGACCTGCCAGGCGATCTCCGCCAGCCGCTTCACGGCATCGGGCTGGAACACGAGTTCGACATCCTCGGTCTTGATCAATGCCTCGTACTGCCGGATCAGGCAGGCGTCGGTGCTGGTCAGGATGCGCTCGAAGTCATCGACGGTGAGGCTCTGCAACTCGACGCGGATCGGCAGCCGGCCCTGCAGTTCGGGTATCAGGTCCGAGGGTTTCGACAAATGGAAGGCGCCGCTGGCGATGAACAGGATGTGGTCGGTCCTGATCATTCCGTACTTGGTGGTCACCGTCGTGCCTTCGACCAGCGGCAGCAGGTCGCGCTGCACGCCCTGGCGCGAAACATCGGCGCCCGACACCTCGGAGCGCGTCGCGACCTTGTCGATTTCATCAATGAACACGATGCCGTTCTGCTCGACGTTGGCGACTGCGGCAATTTTCAGCTCCTCGTCATTGACGCGTTTCGCCGCCTCCTCGTCGACCAGCTGTTTCATCGCCTCGGCGATTTTCATCTTGCGCGTCCGGCGCCGTCCCGCGCCGAGGTTCTGGAACATGCCCTGAAGCTGCGAGGTCAGGTCTTCCATGCCCGGCGGCGTCAGGATCTCCATCTGCGCCGGCGCCGCGGCAACCTCGATCTCGATCTCGCGTTCGTCGAGCGCGCCCTCGCGCAGCATCTTGCGGAATTTCTGCCGAGTCGCCGATTCGTTGTCGGCGGCGGTGTCGCGCGCCGGCGTCAGCAGCGCATCGAGCACGCGCTCCTCGGCGCCGTCCTGCGCCTGGTGTTTGACGCGGCGCATCGCCTCGACCCGGGCATCCTTGATCGCCGCATCGACGAGGTCGCGGATGATGGTATCGACATCACGCCCGACATAACCCACCTCCGTGAACTTGGTCGCCTCGACCTTGATGAAGGGCGCATTGGCCAGCCGTGCCAACCGCCGCGCGATCTCGGTCTTGCCGACGCCCGTCGGCCCGATCATCAGGATGTTTTTCGGCGTGATTTCCTGGCGCAGAGGATCCGGCACCTGCTGCCGCCGCCAGCGGTTGCGCAGCGCTATGGCCACCGCGCGTTTGGCGGCGTTCTGCCCGACAATGTGCTTGTCGAGCTCGTGGACGATTTCCTGCGGGGTCATGGGAGTCATGGGGGATGGTGACTGGTAATTGGTGATTGGTAAGTGGTGACTGAAAGGCTATTGGCTCCCACTACCGCATCGCGGTCCGGGTTTACCAATTACCAATCACCAGTTACCAATTACCCCTTAATCCAGGGTTTCGATGAGATGCTGCTGATTGGTATAGATGCAGAGATCACCGGCGATCGCCAGCGATTTCTTGACGATATCTGCGGGAGCGAGGTCGGTGTTCTCAAGCAGCGCGCGGGCGGCGGACTGCGCATAGGCGCCGCCGCTGCCGATGGCGACAAGGCCGTATTCCGGCTCCAGCACATCGCCGTTGCCGGTGATCACCAGCGAATGTTCGCGGTCGGCCACCGACAGCATGGCTTCCAGCCGCCGCAGCATGCGGTCGGTGCGCCAATCCTTCGCCAGTTCCACCGCTGAGCGCATCAGGTTGCCCTGGTGTTTTTCCAGCTTGGATTCGAAACGCTCGAACAGCGTGAAGGCATCGGCGGTGCCGCCGGCGAATCCGGCGAGGATGCGGTCCTGGTAAAGGCGGCGGATCTTGCGCGCGGTGGCCTTGATCACGATGTTGCCCAGCGTCACCTGGCCGTCACCGCCCAGCGCCACGCGATTGCCGCGGCGGACGGAAAGTATGGTCGTGCCGTGAAAAACAGTCTCTGCCATGGGGAACAAACTCTTGATTAATTGAGGAATGCGGCGAGCGCGGAGATGGCCTGCCCTCTGGATATGAGGGCAGCGGTGGTGGTTTCAACCCTGCCGCGGATCAGGATTCCAGCCTGAACGATACCGGCACACGCACCCAGGCTTCAATGTTTTCCGCGCCGCGCCGCGCCGGAACGAAACGCCAGCCTTTGACTGCATCCAGTGCCGCATGATCCAGCACGCGCGAGCGGCTGGTCTGGTCGACCTCGACCTTCAGCGGCGCACCATCGCGCCCGACCAGCACGCGCAGCAGCACCGTGCCCTCCTCGCCGCTGCGCCGCGCGACTGCGGGGTACGCCGGCGGCGGATTGCGCAGGTACGATGCGGTAAATGCCGGCGGCGTGACCGTCACCGGCGGCGTCACGGCAGGCGCTGCAGCCTTTGCGACGGCTGCGGGCGCCGCCGCAGGAACATTCTGTGCGGGCAATTCCTCGACCGGTGGCGATGATGCAACAAGCGGCGCAGGCAAGGCCGGCGGCAAGGGTTTGACCTGCGGTTTCGCGGCAGGAAGCACCGGCACATTGCGGGTCTTCGGCGGCAATGGCGCAGATGCGGCAACACTGGCGCGTTCGGGTACCGCCATCACCACGTCAAGCACCGGCGCCACTTCAGCCGCAGGCGGGGACAACCGCCAGCCCGGCAACCACAGCAGCAGCATCGCATGCAATGCGACGCTGGCCAGCAGGCAGATGGAAAGTGGGTGCCGGAATGGATTTGAAGAATCGGCCATGGCAATGACGCGGCTCAGGCTCAGGAAGCCGGCATTATCCGGCATATCCCTGTAGTGCAACAAACCGCTGCTGCGCGTGGTCGGGACCCCTTAAAACCAGCCGATGTTTTTGACCCTCACCCCCGTCCCCTCTCCCGAGGGGAGAGGGGAAACATCAGAGGTCAATGGGTTGTCACCGATTGACAGAGGTCTCAATGGAACTGCCCGCGCAAGCCGACCTGCGCGCTGCGCCGGCCCAGCGGCGCGATGTCCTTGAGGAAGGAGACGTGGTTGCGCGCCTCCTCGTTGAGCAGGTTGACGCCGCGCAGGAAGGCCTCGAGCCGCAGGCCGTTCGCCGGCAGACGGTAAGTCAGCGCCGCGTTGAGCATCGTGTAACCGTCGGTGGGCCGTTCGCCGGCGGCGACGCGGTCCTGGTCGTCATACACGGTGGCATCGAGGCGGGCGCTGAGCCGGTCACGGCGGTATTCCACGCCGGCGCCGTAACGCCAGGGGGTGATGCGCGGCAGCGGCTGCCCGCTGCTGCGGTCGTCGGCACGCACATGGCTCGCATGGACCAACAGGTCAAGGGTGCCGCCGCGCTCGAACAAGCGGAAACGTCCCTCGCCCTCGATGCCGCGGAAACGCGCCGGCACCGCGCGATAGGCGAATTCCGGCAGGATTTCCTCGCCGGTGTTGAGCGAGGTGCCGTCGCCGGCATCGGCCGGATTCAGCTCGCCGTCGGCGCCGCGGGTGTTGCCGCTGTCGAACAGCCCGAGGTAGTTGCTGAAACGGTTGTTGAACACGGTGATGCTGCCCGAGTGTTTGCCCGATTTCATGCGCAATGCGATATCCAGCGCTTTCGACTTTTCCTTGCCGAAGGCCGTGTTGCCGACTTCGTAGACGCCGGTGGCGGCATGCGGGCCGTTGGCGTAGAGCTCGTAATAAGTCGGCGCGCGTTCGGTGTAACTGCCGTTCACCGCCAGCGCCAGCCCCGGCATGAAATTCCACACGGCACCCAGCGCGCCGCTGTTGCCGCTGAAAGTCCGGGTCTGCGCCGCGCCGAAACGCGGATCAACGGCGCCGAAAGGCACTGCACCGCCGCCTTCGCTGCCGACCTCGGTACGTTCATGACGGCCGCCGAAAGTGATCTTCAGTCTGCCCAGCGGCAGTTCTTCGAAGAAAAACACCGACTTCGCGTTGGTGCTGGTGCCGGGCACAAAAGCCTCCGCGCCCAGCGCCGAAAAATCGGAATCCGTCAGCTGCAGGCCGACCGCGCCGCGCAGCGGACCGATGTCTCCGTGCACCGCCTCAAGCTGCAGGTCTTTGCCCTTGTTGCGGAAACGTGTTGCCGGAGCGCCGGCATCGAGTTCGACATGTTCGTAGTCGGTGCTGCCAGCCTTGAACTTCAGGGCACGGATGGCCTTGCCCAGTTCGCGCACTTCGCCGGCAAGATCCCAGCGATTGCTCTGCAGGTCGATGGTCACCTCCGGCTCGGCCACCGTGCCGTAGAAGCTGTTGTAGGCGGAACGCGAAATGCCGACATAACCCCGGGCCCAGGTATGCGACAGGCCGACTGCACCGCCATCCGAGCGCGACGCGCTGTTGGGCAGCACGCCCTGCGCCTCGCCCGCTTGCGGATCGGCTGCGCGCAGCCGCGCCGAACGCGCAAAACCCTTGATGCGCAGATCGTCGGTATCCCTCGTGTAAACGTCGGCATGCAGCGCCAGGCTGCCGTTGCCGGCCTCGAGCACGATGCCCGTGGCCTTCTCGCGCGCGGCGCCACCGAAACGGGTTTCTGCGCGGCCGCTGATGCCATTGACCGCAGTCTGGGGAATGCGGTTGTCGATGATGTTGACCACGCCGCCGACGGCATTGCCGCCGTAGAACAGCGCGGCCGGGCCGCGCACCACCTCCGCGCGTTCCATCACCAGCGGATCGGCCGCCACGGCGTGGTCGAAGCTCAGCGACGAAGCATCGAGCATGCCGGCGCCATTCTGCAGGATGCGGATGCGATCGCCATCGAGGCCGCGGATCACCGGGCGGCTGGCGTTGGGACCGAAGCCGGTGGCGGCAACGCCGGGCAGGCCGTCGAGGGTCTCGCCCAGCGTGCTGCCGCGGCGCTGGAACAGTTCGGCGCCCTGCAGCAGGGATGCGGGTGATGCGAGTTCGAACAGGTCGCTGCCCAGCGGGTTGCCGGTGACCACCACTTCAGGCAGCGTCGCCGCCGGTGGGACGACCTGCGCGTAGGCGCTTGCGGCGTGCACTGCTGCCGCCATCGCGGCGAGCGCGAAGGAATTGGATTTCATGATGATGCTCTCCATGGGACGTGAGGGGCCGCGCGCCGCCGCTCGGTGGCGCGTGATCCGGAAAAAACGGGAAAGGGCCGGCTTGGCCGGCGGTACGTCCAGGATTACGCGGGAGGCGCGCGGGAATCGTAGGGAACTGCAGAGGTTGCTGCCGCCGTCCAACTGCCGACGGCAATCAGCACTGCGCGGGTCGCGCCGGTTACGACGCCTTGGCAGCCACCGGGGGCGCCGCCAAGAACTTCGCTGTAAAGCAGATCAAATCCGCAGTTGGCGGACAACTCGCCGGAGGGTCGCTCTTCGTCATGCGCATGATCATGACCGGCATGGGCATGCGCCGCGGTTTCGCCATGATGGGCGACATGCAGCAGCGCATGAGTCAGCGCGCCGTGCTGGGCAAACAGCAGCAGCGCGATCAGCGCCGCGTGGAGCAGGCGCAGACGCAGCAGGCGGCGCGGATCAATCATGACTTGGAGCGCCAGACCAATGACTCCTTGTGCGCCATACCCGTAGCCCGGAAGCAGGCCGCAGGCCGGAATCCGGGGACACAGTGGCCAATTGCGACGACTGACCCGGATTCCACTGCGTTACCACCCAAGGTGACTTCCTTCGGGGCGCCACCCAAGATGACTTCCTTCGGGGCGCATCCGGGCTAAGGCTCTGCAGCCGGGTCTGGCTCATCGTTTATTTTCCGACCGGCGCGGCATCGGTCAGGCGGTAATAAAGCCCCATCTCGTCGTCACGCAAAAGCGCAAGACGTCCGGAGACCACGATCGGCTCGAAGCCGTATTTCACCGGCGTCTTCGCACGCACCTCGACCACTTGCTCGGGACCGCCGGGCATGCAGAAGGAACAGGTCGGCGGCAGCGCCACCAGCAGGAAACGTTTCTGCCGGTCGCCCATTTCCAGCGGCATCATGAAACCCTGCAGCCTGACTTCCTTGCGGTCCAGCGCGGACACACTCTTGCCGAAGTCAGGAATGAAACGGTCCTTCTGCTTCAGCGTCTTCACGTCGGCCAGCGTTTTCCATGACACCACGCCCTTCAGTTCCGGCAGTGGCTTGGCCGCATACGGCGATGGCGGCAGATTGGCATCGGCGTCGCGCTTCTTCATCAGATCCTGCGAGCCCGGCTGAAAACTCTGGGCACCGAGCGGCGCCGCCACGGCCAGCATCAGGATCATGAGCCAGGTTTTCATAAAAAATCCTTAATAATCAAATACTTATAAACTGCGCAGCAGAGCGCGGGATCAATGGCGGTGTTTCATGCCGCAGTATTTGCCGATCGCCAGCCCTTTGCAATCCTTGGCCAACTGGGCATGGCATTCCTTTTCCGACTTGCCGCCCTCGAGGCATTTCGCCGCGTTGAGATGAGCATCCGCCATCGCGCGGTGATCGGCCACATCCTTCTTGATTTCGGCGGCGCCGTGCGGCTTGTCGCCCTGCTTCTGCGCATGAGCCGGCAGGCCCGCGGCGATGATGATGGCCGCGGTGATGGATGCTGCGAACGATTTCAGCTTCATGTTTTTTCCTCTCGATATCCAGACAACAAAAAAATCCGGTGTACTCAGCCCCGCGCCAGCGTGCCGGCGATGTCGGTGCGATAGGCGCGCCAGGCCGGCAACAGCGCGGCCACGACGCCGGTGCCCAGCGCCAGCGCAACGACCCACAGCTCGTCCATCAGCCAGATGAAGCCGGTGATCTCGATCTGCTGTGCCGCCTTCAGCGCATGGCCCAGCCCTTCCGCCATCGCGTGCCCCAGCAGCAGGCCCAGCGCCGCGCCCAGCGCCGCCAGCAACAGGCCCTCGAACAGCAGCAGCGCGAACAGCCGGCGCGGACCCGCACCCAGCGTGCGCATCACCGCGAGGTCGTAACGCCGCTCGTTCAATGCGTTGTAAAGCGCGATGAACACGCTAAGGCCCGCACTGAGGATCAGCACCAGCGCAAAGGCGCGCAGCACGTCGACGCCGACGCCGATCAGGCTGAACAGCCGCGCGGTCTCGTACGCGGGCGAGGCCGCCTGCATGCCGGTGTTGGCATTGATGTAACGCGGCAGGATCGCCGCCGCCAACGGCGAGGAATACTGCAGCAACAGCGCGGTGAATTCCTTCTCGTCGTCACCGAGCTGCTGCTCGATGTTCGTGACATCCTTGATATCGTGGTGCTCGGCATGCACCACCCACACGCTGCGGTAGTCAGTCAACACCAGCCGGTCGAGCACGCTGCCGCTGCGCTCCAGCACGCCGACCACCTTGTAGGGATGATTCTCGTGCGCGTCACCGCCGCGGTCGCCGAGACCGTGCGCGCCGTGGAATTCGGCACCGATGCCGAGACCGCTGCGCGCGGCGACTTCGGCGCCGAGCACCGCCTCCAGCGGCTCCTGCCACGCGCGGCCGGTCGCCATCTTCGCACCGTAATGCGCGAGGTAATCGGGCGTCGTGCCGACGATGCGGTGGCCCTTGTAGCTGTCACCGAGCGCCAGCGGTATGGCCTTTTTCACCGCGCGGTGTTTGGCAATCTCCTGCGCTTCCTTCCAGGCGATATTCCCGGTCGGCACATCGAGGTGGTAAATCGCCGACAGGATGATCTGCAGCGGGCTGCCCTTGGCACCGACGGCGAGGTCGATGCCGCGCGCGTCACGCTGCATGCGTTCTTCCAGTTGATGGGTTGCCAGCAGCAGCAGCACGATGGTGCCGACACCCAGCGCCAGCAGCAGCACATTGAGCAGCGTCGCCAGCAATGTTCATGCGCGCGCCCCCAGATCGAAATGATGCGCGACACGCGACTTGATGCGCTGGTCGTGGGTGGCGATCAGCAGTGTCGCCTTGCAGGCCAAGGCCTGCGCCTGCAGCAGTTCCAGTGCCTGCAGGCAGCGCGCGTCATCAAGATTGGAGGTCGGCTCGTCGGCGAGCAGCAACTGCGGGCGGTTGACCACCGCGCGCGCAATGGCCACGCGCTGCGCCTGGCCGAAGGACAGTTCATGCGGCATCGCGCCACCCTTGTCTGCAAGGTCGAGTCCGGCGAGCACCCCATCGACGCGCTGCCGGTCCTGCGGCAGGCCGGCGAGGTACTGCGCGAGCAACAGGTTGTGCGCGACGTCGAGACTGGGAATCAGATGCAGCCGCTGCAGCACGATGCCGATGTGCTGCCCGCGGAAACGGTCCAGGGCCTGTGCGCCCAGCGCGCCGAGATCCTGCCCCGCGACGGTCACCCTGCCGGCCGCCGGCTTCAGGATGCCGGCGAGCGCATGCAGCAGCGTGGTCTTGCCGCTGCCCGAAGGCCCGAGCAGCAGCCAGTGTTCGCCCTGCTGCGCGCGCCATTGTTCAACGCGCAGCACGTCCTGGCCGTCATAGGCATGGCGCAATCCGCTGATGTCGAACAAGCAATCCTCCCTTCGATCCGGTCTAGTGCCGGTGGGCCGGCGTCCGGGTGTCCGCGCGACGGGACGGATGCTGGGGACGGAAGCCCCGCGGCAGTCTGACCACCGGGTCCGCGGAAAATTCATCCAGGCACAACACGGTGCCGCAGCGCTCGCACTGGAAATGCGCGTGTGCACCCTCGTGGGCATGGCCGGCAGCATTGAAGCGCCGCACCCGGTCATCACCCGCGATGCGGTGCGCCAGCCCCTGCGCGGTCAGCCAGTCCAGCACGCGGTAAATGGTCACGCGGTCGATGTCGAAGCTGCGGTCAATGCGCTCTTCCAGTTCATGGTGGGACAGCGCCTGCTCGGCAGCGAGCAGCGTCGCCAGCACCTCGACCCGCGGCCGCGTCAGCCGCGCGCCGGTGCCGCGGATCAGCGTCTCGGCCTGGCGGTAATGGCGTTTTGCGGGGCTCGGGTGGTTCGGGGACATGGCGCGATTGCAGCACAGTCCGGCCATTAATGCAATTCAGTTGCAACTAAGCCCTGGGCTATACTGCTCCGGCGCCATGAAAAAACTGCTGATCCTGCTGATCGACGCCTACCGCCTGCTGCTTTCGCCCTTCTTCGGCACGCAGTGCCGGTTTTATCCGACCTGCTCGGCCTATGCGCGGGAGGCCATCGACACGCA
>LNFM01003910.1_pt1 | contig 28375 bp, 21 predicted proteins | sample 596031 | NCBI WGS metagenome assembly LNFM01 (sample SAMN04254537, study PRJNA301005) | activated carbon metagenome | isolation source: dual media filters at the Ann Arbor, Michigan drinking water treatment plant | place: USA: Ann Arbor
AAGTCGTGTCGCCTTGCGCTTTCAGTCATGGTTCCGCCCTAAGATACGATGCAGTGCGCATTTTATCACTAATCTCGTGACGACACTGTCTAACAAGAATCACCCCTATTCATCTCAATTAGAGTGTAAAAAAATCCGACGCTTTTTACTTAAAATCAAGGGAAATTAGGGGTGAAATTGGGCAAAGACCGGTTATTCCGGCGCAGGAAAGCCCTCGGATAATAAAGAAACTTATTACAAGTAGTCTATTGAAAAATATGAAAATTTAAATGTTTATAAGAGGCGGGTTGCCGCTTTCAGAGAGGCGGGGAAGGCGCAATCAGCGGGGTGTAAAGTTTTTCGACACATGTTTGTTGCTTCGAGCTAAGATGCGAAAACTAATGGTATGTCACGAATCGAACCACAGCCATGCCTCGGCCTATTTCCCGTCGCGTGAGGTAAACCATGCTGCCAGCAGAATAAGCGTGCCGCCTATCCATTCTCTGGGCAGTACTACCTCGTCGGTCAGCAGTTGTGCGGAAATGGCGCCGACTACGACTTCGAACAGCAGAATGACTGACGAGCGATGCACGGGCATGTGGGTAACCCCATACTGCACTGCCAGCGACATCAGCACGACGCCCAATACGCCTATGGCAAATGCCGCGGCAAGCACGTTCAGGCTAACATCCGGGACAGGTGCGTCCGCCATGGATATCCACAGGCCAGCCAGAAGCACTACGCCGACCCAGGATATGACGGTTTTAATGGCTACTGGCACCGCCTGTACCTTGCGTATCAGTACGTTGGAGAGCGCAAACGCAAATCCTGAGGAGATCGCCAGCCAATCCGCATGACCTTGTGGCCAGGGAATGCCCAGCGCCGGTTCCCAGATAGTAATGAACGCGCCGATCATGGCGAGCGCCAGTGCAGCCATTGAGAGGCGGGAGGGCCGCTCCCCCAGAATGAACCTGCCCAATACGACTGTCCATAGCGGTGACAGATAGAATAGCAGCAGTACCCGTACCACTGAGCCGTCCAGCACGGCGAGAATAAATGCCGTGTTACACCAGCCATTGGCAATGGCTATCACCAGGAGCAGCCAGGGATGGCGGGCCAGTTCGGCGCGCTGTTTCCATAATGCCGGTAAACCCACCAGCAGCGCGGATGCAAAAATCAGCAGTGTCGCCCACAAGCCTTGCAAGCCCTGCTGCTCCAGCAGACGCAGTGGATACCAGAAAATGCCCCATAGCGTCGCTGCCAGCAGCAGCCCCATTACCGGCAGGTTGGCGGAAATTGCAGATTTGAGTTTGGAAGGCATGGCAGGATGTCCTATACTACGCGTTCTCAAACAGCAGAAAAAAATACATTGTCCCCTTCACGGGGACACTTTCTTTCATAAATATCGGCATCGTTGGCTATCCGTATAATCCCATGAATCCTGATCTTTCCCGGCTCCAGCCTTACCCCTTCGAGCAGCTGGCGCGCCTCAAGGCCGGTGCTACACCGCCCTCGGATCTGTCCCATATCGGGCTGTCCATCGGCGAGCCGAAACATGCCACGCCCGGCTTTATCGCCGAGGAGATTATTACCCATCTGCACGGACTGTCTGGTTATCCGGTCACGCGCGGCAGCGCCGCATTGCGCGAGAGCATCGCCGCCTGGCTGACGCGGCGTTTCGCGCTAACGCCCGGCAGCATCGACCCGGCGCGCCATGTGCTGCCGGTGAATGGCACGCGCGAGGCGCTGTTCGCCTTTGCGCAGTGTGTTGTCAATCGCAGCAACGCCCCTCTGGTCTTGATGCCCAATCCGTTTTACCAGATTTACGAGGGCGCGGCACTGCTCGCCGGGGCCGAGCCGTGGTTCATCAACGCTACGGCGGAAACCGGCTTTGCCCCTGATTTCGATGCTGTGCCACCCAAGGTCTGGGCGCGCTGCCAGTTGCTCTATATCTGTTCACCCGGCAATCCCACCGGCGCGGTGCTGGATAGTGCCACGTTACAGAAACTTATCCAACTCGCGGATGAACACGATTTCATTATCGCCTCCGACGAATGCTATTCGGAGATCTATCTGGACGAAAATGCGCCTCCCCTGGGGCTGCTGGAAACCGCCGCACGGTTGGGGCGCGACGATTACCGGCGCTGCATTGTATTCCATAGCCTGTCAAAACGCTCTAACGTACCGGGGATGCGTTCCGGTTTCGTTGCCGGTGATGCCCGCATCATCGAACAGTTTCACCTTTATCGCACCTACCACGGCTGCGCCATGCCGCCACCCACCCAGGCCGCATCAAAAGCAGCCTGGGGTGATGAACAGCACGTTGCGCATAACCGCGCGCTCTACCGTGACAAATTCGGCGCAGTGCTGGATATTCTTCAGCCTGTCATGGATGTGCAGCGTCCTGCCGCGAGCTTTTACCTGTGGCCGCGCACGCCTATTGATGACGCTGAATTCGCGCGTGAATTGTATGCCCGGCACAACGTCACTGTGCTGCCCGGCAGCTACCTGTCGCGTGAGGCGCATGGTATCAATCCGGGGCGGAATCGCATACGCATCGCATTGGTCGAGCCTCTGGAGGAATGCGTGGAGGCGGCGCATCGCATCAAAGATCTTTTGAAAACACTCTGAAACACTCTAATGGAAACCCACATGAACGACATCAAACAAATCATCGAAGAAGCCTTTGAACGCCGCGCGGACATTACGCCGCGCAATGTGGACACCCTCGTCCATGAGGCCGTGGTCGAGGCCATCCATCTGCTCGACAGTGGCGCGGCGCGCGTGGCGGAAAAGAAAGACGGCCAGTGGATCGTCAATCAGTGGCTGAAAAAGGCCGTGTTGCTGTCCTTCCGCATCGAGGACAACAGCTTCATGAAGGGCGGTTTCACCAACTATTACGACAAGGTGCAACCCAAGTTCGCCGACTATAGCCCGCGTGATTTCCGCGCCGGCGGGGTGCGCGTGGTGCCTCCCGCCTCGGCGCGCAAGGGTGCTTACATCGCGCCCGGTGTCGTGCTGATGCCCTCCTATGTCAACATCGGCGCCTATGTGGACAGCGGCACCATGGTTGATACCTGGGCTACGGTCGGCTCCTGCGCGCAGATCGGCAAGAATGTGCATCTCTCCGGCGGCGTCGGTATCGGCGGTGTGCTGGAGCCGGTTCAGGCCGGCCCCACCATTATCGAAGACAACTGCTTCATCGGCGCGCGCTCCGAGGTTGTGGAAGGCGTCATCGTTGAAGTAGGCGCAGTGATCTCCATGGGTGTTTACATCGGCGCCAGCACCCGCATCTATAACCGCATGACCGGCGAAATCCTTTATGGCCGCGTCCCCGCAGGCTCGGTGGTTGTCTCCGGCAACCTGCCTTCCGCCGACGGCAAGTACAGCTTGTACTGCGCTGTGATCGTCAAACAGGTGGATGAAAAGACACGCGGCAAGGTGGGTATCAACGAATTGCTGCGGGATATTTGATCTCCCAAAGTCGCCATACAGCGTGAACCTCTACCTTCAGGTCTTCAGCAACCGCCGCGTGGCGGTGCTGTTGCTGCTCGGCTTTTCCTCCGGGCTGCCGCTGGCGCTCACCTTCGGTACCTTGCAGGCATGGATGAAGGACGCGGGCGTGGATCTGGCCACCATCGGCGCAATTACCCTAGTGGGTCTGCCATACACGGTGAAATACCTGTGGGCGCCGCTCATGGACCGCTACACGCCACCCTTTTTGGGACGGCGGCGCGGCTGGTTAGTGCTGACGCAATTGAGCCTGATGGCGGCCATCGCTTTCATGGGTGGCTTGGATCCGGTGAGCCAGCCCTGGCTGCTGGCGGTCGCGGCGGTGCTGATTTCGTTTCTTTCCGCCAGCCAGGATATTGTGGTGGATGCCTACCGTGCGGATATCCTTAAACAGGAAGAGCTCGGTGCGGGCGCGGCGGTGTCGGTGCTGGGCTATCGTCTGGGAATGCTGGTGTCTGGGGCAATGGCGCTGATCCTTGCCGATCACCTGCCGTGGGCGGCGGTCTATCAGATCATGGCGGGATTGATGGTGATCGGGCTGGCCGCCGCGTTGTGGGGTACGGAGCCCGAAACCAGCGGTAGCCCGCGCACCCTGGCGGAGGCGGTGGTGCATCCCTTCAAGGCTTTTTTCAGCCGCGAAGCCGCCCTGGTCCTGTTGGCCTTCATCATCCTCTATAAGTTGCCGGACGCCATTGCCGGGGCCATGACCACCCCATTCCTGCTGGACGTTGGTTTCTCAAAAACCGAAATCGGCGCGGTGAACAAGGGCTTTGGACTCATCGCCACCATCTTTGGTGCCGTCGCCGGAGGTGCGCTCATAGCGCGTCTGGGCATCTATCGCGCGTTGTGGGCGTTTGGTATCCTTCAGGCCGTCACCAACTTGAGTTACATGGGTGTCGCCCTGGCTGGCCAGAATCAGATAGCCCTGGTGCTGGCGGTGGGCATCGACAATCTTTCGGGCGGCATGGGCTCGGCGGCCTTCGTCGCCTTTCTGATGAGTCTCACCGAAAAGCGCTATAGCGCCACCCAGTATGCCTTGCTCTCCAGTCTTATGGCCATCACCCCGAAAATTGCAGGCGCACCTACAGGCATGATGGCCGCCAGCCTGGGTTGGCCGTTGTTCTTCGCTGCCAGCGTGCTGGGCGCAATCCCCGGCCTTGCGCTGTTGTGGTGGCTGAGACGCCGCGGAGCTATCGGCCAGAAGGCCGCGACAACACCGGCACTGGCGGAAGCTGACTGAATAGAAAAGCCCCCGGATTTTTTTGATAATCCAGAACAGTCCCGCAGTTTCACCTCCACGCACTCTCCCTCAAATACTACCACCTGCCTGCCGCACCCCGTCTCTCTGTTTGCTCCTTGAGAATTAAAGTACTTGCGAAGAAGTGCCGATGTTTAGCGTTGAGCAAGAGTCCACTGTCTGATTGGTGGAACAGCATTACAAGGTATATGGTCAATCCGGAATACTTAGGTAAGTTTCTTATTTTGATAGTAAATCAGGCCAAGGAAATGACGCTCATTAACAATTCAGTCCAAGCACAGCCTTATACCGATCCCACAGGGAGGCGCGCATTTCAGCGCTATCCTGTAGATCTGCATGCGGTCATCAAGGTTTCGGGCGACATCCGTGTGTCTTGCGTCATACGTAATTTCTGTATCGGCGGTATGTTTTTAAGTTACCGGCAGCAGCCTGGTTTCGCGGCAACGGCCCAAGGATTTCTCCCTATTGCCGGCGATGTTATTACCATTCACTGCGTCGTTCCGGCAGCAAACCAAAGCAACCGGTTGCAGTTTCAGGCACGTGTCGTCCGTGTTTTTGAAGGCGGTGCAGGTGTGTCATTCATCAACCCGAATCTGACTGCGTTGCAGATCATGCAAGACTTTGCCATCCAGTCAGGCATTGGAGTGCCGGCCTGGGGAGGCATAGTGGCGGGGGCGAAACCCGGCGATGAGAAAACATCCTATGATCACATACGCATTGCCGGCAACATGAATGCTGGCACGATCATGAAAGAATGCAACCGTGTGATCGAAAACGCGCTTGAGGGAATCACTAAAAGCGTGAACTCTAAAATGCCGGATCGCATGTTTGAACTGTCCCGCGACACAAAAAATCATAAGGAACAGAACGCGTACTTTAATGCACACGACATATTGAAGCGGTCCGCTGAAACTCTGGCAGTTTTATTTCGCGCTGCCGTTCATAAGAAGCTGCTCAATATTGGCCCTGAGAAAATGAGGGTGCAACTGAGGGGGGAGCCTGGCAGAAATGGTTTTTCCATGCCCGAGTTGTCGCTTATCGAAGATGAAGTGCTAACCGAATGGTTGTCCGTTTCGGATATTAATGACAGTGTTGAATCGAAGCACAAGATATTGCTCGTTGCGATAGAGCAACGCCTTTCTGCGGTATTTAAGGTACCCATCGGTAAAGACAACAATCCTTACGGTCCTGGCCTCTTTACGGAGTCTTTCCTGGATGCCATCAAAAACCTTGGGCTGGATCCTATAGCTAACACGGTCTGCCTCGCAGTTTTCAAGGATGTGTTTGTCGACAAATCATACGATCTTTACCAAAAATTCAATACTGCCCTGTTAGATTTCGGTGTATTACCCGATCTGAAACACAAAGTTCGCAGAGAAAACAGGCCATCACGCACCTTGGCACAGTCCCCGAGCATTATGGAAACTGCCGGTACGGAAGGGCGGAATCTATACCAGGTCGCACGCGAGATACGTAAACTCAAGGATGAGATTGCACGTCAAATTTCGCATGAGGCGAAAGCTTCACCTGCATCGCAGGGTGACTCGCAGCGCCAGCCTGGAGATGCGCAAGTTCCGTGGAAGACAGAATACCGCGAACGGTCGCCATCAACGCAACTGCCCGAGCAAGTGTACACGGTTGCTGATGTTATCTCGGCTTTAGCCAGCTTGCAGCAAGACCAGAGTGCACAGATCACCGGCAATAATGAATCTAGAAACATCACGCCCCGCATTCTCTCGGTGCTGGAGAGCCTTAACCCAGGAAGTGCTCATAAAGAGATCAGCGCACACGACAGCAGCATCATGGAGGTCGCTGGCGATCTGTTTCATGCCATTCAGGGTGATTCACTCGTGGCTGACAGCGTTAGGCCCTGGCTCAAGCGGCTTGAACTGCCTATCCTAAGGCTAACGCTTGAAGACAATACTGTGTTTCTTGACAGGAGCCATGTCGCGCGTCAAGTGCTAAACAAAATTGCCCAATTGGAAATTCATGACAACGAACAGGTGAGTTCCAGTCAGAGCGCTATTAAGGATACGATCGACCGTCTGATAGACCGGATTAACAAGGAATTTAATGGTACCACCGAAGTATTTGAGAAGATCCTGGCACATCTGGATAGGTTAACCAAAATCCAGGATAAAGCTTATGTAGAGAATTTGAAGGACGTGATCACGGTGTGCGAGCAAAATGCCGTGATTGCAGAGCCGGAAGAGGAGTCAGAAAGAGAAGAAACAGTACCTGACGATACAGCGTGGGAAAAGTGGTTGAAGCAGGCGCGCCGCCTCAAGGAAGGAGACTGGATGCTGTTTTTGACAGGTGAAGACAAAGCGCAGCGGCTCCGGGTTGCATGGATCAGCGAGCCCAGTGGCATCTATGTATTTGTTAATTCTCGGGGATTGAAGGAGAAGGCGCTCGACATCAAGGATCTTGCCAGAAAGATGCATCGGGGTACGGCCATACCGCTGGACAATGCCGATGATCCGGCGATGGATCGCGCGCAGTATGCGGCGCTGCAGGAGTTGCACGAGCAGCTGCTCTATGAAACCACTCACGATCAGTTGACAGGCCTGATAAGCAGGCGGGAATTTGAGCTGATACTTGCCAAGGCTGTAGTGAGTGCCCAGCAGACAGGTGCACGGCATGTGTTATGTCTTGTCGACGTGGACAAGTTCAGCGCAGTCAATAACAGTTGCGGGTATGCAGGTGGTGATAAACTGCTCAAGGAGCTGGCCGCCTTGCTCCAGAAGGAGTTGGGTGGCCGAGGTGCGCTGGCGCGATTTGGCAGTGATGAGTTTAGCATACTTGTGGAGAACTCTTCCCTTGATGATACGCTGGCTATCGCCGAGCAACAGATTAACGCCGTCACCGGCTATCGTTTCGAATGGGAGGATAAGCGTTTTTCAGTGGCACTTAGCATGGGATTGGTTCCAGTGAATACGCGCAACAATAGCGTTACAGAGTTGTTGCAGGCAGCGGAATCGAGTTGCAAACTCGCTAAAGATATCGGAGGCAACCGCCTACAGGTCTATCATGCCGGTCATTCCCAGCTGGCGCAGCGCAGTGCGGTAATGAAGTGGGTCGGGAAAATTGACGAGATCCTGGAGGAAAACCGCCTGCGCCTTTTCTGTCAGCGCATAGAGCCGATTAATGGAAACGCCTCGGTGCAATCACATTTTGAGATACTTCTTCGCATCATCGATGACGAGGAAAACATCATGTCACCCCATGAGTTCATACAGGCGGCTGAATGGTATGGACGTATGATGGCGGTGGACCGCTGGGTAATTAAACAGGTTTTTAAATGGATGGCGGAACACCGCGATGTGCTTGATGATATCGCTGCTTTTACCATCAATCTTTCAGGGCAAAGCATCACCGATGATAGCTTTATAGATTTCATTCTTGAACAGATGAATCACACGCAAATTCCACCGCACAAAATATGCTTCGAAGTCACGGAAACCGTCGGGATCACTAATCTTTCGGATGCGGCGGCATTTATTATCGAGATGAAGAAAACAGGCTGTACTTTTGCGCTGGATGATTTTGGAAGTGGCATGTCGAGCTATGCTTATCTTAAAAATTTGCCCGTTGATCTTATTAAAATAGACGGCATATTCGTAAAAAACATGGAGGGCAATTCAATCGACTATGCGTTGGTGAAATCTATTTGTGAAGTCGGGCACTTCATGAACAAGAAGGTGGTGGCGGAATATGTGGAAAATGACTCAATTCTGAACCTGCTTCGCGAGATTGGCGTCGACTATGCCCAAGGCTATACCGTAGATCAACCCGGTCCGCTAGATCGTCTGCTCGTAGCGAAGAGCATTCAGTAATCCCGATGTTACTGAACCGCTGTAATATTTCGGATTCGATTATTTAAAAAACGTCTTCGGTTGTGCAGTTTATATCCCGTCATTCCCAAAATTCCTGCTAAAAGCATGCTGGCGGTCAAGGGATACATTATCGCGTATACCACGGGAGTCAGGGTTATCCTGGTGGCGAATTTCAGGCTTTCATGCCTTGCGATTAGGTCTGCAATCGGGGGTGAATATCTGTAATACAGATCAACAAATGCTCTGCCCGCACGGTGGGGGATGAGCGCCCTGTCCCTGAAATCCCTGAGTGTTTTTACGTGGGGGTCGAGATACGATCCATACGCGGCGGTGGCGATGAAACAGCCGCCGCCGTTACCGCCAGTTGTGCCACCACCACCGGGGGAGGGTGCGGCAGTGACTGTGATGTTTGCCGTGGCACGGTTGTTCGCCGCGTCAGGGTCGTTTTCGTTTTCTGTCGCCGTGGCGGCATTGCTGAGCGTCCCCGCTACTGCGGGGGTGGTAATGACGATAGTTAAAATTGCACTGGCACCTTGACTGAGTGTTCCCAACGCGCAGGTGGCACCGCTGCAGTTGCCCTGACTCGGCGTGGCGGATACAAGGGTTCCGCCGGCAGGCAAGGCATCTCTAAGTGTTACGCCCGTGGCGGCATCGGGGCCGTTATTGGTTACGGTGATGGTATAGGTGAGATTGCGTCCCGCCGTCACCGGGTTTGGCGAGCCGGTTTTTGTAACGGAAAGGTCGGCAATGCCGGGTGCGGTGATCTTGACTGCGTAGGCGTCGTCCTGCCCGCCGGGCAGAGACTGGAGAGCGCCTGACGTGGTGGGAAAGTTTGCCGATGGTGTGGCGCCGGTGAGGTAGATGGCGCGGGAGGTGTCCACGGCGATGCCATAGCCTGCATCATTGCCAGTGCCGCCGAGATACGTGGAGTAGATGAGCGCGGTCCCGCTGGCGTTCAACCTGGTTACGAAGGCATCGGAAAGCCCGCCGCCAAAGGCAGGCTGGGTGGGATTCGCCGTGGGGAAGTTGGGCGACCAGGTAACACCGGTCATATAAGCATTGCCATCGCTGTCGACAGCGATGGCGTAACCCAGGTCGTTGTCGTTGCCGCCGAGGTAGGTGGAATAATCCAATGCGCTGAGGCTGGCATTCAGTTTGGTGACAAAGACATCTTCATTTCCGCCAAAGCGGGTTTGGAAGGCGGAGGAGGTGACCGGAAAGTCGGTTGAGCGGGTGGTGCCCGTTACATAGATTCCACCCGATGCGTCCACGGCGATAGCCGTGCCCTGCTCACCGCTATTGCCGCCGAGGTAGGTCGAGTAGGCGAGCGCTGATCTTGCGGCATCCAATTTCGTGACAAAGGCATCGCCTCCACCGGCAAAGCTGGCTTGGAAGGCAGATGCGGTGACAGGGAAGCTCTGTGATGCCGGGTTGCCAGTGACAGACATGGTAACGCCCGTCACGTAGGCATTGCCGGCATTATCCACGGCTATGCTGGAGCCTTCGTCATTGCGTCCGCCGCCAAGGTAGGTGGAATAGACGAGCGCCGATCCCGCCGCATGCAGTTTCGTTACAAAGGCATCGAAATCAATCGCCGGATCGCCGCCTTTTGAGGCTTGTAGAGGGTTTGCTGTGGGAAAGTCAACCGATCCGGTGCTGCCGGTGATGTATGCATTGCCAGCGGTATCAACGGCGATACCGTAGCCCAGATCATTGCCGCTGCCACCCAAATAGGTGGAATAGAGCACCGTGCCATCGGTGCCCAGTTTCGTCACGAAGGCGTTGCCGTTGCCGGGAGCGGTGGCCTGGAAGGCTGACTGGACTGGGAAATTGGTTGATAGGGTGGCGCCTGTTACATAGGCGTTACCGCTCGTATCCACGGCGATGCCGCGCCCTTCGTCACTGTTGCCGCCACCCAAATAGGTGGAATAGACCAGTGCGCCACTGCTATTGAGTTTTGTTACGAAGACATCACCTGCCCCGGAAAAACTCGCGGTACCGGTTACAGGGAAGTTGATGGAAAAGGTATTGCCAGTAATATAAGCATTGCCAGCGGTATCTACAGTAATCCTGTTACCTGAATCCTTGTCGCTGCCGCCAAGGTATGTAGAGTAGGAAAGCACTGGATCAATGATAAGCGGCTTGCCGGCATCATAGGCGGCGATCTGAAAGCCAATGGCTTGTTTGTTCTTGAGCACATAATGGCCGGCGACACTCTTTTTGACGCCGTTGATGACTTGGTAAATGCGTGGCTTGTGTTGGCGGATTTCGCCAGTGGCAGCGGACAGAACCAGGTCGCCGCAGGTATCGATTTTCAGTGGCATTCCCTCGAAGGCAAGCGTAATCATTCGGGGGTCGGTGCCGGGTGCGACAACGAAATCGTATTCCAATTGGCGCTGATTGCCGTAGTAGACCAGATCCACGCCGGGATAGACATCCTGATATGTGACCCGTGCATAGCGGGGTACCTGGGCATGCCACTTATTGGGATCATTGCCGATGAAATAATTGCTATGGCCGGATTGCTTTTCCATCCCAGTCATTTTTGGATTGGGATTGGCGCCCGCCAGCTTCATGCGTAGCGCATTACCGGCTTTTTTCCCGGTTGCGATCGTCTTGTGCAAGACCAGCACGGCCTCATTTGGCGTTAAAAACAGGGTGTGACCGTTGCCGCGCGACAGGAACTTTACATGGGCATTGGCCTGCCCCTGATTTACGTCGAAAGTGAGCGGCGAGTTTCCATAACTTTTCAGGGTGGTTGCATGAGCGGTTTTGCCGGGAGCAAAGAGGGCAGGCGGGGTTGCTTCAGGTGGCTTCGGTGCGGGGAAAGGCTGCGCGTTGCTGGCGTCAAGGTTGCTGGGGAATCCAGCGATGACAAAGGCTGCGACGGCCAGTAGTGCCATGGCCGGCAGAAGAAGTACGGCCCGGTTGCTGCGCATGCTCCACCTCCTTTTTCTTGCGGATGCGCTGCAGGGATTTAACCTGCTGTGTTTACTATCCGCTCAATCCTTTTTTTTGTCCAGATATCTAACGAGGGTTTCGCGCAGACAATCAAACTGCGTTTCTGAGGTCAATGGCTGATTATTTTGATCCGTGACAAAAAACACATCTTCGGCGCGTGCGCCGAAGGTGGCGATTTTGGCGTTTTGCAAGCGTATGCCGCATTCCATGAAGGCCAGGCCAATGCGCGAGAGCAGCCCGGGCCGATCCGCGGTGATTAGCTCCATAACGGTGCGCTGGTTGCGCGCGTCATCGCTAAACGTGATTTCAGTGGGGGTTGGAAAGAATTTAAGCCGCCGCGATGGGCGCCGGCTGACATGGGCCCTTTTTTCGCCGCCTTGTCCAAGATGTTGCTTGAGGGTGTCAAGAATCTCCTGAATGCGATAGGCGTTGGCGATGGGTTCTCCCGACGCCTCAAGGACTATGTAGGTGTCCAGCGTGAAACCGTTGTGCGACGTAATGATGCGCGCGTCAACGATGGTGAGCCCCAGTTGGTCAAGCGCCTGGGTTGTGGTGGCAAAGAGGTGGTCCTGATCGTAGGTGTAGATAAAGATTTCCGTGCCGCCGCGCGGGGTTTGCTGGCGCACCAGAACCAGCGGCAAATCAGCCGGGGAACAATGGCAGATGGCTTGGCTGTGCCAGGCTATTTCATCGGCGGAATGGCGCAGGAAATAATCATCGCCCAGCTCATGCCACAGCTTCTCAATGGGCGCATCATCGAGCGCATGCTGTTTTAACAGGGCGGACGCCTGCTGCTTGATTGCAGTGATCCGCTCTGTGCTGTCGATGACATGCTCCAGGCCGCGCCGCAGTGCGCGCTTGGTTGATGTGTAGAGTTCCGTCAGCAGAGAATCTTTCCAGCTATTCCATAGTGTCGGGTTGGTGCCACGGATATCCGCCACGGTGAGCAGGTAAAGATAATCCAGGTGCACCTGATCCCCGGCTGTCGCGGCGAAGGCGGCGATCACCTGGGGGTCCGAGATGTCCTTGCGTTGCGCGGTGCTGGACATGATGAGGTGGTGTTTTACCAGCCAGCCGACGAAGCGTGCATCATACTGGCTCATGCCGTGATGCAGACAGAATGCCATGGCATCATGCGCGCCGAGCTCGGAATGATCTCCACCCCGGCCCTTGGCGATGTCATGAAAAAAACCGGCCAGATTCAGGATCTCGGGCTTGGGTATGCGCTGCACAATGTCACTGCACAGGGGTAGTTCATGGGCGAATTCCGGCACTGTTAAACGGCGCAGGTTACGCACTACCATCAAGGTATGTTCGTCCACGGTATACACGTGGAATAAATCGTATTGCATCTGGCCGGCGATAGCGCCAAACATCGGTACATAGGCGGCAAGCACGCCGTAGCGGTTCATGCGCCGCAGTTCATGGGTGATGCCCTGTGGCTGGCGCATGATCTCCATGAACAGGCTGCGGTTGCGCAGGTCATTACGGAATGTATCGTCGATCATGTAGCGGTGGTCGCGGATCAGGCGGATGGTCGTGGCGCGCACCCCCTGCAACTCCCGATGCTGTTGCAGCAACAGGAAGATTTCCAGCAAGGCGAAAGGATAGCGCCGGAACACGCCATCGTGCGTTACCTCGATGAAGCCGTTGCGCGCCTGAAAGCGGTTGTTGATGGGGGCTGCCACCGCCTCGCTGTCCGCATAGAGTATGGCCTCCTGGAAGAGTTGCAGCAGCATTTCATTGAGCCGGCTCAGCTCCATGATGGTGCGGTAATACTCTTTCATGAACTGCTCAACGGCGAGCCGGTGCTCCTCGTCATAGTAACCGAATTGCCGGGCCAGGGTGTGCTGGTGATCAAACAGCAGTCTGTCCTCGCGCCGGCCGGTCAAGGTATGCAGTGCGAATCTTACCTGCCAGAGAAAATTCTGGCCTGCGATCAGCGCCTGATATTCGGCTTCAGTGAGAAATCCATGATCGACCAGATCATGCAGGGTGGTGGCGCCAAAATGGCGCTTCGCCACCCAGCCGATCATCTGGATGTCGCGCAGCCCGCCTGGTCCTTCCTTGACGTTCGGCTCCAGATTGTAGGCGGTGTCATGATATTTGGCGTGCCGGGCGATTTGCTCCTGCCATTTAGCCTCGAAAAAGCGCCGGCTAGGCCAGATCTGCCCCGGGCCTGTGGCGATGCGCATCGCCTCGAATAACGGCTGCGGCCCGTCCAGCAGGCGTGCCTCCATGAGATTGGTCGCCACGGTAATGTCGCGCTCGGCCTCGGATACGCACTCCTGCAGCGAGCGCACGCTATGCCCCACCTCCAGGCCGATATCCCAGAGCAGCACCAAAAACCGTTCGAGCCGTTCCTGGTAGATTTGATGATTGTTATCGCGCAGCAGCACCAGCAGATCGATATCCGAGCCGGGGTGGAGCTCGCCGCGCCCGTAGCCGCCCACCGCCACCAAGGCAAGATCATCGCTGCCATTATTGACGACCAGCCGGTGCCAGGCCTGGATCACAAAGTAATCAATGAGTCCGGCACGGCTGCGCACCAGTTCGGCGGCGGGCGCGCCATTGAGGAAGCGCTCTTTAATCGCCTGATGGGCTGATTGCAGGGTGGCGCGGAATGGCGGGAGAGCGTTGCCGCCCTTGTTCAGGACATCTTCAAAGGCCGCCTTGTCAAACAGGGGGACGATGTTAGATGTCATCCCCGGGCCGTTTAGTTAGCACTTCAACGCCGCTATCGGTGACCAGTATGGTGTGCTCCCATTGCGCCGACAGGCTGCGATCCTTGGTCACCACCGTCCAGCCATCGGGCAGCAGTTTCACATGGCGTTTTCCGGCATTGATCATCGGCTCGATGGTGAATGTCATGCCCGGTTCCAGCGCCAAACCGGTGCCCGGCGTGCCGTAGTGCAATACCTGGGGATCTTCGTGAAACACGCGCCCGATGCCGTGGCCGCAATACTCGCGCACCACCGAGCAGTTGTTGGATTCGGCGTGATTCTGAATGGCATGCCCGAGGTCACCCAGGCGGACGCCGGGCCTGACCATTTCGATGCCAATACGCATGCACTCATAGCTGATGCGCGTCACCCGTTTGGCGACGACCGATGGCTCGCCGACGAAAAACATCTTGCTGGTATCGCCGTGATAGGCATCCTTGATTACGGTGATGTCGATATTGACGATATCGCCGCTTTTCAGCACCTTGTCGCCGGGGATGCCATGGCACACCTGATGGTTGAGCGAGGTACAAATGGATTTTGGAAAACCGTGATAATTGAGTGGCGCGGGGATCGCCTGCTGCACATTGACAATATAGTCGTGGCATAGGCGATTCAGTTCGCCGGTAGTAATGCCGGGCTGCACATAGGGGGCGATCATATGCAGCACATCCGCCGCAAGCCGGCCCGCAATCCGCATTTTCTCAATTTCTTCAGGGGTTTTGATGGACACAGTCATAATATAGAGTTCGATAGATCAATGGCTTATCTTACCGTTATTGGTGCCGGTCTGCCAGCAACGTTTGGGCGTCCTTTAATCATTCTTTTGGTTGCATTGATTGAGGTATGGCTTGGTTTTATGGTATAAAGCGCAGCTAAGTCATGAAGCCCGGAAGATTGCGGGGTTCATGACCCGGTACCTTCCGTGGCGTGTTGCCCCGGAGGCATTAAATCACACATGCGCCGTCACATATGTCAGGGTGCCCGCCAGAACGAATTAAATAGGCGGGTTGATATATGGGGTGCATGGAGGATTAACCCTAACTTTGGAGTGTAGAAAAATCATGGCAAATGTTTCCATGCGTGACATGTTGGAGGCCGGCGTTCATTTCGGCCACCAGACCCGCTACTGGCACCCCCGGATGGCGCAGTACATCTTCGGTGACCGCAACAAGATCCACGTCATCAATCTCGAAAAGACCCTGCCGATGTTTAACGACGGGATGAATTTCATCAGCAGCCTGGCGGCCCGCAAGGGTACTGTCCTGTTTGTCGGCACCAAGCGTGCGGCGCAGGAAGTGATCAAGGAAGAGGCGGCTCGTTGCGGCATGCCTTATGTCGATCAGCGCTGGCTGGGTGGCATGTTGACCAACTTCAAGACCATCAAGCAATCCATCAAGCGCCTGAAGGAATTGGATGCGATGGTGCAGGACGGCAGCATTAACCGCTTCAACAAGCGAGAGGCTTTGGGCTACATGCGTGAGCTGGAGAAGCTGGAGCGCAGCCTGGGCGGTATCAAAAATATGAAGGGCGTCCCCGATGCGCTGTTTGTGATCGATATCGGGCATGAAAAGAATGCCGTGAGTGAGGCGACCAAGCTGGGCGTTCCAGTGATCGGCATTGTCGACACCAATAATGACCCCAACGGCATAGAATATCCCATCCCGGGCAATGATGACTCGATTCGCGCCATCCAGCTGTATGCGCGAGCGGCGGCGGATGCCGTTATCGAGGCTCGCGCCACGATAGTCTCCACTGGCGGTGCCGACGAGTTCATCGAAATGGATGAAGAAGGGCAGCCCGCCAGGGCGCCGAAAAAGCCTGCGAAAGCGGTTATGGCGAAGAAGCCAGCCAGAAAGCCTGCCGCTGCGCAGCAGGCTGACGCCGCGGAGTAACGCCGGAACTGATCCGGTTTGGGCAGAATGAGGGGCGCAATGGATTGCGCCCCTCTGACGTGTGATTTTTATTTTGAAGTATTTATTAAGTGGGGAACTTGGCTATGGAAATTACAGCTGCGCTGGTAAAAGAGCTGCGCGAACGTACTGGCTCCGGGATGATGGAGTGCAAAAAGGCTTTGGTCGAGGCCAACGGCGATATCGACACTGCTGTTGAAGCCATGCGCAAGTCTGGCCTTGCCAAGGCGGACAAGAAAGCGGGTCGCGTCGCTGCCGAAGGGTGTGTTGTGATCCAGCTTAGCGACGATGCGACACAAGGCGCCATGGTGGAGGTCAACTGTGAAACCGATTTTGTTGGCAAGGGCGATGATTTCGTGGGTTTTGCAGGACATGTGGCGAAACAGGCCCTGACTGGCAAACCTGCCGATCTGGACGCCTTGATGGGCTTGCCTCTGGAAAAGGGTAGCGATAAGAGCATTAATACCGCGCGTCAGGAAATGATCGCCAAGATCGGCGAGAACATCAGCGTGCGCCGTTTTGTAACGATGGCCGCCAGCGGCGGTGTGATTGGTTCCTATCTGCATAGCGGCCGTATCGGCGTGCTGGTGGAGTTGCAAGGGGGCAATGCCGCTTTGGCCAAGGATATCGCCATGCATGTCGCCGCCAGCAAGCCGGTGTGTGTCTCGCCAGACGAAGTGCCGGCTGACATCGTCGAGAAAGAAAAGGACATTTTCCGCGCCCAGGCGGCGGAGAGCGGCAAGCCCGACAACATCATTGAAAAGATGATCAGTGGGCGTATCCAGAAATTCCTGGCTGAGATCACTCTGGTGGGTCAGCCATTCGTCAAGAATCCCGATGTTACAGTCGAAAAACTGCTCCAGGATGCCAACGCGAAAGTGGTGCGCTTCCAGCGTTTTGAAGTGGGCGAGGGCATCGAGAAGAAGCAGGAAGATTTCGCCGCCGAGGTGATGGCCCAGGTGCGTGGAGGCTGACGAGTGACTGTTGCCCCCAAACCTGCATTCCAGCGCATCCTGCTGAAACTCAGCGGTGAAGCGCTGATGGGCGATGGCGAGTTTGGCATCAGTCCTGATGTTATCAATCGTGTCGCCACTGAAGTGCGTGAGCTGGTGCAGATGGGTGTTCAGGTTGGGCTGGTGGTCGGTGGCGGCAATCTGTTCCGTGGCGCCGGTCTGGCGGACGCTGGCATGGATCGGGTCACCGGCGACCATATGGGGATGCTCGCTACCATCATGAATGCCTTGGCCATGCAGGACGCCCTGGAGCATCAGGGTGTGTTTACGCGCGTCATGTCGGCCATCAAGATCAACCAGATCTGCGAGGACTATATCCGCCGCCGCGCCATCAGGCATCTGGAGAAGGGGCGGGTGGTGATTTTTGCCGCTGGCACCGGCAACCCCTTTTTCACCACGGACTCGGCCGCCAGTCTGCGCGCTATCGAAATTGGCGCGCAGCTTTTGCTCAAGGCCACCAAAGTGGATGGCGTTTATTCAGCGGATCCCATGAAGCATCCTGACGCCGTGCGCTATGAACGCATGACGTACGATGAGGTGCTGGAGCGCAAGTTGATGGTGATGGACATTACCGCGATTGTGCTGTGCCGGGACCATAAAATGCCGCTGCGGGTGTTTGATATGAACAAGCCTGGTGCGTTGCGTTGCATCGTCATGGGTGAAGATGAGGGTACGCTTGTAGAAGGAGAGGCAAAATGATAGATGACATAAAAAAGAGCGCTATTGCCCGCATGACCAAGAGCATTGATGCGCTTAAAGAAGAGCTGACCAAGGTGCGCACCGGACGGGCCCATCCCAGCTTGCTGGATCATGTGATGGTGTCTTTCTATGGAAATGAGGTGCCGGTGGGGCAGGCCGCCAACGTCACGGTGAGCGATTCTCGCACGCTTACCGTGACGCCATGGGACAAAAACATGGTTCCCGTTATTGAAAAGGCGATTCTGACCTCGAACCTCGGCCTCAATCCCTCCACCGCCAGCGGTGCCATCCGCGTCCCTTTGCCAGCGCTGACCGAGGAGCGCCGCCGCGACATGATCAAGGTGGTGCGCGCCGAGGCGGAGGCCGGTAAGGTTGCTATCCGCAATATCCGCCGTGATTCGAATGCCGAGTTGAAAGAGCTGCTCAAAAAGAAAGAGATCTCCGAAGATGAGGAGCGCCGGGCGCAGGATGAAATTCAAAAGTTGACGGACAAATACATCACTGAAGCGGACAAGGTACTGGCGGCCAAAGAGGCCGATCTGATGGAGATTTAAAAAGGCGGGGTTGGGGCTGGCAATACAGGCCTGCTCCCCAGCCCCCTGACCTTTGTTCTGTTATTCCGCGCTTCCCCCACCACACTGTACAGGCATGTCTACGACGGCAAATAACACTAATCCAGCCGCATTCCTCCCCCGCCATGTGGCGATCATTATGGATGGCAATGGACGCTGGGCCAAGAAGCGCTTTCTGCCGCGCATTGCCGGTCACCGCGCTGGAGTGGAAGCGGTACGCAACGTGGTTCAGGCCTGCGGCCAGCATGGCATAGAGGTGCTGACCCTGTTCGCATTCAGCAGCGAGAACTGGCGCCGTCCTCCTTCGGAAGTCGGGTTGTTGATGGAGCTGTTTATGACGGCCTTGGAACGCGAGACCAAACGCCTGCATGAAAACAATGTGCGTTTGAGGGTCATTGGCGAACGCAGCGCCTTCTCTGGAAAATTGCAGGAAAAAATTATCGATGCGGAGCAGCGCACGGCGGCCAACACGGGGTTGACGCTGGTTGTGGCGGCTAATTATGGTGGCCGCTGGGACATCACCCAGGCCGCCCGCTCCGTTGCGCAAAAAGTCGAGGCCGGGCAGTTGCACGCATCCCAAATCACGGAAGATGTCCTGGAGCAGCAGATGGCGCTGCACGGCTTGCCCGATCCCGATTTGTTCATACGCACTGGCGGGGAGGAGCGCATCAGCAATTTCCTGTTGTGGCAGCTGGCCTATACCGAATTTTATTTTACCGAAACATTGTGGCCGGATTTCGATGCGCGGATTTTTGATGATGCGCTGGCCTCTTTTGCCAGGCGCCAGCGCCGTTTTGGGCGCACGGGCGAGCAGGTGGAACAGGAACAAGGAAACAAGGGTGCTTAAACAACGCTTGCTGACCGCTGCCATTCTCATTCCTCTGGTTGTATGGGGGGTTCTTGCGCTGCCAAACACTGTATTTGCACTGCTGCTGGCGGTATTCGTCATGGCGGGTTTCTGGGAGTGGGCTGGTTTGATGGGCATTGCCGAGCCTACCGACAGGCTGATGTATATCCTGATAGCGGTTCCTTTCATGTGGTTTGGCGGTACGCTGCCGGGAGGAATGCTGGTGGGCGCGGCGGCAGGTGTGGTGTGGTGGTTTGTAGCGATCGCATGGATGTTAAGGTTCAATATCCGTCCTGTTACCGGGCCTGCCAATATCGTGACAGGAGGAGGGGCAGGAGTGTTGACGCTGGTGCCTGCCTGGATGGCGCTGGTTGTGCTGCATGGCAGCGAGTCCTATGGTCCCAAGTATGTGCTGTTCCTCATGGTGCTGATTTGGGTGGCGGATACGGGCGCCTACTTTGCCGGACGTTTGTGGGGTAGCCACAAGCTGGCGTTGAATATAAGCCCTGGCAAGACCTGGGAGGGTGTGTGGGGAGCCCTGGCGATGACGATGGTGATGGGTCTGGGGGGCGCCAGGCTGCTGGAGGTTGACCCGGTCATGTTGCCTGCGTTTGTGGCGCTGTGCGTGATTACGGTGGCTTTTTCAATCGCGGGCGATCTTCTGGAGAGCATGTTCAAGCGGCGCGCCGGTGTAAAGGATAGTGGCAAGCTGCTGCCAGGCCATGGCGGGGTGCTCGACCGGATTGACAGCCTGACCGCCGCCGCGCCGGTATTTCTGACAGGTTTGCTGTTGCTGGGGATGCTGGGTTGACCGGAGTTACGATACTTGGCGCCACCGGCTCCATTGGCGTCAGCACGCTCGACGTGTTGTCGCGGCACCCGGAACGTTACCGCATCATTGCCCTGACAGCGAATTCCGATGTGGAACGCTTGTACGAACAGTGTATTGCGTACCGGCCCGAGTATGCCGTAATGGCGGACGCCAATGCGGCTCAGTACCTGCATGAGCGGTTACGCGCAACGGCCCCCGAAATTCAGGTGCTGTCCGGCCTGGAAGGACTGGAAACCGTCGCCGCCCTGCCCCAGGTGGCGTATGTGATGGCTGCTATTGTCGGCGCCGCTGGTCTGCTGCCGACGCTCGCCGCAGTGCGCGCAGGCAAGCGTGTGCTGCTCGCCAACAAGGAAGCGCTGGTCATGGCGGGCCGGATTTTCATGGATGAGGTCCGCGCGAGTAACGCTGAGCTGTTGCCCGTGGACAGCGAGCATAATGCGATCTTTCAATGTCTGCCGGGTGACCTGTCCGCCGGTCTGGATGCTGCCGGTATACGGCGCATACTACTGACCGCCTCGGGCGGGCCGTTTCGTAATATTCCCCTTTCCGGACTGCATCATGTCACACCGGAGCAGGCCTGCGCCCACCCAAACTGGGTGATGGGGCGCAAGATATCCGTCGATTCAGCCACCATGATGAACAAGGGCCTGGAGGTGATCGAAGCCTGCTGGCTGTTCAATGCCAGCCCGGACAGGATTCAGGTAGTCTTGCATCCGCAAAGCGTGATTCACTCCATGGTCGAATATGCCGACGGTTCGATACTGGCCCAGCTTGGCAGCCCGGATATGCGTACGCCTATCGCTCATGCCCTGGCTTGGCCGCAGCGCATCGAATCCGGTGTTGCCCCTTTGAGTCTTTTCGATGTCGCGCGGCTGGACTTTGAACGGCCCGATATGTCCCGTTTTCCTTGTCTGCGCCTTGCCTATGAGGCGATGCACGCCGGGGGCACCGCCACCGCGATCCTCAATGCGGCCAATGAAGTTGCCGTGGCCTCTTTCCTTGATGGCGAGCTGCCGTTTACCGCTATCCCCGCCGTGATTGAGCGCGTGCTTGCCGATGTGCCGGTGCGCGAGGCCATCAGCCTTGAGGTTATTCTGGCCGATGACTCGCTGGCGCGCGCAGCCGCTGTGCGCAAGGTGGCGGAAGCCATGAATAAGCACGCATGATGAGCACCATTCTATCCTCGATCTTTTTCTTCATCATCGCCATCGGTGTGCTGGTGACCGTCCACGAATTCGGCCATTACTGGGTGGCGCGCAAGCTGGGCGTGAAGGTGTTGCGCTTCTCGATCGGCTTTGGCAAGCCGCTGTGGATATGGCGGCGCGGCCCCGACAACACAGAGTACGTCATCGCGGCAGTGCCGCTGGGCGGCTATGTGAAAATGCTCGATGAGCGTGAAGCGCCGGTCGAGCAGCGGGAGGTGCACCGCGCCTTTAACCGCAAGCCTCTGGCCAGCCGCTTTGCCATTGTGTTCGCGGGGCCGCTGTTCAACTTTCTGCTCGCCATCGCCGCTTACTGGGTGATTTTCATCATCGGCGTGAGCGGACTCAAACCGATTGTCGGGGAGGTGACGCCGGGCTCCATCGCCCAGCGCGGTGGTTTTCAGCAAGGGGATGTCATACTCAGTTTGAATGGCAAACCGACGCCGACCTGGGAAACGGTGGTATTTTCCATGCTGGATAAAGCGCTGGATCAGCAGGTGGTGACGGTGCAGGTTCAGGATGCAAGCCGCCACACGATGACGCGCACGCTGGGCTTGAGTGCGGTGACGGGACACGATCTGGATCAGGGGAATTTGCTCGACAGCCTTGGCATGCGCCCCTACCGTCCGGCTATTCCGCCCATCATTGGCCAACTGGAGTCCGGTGGCGCTGCCGAGCGGGCGGGAATGGCAGAGGGTGATAAAATTGTTGCCGCCGATGGACAAGCCATCGGTGACTGGGAGGCATGGGTTGGCCATGTCAGGCCCCGCGCCGGACGGGTCATCCACGTCGAAGTCGAACGCCAGGGCGCGCGCCGTACGATTGAGCTGCAACCTGTTGCCACGGCAACCAAGGAAGGTACGATAGGCCGTATCGGCGCGGGTGTCAAAGCTCCAGGGGAATTGCCGGAAGAGCTGCGGGCCGTACAGCGCTATTCACCGGGCGATGCCGTGGCGCAGGCCGTGAGTAAAACCTGGGATATGTCTGCTTTGACGCTACGCATGCTGTTCAAAATGGTGACCGGGGTACTCTCGGTGGATAATCTTAGCGGTCCCATCAGCATCGCCCAATATGCAGGGTATTCCGCCAGTGCGGGAGTGGTGTCGTTCCTGGGATTTCTTGCCATCGTGAGCATCAGCCTGGGCGTGTTGAATCTGTTGCCTGTTCCCCTCCTGGACGGTGGACATCTCATGTACTATTTGATTGAGTGGATAAAGGGCAGTCCGGTGTCGGACGAGGCGCAGATATTCGGCCAGCGGGTGGGTATCGCACTGTTGGGGACGCTGATGATATTCGCCTTTTACAATGACCTGGCACGTCTTTTTGGCTAGCCTGGGACTTACGCAAAACCGCCTCAGCGGCGTTGTAGCTCCTGGCTATGCGGATGCGCGCTGTCTTCGCCGCTACGCCTTGCCGGGTCGATTTTGCGTAAGCCTTACAAACGACTTGGATTATTGATGAGATCTCCGAAAAGAAGGGCATGGCTGATCTTGTTGGGCATGCTGTTGGCATCGCATACGTGGGCCATGACACCGTTTGTCATCAAGGACATCAGGCTGGAAGGTTTGCAGCGTACGTCCCCCGGCACACTCTTTAATTATTTGCCCCTTAACGCCGGTGAGACGCTGGATGACGCCCGCTCCTCTGCGGCGATCCGCGCCTTGTTCAAAACCGGGTTTTTCGATGACGTGCGATTTGGCCAGGAGGGGGATACGCTAATTATCACGGTAAAGGAGCGCCCCTCGATCTCCAGCATCAAGATCGCCGGCAACAAGGACATCAAGACCGAGGATCTGACCAAGGCGATGAAACAGAGCGGTCTTGCGGAAGGCCGGATTTTTGACCGTTCCTTGCTCGACAAAGTGGAACGGGAGCTGCAACGCCAATACTTTAGCCAGGGCAAATACGGTGTGAAGATCAAGGCGAAGGTGACGCCGCTTGAGCGCAATCGCGTGGATATCTCCATTGACGTCGTCGAGGGGAAATCCGCCAAGATTCACCAAATCGCCATCGTTGGCAACGCGGCGTTTAGTGACGAAGTGTTGTTAAAACAGCTTCAACTCAGCACGCCAACACTGTTTTCCTTCTTCACGAGCGCCGACCAGTATTCCAAGCAAAAACTGGCCGCTGATCTGGAAACCCTGCGTTCCTATTACCTGGATCGCGGTTACATCAACTTTAATATCGATTCCACCCAGGTTTCCATCACGCCCGATAAGCGTGACGTCTATATCACGATAAATATTACCGAGGGCGAGAAATTCACCGTCAAGGAAGTCAAGCTTGCGGGTGACCTCATCGTGCCCGAAGAGGATCTGCGCAAGTTGATTAGCGTTACTGACGGCGCTGTTTTTTCACGCAAGGCTGTCACCGAGAGTGCCGCGCAAATTGCCGAGCGTCTTGGCTCGGCTGGTTATGCCTTCGCCAACGTCAACCCCAACCCGGAGGTGGACAAGCCCAACAAACAGGTGTCTGTGACATTTGTAGTCGACCCAGGCAAGCGAGTGTATGTGCGCCGCATCAATGTCGCAGGCAACGCCAGAACCCGTGACGAAGTGGTGCGGCGCGAGATGCGGCAGATGGAGGGGGGATTACTGGCCACCGACAAGATCAATCGCTCGCGGATTCGCTTGCAGAGGTTGGGCTTTTTTCAGGATATCAACATCGAGACGCCCCCCGTTCCCGGTGCGCCGGATCAGGTTGACGTGAATGTAAGCGTCACAGAAAGATCCCTGGGCAGCCTGACGGCCGCAGTGGGCTTTTCGCAGGTGCAGGGCTTGCTGCTCAGCGCCAGTATTTCCCAGGACAACTTCCTCGGCAGCGGCAAGCGCATCAGCGCCGAGGTCAATAACAGCCGGGTGAACACCATATACAGTGTTTCCTATACCGATCCCTATTATACGCCGGATGGCATAAGCCGAGGATTCCGCGGGTTTTTCAGAAAAACGAATGCTACCCGTCTGTTTGTCGGAAGTTATCTATCGGATGTGCTTGGCGCCGGGGTGAATTTTGGTTTTCCGCTCAGCGAGCACAATACCGCGCGCTTGAGTTTTGACTATGAGAGCACAAAGATCAAAACCACCAGTTTCACACCGCCATCCTACCTGGACTTTCTCAATGCAAACGGGGACACTTTTGGTATAATCAAAATGTCCGGTGGCTGGACGCACGATACACGCAACCGTGCGATTTTCGCGGATAGCGGTATGTTGCAGAGCCTGTCCGCGGAAATGTCGGTGCCAGGCAGCGGTTTGCAGTTTTACAAGCTGTCGTCGCGCACACAGATGTATCGGCCGTTGACCAAGAGCCTGACCTTGGTAGTGAATGGCGAGGTCGCCTATGGCGACAGCTTTGGCGGCACTACCGCCCTGCCTTTCTGGGAGCGTTTTTATGCGGGTGGTGTCTATTCTGTACGTGGATTCAGGGCAAATAGCCTGGGGCTGAGGGAAAACAACAGGGCACTGGGTGGAGCTTTTAAAGTGGTCGGGAGTACAGAGATTATTTTCCCTGTGCCCTTTATGGAAGAAACCAAATCGTTCCGCCTGAGCACCTTTTTTGATATCGGCAACGTTTATCCCAATGTTCAGGAATTCAGCGCTGGGGATTTGCGTTATTCTGCAGGTGTGGCTGCAATATGGTTGTCCCCCATGGGGCCGCTGAATTTCAATCTGGCGAAGCCACTTAACAAACGGGCTGGAGATATCACTGAGTCGTTCCAGTTCTCGCTGGGTACTTTTTTCTGAAATAATCCGGAGTCAATGTTGTGAAAAAAATTGCATATTCTGTTTTGGGTCTGATGTTTGGTTTGATTCTTTCGGTGCCGGCTGTGAATGCGGCCGAGTTGAAGCTGGGTTATGTGAACAGTGCCGAGCTGATGGAGAAAGCGCCTCAGGCGGATGCGGCACGTAGCAGATTCGAACAGGAGTTTGCCCCGCGGCGCAGCAAGTTGCAGGCTGAGGTGAGGGAACTCAAACAGCTCGAAGAAAAACTGGTAAAGGATGGCGTAACCATGAGCGAGTCTGAACGCGCCAAGATGGAGCGCGATGTGCTCGGTCGTAAACGGGATCTTGGCCGTATCCAGGAAGAGCTGCGCGATGATGTCAACATTCGCAACAACGAAGAGCTGGGTAAATTGCAGCAGATCGTGAAAGAAACCATCGATACTCTCGGCAAGGATGAAGGTTACGATATGATTTTCTTCGACGTAGCGGCCTTTGTTAACCCCAAATTAGACATCACAGCCAAGGTGTTGCAACGTCTGCGGGATAGGCCCAAGGATGCGCCGGTAGCGGCGAAGCCTAAGAAATAAGCAGGCCGGGCAGTAAGTGTTGCCTCCACCCGTGAGTGTGCCGGGAGTCACGCTGGGCCAGATTGCGGAACGTATCGGCAGCGAGCTATACGGCGATGCGGCGTGCCTGATTACGGGGGTTGCGACACTGCAAAGCGCGCAACCTGGCGACATCACGTTTTTAGCCAATCCACGTTACCGGAAATATTTGGCGTCAACGCGAGCCAGCGCGGTTATCCTTTCCTCAAAGGATAAGCAAGACTGCGCGACCGCAGCCGTGGTTGTGGCTAATCCCTATGTTGGCTATGCCCGCGCCGCGGCATTGCTGTATGCGGACCGTGAACAGGCGCTCGTCGCTGGCATCCACCCAACGGCATGTGTCAGCATTGACAGCCGGGTGCATGAAAGTGTCTCGATCGGGCCTCACTGCGTGATCGAGGCGGATGTGAATATAGCCGCAAACGTCAGTATCGGGCCAGGTTGTTTTATCGGCAAAGGCGCCGTGATTGGCGAGGGCAGCCGTCTGCTTGCCAACGTTACGATATGTCACGGTGTACACATAGGCAGGCGTGCGCTGATTCATCCTGGCGCAGTGATCGGCAGCGATGGATTTGGTATCGCCAGCGATAATGGCGTCTGGCTCAAAGTGCCGCAATTGGGCGGCGTGTCTATCGGTGATGATGTTGAGATTGGCGCCAATACCACCATCGACAGGGGCGCACTGGAAGACACGGTGGTCGAGGACGGCGTGAAGCTGGATAACCAGATCCAGGTTGCCCATAACGTCCATATCGGTGCCCACACCGCAATTGCAGGCTGCGTGGGTATTGCGGGTAGCGCACGCATCGGCAGGCGCTGCACGGTTGGTGGCGGCGTGGGCATCAGCGGGCATCTGGAAATCGCCGATGATGTGCATATTACCGGCATGTCGTTTGTGACTAAATCCATAAAGCAGCCCGGATTGTATTCTTCCGGTATCCCTGTGGATACCAATCAGCAGTGGCACAAGAATACCGTGCGCTTCAGACAGTTGGATGAGATGGCGCGCCGTTTGAAGGTGCTGGAAGGCCTGCTGAAACAGGAGCAAAAACAAGCGTAGCCGCGCACCTTGCTGGTGCGGTATGATAAAAGCTGGATGTGGGCCAGTGCGAGGCTTTGTCAAAAGACCCTGCTAGGTAAATATATAAGAACCTGTTTACGATCTCGCTGAAGGGCGCATTGCGGTGTTAAAATCGAACTCAAAATGCTCACATACTTTCGTGTATGCTCCGCTTTTTCCTTCGATTTTGCCTTGCACTGCATCCCTTGATCGAGTTCGTGAATAGGCTCTAAGAAGATGGAAGGATAAGAATTTTGGAATCGCTCGATATTCGCGAGGTGCTCAAACACCTTCCTCACCGTTATCCCTTCATGCTGGTGGACCGGGTGCTCAAGTGCGTCCCTGGCGAGTCCCTGGTGGCGTTGAAAAACGTAAGTTTTAACGAGCCTTTTTTTCAGGGACATTTCCCTGATCGCCCAATCATGCCTGGCGTATTGATTATCGAGGCTCTGGCGCAGGCCACGGGCATTCTGGCATTCATAACCACCAATACCCGGCCCACTGAACGATCCCTTTATTATTTCGTGGGAATCGATAATGCCCGCTTCAAGCAGCCGGTCATCCCAGGCGACCAACTAATTCTTGAAGTGACAGTGACGCGTGTCATAAAGACCGTTTGGAAATTTCACGCCGTTGCCAAGGTGAGCGACAAGGTTGTCGCCAGTGCGGATCTGATGTGCGCGGAAAGGGAACTTGAGCCTTGACAGACTCTCTTATTGCACCGAGCGCGATAATTCATCCAGGCGCGCAGCTTGCCGCTGGGGTCAGTGTGGGTCCGTTTTCTGTCATCGGGCCGGGCGTTGAAATCGGAGAAGGCACGTGGGTTGGTCCCCATGTGGTCATCAATGGCCCTACCCGCATTGGTCGTGACAACAAAATTTATCAATTTTCCTCGATAGGCGATGCGCCCCAGGACAAGAAGTACCAGGGAGAGGATACCTGGCTCGAAATTGGCGATCGTAATGTTATCCGCGAGTCGTGCACGATCAACCGAGGCACAGTCCAGGGTGGCGGAATAACCCGCATCGGCAATGACAACTGGATTATGGCCTATGTGCATATTGCCCATGACTGTGTCTTGGGCAACCACATCATCATGTCCAACAACGCCTCACTGGCTGGTCATGTGACGATAGAGGATTACGTCATCCTAGGCGGTTTCACTCTGGTGCACCAGTTTTGCTGCCTTGGCGCGCATTGTTTCACCGCCTTCAATACCGGAGTATCCAAGGACGTGCCGCCTTTTCTCATGGTGTCAGGCTACCGGGGGGCGCCCCACGGACTCAATACCGAGGGCCTGAGAAGGCGCGGCTTTAGTGCTGAAATTATCAGTGACCTGCGCCGGGCATACAAAATTCTTTACCGGTCCAATCTTACGGTCGATCAGGCGCTTGAGCAGCTTGGAGAGCTGGCGGCGAACCGTGTCGAGATTATGCGGCTGGTGGATTTTGTGCAAAAATCGTCACGCGGGATAATCCGGTAAAACGCATTATTCCATTTCTAAATCAGTGGTGAAATCGTAGGGTGCGTCCCACGCACCAATGATTGTGTGTAGTGGCATAGTTAATTTGGCCACCTGATTATGGGTGATAACATCACCCTCAATATAAAACAGGTGACGAAATGGCAAAAAGCAGACG
>LNFM01004783.1_pt1 | contig 28374 bp, 22 predicted proteins | sample 596031 | NCBI WGS metagenome assembly LNFM01 (sample SAMN04254537, study PRJNA301005) | activated carbon metagenome | isolation source: dual media filters at the Ann Arbor, Michigan drinking water treatment plant | place: USA: Ann Arbor
ACACGCCCGGCATCTTCGTGCGCGACACCATCGTCGACGAGCAGGCCGGGGTGGCGCGCTTCGTGGTCAGCCTGGGCAGGGTGCTGGGCGAGGCCAGTGCCAGCACGGTGACGGTCGACTACGCGACGGCCGACGGGACGGCCGTGGCCGGCAGTGACTACGCGGCGCAGACCGGGCGCCTGACGTTCGCCCCGGGGGAGTCCGTGAAGACGGTCGAGGTGCCCATCCTCAACGACGGCCTGGCCGAAGGCCGTGAGCGCTTCTCGCTGGTCTTGAGCAATGCCAGCAGCGCGAGCATCGCCGACGCCCAGGCCACGGCCGAGATCGCCGCCAACGACGCCGCGGCCGCGGCGCAACCCGGCATCGTCGTGCGCGACAGCGTGGTCGGCGAAGGCGACGGGTTCGTGGACATCGAGGTGCAGCTGACCGCACCCAGCATCGATACCGTCTCGGTGGCCTACCGGACGGCCGACTACACCACGCGGGCGGGTCAGTTCAACGACTACTACGGGCTGTCGGGCACGCTGACGTTCCTGCCGGGAGAGACCAGCAAGGTGGTGCGCATCGATCTGATCGACGACAGCAGCACCGTCGAGACGCTGGAGCGCTTCACGTTCGGCTTGAGCGCGCCGCAGAACGCCACGCTGGCCGGCGAAGGCTACGCCTGGGTCCAGATCGTCGACAACGACACGGTGCGCAACACGCCCGGCATCTTCGTGCGCGACACCATCGTCGACGAGCAGGCCGGGGTGGCGCGTTTCGTGGTCAGCCTGGGCAGGGTGCTGGGCGGTGGCCGTGGACTACCGGACCGAGGACCTCACGGCCACGGCCGGCAGCGACTACATCGCGCAGAGCGGTCGCCTGGTCTTCGCGCCGGGCGAATCGGTGAAGACCGTCACCGTCCATCTCGTCGACGATCGTTGGACCGAAGCTGAAGAATCGTTCCAGCTCCGACTGTCGAACCCTGGCAATGCCGTCATCACGGACGGCCTGGCCCGGGCGATCGTGATCGATAGCGACGTCGCGCCTCGCCCCGCCCCGAACATCGTGGGGATCGGGTCGACGGTCGCGGAGGGCGATGGCGTGGCCAACTTCATCGTCCTGCTGGACGCGCCGGGCAGCGAACCCGTCACCTTCAGGTACGAGACGCGCAATGGCAGTGCGGGCTCGAACGACTTCACCTCCTTGAGCGGCACCGCGATCTTCGCGCCCGGGGAGATCGTGAAGACCATCGCCGTGGAACTGCTGGCCGGCACCACGGCAGAGCCGCAGGAGACCTTCACGCTGCAACTGAGTGCTGCCGAGAACGGCGTCATTGTCACGCCCTCGGTCACGGCCACCATCGTCGATGACGACAACGCCGGCATCACAGTGTCCAGTGGCGGCATCAGCAACGATGTCTATGTCGTCACCAGCCAGCAGACCGTCCTGGTGGAAGACGCTTTCGGCGGCATCGACACGGTGGTCGCCCGGCTGAACTACACCTTGCCAGCCCACATCGAAAATCTCAGCCTGGCCGCTGGTGCGGCGACCGCCGGGACGGGCAACGAGCTCGACAACCTGATGCGCGGCAACGCCGCCAACAACCGTCTGGACGGCATGGCCGGCACCGACACGGTGTTCTTCGCCGGTCCGTCCACGGCCTACACGCAGGCCGGCAATAGCGCCTTGCGAACGGTCAGCAGCGCGTCCGAAGGAACGGACACCTTGGTCTCCATCGAACGCATCTGGTTCACCGACGTCATCCTGGCGTCCGACACCCAGCCCGCCGACAACGCCTTCCTGGCCTATGCGACCTTCAACGCCGCATTCGACCGCTCGCCGTCGGCTCAGGAGCTGGGTCAATGGACCTCGAGGTTGGATCAGTTCGACAACGCGGTGGAGCTGGCGCAAACGATGATCAGCCACTACGCCCCCGGTGTCGGCAATGAGGCACTGGTCGCTCACCTTTGGTCGACCATCGTCGAAACGCCGATCACCGCCACCGACCTGGCTGCCTTCGTCGGCTTGATCGAGAACGGTACCTACAGCCAGGCTTCGCTGCTCGCGTTCGTGGCCACGCACCCCTTGAACACCGTGGAAATCACGGGAATCGTGGGACAAACGCTGTCGCTGGATCCCGCGTGGTTCCCGGTGCCGGCCTGGTAGCCGCCGCCGCGGCGGCCCGGCCCGATCGTTCGTGACGCCCGCGTGACGCGGATCGGGCTAGCCTCCCGATCCCCGATTCGATCCGCCCGATCCGCATGGGCGATGATGCCGACATGCCTGCCTCCAGCTCCGCCAGCAGCCTGCAGATCCGCCTGTGGGGCGAGCCGGCCGTGCTGCTGCCGGGCGGCGCGGTGGTCCTGCTGGAGCGCCGTGCGGCAGCGCTGCTGGCGCTGGCGGCGCTGTCTCCCGGCATCAGTCGCATGCGCGCTGCCACGCTGCTGTGGCCCGACTCGGGCGACCCGCGGCGCAACCTGCGCCAGCAGCTGCTGCGCTTTCGTCAGGGGTTCGGACGCGAGCTGCTGACCGGGAAGGACACCCTGACCCTGGTGCGCGATGCCTTGCCCGTCCTCGACCCGCAGCAGGACGGGGCGGTGCTGCTGGGAAACTTCGACTTCGACGACTGCGAAGACTTCGCGAACTGGCTGTCGCAGCAGCGGCTGTCGCAGCGGCAGCACGCCCTGGAGCGGGCGCGGCAGCTGCTGAGCGACGCCGAGGCGGCAGGCGATCTCGACGCCGCGCTGGCGGCGGCGCAGGCCCTGCTGGCCCTGGATGACCAGCTCGAAGAGCACCATCGCGGACTGATGCGGGTGCACTACCTGCGCGGCGAGCCTGACGCCGGCCTGGCGGTCTACCAGGGGCTGGTGGACATGCTGGGTGCCTTTCGCAGCCAGCGGCCGTCGGCCGCCAGCGAGCGGCTGGCGGCGACCCTGCAGGCCGGGTCGTCGCCCGGCGGCAGGTCCGTGCTCGAACCCGGGCTCGACAGGAAGACCACGCCATCGTCGCTGCCCGTCACCTTGAAGCGCCCGCCGCTGCTGGCCGGGCGCGACGACGAGCTTGCCGCTGTCCTGTCGCACTGGGCGGGCGGTCGCGCGGTGTGGCTGGAGGGCGAGGCCGGCCTGGGCAAGAGCCGGCTCATGTCGGAGCTGCTGGCCGGTGCACAGAGGCTTGTCGCTGCCGCCGGCCGCCCGGGCGATGCAGGGGCGCCCTACGCCACGCTGGTGCGCCTGCTGCGCCCGCTGCTGGACGCCACGACGGACCTGACGCCGCCGACCCGCGAAACCCTGGCGCATCTGATGCATCTGCCGAACCTGCCGAACCTGCCGCCGCCGGCCAGGGCGGAGCATGGTGCGGCTCCGGTTGCGCCGGCCGCGGTCGGGCCCGCCCCGATCGCCGGGCCGCCGCTGCGCCCCGGTGCCATGGCGCTGGCCGTGACCGAACTGCTGCAGCACCATGGCGTGCTGTGCGTGGCCCTGGACGATCTGCACTTCGCCGACGAAGCCACGCTGGACCTGATCGCCGGTCTGATCGCGAACGACGACCCGCCTCGACGCTGGCTGCTGGCGGGGCGACCGGCAGAACTGCCGCTGGCGGCCCAGGCCCTGCGCAGTTCGCTGACCGAACTGCAGCGGCTGGGCGTCGTCGTGCTGTCCGCGCTGGACGAAGCCGCGGTGGCGACGGTCGTCGATGCCCTGGGCATCGACGGCCTGCACGGCCGCACCCTGGCCCCGGCGCTGTGTCGCCACACGGGCGGCAATCCGCTGTTCATGCTGGAGACGCTGAAGCATGGTCTGCTCGACGGCAGCCTGGCGCGGGGCCAGCTGCCGCGGCCGGTGGGCGTGGCCAGCCTGATCGAGCTGCGGCTGCAGCGGCTGGGCGAAACGGCGCTCACGCTGGCCCGCGTGGCAGCCATCGCCGGCGTCGACTTCAGCATCGAGCTGGCCGAGGCGGCGATCGGCGTGCGGGCCGTTCACCTTGCCAGCGCCTGGACCGAGCTGCAGGAGGCCCAGGTGCTGCGCGGCGAAAGTTTTGCGCACGACCTCGTCGGCGACGCCGCGCTGCGCAGCGTGCCCCCGGTGGTGGCGCGCCGCGTGCATGCCCAGTGCGCCCAGTGGCTGGCGGCGCGCAACGTAGAGCCCGCCCGGGTGGCCTGGCACTGGCAACGCGGCGGCATGCCCGCCGAGGCAGGGCAGGCCTTCGTCGCAGCGGCACGGCGCGCCGAGCAGGCCGTGCGTCTGCAGGACGAAGCGGCCTTGTATGGTCATGCGGCACAGGCCTTCGGCGAAGCCGGCCAGCACGAGGAGCGCTTCCAGGCCCTGGTCGGGCGGGTGCGGTCGCTCAACCAGGTCCGCTTCGACGATCAGGCGCTGCTGGAATGCCGCGCCCTCGCCGAGGCGGCCTGCAACGACTCGCAGCGCCTGCGCGCCAAGAGCGAACTCTGCGGCCTGCTGACCGAGCGCGGCGAGCCCCAGGCGGCGCTCGACGCCGGTCATGAGGCCCTGGCGCTGGCCCGTCGTCTGGAGCTCCCCGAGTGGCAGGTGCGCACCGCGTGCCACATGGCCAGCTCGCTGTGCCGTCTGGGCCGCGCCGACGAGGCGCTGGCCTTGCTGGCCCCGCAGCGCAGCTGGCTCGATGCGCAGGCCGACGACACGCTGCGCATGCTGTGGCACGGCGACTGGGCCGCGGCGCTGGGGCAGGCCGGCCGGCTGAACGAGGCGGTGGCCGCTTTCGACGTCGCCTTGCTCGCGGCACGGCGCGGCGGCCTGCGCGATGCCGAAGGCCGCCTGCTGCTGAACTGCTCCGTCAGCCTGCGGCAGAGCGGACAACTCGACCGGGCCCTGGCCTTGTCGCGACAGGGCCAGGCACTGTCCGCCGAGCGGGTGCCGATCGACATCCTGGTGCTGGCGCGCAACGAAGCCGAGACCGGCCACTACAGCAATGCGCTCGCTGCCCTGGAGCCCGTGCTGAAGGTCTTCGAGGACCGCGGCACGCTGTTCTGGGCGCAGGCCTGTCGCATGGTGCTGGCGCGGCTGTGGCTCGACCTGGGCCAGAGGGCCCGCGCCGTGCCGCTGCTGCAGGTAGAACCTGCCGACATGCCGGCCTGGCTGCGCGCCGACCGTCTTCTGCTGCAGCTGGAGCTGGCGCGCGCCATGGAGCAACCCGCAGCGGCCGGGCTGCTCGAAGAGGCGCTGGCGCTGGCCGGCACGGACCCCCAGCGCGGCCCCGGCCTGGCCGTGCGCGCGCTGCGGGACCTGCCTCCACACCAGGTTGCAGCACGCGCAGCGGGCCTGTCCCGGGCCTTGCGTGCCAAGGAACGCTTCGGCGCCCTGTCGGCGCTGAACGTGCACCTGGCCCGCGCTACCCTGGCCCTGGGCCGGACGGCGCAGGCGGCTGCCGCGGCGCGCGCCGCACTGGCACCTTTCGACGACGGCTGCGCCCCCGAGGCGATGTACCTGCCCGAGGCCTGCCTGGTGGCGTGGCAGGCGCTGCAGCAGGCGGGGGCGCCGGAGGAAGCCGCTGCCGCTTTGCGCACCGGCACGGACTGGATCCGCGGCCGGGCCTTGCCCCAGGTGCCGGCGCCGTTCATCGATTCCTTCCTTCGCCGCAACGCGGTCAACCGATCGCTGCTGGCGGCGGCGGCGTCGACGGACACGGGGCGCTGAGGCCTGCGGGCGCCTGCTGCCCCCTCGTTCGAAGGGCTGCGCCGGGCGCCGCGTGACGCCGACGTGACGCTGCGGCAAGTACCGTGCGTTCATCGACCCCTTGAAGCGAGGCCCACCATGGCGATCAGCGCAGCACGCTCCTCACCCCTTTGTCGTTCGGCCTGGGCCTGGGCCCTGCTGGCCGCGGCCACCAGCGCGACGGCGGCCACGCCGCGCATTGCCGTCGGCGACGGGTTCGTCGTCGTGTCGCGCAGCGACGGCACCGTCTGGACCTGGGGTCGCGGCAACGACGGTCAACTGGGCAACGGCGCTCGCGCGTCCAGCAGCCGCCCTGTTCGCGTGAGCGGCCTGGACGGCGTGGTCGACGTCGTGGCGGCCGACGGCCTGGCGGCGGCGTTGAAGGCCGATGGCACCGTGTGGGTCTGGGGCTCGGGCGCCAACGGCGTCTTCGGCAGCACGCAGACCGACAACACCATCCGCGCGCTGGTGCCGGTGCAGATCCCCGAACTGTCGGCCATCTGGACGCTGGCGCTGGGCCGCAACGGCCCCAGCGCCCTGGCCGCAGACACCAGCGGCCGCGTCTGGCAATGGGGCAACAACTTCAGCGGCCAGGCCGGCGACGGCAGCGCCAGCAGCAACGGCGCGGTGCGCAAGCTGCCGGGGCTGGTGCCCGGGCTGTCGAACGTGACGGCGCTGGCGGCCGCCGACGACAACTTCCTGGCGGCCGCCTGGGACTCGCGGGTCTCGGGTTGGGGCTACAACGAAGCCGGCGCGCTGGGCGTGACGGCGCGCACCACGCGCGGCGGCCTGCCGCTGCCGGTGCAACCGGTGCCGGGGCTCAACGACGTCGTGGCGCTGGCCAGTCTGGACATCAACGACAACGGCCATTTCGCCGTGCTGCGCGGCGGCACGGTGGCGGGCTGGGGCACCAACCGCGCGTCCCATGCCAGCTGCGGCCAGGTCAGCTTGTCCACGCCGGTGTTGACGGCGCCGCGTACGGTCGCCGGCCTGAGCTCGGTCTTCGCCGCCGCCGGTGGCACGGCTCACGCCCTCTTCGTCACCACCGACGGTGCGGTGCTCGGCTGCGGCAGCAACGCCGCCGGTCAGCTGGGCGACAACAGCACGGCAGGCACCGATGCGGCCAAGCCCGGGCCGCTGCGCACGGTGCTGCCGGTCCCGGCGCAGGCCTTGGGCGCCGGGCGCAACACCAGCGCGGCCATCGGCAGCGACGGCAGCGTCTGGGTCTGGGGCCAGGTGGGCAACGGCGCAGCCGGCGATGGCGGCGCGACCGGCAACAGCAGCCTGCAGTTCACCACGCCGCGCGCCGTGGTCTCCGACAGCGCTGCCGGCAACTTCAACGCCGGCGCGCTGACGGCCGTGCCGGCGCTGTACACCGGCACGCAGAACGGGCCCCTGGACCGCGTCACCATCGACGTCGGCTTCTCGCCGCTGCCGGCAGACGTGGGCGTGCAGGCGCGCATCTACCTGGCTGCCGTGCTGCCCGACGGCAGCCTCTACCTGTACAGCGACGCCACCGGGTGGCAGCCCTACGCGGGCGGCCCCGTCACAGCCTACCGGAGCGGCGTGCTGTCGCGCCATGTGGCGCTGCCGCTGTACCGTGGCGCCAATCTCGCCGGCACCGCCGGCATCCGGCTGCTGATGGGCTACGGCCGCGGCGACACCGATGCTGCGGCTGAGGTCGATCTGCTGACCCGCGGCACTTTTGGCGATGCGCTGACGCTGCGTTGAACGACAGCGACAGACAGCGACAGACAGCGACAGACAGCGACAGACAGCGACAGACAGCGCCCCGCGCTGCCCCGCGTCCTTCAGCGCACGAGCTTGACGCTGCTGGCCGGCCGCCTGAGCGTCGTCTTGGCCTGTCCCTTGGGGCCGACGACCTGGACCTCGATGCGCTTGATGCGCTGGTAGGCCTCGAAGAGGCCGAGGTTCAGCGTGCTCAGCTGCGCCGGGCTCGCGCAGGCGAACTCGTAGGTCGCATCGAGATCGGCATGTCCGTCCTTGGCATCGGCCTTGGCGCCGGGCTCGAGCACCGGCGCCACCACCTCGGCCTTGCCCAGCGTGCAGCCGGCCCCGGCATCGGCGCCGAACAACGGGGCGCCCTTGTCGGGGCTGCGCAGCCGGGCCAGCACGTCGGCGGCCGCCTTGCGCTCGGCATCGGTGCGCGGCGCGCGCTCGAAGCCCAGCAGGTTGTCCAGCGGTGCCGCCATCACGATCGTGAGCTTGTTGCCTTCCACGGCCACGTCGAGCTTGACGACGCCGTGTTCGTGCGCCTTGCCGGCCCAGGCTGCGCTGGAAGCCAGCGCCAGCCCGCTCAGCAGCCAGGGGGTGATGTGTCGCTTCATGGGTGCTCCTTGGGGTTGGGGTTCAGGCCTGCAGTGCCGAGGCCAGGGTCTTGGCGTTGTGTTCGATCAGCCCGAGGTAGCTCGCCGCGGGGCCGCCGGGGGCCGACAAGGCATCGGAATAGAGCGTACCGCCGACCTGCGCGCCGCCCTCGCGGGCGATGCGTTCGACCAGGCGAGGGTCGCTGATGTTCTCGACGAAGATCGCTCGCACGCCGTCGCGCCTGATCTGGCGGATCAGGCGTGCCACGGCCGCGGCCGAGGGCTCGCTGTGGGTGTTCCAGCCCTGCGGCGCCAGGAAGTCCACGCCATAGGCCGCGCCGAAGTAGCCGAAAGCGTCGTGCGAGGTGATGACGCGGCGCTGGGCGCGCGGGACGGCGTCCAGCCACTCGCGCACCTGCCGGTCCAGGCGGTCCATGCGCGCCAGGTAGTCGCTGCTGCGCCGTTCGATGTCGTCGCGGCGATCGGGCCAGCGCTGGATGAAGGCCTCGCCCAGGTTGGCAACGTAGCGGCGCGTCATCGCCAGGTCCTGCCAGGCGTGGGGATCGATGCCGTGGTGGCCGCCGGTGCGCGCCCGGATGCCCTGGGTGGCCACCACCACCGGCCCGCGGTAGCCCGACACCCTGACCATGCGCTCGATCCAGCCTTCGAAGCCCAGGCCGTTGATGAGCACCAGGTCGGCACGGGCCAGCCGCCGGCCGTCGGCAGGGCTGGGCTCGTAGACGTGGGCGTCGGCGTCGATGCCGACCAGCGAGCTGACCTCGACGCCCGGGGGCGCCAGCTCGCGCGCGATGTCGGCCAGGATGGAGAAGCTGGCGATGACGCGGGCCGTGGGCTCCTGGGCCGCGCTGGCCGGCGACAGCCAGGGCGCCAGGGCAGCGCCCAGCAACAGGGTTCGACGTCGATGCAGGATCATGGTGTTCATTGTGTGAGGTGGAAGCTGGCGCGCAGGCGCTGCGTGACGATGCCGTCGCGGTGGCCGAACAGGACCGAGACGATGTAGGCCGCGCCGCAGACCAGCACGATGCAGGGACCCGAGGGCAGTTCGGCGTGGTAGCTCAGCAGCAGCCCGGCAGCACCCGAGCTCGCGCCGATGGCCACCGACACGGCCGCCATGGCCGGCAGGCCGGCGACCCAGAAGCGTGCGGCGGCGGCCGGCAGCATCATCAAGCCCACGGCCAGCAGGGTGCCCAGGGCCTGGAAGGCGCTGACCAGGTTGGCCACCAGCAGCACCAGCAGCAGCATGTGGGCGCGTGCCCCCGGACCGCCCACGCTGCGCAGGAAGCCGGGGTCGAAGCTCTCCAGCACCAGCGGCCGGTACATCGCGGCCAGTGCCCACAGCGTGAGGCTGGCCACCGCGGCGATCTGCAGCAGCGCCGTGTCGTCCACCGCCAGCACGCTGCCGAACAGCATGTGCATCAGGTCGACCTGGCTGCCGCGCAGCGACACCAGCAGCACGCCCAGCGCCAACGCGATGAGGTAGAAGGCCGCGAAGCTGGCGTCTTCGCGCTGCGGTGTGGCGCGTGTGACGAAGCCGGCCGCCAGCGCGACGGCCAGCGCCGCCACGAAACCGCCCAGGCTCATGGCCGGCAGCGACAGCCCCGCCAGCAGGAAACCGGCGGCCGCGCCGGGCAGCACGGCGTGCGCCATGGCGTCACCCACCAGGCTCATGCGCCGCAGCACCAGCACGCAGCCGATGGGCGCGCAGCCCAGCGCCAGCGCGAGCGTGGCCACCAGCGCGCGCCGCATGAAGGCGAACTCGATGAAGGGGCCGAACAGGGCGACCGTCAGCGCGTCCATGGATCTGCCCTCCAGTGGGGGTGCCACGGCACGGGCGTCCTGAAGCGGCCTCGCTCCTTCATGCCGACACCCTGCAAAGCGGCGCCGACCCGTCCCAGGCCTCGGCCATCTGGCGCGCCTTGAACAGGTGTTCGGCCTTCAGCACCTCGGCCGTCGGACCCCAGGCCACCTGCTCGCGCGCCAGCAGCAGCACCTGCTCGAAGTGCTCGCGCACCTGTTCCAGGTCGTGCAGCACGGCGATGACGGTGCGCGACTCGCGCCGCCAGCGCTGCAGCAGGGCCAGCAGGTCGGCGGTGGTGCGGGCGTCGATCGCGTTGAAGGGTTCGTCCAGCAGGATGAGCCCGGCGTCCTGCATCAGCACGCGGGCGAACAGCACGCGCTGGGCCTGGCCGGCCGACAACTCGCCCAGCCAGCGCTTCTCGAAGCCCCCGAGGCCGACCGCTGCCAGCGCGTCGGCGACAGCGGGGCGGTCGCCGGGTTGCAGCGCGCCGAAGCTGCCGATGCGCGACCACAGGCCCATCGCCACCACCTCGTGCACACGCACGGGAAAGCTGCGGTCCAGCGCCGAGGCCTGCGGCAGGTAGGCCACACGCAAGGCCGGGTCACGATCGATGCGGCCCTGGAAGCCTTCGAGCGTGCCGCCCAGAGCCCCCAAGAGGCTGCTCTTTCCGGCGCCGTTGGGGCCCACCACCGCCGTCAGCGTGCCCGCAGCAAAGGCGCCGCTGAGGTGGTGCACGGCGGGGTGGCCGCGGTAGGACACCGTCAGGTCGTGCAGGCTGACGGCGGGCGCGGCGGCTGCCGCGCAGGCCGAAGACGCTGCGGCCGTCACGACAGCGCCCAGCCCACGGCCAGCCACAGCACGGCCACCACCGCAGTGGCGGCCAGCAGCCGCGTCAGGGCGCCTGCCGTCAGCATGGCAGACCTGCGTCGGTCAGCCGCGGGGTCGTTGCTTGGGGCCGTGACCGTGAGCGTGGCCAGCGTCGCGCTGCACCGGATGCGCCTCGCGCGACGGGGCCTTCAGGGCCGCCGGCGCACAGTCGCGACAGCGCCCGTACAGGGTGAGATCGTGGTCTTCCACGGTGAAGCCCTGCGGCGCCATGCGGGCCAGGTCGCCGGGACAGGCGTGCACGTCGAAGACGCGCAGGCATTGCCGGCACTGGAAGTGGTGGTGGTGCTGATGGCCCACCAGCTCGAAACGCGGGTTCTCGCCGGGCAGGTTCACCGGCTGCAGTTCGCCTTCTTCCACCAGCACCTTGAGGTTGCGGTAGACCGTGGCGATGCCCAGCCCGGGGACGTCCTGCTGGGCGGCCTGCAGCACCTCCTGCGGCAGCAGGGGCCGGTCGGCCTGGGCGATCGCGTCGCGGATGGCGCTGCGCTGGCGGGTGTTGCGTTCCATGCATGGAGGTTACCGGATCTCTTGGAACTGTAATGATAATGCACTACCATTATTGCTCAAGCCCGTCCGGGTTTCGCTTCTACCGTCCCCCGGGCGATGCATGAAGAACCATACGAGGAGAAAGCCATGACCCAGCAGAAAGCCCTGAAGTTCAGTGCGCTGTGCGCCACCGTGATCGCAGCCGGCCTGATGGCGGCGTGCGGCGGCGGCGTCGACAGCGAAGACCGGCACGAGCACGAAAACGTGTCCATCGACACCGCCGGCCGCCTGGCCGCCTCCGAACTGAACGCCACCACGCTGCGCATCCACGACCTGGACAGCGGCAGCGTCGAGTCCAGTCACGTGATGAGCAGTGTGCCGTCGGCGGTCTATGCCAGCCCGGGTGGCCGCTACGCGGTGGTGATGCAGCGCCTGCAGGACCGGGTTCAGTTCGTGGACGGGGGCATCTGGCAGGAAGACCACGGCGATCACCTGCACGACTACAAGCAGGCCTCCCGGTCGATGAGCTTCACGATCACCGGGTCGCGCCCGACGCACTTCGACGTGCAGTCCGGCGTGCAGGCCGCGATCTTCATGGACGGCAACGGCGTTGCGACGCCGGCACAGAACGCCGGCGTGCGGCTCTTCACCGACGCTTCCATTGCCGCGGGCAACACCGTCGCGAGCATGGACCTGAGCCAGCCGCTGCACGGCCTGGCCGAGCCGGTGGGCGAGAAGCTGCTCGCCTCCACGCGCGCCAGCGACGCTCCCGACACCCTGCCGACGCACCTGACCCTGTACCAGCGCAGCGGCAACACCTACAGTTTCGTGCGCCAGGTGCCCACGCGCTGCAACGGCATGCACGGCAGCGCGTCATCGGGCAGCAGCAGCGTGGTCGGCTGTCTCAACGGCATGCTGCTGGTGAAGCATCCGACGGCCACGACCGTGAGCGACGGACAGTTGCTGGCCACCCCGCTGCGTGTGGGCACGATCGCCGGCCACCCGCGCCTGCCCGACCAGTTCATCGGCATCGCCACCGAGGGCGCGGCACCGGCGCCGGTGACCACGCGCTTCTACGCCGTCAACGGTGAGACCGGCACCGTCGCCGGCTTCACGCCCGAGGGCTGGACGACCGGCCGTGTGCGCCGTGCGCACGGTTTCGATCGCAGCGGCCAGCGCTTGTTCATCCTCGACGACCAGGGCAGTCTCATCACCTCGCAGCGGCAGGGCGGTGCCTGGGCCGCGCTGGCGCGCGTGAGCGCTGCCATACCGGTCATGCCCACGGCGGCACCCTGGCCGCTCATCGTGGCCAACGGCGCACGCGACGAGGTCTACATCACCGATCCGGTCGCGCGCCAACTGGTGGTGGTCAACAGCCTCACCGGCGTCGTGGTGACCCGTCGCGACCTGGGCTACGTCCCGTCGGCCGTGGCCTGGCTCGGCATCACGCGCTGAGGCACACACCATGAACAAGACAAGCACTCTTTGCCTGCTGCTCGCGCTGGCTGCCACCTCGAGCGGTGCGGTGGCGCAGTCGGCCGGTGCCTGGCAGTTCGGCGCCGTCCTGGACCTCACTCACACCTCGCGGCCGCTGGCGCTGGGCAGCCGCGACCAGGGGCTGCAGCTGGGCCACAGCGACCTCACGGCCTCCGGTCCCGTGGGCCCCGCCTTCAGGGCCCAGCTGACGGCCACGTTCGAGACCCACGACGGCGCGCTGGAGCGCGGCATCGAGGAGGCCTGGATCGAAACCACTCGACTGCCTGCCGGCCTGCAGCTGCGCGGCGGCCGGTTCGCGTCGCAGATCGGCTACCTCAACCAGCAGCACTCGCATGCCGACGACTTCGTCGAACGCCCCCTGCTGTACCGCGGCTTCTTCGGGGGCCACTGGAACGACGACGGCCTGCGCCTGAACTGGACCGCGCCGACGCCCTTCTACCTGATGGTGGGTGCGGAGGCGTTCCGTGGCAAGCGGCTGGTCGAGGAGATCGCGGGCCCCGCGCGCAGCCTGGGCATCACCACCTTCGTCATCAAGACCGGGGCCGACCTGAACCGCTCGCACAGCTGGCAGCTGGGCCTGTCCCACATCCAGAACCGGCGCGAGGCTGCGGTCGAGGACCACGACGACCACGACGACCACGACCATGAAGGGGGCGAAGAAGGTCATGAAGGGCATGACCACGACCATGCGCACGGCGCGCGGTTCAGCGGCCGCAAGACCTGGATGATCGACGCCACCTGGAAGTGGGCGCCGGGCGGCAACAACCGCGACCAGCAGCTGCGCATCGGGTTCGAGGCGGCGCGCATCACCGGGCTCAACCGCTACGCAGGCCCGCGCGACCGGCACGAAGCCAATGCCGTCACGGCGGTGTGGCGTTTCCGGCCGGAGTGGGAGGTGGGCGCGCGGGCCGACTGGCTGCGCGTGCGCATGCCGCATGGCGATCACTTCCACAGCGCCCTGCTGCGAGAGCGGGCCGTGATGCTGGCCTGGAAGCCCAGCCACATGCAGTCGCTGCGCCTGCAATACACGATGCAGCGCGATGCGGTGGAGTTCGAGGACCCGGCTCGGCGTTCGGTACAGCTGCAGTACGTGCTGGCCTTCGGGGCTCACGGTGCCCATGCGTTCTAGGCGCCTGCGGGCGGGCCTGGCGGCCTTGCTGGGTGCCTGTCTGGCGACGCCGGCGGCGGCCTTCACGGTCTTCGCCTGCGAACCCGAGTGGGCGGCGCTGACGCGCGTGCTGCTGCCCACGGCCCGGCTGCACGTGGCCACGCACGCCGGGCAGGACCCGCATCACATCGAGGCCAGGCCTTCGCTCATCGCCCTGGCGGTGTGCACCGGCGCTTCGCTCGAAGCAGGCTGGTTGCCCACCCTGCAGGAACGCGCCGGCAATGCGCGAGCACGCGATGTCTTCTTCGCTTCCGACACGGTGGTCCTGCTCGATCCTCAACCGGGCGCCATCGGCACCCCGTGGGCGGGTGATGTGCACGCCGAAGGCAACCCTCACCTGCACACGGACCCGCGCAACCTGCTGGAGGTGGCGCGCGCCCTGAGCGAAAGACTGGGCCAGGTGCTGCCGGCCGAGCGCGCCGCCATCGAGCAGCGCAGGATCGCTTTCGATGCGCGCTGGCGGCAGCAGCTGGCTGGTTGGGAGTCCCGGGCGGCGCCGATGCGCGGCCAGCGCGTGGTGGCGCAGCACACCGGGTTCGGCTACCTCTGGCACTGGCTGGGCATGCAGCAGGTCGCCGACCTGGAGCCCAAGCCCGGCATGTCGCCGACGCCGGGGCATCTGCAGCGCCTGCTGGAGGGCCTGCGTGCTGCACCGCCGTTGGCCATCGTCGTCTCCGGCTACCAGGACCCGCGCCCGGGGCGCTGGCTCACCTCGCAGCTGGCCGGTCGCGGTGGCGCGAAGGTTCCGCTGCTGGTGCTGACGCCGGCGAGAAGGAGCTGGTGTCGTGGATGGACGGACTGCTGCGCGAGCTCCTGCAGGCGGCGGGTCGATGAACCTGGCCGGCGTCGTGGCGGACGCCTGGTTCCTGGCGCCGGTCGCCGCGCTGTGGTTCGGCGTGCTGGCCCTGGCGCCGCTGGGCGCGCAGGTGCTGGCGCGAGGGGTGGTGTTCATCGACCTTGCGGTGGCGCAGGCCGCCGCCGCCGCGGCGCTCTGGGTCGGTGCCGTGGTCGACCACCCCGACTGGCTGACCACGCAGGCGCTGGCGGTCACCGGCGCTCTGGTGTGTGCCGGCGTCGTGGCGCTGCTGTCTCGTCGCTGGCCCGCACAGCGCGAAGCCCTGATCGGCCTGCTGTACGTGCTGGGCGCCAGCGTCGCGCTGCTCGGTGCACGGCAGGATCCGCACGGGCGCGAGCGCCTGTCGGAGCTGCTTGCGGCCGATCTGCTGTGGGCGCAATGGCCGCAGGTCGCCGTGCTGGCGATCTGTGCGGCGGCCGTGCTGCTGCTGGGTGCGCGGCTGGCACGCGACGCTGTCTTCTTCCCGGTTTTCGCGGTGGTCGCCAGCCTGGCCGTGCCCGTGCTCGGCCTGTTCCTCGTGTTTGCCATGCTGATCGCACCCGCGCTGTGGCAACGCGCCGGCGCCTCGCGCGCCCTGGCCTGGGCCGCGGCCGTGGCGGCCTGCGGCCTCGGGCTGGCCGCGAGCTGGGCCTTCGACGCACCCAGCGGCGCCTGTGTCGCCCTTGCCCTGTCGACCTGCGGAGCGCTGAGCGCCCTGCGCGGCGGCAGCCCAACACCCCTTGTCCCGTCGATGCACGGGGCGCAACAGGACCGCACGCCATGAACCTCATCCCCGTCACCATCCTCACCGGCTTCCTGGGCAGCGGCAAGACCACGCTGCTCAACCGCATCCTGAAGGAGCCTCACGGGCACCGCATCGCGGTGATCGAGAACGAGTTCGGCGAGACCGGCATCGACAACGAACTGCTGGTGCAGGACTCGGACGAGCAGATCGTCGAGATGAACAACGGCTGCATCTGCTGCACGGTGCGCGGCGACCTCGTCCGCATCCTGGGCGAACTGCACGACAAGCGGCAGGCCGGCCAGCTGCAATTCGACCACGTGATCATCGAGACCACCGGCCTGGCCGACCCGGCCCCGGTGGCGCAGACCTTCTTCGTCGACGACCACATCGCGCAGCGCTACGTGCTGGACGCCATCGTCACCATGGTCGACGCCAGGCACGCGCCCGGGCAGCTGGACGAACACCACGAAGCGCAGGAACAGGTCGGCTTCGCCGACCGCATCCTGATCACCAAGACCGACATCACCGGGGCAGAGGACCTGGCCGCGCTGCGTCAGCGGCTGGTGAACATGAACCCGCGCGCGAAGATCGGCCTGGCCCGGCACGGCGTGTCCTCCATCGAGGATCTGCTCGACATCCGCGGCTTCAAGCTCGACGCCATCCTGGAGATCGAGCCCGACTTCCTGACCGACGTCGAGCACGAGCACGACGAGGACGTGACCTCGTTCGTCTTCCGCGACAGCCGGCCGCTGGAGCTGGAGCGCGTGGAAGACTTCCTCAGCGCCGTGGTCAAGGTCTATGGCGCCAGCCTGCTGCGCTACAAGGGCGTGCTCAACATCAAGGGATACGAGCGCCGCGTGGTGTTCCAGGGGGTGCACATGCTGATGGCATCGGACGCCGGCTCGCCCTGGAAGCGCGGCGAGAAGCGCGAGTCCAGGATGGTCTTCATCGGGCGCGGCATGCCCCGGGAGCTGTTGCTGGACGGCCTTGCGCAGTGTGCGGTCGGCAGCAAGGCCGCCGACCCCCGGGCAGCCTGAGCGACCTTCCGGGCCCGGGCGGTCGCTTCCCGGTCACGCCAGGGCGGGCGCGCCAGCCTGCAGCCTCGGCCATGCCCCCATGTCGAAGAAGGCAACGTCGGTGCTATGGTGCCGGTCCCGCGTTGACCCGACCTGCCCATGAAATTCAAGATGGCGAAAAATTCGCTGTTCGCGATCCTGCTGCGCTCGCCGTGGTGGATCAGCGTGCTGATCGGCACCCTGCTGGGCCTGGTCGGTGCGGCCTTGCTGGGCGACGAGCTGCGCGTGGTCGGTGCGCTGGCGGGGTTTCCCTTCCTGGTGATCGGCGCCCTGGCCGCGCGCTCGCAATGGCACCTGCCGAACGCGAGCCGCGTGGCGCAAACCCAGCAGGCGGTGTCCGCGATGGCCTGGCCGGCCTTCCAGTCGCTGCTCGAGCAGGCGTTCCGGCGCGACGGCTACGAGGTGCAGCGCGGCAAGTCGCCCGCGGTCGACTTCGAACTCGAGCGCGGAGGCCGTCGCATGCTCGTCAGTGCACGGCGCTGGAAGTCGGCCCGCACGGGCCTGGAGGTGCTGCGGGCCCTGCAAGATGCGCGCGAGGCCGGCGAGGCGACCGACGCGCTGTACATCGGCCTGGGGGAGGTGAGCGAAAACGCGCGCGACTACGCCATCGCCCAGGGCATCAAGCTCTGGGGCGTGGCCGAACTGGCCGTGGCCCTGCGTCAGTTGCCGCTGGCAGCGCCAACGGTGCGCTGAGGCGTCCTGGGCTCCGATGCAGCCCCTGCGTCAGAGCGGCTAGACTGCCCCAACACGCGGAAGAACGCCCATGTACCTCAGTGCCCTGCTCCTGATCATCGTCCTGCTGCTGCTGGGCGGCCTGGCCGCCATGAACTGGCCCGTCTTCGTGACGCCGACGGCGATGTGGCTGGGCTTCGCCGAGTTCCAGGTGCCGCTGGGCCTGCTGCTTCTGGCGGTGATCGGGCTGGTGTGCGGCCTGTTCCTCGTCATCATCCTGCTGCAGCAGGCGGGGGTCATCCTGGAGACGCGTCGCACGTCCAAGGAGCTGAAGGCGCAGCGCGAACTGGCCGACAAGGCCGAGGTCTCGCGCTTCACCGAGCTGCGCGCCTTCATCGAAGCCGAGATGAAGCGGCTGGCCCAGCATGGCGAGGAGCAGACCCGTTCGCTCACCGCCTACGTCGGCGAGGTCGAGGACAAGCTCGACCGCATGTTGCCGCCGCCACCGCCCCGGCCCTGAGGCTCACTTCTCGCGTCGCGGAAACCAGCGCTCCAGCAGCGCCGCGGCGCGGTCGCGGCCGCCGATGCCGAAGGCCAGCGCCAGGCCCAGCACCACGCCGGTGAGCAGGATCAGGAAGGTCTGCTGCACCAGGCCGCCGCCGATGTCGAGGTGGTCGATGGAGATCAGCAGCACGAAGATCACGATGCCGTACTGGGCGATGCGTGCCAGCAGTTCGGCGTCGCCTATGCCTTCGCTGCGGCACCAGGTGCGCACCGACTGGCCGATGAAGCGCGCGAAATAGAGGCCGAACACCAGCACCAGCAAGGCCACCAGCAGCCGCGGCAGGAACAGCAGCACCAGGCTGAGCAGCTCGGTGACCTGCGTCAGGCCCAGGCCGTTGAAGGCCACGATCAGCGCGCCGGTCAGCACCGCCCAGAACAGGATCAGTCCGATCAGGTCGACCGTGTCGCGCCGCGTGCCGCCTTGCTGCAGGAAGGCGTCGAGGCCGGCACGTTCGGTCAGCACGTGGAAGTTGAAGGCGCGCAAGGCCTTCACCGCGCCGAAGCGCAGGCCCTTGGCCAGCAGCCAGCCCGCCACCAGCAGGGCCAGCGCCACGCCCAGGCGCGGCAGGTAGGCGGCCACCTGCACGAGAAAGGCGCGCAGGGGTTCGATGGCGATGTTGACGGTGTCCATGGGATCTCCTTGCTTTTCATCGAAGGTCGAGCAGCTCGCCCAGCGCTGCCAGGGCATGCGCCGGGACACCGGCTGGACGTCGCAGTTCTTCGTCCAGGTCCTGCAGGGCGCGGTCGAACTCGAACAGCGCCAGCATGGGCGCCACGGCGTCCGCCTGCTCGGCGCCGATCTGCAGCCCCTGTTGCTGTGCCGCCTCGGCGTAGGCTTGCAGGAAGTTCGCCCGCACGGCCCGCACCCAGGCGGCACCCAGCACTTCACGCCGCTGCTGCTCGGCCTGGCCATGGGGGCCGATGTGCGTGGCCACCTGGCGCGCCAGCTCGAAGGAGCGCAGCATGCCGGCCACGTCGCGCCAGGGCGACTGCTTGCGCCGCCGTTCGTCCAGCGGCAGGGCAGGGTCGCCTTCGAAGTCGACGACGATGAACTGGTCGTGCGCGCGCAGCAGCTCCTGCAGCCCGTAGGCGCCGTGGATGCGGCACTTGATGCCGACCGGCGCCTGCGCCAGCGCGTTCGAGACGATGCGAGCGATGGCGACCGACGCCGCCGACACACGCTGCGCCAGCGCCTGCAGGGCCGGCGGCCAGCCGGCGGCCGCCGTCGACAGCCGGGCGAACGTGGCGGCGGCGCGTGCACGGGTCTCCGCTGCGGCCCGCTGCAGATCGGCCGCCGTGATCGGTTCGGGGTCGAAGGCCGGGTCGCCGGTGCTGCGCGCCAGGGCCGCGTGCAGGCCGGCCGTGCGCAGCGCCAGCCCGCGCGCCTCGGCGGCGAACACCTCGGCCAGCGCCGCCTCTTCTTCCGTCGAACCGACCGCGCTGCCGCGGTCGAGTTGCCGCGAAGCCTGGTCGATCGCCAGCCCCCAGGCCGTGCCCTGGTTCATGACGTGGGCGTGCAGCAGCGCCAGCGTGCTGACGCCGCCGTCGGCGGCCACGTGCTGCAGGCATCCTGCCAGCGGCACCGCGTGCTGATCGCCCGGCGCCAGGCGCAGGAAGCGGCCCATCTCGAGCTCCGGGTGCTCGCCCTCGTGCACGCGCCGCAGCACCTTCAGCACCAGGTCTTCGCCGACGCGCACCGTCGTGTTGTGGCCCTGGGGCAGGGTGTGCAGGGGCACCTCGCCCCGCAGCACCTCGGAGGCCGCGGCATCGAACGCCGCGGTGCGCTGGAAGCGAAGCACGCCCGAGCCGCTGCGCACTTCGCGCCCGGCGCCCATGGCCAGCACCAGCGCGCGGCAGAAGGCCGGATCGGCCAGCGCGTCGGCCATCACGCCCACGCGTGCCTGCTCGCGCACCTTGGCCAGCGCGGCCGGTGCCAGCAGCCGCATCGCCTCTTCGTCCTCTTCCCAGCCCAGCGCCAGCGGTGCGAACCAGCGCGCGGGGGCTGCGCCGTCGAGTCGGTCCGGTGACGTCTCCAGCCAGGCCAGCAGCCATTCGCGACCACCCTGCGTCAACACCGCATGCTCGGCCAGGCGCGCCTGCGCCGGCGCGCCGCCGTCCTGGTCGAACCAGCGCTGGCGGCCGAGGAAGGGCGGCAGCATCTGGGTCTCGAACTGCGCCAGCGTCTTCTGTGCCATGGCGATGCGCCAGGGCACCACGCGGTCGCGGAAGAGGCTGTTCCAGCCGTCGAACAGCACCAGGGTGGCCAGGTCTTCGACCGGTGCACGACGGGTGTGCCACTGCGGCGGCTCGGCCTCGGTGCTCAGGCGGAACCAGAAGAAGCCGTAGGCCGGCAGCGTCATCGCATAGGGCAGGTCGGTGAGCGGCGGAAAGGCGACCTGGCCGGCCATCTCCACCGGCACGCGGCCGCGGTACTGCGGCAGGTCCAGCTCCACCGGCTGCGCCGAGCGGCTGAGATTGGCCACGCACAGCACGGCTTCGTCGTCCAGTTCACGCAGGTAGGCCAGCACCTTGCGGTTGCCGGGGTGCATCAGCGTGATGCGGCCGCGGCCGAAGACCTGCGTCGAGCGCCGCGTGGCCAGCAGCCGCCGCGTCCAGTTCAGCAGCGACGAAGGGTCGCGCTGCTGCGCCTCGACGTTCACCGCCTCGAAGCCGTACACCGGGTCCTGGATGGGCGGCAGGACCAGGCGCTGCGGGTCGGCGCGGCTGAAGCCGCCGTTGCGGTCGCTGGTCCACTGCATGGGCGTGCGCACGCCGTCGCGGTCGCCCAGGAAGATGTTGTCGCCCATGCCGATCTCGTCGCCGTAGTACAGCACCGGCGAGCCCGGCATCGACAGCAGCAGGCTGTTCATCAGCTTGATGCGCTCGAGGTCGTTGTCCAGCAGCGGCGCCAGCCGGCGCCGGATGCCCAGGTTGATGCGCGCGCGCGGGTCGGCGGCGTACATGCTGTACATGTAGTCGCGTTCCTTGCTGGTCACCATCTCCAGCGTCAGCTCGTCGTGGTTGCGCAGGAAGATGGCCCACTGCGCGGCGGCCGGGATGTCGGGCGTCTGCTGCAGGATCTCGATCACCGGGTGACGGTCTTCCTGTGCGATGGCCATGTACATGCGCGGCATCAGCGGGAAGTGATAGGCCATGTGGCATTCGTCGCCGTCGCCGAAGTACTCGCGCACGTCCTCGGGCCACATGTTGGCCTCGGCCAGCAGCAGCTTGCCCGGGTACTTCTCGTCGACACGGCGTCGGATGGCCTTGATCACCTCGTGCGTCTCGCGCAGGTTCTCGTTGGACGTGCCCTCGCGTTCGACGAGGTAGGGGATGGCGTCGAGCCTGAAGCCGTCCACGCCCTGCTGCAGCCAGAAGTCCATGATCTCGAAGATCGCTTCGCGCACCGCCGGGTTGTCGAAGTTCAGGTCGGGCTGGTGGCTGAAGAAGCGGTGCCAGAAGTACTGGCCGGCCACCGGGTCCCAGGTCCAGTTCGAGGTCTCGGTGTCGGTGAAGATGATGCGCGTGCCGGCATAGCGCTTGGGGTCGTCGCTCCAGACGTAGAAGTCGCGTGCGGGCGAACCCAGGGGCGCGCGCCGCGCGGCCTGGAACCACGGATGCTGGTCGGAGGTGTGGTTGACCACCAGCTCGATGATCACGCGCAGCCCGCGCGCATGGGCCTCGTGCACCAGGCGTGCCACGTCGGCGGCGCTGCCGTAGGCGGGGTTGACGTCGCGGAAGTCGGCCACGTCGTAGCCGTCGTCGCGCAGCGGCGAGGGGTAGAAGGGCAGCACCCAGATGGTGTTGACACCCAGCTCGCGCACGTAGTCGAGCTTGTCGATCAGGCCCGCGAAGTCGCCGATGCCGTCACCGTTGGCGTCGCTGAAGGCCTTGATGTGCAGCTCGTAGATGACCGCGTCCTTGTACCAGAGCGGGTCGATCGCCGGTGCCGCCGCATCGGCCGCCTGGGGCGCATCGGCGGGCACCATGCGTTCTGGGTCGTCGGCCTTCATGCCATCCTTTCCGGTCCTCGAAACGAGCGCGGGGGCACAGGCCCCCGCAGCTTCGAGTCGATATCACCGGAATTGGTTCAGCGCCAGGCGTTGACGCGCCGCTGGCGGCGGGCTCAGAAGCGTTCCCAGTCGTCACCGGCGCTGCTGGTCGCCTGCACGCGGGCGGGTTCCCGGCGGGCTGCTGCGGCCGGCTTCGACGTCGGTCGCGGCGCCGCGGCCGGGCGCACCGGGTTGAGGGTCGGCGGCGGGTCGGCAAGATGATGTGCCGGTCCCTGGGACAGGCGGAACACCGAGACGATCTGCACCAGCTGCTGGGCCTGCTGCTTCAGGCTCTCGGCGGCGGCAGCACTCTCTTCGACCAGGGCCGCGTTCTGCTGCGTCACCTGGTCCATCTGGCTCACCGCCTCGCCCACCTGCGACACGCCCGTGCTCTGCTGCAGGCTGGCCGCGCTGATCTCGGCCATGATGTCGGTCACGCGCTTGATCGAGCCCACCACCTCGCGCATCGTCTCGCCCGCCTGGTCGACCTGGGCCGTGCCGACCTCGACGCGCTCGACGCTGGCGTGGATCAGGCTCTTGATCTCGCGCGCCGCTTCGGCAGAGCGGCTGGCCAGGCTGCGCACCTCGCTGGCCACCACGGCGAAGCCGCGGCCCTGCTCGCCGGCGCGGGCCGCCTCCACGGCGGCGTTCAGCGCCAGGATGTTGGTCTGGAAGGCGATGCCGTCGATGACGCCGATGATGTCGGCGATCTTCTTGCTGCTGTGGTTGATGGCCTTCATGGTCTCGACCACCTGGCCCACCACCTCGCCGCCCTTCACCGCCACGGCGCTGGCGCTGCGGGCCAGCTGGTTGCCCTGCTGGGCGTTGTCGGCGTTGTGCTTGACGGTGGCGCCGAGTTGTTCCATCGAGGCCGCCGTCTCTTGCAGCGACGAGGCCTGTTCCTCGGTGCGCTGGCTCAGGTCGTGGTTGCCCTGGGCGATCTGTGCCGAGGCGGTGGCCACGCTCTCGGAGTTGGCGCGCACCTGGGACACCACGCGCGACAGTGAGTCCTGCATGGTCTTCAGCGCGGCCATCACGCTGGTGGTGTCGCCTTCGCGCAGGCGGATCGTGCTGCTGAGGTCGCCGGCCGCCACGCCCTGGGCCAGGGCCGCGGCCTCCGACGGCTCGGCGCCGAGTTGCCGGGTCAGGCTGCGTGCCAGCCCCAGGCCGATGCCCACGCCCATCACCATGGCGCCGGCCACCAGCAACAGCATGAGACTGCGGCTCTCCTGGTAGAGCGCGGTCGTGCGTTGCGAGGCCTCCTTGGCGTTCTCTTCCTTGAGCCGGGACAGGTCGCTCATCCGGTCGTCCAGCGTGCCGACGGTCTTCGCGAAGTCGCCGAACAGATAGCCGGTCAGTGACTGGCGCTGATCGATTTCGGACTCGGCGATGCGAGCGTGCAGCACCTTGCCCTGGCGCGTGAAGTCCTCCCAGACGCGGTTGATCTCCGCGAAGTGGGACTTGCCCGCCTCGCTGAAGAACAACGGCTGGGCCTTGTCGAGGTCGCTGCGCATGCGCGCCAGGGCAGCATCGGCGCGAGCGAGAGAGCGGTCTCTGTCGGCGGCCGTCGAGGCCAGGATGGCGTTGCGCCGGTCGCGGCCGGCGTACAGCAGGCTGATGTTGGCCTCCTTCACCAGCGACAGCGCGGTCAGCTCGCGCTCGTAGAGCAGGTCGGCTTCGTCGTTGAGCAGGCTCATGTTGCGGATGCCGACGCCGCTGACCACGGCCCCGATCAGGCACACGAACACGAAGGCGGCGGTCAGCTTGCTGGACAGCTTGAGGTTGGCGAGGTTGGGCATGGAGGCTCTGGGGTTGCAAGGCTGACGTCGGTGCACGCACCGGCCTGACCTTCCTATCGGCCCCGGGCGGGGGCTGCTGGATGGCCGGCCGTCAAACCCTAGGGTTGCCCCTGAAGAGAGGCGCCGAAACGGCCACAAGGCCTGTTCGAAACGACGCTGGGTCGACCTGTCTCCCGCACAACCGGGGCGGGCGCGCAGTTGTGCTCCTCACGGCTGTCCATTGATCCGCGTCAGCCTGGCCCCTGGCGCCACTTGAAATCGCCGTCGGACCGGAGCAGATTGTGGTTCTCGAAGCGCGTGCCGCGGTGTGCCTTCTCTGGCGAAGGCTTCGCCGGGGGCGCGTTGCCGGGCTGTGCCCGGTTCGTTGTGGACGACCCTGGAGGACGAGCATGAGACTGGACGACATCCGCCACGGCGTGGGCAGCCTGTGGGACTCGCTGGCAGAAGGCTGGGACCGGCTGCGCCACTCGGCCGGTGCCCTGACCCGCTACCGGCCGCCGCACGGCGCAGACCTGCCTGCGCCGGAACAGATCGACGACCCGAGCTTCGTGCCGGCCAGCAGCTGGGCGATGCTGGGCGGCGAGATCTTCGAGGACGAGCACCGCATCGTGGTGCGGCTGGAAGCACCCGGCATGCACAAGGGCGACTTCGACATCGAGGTGGTCGACGACGCGCTCATCGTGCGCGGCGAGAAGCGCTTCGAGCGTGAGGTCGGCGAAGGCCGCTGGCGCATGCTGCAGTGCGCCTACGGCAGCTTCATGCGTGCCGTGCCGTTGCCGGCGCCTGTGCATCCGGAGCGTGCGAGTGCCACCTACCGGAACGGCGTGTTGAAGGTCGAACTGCCCAAGCTGGAGCCCCGTGCACCCGAGGTGCGCCGCGTCACGGTGAGCTGAGGCAGGACAGGGCGCAGCGACGCCCGCTTCCCGGCTAGCATCCACCCCGGCGCAGATTCCTGCAGCGCCGAGGAAAGGATCCCCATGCGCGTGCTGCTGTCCGTGGCCGGCCTGCTCATCGTCTTGTTCACCGTGATGCAGCTCGTGAAGACGCAGCTGGGCGGGCTGTCGTCGCTGTCGGGCGGACCGCCGCAGGGTGCCTCTGCCGCAGGCGCTGCGGCCACGCCGCGCGATGTGTCGCGGGACATCGCCGGCCAGATCTCGGGGGCCATGCAGGCCGGCGCGGCGGCGCGTGCCTCGGAGCCGGAATGACGGCCTGGACCTCGCAGGACGAAGCGGCGATGCGCATCGCCCTGGACCAGGCGCAGAACGCCTGGCTGGTAGGCGAGGTGCCCGTGGGCGCCGTCATCGTGCGCCACACCGACAACGGCATGCAGGTGCTGGCCACAGGCTACAACCGGCCCATCACCACGCACGACCCGACCGCTCACGCCGAAGTCGTGGCCCTGCGTCACGCCGCCACGCTGCTCGAGAACTACCGCCTGCCCGACTGCGAGCTCTTCGTCACCCTGGAGCCCTGTGCGATGTGCGCGATGGCGCTGATGCACGCGCGCTTTCGCCGCGTGGTGTTCGGCGCCAGCGACCCCAAGACGGGGGCCTGCGGCTCCATCGTGAACCTATTCGGCGAACCTCGCCTGAACCACCACACCACGGTGCAGGGCGGCCTGCTGGCCGACGAATGCGGGCAGATGCTGCGCGGCTTCTTCGCCGAGCGCCGCGCCGTGCAGCGTGCCGAAGCCCGCGGCGCGGTGCCGGACCCGGCCCCCTCCGCCGCCGAGGCGGGCGAAACCATCCCCACCGGTGAAGTGCAGGAACTGGGCGAACTGCCGCCGGCCGATTGATCGATCCCGAAGGACCGGATGACCTCACTGACCTTGTTCTCGCCTGCCGGCGTGGTGCCGCAGGCCGCCGGCTTGCGTCTGGCACGCACACGGCTGCAGGCGCTGGGCTTCGACGTGTCGCTCGATGCTTCCGCGCTGGCCCGGCGCCAGCGCTTCGCGGGTGACGACGTCGCACGGCTGCAGGCGCTGCACCGCGTGGCCAGCGCCGCGCCCTCGGTGGCCATGGCCTCGCGCGGCGGTTATGGCCTGACGCGACTGCTCGACGGCATCGACTGGAAGCTGCTGGCGCGCAGCGTGGAGCAGGGCACGCGCTGGGTCGGCTACAGCGACATGACCAGCCTGCAGATGGGTCTGCTGGCCCACGGCGGCGCGCCGAGCTGGGCCGGCCCGATGGCGCTGGACGACTTCGGCCGCGCTGACGAGGCCGGCGGCGTCGACGAGGTCACGCGCGACTGTTTCGTCGAGGCCATGGGTGGCGAACTGGAAGCCGTGGGGTTCCGCACCGAGGCCGGATTCGACGGCCTGTCCGCGCGCGGCCTGCTCTGGGGCGGCAACCTGACGGTGCTGCTGTCGCTCCTGGGCACGCCGCACTGGCCCCGGGTGAAGGGCGGCATCCTTTTCGTCGAGGACGTCAACGAGCATCCCTACCGCGTCGAGCGCGGCCTGCTTCAGTTGCACCAGGCGGGGGTCCTGAAGGCGCAGAAGGCGCTGCTCATCGGCGCCGTCAGCGGCTTCAAGCCTTCGCCGCTGGACCGCGGTTACGGTCTCAAGGCCATGCTGGCGAGGGTGCGCGACGCCACGCGCACGCCGGTGCTCACCGGCCTGCCTTTCGGCCACGTGCATCCCAAGGTCACCCTGCCCTTGGGGCGCCGCGTGCAGCTGGTGGTGCAGGGGCGCGATGCGCTGATCGGCTGGTAGCGCTCGTGCAGGCCGCCTGGGCGCGGCCGACCGGGACCCTAGAATGACCCCACGCGCCTTCGGGTCGAACCGGTCAAGAGCCGGGGCGGCCCCAGGCGCGCATGTTGTCTGGCGTCGCGAGGCCGAGCACCCTTTCGGCGGGACGGCGCAACCCTGGAGGCCGCATGCGCGGACCGTCGCTTTCCTCGAAGGCTCGCTTGTGGGCCGGGCCGCACTCTGCCGTGCTTTCCTGCTTCCAACGCAGTGCCCTGCGTGCGCTCGTGGCCGGTCTGGCGCTGGCGGGCTCGCTGCTGGCCGGCGGCTGCAACAACAACCCCTGGCCCGAGAACGACGCGTCCGGCAACACGCTGCGCAGCGCGGTGGTCGAGAACTCGCCGCGGCACCTCGACCCCACCGCTTCGTACTGGAGCAACGACACCGCCTTCACCTACCAGATCTACGAGCCGCCCTACGGCTACCACTACCTGAAGCGGCCGTTCCAGCTGGTGCCCAAGGCGGCGGCGGCGGTGGCCCAGCCGCGCTACGTCGACAAGAACGGCCAGCCGCTGCCCGACGACGCGCCGGGCGACCAGGTGGCCGAGAGCATCTACGACGTGCCGATCAAGCCCGGCATCCGCTACCAGCCGCACCCCGCCTTCGCCATCGACGAGCAAGGGCGCCATCGCTACCACGCGATGAAGCCGGGAGAACTCGGCAAGCGCCGCACGCCGCTGGACTTCGAGCACCAGGGCACGCGCGAACTGGTGGCCGAGGACTTCGTCTACGCCCTCAAGCGCCACGCCACCACGCGCATCACGGCGCCCATCTACAGCGTGTTCGCCGAGTACGTGGTGGGCCTGCGCGAATACGGCCAGCTGATCGAGGCCGAAGACGCGAAGCTGCGCCAGGGGCTGGACCCCGCCAGCCTGGACAAGCCCTTCCTCGACTTCCGCCGCTGGCCGCTGGCCGGCGCCAGTGCGCCCGAGAAGCACCTGCTGCGCATCCGCATCAAGGGCAAGTACCCGCAGTGGAGCTACTGGATGCAGATGACCTTCCTGGCGCCGGTGCCCTGGGAGGCCGACGCCTTCTATGCCCAGCCCGGCATGGCCGAGCGCAGCCTGTCGCTGGACGTGTGGCCGGTGGGCACGGGCCCCTACATGATGACGGAGTACGTGAAGGACCGCCGCCACGTGATGAAGCGCAACCCCCACTACCGCGGTGAGCCCTATCCCTGCGAAGGCGCGCCCGGCGACAGGGAGGCCGGCCTGCTGGACGACTGCGGCAAGACCATGCCCTTCATCGACACGCTGGTCTCCACCGTCGAGCGCGAAGCCGTGCCCCAGCGCGGCAAGTTCCGCCAGGGCTACTACGACCTCGAGGTCTTCGAGCGCACCGACACCGGCATGGACTACCTGGTGGCCATGCAGGACAGCGAGGAGGTGCGACGCGAGTACCTGGACAAGGGCTTCAGGCTGGAGCGCGGCAGCGACGTCAACAGCTACTTCATCGGCTTCAACATGCTCGATCCCGTGCTGGGCGGCGGTGATTCGGCTGAAGGCAAGGAGCGCAGCCGCAAGCTGCGCCAGGCGATCTCGATCGCCATCGACTGGGAAGAGTATTCCAAGATCTTCCCGAAGAAGGCCGGCGACACGGCCATGAGCCCGCTGCCGCCGGGCATCTTCGGCTCGCGCGAAGGCACGCCCGAAGGCGTCAACCCGGTGACGCACGTCTGGCGGGACGGCAAGGCAGTGCGGCGGCCGATCGCCGACGCGAAGAAGCTGATGGTGGCGGCCGGCTACCCCAACGGGCGCGACGCGCAGACCGGCAAGCCGCTGGTGCTGAACTACGACTTCTATGCGCCGGCCACGCCGGAGCGCAAGCCCGAGATGGACTGGGTGGTGCGGCAGTTCGCCAAGATCGACGTGCAGCTGGAGATCCGCGCCACCGACAACAACCAGTTCCAGGACAAGGTGCGCAAGGGCAGGTATCAGGTCTTCTGGCTGGGCTGGCTGGCCGACTACCCCGACGCCGAGAACTTCCTGTTCCTGCTGTACGGCCCCACCGGCAAGACCAAGCACGACGGCGAGA
>LNFM01008744.1_pt1 | contig 28368 bp, 26 predicted proteins | sample 596031 | NCBI WGS metagenome assembly LNFM01 (sample SAMN04254537, study PRJNA301005) | activated carbon metagenome | isolation source: dual media filters at the Ann Arbor, Michigan drinking water treatment plant | place: USA: Ann Arbor
CTTGTAACTCAATGCCATGTCCCGCACAACTTGACGCAAAAGCTTCGTCGATTAAAAAGATGGTGGCAGTTAAGCATAAAAATATTTTGCTAACTAACTTAGAAGCATGTTTCATATGTTTAATATCTAAAGTTGTATTAATAAATACATTAACCCAACAATAAAAATATAGATACTTGAAAAATTCTTGATGACTGCTTTGGGCCGAAAGCGACGACATCAAACGGCCCATAGCGGACATTAGGCAAAATGCAACAGTTGACATTAAGATATGTAATCCTCACTCCAACACTGGACTTCACCTGCTTCAATAGGCATATAATAATATTGAAATTCATTAAGGTAGGTAAATGAAGCTTTACGAACAGCTTGCAGAGTCCATAGCTCAGTCTATTCAAGAGGGTGTTCTTTGTCCTGGGGACAAACTTCCTTCAGTAAGACAATCAAGTATTAATAGAGAGGTTAGTCCATCTACAGTATTTCAAGCATATTATCTGCTTGAAGCAAGAGGTTTAATAAGTGCTCGGGAGCGATCTGGATACTATGTATCTGGTGCGGCATTAAAAATACCTAATTCTCCAGAGCCAGTTTCTAATGATTACGAAGAAATTACTCAGATTGATGTTAGTGAACTTGTCTTTGAAGTTTTAGAATCTATACGGGTAAAAAATGTTGTTCCTCTGGGATCGGCCTTCCCAAGCCCACTATTATTCCCATTAAATAATTTAGCAAGAACCATGGCATCCAGTGTTCAAATTATGGACCCTTGGAGTAGCGTTGATAATTTAAGTCCTGGAGATGCCAATCTGCGACGTCAAATTGCCTTGCGCTATATGATTGATGGATTGCATGTGCCTACCGACGAATTAATTATTACAAATGGTGCTTTAGAAGCGTTGAATCTCTGTTTAATGGCTGTGACTAGACCAGGCGACACAGTTTTAATTGAATCTCCAACCTTTTATGCGGCTTTGCAATCAATAGAGAGAGTTGGTCTTAAAGCTGTTGAAGTACCTAGTCACCCTAGAGAGGGGATTGATTTAATTGCTATGGAGCTAGCATTAGAGCGCCATAAACCGAAGGCTTGTTGGTTAATGACCAATTTTCAAAATCCTTTAGGAAGTTTGCTTTCTAATGAGAAGAAAAAAGCACTTGTAATGTTACTAACAAAATATCAAGTTCCATTAATTGAGGATGACGTATATGGAGAATTATATTTCGGAGAAAAGCGTCCGACTCCAGCCAAAGCATTTGATATCGATGGATTGGTAATGCATTGTTCATCATTTTCTAAATGTCTTGCGCCAGGTTATCGAGTAGGTTGGGTTGCTACAGGACGATATTCTAAAGTTATTGAGCGTTTAAAATTAACTACAACTTTATCTGCATCTGTGCCTGCACAAGTGGCTTTGGCAAAATATCTGCAAAAAGGAGGGTATGACAAACACCTTCGTCATTTAAGACATACTCTGTTGGTAAATCAAATTAAATTTACACAAGCAATTGAAAAATACTTTCCGGAAGGTACTCGCTTAACAATTCCGCAAGGTGGATATTTTTTATGGCTCAAACTACCTGATGGAATTAATGCACTTGAGGTTCATCGTATGGCGTTGTTAAATGGCATCAGTATTGCCCCTGGCCCAATCTTTTCAGCGCAAAAAAAATTTACTGACTATATTAGATTGAATTATGGTCACATCTGGGATGCGCGAATTGAATCCTCTTTATCAACTTTGGGTTCAATCATTCGAGATTTACAGCCTTAAATTCTAATAGAAACTCACCTTCAAACTGATATGCTTTTTGTAAAGGCATCTGATTCTGTTTTTTACCTAGTTTAAGTTTTATTCTTCGTCCTTAATAAAACTTGTTGTGCTTTTCATAAGCCAACAATAAGGCGAAATGATGTACATCTACGACGAAATAGATCAAAAGTTAGTTGAGCAACGTGTTGCTCAATTTAAAGATCAAACGCATCGATTTTTAAATGGAAAATTGAGTGAAGATGATTTCAAAGTTTTAAGACTTCAAAATGGTTTATACATCCAGCGACATTCCCCAATGTTGCGTGTAGCCATACCTTATGGAATGCTGGTTTCAACGCAGCTAAGAACTTTAGCTTATGTAGCTAGAAGGTGGGATAGAGGTTATGCACATTTCAGCACAAGGCAAAACATACAATTCAACTGGCCCCAGTTAGAAGATGTTCCTGAAATATTAGCAAAGCTAGCGACTGTTCAGATGCATGCTATTCAAACAAGCGGTAACTGTATTCGCAATACCACCACTGATCATTTTGCTGGAGTTGCAGCAGATGAAATTGTTAATCCTCTAGTTTGGTGCGAAATAATCAGACAGTGGTCAATGCTGCATCCTGAATTTGCATTTCTGCCTCGAAAATTCAAAATTGCAGTTAGTGGATCTCTCACAGATAGAGCTGCGGTAGGCGTTCATGATATTGGTTTGCAGGCAGTTGAAGAAAATGGGCAGTTAGGTTTTAGGGTATGGGTTGGTGGTGGCTTAGGCAGGACACCAATTGTTGGTAAATTAATCAATTCTTTCGTTGTTTGGAGCGATTTACTCACCTATTTACAGGCAACTCTTAGGGTTTATAACTTGCATGGCCGAAGAGACAATAAATACAAAGCAAGAATAAAAATATTAGTTAAGGACTTAACTCCTGAAGTTTTTGCAAATCAAGTTAACGATCAATGGCAATTGATAAAAGAAGGCCCAGACAGGGTCACGAAAGAGTATGTCCAGACCGTATCCAATCGTTTCACATGGCCAAATTACGTTGCTACTGTTGCCGACTCACACGACACTGATGTAACACTCAAAACCCATAATCCTAAGTATGAAAGATGGCTAAGAACTAATGTTCATAATCATAAAATACAAGGATATGTGTCAGTAACTGTTTCACTTAAAGCAACTGGAGTCCCTCCAGGTGATATTACGGCAGACCAAATGGAAGCATTAGCTGACATATCCGAAAAGTATGGATTTGGTGAATTACGAGTTTCACATGAGCAAAATCTAATATTGGCGGATGTAAACAAGCAAAGCCTTCACTCACTCTGGCTTGAGCTAGATATGCTTAATTTAGCCACACCAAATATCGGATTAATCACAAATATTATCTCGTGCCCTGGTGGTGACTATTGTAGCTTGGCTAATGCCGTATCCATTCCTATTGCCGCTGCCATTCAAAAACGCTTTGATGACCTAGACTTTATTTACGAAATTGGTGAGCTTGATTTGAATTTATCAGGCTGTGTGAATGCATGCGGACATCACCATGTTGGACATATCGGAATTTTAGGAGTCGATAAAGCTGGTGAGGAGTGGTATCAAATCACTATTGGTGGAAGACAGAATGGAGCAACAAGTAGTGTCTCAACCTCACTTTCATTTAGAGGTGGAGGAGCATCAATTGGCCGCGTTATTGGCCCTTCTTTCGCACGAGATCAAATACCAGATGTAATTCATCGCTTGATACTGACATATTTAAGCTTACGGGATAGTGAAGCCGAGCGATTTATAGATGTGGTAGAAAGAGTTGGAATAGAGCCATTTAAATTGGATGTTTATTCTGACCCATTGTTAGCTAAATCAATATTGGCTAAGGATAGTCAAGATGATTGATGACAATTTAAGGCTGATTCGAAATGGCAATTTGGAACAAGACGGTTGGCTAATACATGAATCAGAAGAGCATCCAAATGATGAAAATTTTTGGATAGTGAAACTAGAAACGTTTCGAAACAATGCTGAGCAATTTCGATTGCGAAATTTTCCTGTGGCAATTTTAGTTGCATCTGACACTGACCTAGTTGATTCTTTTTTTGAGTTTGAGAGTGACGGTCAACTTGAGAAAATAGCATTTATTGCTATTGAATTTCCAACTTACACGGATGGCAGAGGGTTTTCATTAGCACAAATTATAAGAAATCAGTTTGGATGGACTGGTGAACTTAGAGCTGTTGGTGATGTGCTTATTGACACTATTCACTATCTTGCCAGATGCGGTTTTGACAGTTTTTTAGTAAAAGAAGGCCATGACGCTAAATTGGCATTAAGTGCGCTTGAAACTTTTACAGTGCACTACCAAAAATCCTATCCCAAACCTATTTAAAAAACTGAACTAACTATCAAAGCTGAATTAAAAGCACTAATCAAGGAATGCAATCATGAGTTCAAATAAAATAAGTAACCAATTTTACGATGACTATGCCGTAAGAAAATTTACCCTTATGGCAGTAGTTTGGGGGGTAGTGGGCATGATGATGGGAGTGATCATTGCTTCTCAACTTGCATTTCCTGAATTGAATCTAGGCATTTCTTGGACTAGCTTTGGGCGATTACGTCCTTTGCATACCAATCTAGTTATATTTGCATTTGGAGGATGCGCTTTGTTTGCAACCTCTTTCTATGTGGTTCAGCGAACTAGTCAGACGACACTAAGATACCCAACATTATCTAAGTTAACGTTTTGGGGATATCAGGCCGTTATTGTTGCTGCCATCATATCGCTGCCACTAGGCTATACGTCTGGTAAAGAATACGCGGAATTTGAGTGGCCAATTGATATATTACTTTTTGTAGTATGGATTATGTATGCGTTTGTTTTCTTTGGGACCATATCTGCAAGAAAAGTAAAACATATCTACGTTGCAAATTGGTTTTACGGAGCATTTATTGTTGTTGTCGCCGTATTACATTTTGTGAATAGTATGCAAATTCCTGCAGGCTGGATGAAATCCTACTCAATGTATGCAGGTGTTCAAGATGCAATGATTCAATGGTGGTACGGACACAATATTGTGGGATTCATACTAACTGCTGGATTTTTGGGAATGATGTACTACTTTGTTCCTAAGCAAGCTGAACGTCCAATTTATTCCTATCGATTATCTATAGTCCATTTTTGGGGATTGATTTTCACCTACATGTGGGCTGGCTCACATCACCTGCATTACACAGCATTGCCAGACTGGACTCAATCCGTAGGAATGGTGTTGTCACTTATTCTACTGGCGCCAAGCTGGGGCGGCATGATTAACGGGATGATGACTATGTCAGGCGCATGGCACAAGCTTCGTGATGACCCAATATTAAGATTTCTTATTGTGTCGTTATCTTTTTACGGGATGAGTACATTTGAAGGTCCAATGATGGCAATTAAAACCGTTAACGCGCTTTCACATTACACCGATTGGACTATTGGACATGTTCACTCTGGCGCATTAGGTTGGGTTGGGTTTATTGCAATGGGATCAATTTATTACCTAGTTCCAAAGTTGTATGGACAGAAAAAAATGTTCAGTATTAAAGCTATTGAAATTCATTTCTGGCTTGCCACAATTGGAATTGTTATTTACATCACTGCTATGTGGGTAGCAGGCGTTACACAAGGATTAATGTGGCGTGCAATGAACGATGATGGAACGCTGACTTATACCTTTGTAGAGGCAGTTAAAGCGACACATCCCTATTACGTTATTCGTCTGTTTGGTGGTCTTCTATATTTAACAGGGATGGTTGTTATGTTATGGAATGTCTTTAAAACAGCATCAATGGGACATCCAGCAAAAGCTGCAATCCCATCAAACTTTGCACATGCCTGAAAGATAAAAAATGAGTAACGATATCGAAAAAGATGGTTTCACTCACGAAACAATAGAAACAAACAGTTTTTTAATGGTTGTACTAGTTCTCTGCGTCATTTCATTTGGTGGGCTAGTCGAAATAGTCCCACTATTTTTCCAAAAATCAACAACCCAACCCATAGCTGGTATAAAGCCCTACAACTCTTTACAGCTTGCGGGTAGAGATATTTATGTTCGTGAAGGCTGTTATAACTGCCACTCTCAAATGATTAGGCCGTTTAAGGCTGAAACATTGAGATATGGCCATTATTCAGTCGCAGGGGAGTTTGTATATGACCACCCATTTCAGTGGGGTAGCAAGAGAACTGGTCCCGACTTACAACGGGTTGGTAAAAGATATACCGACGAATGGCATCGTATTCATCTTATCAATCCTAGAGATCTTGTTCCTGAGTCTGTTATGCCTGCCTATCCATGGCTTGAAGAAACTAAGGTGGATGCTCAAAGCATGCCAAATCATATGCGTGCATTAAGGGTTGCTGGAGTTCCATACACAGATGAAGAAATAAAAAACTCTACAAAAGATTTAGAAGGAAAAACTGAAATGGAAGCAATGATTGCTTACTTACAAATGCTTGGTACAAGTTTGAAATAATTCAGCAAACTAATAGGTGATTGAAATGGATATAACAAATTTGAGGGTATTGGTAACTATTGCCAGTTTTATTACATTTATTGGAATATGGATATGGGCATGGTCTAAAAACCACAAAACCAATTTTAATGATGCAGCAAATCTTCCTTTTGAAGGAGAAAAAAGTGAGTGATTTTACGAGTAGTTTTTGGTCGTATTTCATCTCTATCATTGTGATAGGAGGGATTATCGGTTGCTTGGCATTGCTATTAATGACAAGCAAAGTTAAACAAATGAGTGAGACAGATAACACCACTGGACACATATTTGATGAAGACATTGTTGAGATGAATAATCCTTTGCCTAGATGGTGGATGTGGCTATTTATCATTACTTGCGTTTTTGGTGTTGGGTACTTAATTATTTTCCCAGGGCTAGGGGTTTATAAAGGAACACTAGGATGGACCAGCGTCCAACAGTATGAGCAGGAAGAGGCAGAGGCAAAGAATAAAATTGCACCAATATATGCAAAATTTACTTCCATGAAAACAGAGGATATTGCAAACGACAAAAAAGCTATGGCAATAGGTGAACGATTGTTTATGAACAACTGTTCCCAGTGTCATGGTTCTGATGCTCGTGGCAGCAGAGGTTTCCCAAATTTAACGGATAACGATTGGCTTTACGGGGGTGATCCCGAAAAAATTAAAGAAACAATCACTTTTGGTAGACATGGAATTATGCCGCCTATGGCGGCAGCAATAGGAAATGCAGAGGATGTAAAAAACGTTGCAAATTATGTTTTAAGCCTTTCGGGCAGTATGTTTAATAACGGCAGAGCTGGATTAGGACAGCAGAAGTTTGCAGTTTGTGCGGCCTGCCATGGCGCGGACGGAAAAGGTAATCAAGCAATCGGAGCACCTAACTTAACAGATCACACTTGGCTGCATGGAGCAGGTGAAGCCTCAATTATTAAACGTATCAATGAAGGCAAAGATAATCAAATGCCAGCTCAGGGAGAAAGGCTCACAAAAGAACAAATACACGTGTTAACAGCTTACGTTTGGAATTTTTCTAATGATCCAGATAAGAAAAAAAATACCAGCATGCCAATTAGTTTTCCAAATTGATTATTTTGTTAATTAGTGAGTAATAAATTGAACAATTGCCATATTAAACCTAGAAAAGTAATTCCTATTGTGAATGATCCCTCACAGGAAAATTTCGTTTCACTTTATGAGGCTCAGAAAAAAGTATATCCACGCAGTATTAGCGGCTACTTTCATCAATGGCGGTGGATAACTATTTGGATAACCCAAGTTGTTTTTTATGGATTGCCATGGTTAGAATGGGGTAATAGACAAGCTTTATTACTAGATATAAGTACGCATCGTTTTTACATTTTTGGCTTAATACTTTACCCACAGGATTTAATATTTTTAGTTGTATTGCTTGTTATCGCTGCTTTAGCATTATTTCTTTTCACGGCAGTTGCTGGAAGACTTTGGTGCGGATTTGCCTGTCCGCAATCGGTATATACAGAGATATTCCTATGGATAGAACGAAAAATTGAGGGAGATAGATTTGCACGTATCAAGCTTGATAGCCAAAAAGCCAATTTAATTAAAATAAATAAAAAATGTTTGAAACATTTTGCATGGATTACTTTTTCCATGTGGACAGGGTTTACTTTTTTGGGGTACTTCGCGCCCATTAGAGAAATATTTCAAGAGATAGTAAGTTTCAGTTTGAGCCCATGGGAAACATTTTGGATTTGTTTCTATGGTTTTGCCACATATGGAAATGCAGGATTTTTGCGAGAACAAGTCTGCAAATACATGTGCCCATATGCACGTTTTCAAAGTGCAATGTTCGATAAAGATACGTTAATAGTGACTTACGACGAGGCGCGAGGTGAGCCAAGAAGCGGACGATCACGTAAAGTGAATGCGAAACAAGCAGGGTTAGGTGACTGCATTGACTGCAATCTTTGTGTTCAAGTCTGTCCAGTTGGTATAGATATTAGAAAGGGTCTGCAATATGAGTGTATTAGTTGTGGGCTATGTGTCGATGCTTGCGATAGCATCATGGATAAAATGAACTATCCGCGTGGGCTAATTCGATTCTCTACCCTTAATGGAATGACTCAAAATTGGACGAATCACGAAATAATTCGCAAAATAATGCGCCCGCGTGTGCTCGTTTATACAGGGTTGCTCATTCTATTAACTGTAGGGTTTGCAGTATCTTTAGGACTTCGCACTCCCTTTAAAGTAGATGTCATTAGAGATCGTGGAGTCTTATCCCGATTGGTATTAAATGGTAATGTCGAAAATGTATACCGTCTCCAGATTACAAATGCTACAGAAATATCGAAGATGTTTACTATCAATGTTAATGGTCTTGATGGTTTAAGTATCGCCTCCGAGAATCAATTCGAAGTACCTGCGGCAGACTCTAGAATGGTTGCAGTAAGTTTGCAAGTTCCTGATGGGGCTGTAGAGAGTGGGTCACATCCTATAAATTTCGAAATAACAGCAAATGGGCTGAAAGCAACCATTACTGAAAAATCTATATTTTATATGTCACGTTAGGAGTACTTATTAATGACAGTGAAAACTAAAAAAATAAGCAACGCCCCGCAAGAGGGCAAAAACTGGTGGTGTTATGGTCACGCTTGGTTAGTGTTTGGAGGACCTGCTGCCGTAGTTGTTGCTTGTATTATTACTATATACATAGCAGTGACATCGCAAGACCCAATTGTTGATGAAGAATATTATCGACATGGTATTGAAATTAACAAATCACTCGAAAATGCCAAAACAATTGAAGAGCGTAATGCATTAGAGCCAGCACTTAAGGCGCGCAATCATGCAGCAACAGGTGTTAACTAAGATTAACAATGCAATCGGCACTTATATATAGTGGATTGATAATGGGATTAGCCGGTGGGCCACATTGTGTTGCAATGTGCGGAGCAGCTTGCGCATCATTATCTAAGCCTCAATCAAGTAAAAATTTCGCTATACATTTATACCATTTAGGTCGCTTGTGTGGATATGCATTATTGGGCGCTATTGCAACCTATGGTTTCAATAGTATTGCTTGGTTAGCTAACTATAGTGAAGCATTGCAGCCAGTTTGGACATTTTTTCATGTGTTTATTTTTTTTTGGGGCGTCATACTAATTATTTTTGCACGGCAACCTGCATGGGTGGATAGAACAGGAAAAAAAGTATGGATTCTAATAAAAAAAATAAGCATTGTTAAAGGTGGCAATTTTTATGTTGGTATGATTTGGGCATTAATGCCGTGTGGTTTGCTTTACTCTGCTCTTGTAATTGCATCTTTTAATGGAAGTCCTCATGGTGGGGCAATGACTATGGCAGCGTTTGCAATTGGCTCAAGCATTTCTTTGTTTTTTGCACCTTGGCTATGGTTCAAGATTAAAACAAATATGATTGAGCCATTTGGTATGCGGCTTGCTGGACTTTTGCTTAGCCTAGCGAGTGGTTGGGCAATTTGGATGCAACTGGCACATGATACAAAAATTTGGTGCTTGTAATAATTCAATATAACAATCTAACTTTTTATCATTAAGCGACCATTTTGTTAATAAACACCTTCATAGATGACTCTCCAAAAACTAATCCATCTTGGGTTGTTTTAGATACAGAAGATCAATGGTTAACTTTTAGTCAACCATACAGTGATGATCAATCAATTCCGCTGCTTGAATCCAGTTTTTTATTAGATGGCTTACGCTGTGCCGCCTGCTCTGGAAACATTGAAAAGGGTTTGCAAGCATTGCCAGGAGTCATTAGTGCGCGCGTTAGTATGTCAAAAAATCGCGCTGCAGTAGTATGGTCTTCAAATAAAATACTCCCATCTCAAATATTAGAAGAAATAAAAAAATTAGGTTATGAAGGCAGTCCAGCTTCACACAATGAAAATCAACTAAACATCACATCTAAAAGCCGTGCTGCATTTTGGCGTTGGCTAGTTGCTGGTTTTTGCATGATGCAAGTGATGATGTACGCTACTCCTAGCTACTTCATTAATGTTGGTGATATGACAAAAGACATTAGCCAATTACTTCATTGGGCTTCATGGGTTTTAAGTATTCCTGTTGTTTGTTTTTCAAGTAGCAGTTTTATCACGAATGCTCTTAGAGATTTGCGACTAAAACAAATCAGTATGGATTTGCCAATTGCAATAGGAATTCTTATCACCTTTATAGTCAGCACAGCAGTCACTTTTGATCCAAATGGATGGTGGGGGAATACTGTGTATTTTGACTCACTAACCATGTTTGTATTTTTCTTATTGTCTGCTCGTTTAATTGAAGTCAAATTACAAAGCAAAACTTTAGGTGCACTAGAATCATTAGTGAGTACTATTCCAGAAAATACAGAACGTCTTAATTTGGACGGTAAATATTCAAGAGTATTAAATACTAGTCTCCAAATAGGGGATGTCGTTCGAGTCAAACTTGGTGAAGCATTCCCTGGCGATGGAAAGATTATTAACGATCAAAACATAAGTACTTTGGTTGATGAATCTTTACTCACAGGTGAATCAACTCCAATTCTTAAAAAGCTTAATGATAAAGTGATTGCAGGGAGTTATAACCTTGGGCAAACAATTCATGTTCAGCTTGATAAGATTGGTAAATCAACAAAGTATGGTCAAATTGTTACACTCATCAATCAAGCGGCAGTTGAAAAGCCAAGACTTTCCCTGCTTGCAGATCGCGTGGCTAAACCTTTTCTCTTATTTGTAATTTTAAGTGCGGCATTAGCAGCGGCTCTGTTATGGTCTGTAGATCCTGGCCGAGCATTGATGACTGCGGCAGCAGTTCTTATAGTGACTTGCCCATGCGCACTATCTTTAGCTACTCCTGCGGCAATGTTGGCAAGCGCTGGGGCCTTTGTAAAAAAAGGAATTTTAACTAAGCGTCTGCAAGCAATTGAAAACATTGCAGGTATTGATACTATTCTATTTGATAAAACAGGGACACTAACTGAAGACCATATTGAGATTTCTTCAATTCAATACAGAGATGGTTTTTCAGAGTTAGATGCACTACTGTACGCAGGGAGCTTAGCAAAGTATTCAATGCATCCAATATCTCGTGCTTTATTTGAAAAGCTTCAAAAAATAGGCATTCAACATAATTTAGATTTTGAGCTAATTAACGTTCAAGAGAATGTTGGGGCTGGAATGAGCTGCTCATTCAAAAGTACAGCTGAATCACATAATTTTGTTGAAGGTATTGTAAAACTTGGCTCTGCTAAATTCTGTGGTGTTGAGTTAGCTGAAGACCTTAACCAACAGGTTTACATGTCTGATAAAAATGGATGGCTAGCAACTTTTAATTTACAAGAAAAAATTAAATCAAATGTTGCTCAGTCTATTATAGAGCTTAAGGAAATGAGTTTTGATATTCAACTTTTGTCAGGTGATCAGCTTCAATCGGTTAGCAAGTTAGCGAATGTAATAAATGTTTCTTATTTTCAAGCGGCATGTACACCAAATGATAAATTAATGCACTTATTAGAATTAAAACAGAAGAACAAAAAAGTTTTAATGGTTGGCGATGGGTTAAATGATGGACCAATTTTGTGTAGTGCGCACGTTTCAATTGCAATGGGCAAAGGAGTTCCAATTACAATGGCTCACGCAGATTTTATTTTACTTAATGGAGACATAAGTTTAATACCTCAACTTATTCTGCACGCGCGAAAAACTATGAAAATTATTAAGCAAAACATTTCTTGGGCAATTGTCTATAATTTGGTTTCTATTCCATTAGCATTCAGTGGTGTGATGTCAGCATGGTTAGCTGGTTTGGGTATGGCTATGAGCTCATTATTCGTAGTAGCAAATGCACTACGGTTAACGAAATTTTCATCTTTTGTTGAATCAAATACAAATCAATTAATAAAGAATAATTCAATTTCAGTTAATTCCTCGAGTATAAAATAATGGATATATTATTTGTATTGATACCACTATCAGTAATGATGGCAATAATCGTTCTTGGTGGTCTATGGTGGGCAGTATATGGTGGCCAATTTGAAGATATAGATGAAGATGGCCGTAGAATATTCGAAATTGATCAATAAAAATTAGTATTCTAATAAATCTTTTAGGGACATTTTGAATGACTACTATGGGCCAGATAATGCCCTTTCAAATCAGTCGATGTAACCAAAACCCCGACTGATTTGAAAGTTAAACTTCTGTTTGTTCTGCTATTTCCAGTGCATCATCGACTTCAATACCAAGATAACGTACTGTGCTTTCAAACTTGGTATGACCCAAAAGTAGTTGTACTGCCCTTAAATTTTTTGTTCGTCGGTATATAAGCGTCGCTTTGGTTCTTCGCATTGTATGCGTGCCATAATTGATTGGATCAAGACCTATTTGTTCCACCCAATGATGTACTATCCTTGCGTATTGCCGAGTAGATAAATGAGGAGAGTCATGAATACGACTGGGAAAGAGATAACTATCACTACCCAAATGTTCATGAGTCATCCACTGAGCGATAGAAATGCGAGTTGGTTCTGTGATTTCAAACTGAACTGGCGACTTGTTTTTTGCTGCATCACGACTGCCCGTGCAGAGATTCGATCCCCATGGGAGATATCTCTAACTTTTAGTTTAACTAAATCACATCCACGAAGCTTGCTGTCTAAAGCTAAATTAAAAAGTGCTAAGTCTCGAAGTTGGTGAGATAACTCTAAACGTATTCTGATTGACCAAACCTCCTTCAATTTTAGAGGAGCTTTTTGACCAACTAACTTACCTTTATTCCATGACTGAACACTGTGTTTGCCGATAACAGATTCCATGATGATCTCCTAGGTTTATTAGGGATCAATAGTGTGCGCTTTATTTAATTGAACTATCAGTTATCGGCCCAAAGCGGACATTCCCTAACACTCAACGATCTGCCACAAAATCTAAATCTTTCAGCCTAAACCCCATACATTCATTTACTCTTTAGACCAGCGTCATAGATTACTATGCAACATCAAAACATCAGTAAGACTAATGAACTATTGGTGTTTCAAAACATTTATAAGCGAAGTTTCTTTCCAAAATTATTCACATTGAATTCTCTCTTATAAATGTACATCATACGATTAATTGGCGCACTAATAGATTCTGATGTAATATATATACAGGTTTGTATACATAAAATTCTTATGTATCGATTATCTAAAATTAATTTGGAGATATTTGTATGAAATTAACCTTATTACTAGCTACGATTCTTGCAGGAACAACTTTTAGTGCTGTTGCTGATAGTGTCAAAACTCTTAAAGTTAAAGAAGAAGTCACTATCAATGCGCCATCTGCAAAAGTATGGGAAAAAGTAAGTAACTTTAATGATCTAGGTGCATGGCATCCAGCTGTTAAAACAACGGAAATTACTAACGGTGAAAATAATAAAGTAGGTGCAGAGCGCCTTCTCACATTACAAGATGGTGGAACGATCAATGAAAGATTGCTTGCATATAACGCAAATGCCAAGACTTTTAGTTATTCAATAATCGAAGGTGTATTGCCAGTCTCAAATTATGAGTCAAAGGTCACTGTGAAACCAATAGGCAAGGATAAGTCGGTAGTAACTTGGGAAGGCAAATTCAAGCGTAAAGACGTTTCTGCGAACCCTGCAGAAGGACAAGATGATGCGACTGCTGTCAAAGTCATTACAAGTGTGTATAGAGGCGGTTTGGATAATCTGAAGAAAATCTCAGAATAAAAATTCAGGTCAATAAAACCTTGTTTTGTTGACATAATTCTAATAACTTAATGAATCATTCTTTACGATTTATTCTAAAGGATATCACTATGAGACTATACGGCTGCTCCAATTGGTGGGACGGTGGAGTATCAGGTAGATGAGTGAACACATATATGACTAGTATTTACGCATATTCATTACTCTACGTTACGTGAACTGCATAGAGCTGTGTTTAAAAGAATGGGTATGATGTGAAACATGCAAGGAGTTCTTGTAACGTTACTAACTTAAAGGATCAATATCATGTGGACTAAACCAGCTGCTACTGAAATGCGTTTTGGCTTCGAAGTTACAATGTACGTAATGAACAAGTAATTCGCAGCAACGGAATACGAAAAGCCCATTCAGAAATGAGTGGGCTTTTTTATGTACTTAATATTCACCCTATTAAAACTCCTAGGAAATCAATATATGAAAGTGCTTCGTTCAATTATTGCAATCTCTTTATTAAGCATAATGAGCGTCGTTAGCTTTGCTCAAACGCCTTTCGACAAAAACTTCACCGGTGTACAGAAAGAATTCTTTGCTGATGGCAAGCCTAAATATGAAGTGAATGTTATTAAAGGGAAGAAACAGGGTTTAGAAACCTTTTGGTACAACAATGGTAAACCTTATATTCAAACAAGTTATCTTGATGATAAAGAGCATGGGGTTTGGAAGCAGTGGTATGAGAGCGGGCAACTAAAACTGGAAGCGAATTATCAAAATGGTCGTGAGCATGGCAGCTTTACTCAATGGTATGAGAATGGCCAAATTCAATGTTGAATATTGATTAAAGTCATTTAAAACGCGTTGATTTTGCATAATTCGTATTTTATAACTTATTACATTGTTCACAATTATATTGTGCACAATATATTTATGACAAGTGTTATTTTTGCTTTATCTAAAAAATTAACAATTAAATTAATCGATTTAAATTTTTTAATAACGCCTAAATTACAATTAAAATAAGTTAACAGAAGAATGTCCTTATAAAGAAAGATTTGGTTATGACAAACAAAGCAATCATTCTTGGTACCGGCGGTGGTTACGATAAAATCTTTGTAGCTCAGCGCGAGGCTCAACTATCATGACTTTGCAGTTGTGAGTGGTATGTGGGGACCTAATGAACCAAGGATTCCAATGGCAGACGGCGCAGGAGTTGTAACAGCTGTAGGTGATGGCGTGACAGAATTTTCTGTAGGAGATTATGTTGTAAGTACTTTTTATCCTACGTGGCTATCCGGAAAGCCTATTGTAGAAGGCTTTGCTACAACACCGGGGGATGGTGTAGATGGATATGCACGCGAAATAGTAACGGCTTCAGTAAATGCATTTACATTAGCACCTAAAGGCTGGAGCCATACTGAAGCTTCAACTCTTACAACTGCAGCATTAACTGCATGGCGGGCTTTGATGTCTGACCATGCGTTGAAACCAGGCGATACAGTTTTAGTACAAGGTACGGGAGGGGTATCAATCTTTGCACTACAATTTGCCAAAATGGCAGGTGCGAGAGTGATTGCAACATCGTCCAGTGACGAAAAGTTAGATAGATTAAAAGCCCTGGGTGCCGATCATCTCATCAACTATCGCAAAAACGATAAATGGGGTGAGATTGCATACGAAATGACAGGTGGTGTTGGAGTAGATCATATTGTTGAAGTAGGAGGACCAGCAACGCTGAATCAGTCCATGGCTGCTGCACGTGTTGGAGCACATATCTCAGTGATTGGAATCCTAACGGGCTTAGGTGGGGAAGTGTCAATTGTCACAGCGCTTATCAAGCAACTAAGACTGCAAGGATTAATTGTAGGTAATCGCTCTCAGCAACAAGATATGGTGAAAGCTATAGATGTAAATAGAATGCAACCTATCATTGATAAGGTATTCCAATTAGAAAACATTGTCGATGCATTTAAGTATCAAGAAACTAATAAACATTTTGGTAAAATTTGTCTAGAAATGTAATATTCTAAGCATTATGTATCGAGAATATTTATTGTTTAAGTATGTCACTTACAGCAAGTAGAACGCTCCTAAGGTGATTTCTTTAAATTTAGATTATTAGGGAAATTGGGAGCTGGTCACTTACGATCCATTCCCTCCATTTAAAAAAATAATGAATTTTTCAAGAATTCAAATTTTAAGAATCAAAGTCCTTTCGTCGGGTATTTTTAGCCTAATACTCACTATGGGTATAGCAAGATTTGCCTATACACCTTTACTTCCGTTAATGCATGATCAGGCTGGCCTAGGTCTATCTGAAGCAGGCTTGCTTGCAGCTATTAATTATTCAGGTTACCTATGTGGTGCAATAATCGCTACTTACATAAATGATCTCATTCTAAAAGATAGACTATATCGAATGGGAATGATTGTTGCCGTGTTCAGCACTTTCATGATGGGTGCAACAGATCATTATATGATTTGGGCGCTATCACGATTTATGGCGGGTCTAAGTAGCGCTGCAGGTTTAATGCTTGGAAGTGGACTTATTTTGAATTGGTTGATTCGCCTTGATCACAAGAACGAACTTGGCATTCATTTTTCAGGAGTTGGTTTGGGTATTGCTTTTTGCTCACTCGTAATTATTATGACAAGCCCTTGGTTAAAATATACTGAACAATGGTATGTTTTGTCAGTTTTGGGTCTCGCATTGTTAGTTCCTATACTCAGTTGGTTACCTCCCCCAAATAAATCAATTATTACTAAATCAGGCACCTTAATGTTAGATAACCTGCCTGACCAATTATTTCTAAAAATATTTATGGCAGCCTATTTTTGTGCGGGTTTTGGATATGTGATTACTGCGACCTTCATAGTTGCAATAGTAAATTCTCTGCCCGGTCTTGCGGGTAAGGGTGAATATGTGTTTCTTGTAATAGGTATAGCAGCTGCTCCATCCTGTATATTTTGGGATTTAGTAGTGCGTAGAATCGGTGAGCTTAATTCACTTTTAATCGCCGCTATTATTCAGATTTTCGGAATACTATTACCCATAATAATGGCTAATACGTTTGGTGTGATGACAAGTGCGATTTTATTTGGAGGCACATGTATGGGAATTGTTAGCATAACACTCACTATGGCTGGACGATATTTCCCAACAAATTCTGCAAAGATGATGGGAAAGATGACGATTGCATACGGTTTAGCACAGATAATAGGCCCAGGTTTTATTGCTTATCTAGCATCTAGGACTCACAGCTACTCAGGAGGCCTTATGGTAGCAGCTGGTTTTATGTGCGTGGGAGCAATGCTTTTTTATATGCTCGGAAGACTAAATCATTCACAAATAATTTTGTAGCTGCTAATTAGCACTTTTTAAAATAACCCTCAGAATTTAAATAGTTACAATTTTATTAAGAATGTCCGCTTAGGGCCGTTTGATGCCGACACTTTCGGCCCAAAGCAGACAGTCAAAGTTTGGAGAAACCAAAAACACTGACTGATAACCAATTGAGAATAACTTCCATTCTGATATACTAATTTTTAATGATTAGATTCTTTCTAAAATTCTTAATTGTAGTTTTCCTCATGGAATCTACATGGGCCGTTGCAGCGCAATACTGTTCTCACGAGCTTAGCGGGAAAGTTTGCCATTTGGGACACCATTCCAAGCAAGTGAGTGGGGAAAGTATTCAAATTGAAACATTCACTATTGACGCTGAGCAGTCACCACCTGATGCAGATAATGATTGTACATATTGTCATTTGGGTGCGATGAAATCCATGGTCTCAGTATCGTTACTAACTTCGGTTGTGACAGAGAGTCCGACCGTTTTTGCAGTAATTTATTTATATCCAGACGTAATTCCACGCCATCCAGAACGACCTAATTGGCAACCCGCTGCTTAATTCAGCGGGACGTCATACTTTTACCTAATCATTAATTAAGCTTTAGATCAAGTCACTTCGTCTCGCTGAATTCATCCGTTTTATTTTGGAGAATTCAATGCGTACCTTTTATATATTTATCATTTTTCTTACAGCACTTGTATCAGTATCAAAAGCTGAAGAGAGCACTCTAAGTTCAGGGCATATAGAGCCTACAGGCACTGTCACACTTACTGATGTGCTTAGCCTGGCGACAAGTGCTAATCCAGAGCTTTCCATAGCTTTGCGTGAACGTGAGGCTATAGATGGAGTGAGGATACAAGTTGCAACAAGACTTAATCCGTCAATATCAACGTCTGTTCAAGATACACGTCGCGAGAATCGCCAGATTTATCTGCAGCTCAATCAAGAAATTGAGTTGGGAAATAAACGGGAAGCAAGGATGGAAGCTGCCGATGCCATTTATGAAAAGGCTAGCGCTGAATTGGATAGTAAAAAAGCAGAAATCCATGCAAATGTGGTCAACGCATTTTATGAACTGCTCGCAGCACAAGAACGGTTGAAATTAAGCCAATCTTCCTTTGAAGTCGCCAATCAAGCGTTAGACGCAGCAGAAAAACGCGTTAAAGCGGGCAAAAGCTCACCGGTTGAAGTGACCAAATCCAAAATTGCACAATCTGCTGCAAAGATAGAAGTCAGTCAAGCAACTAGCCAACTGAATAGCGCACGTAAGCGCTTGAGTGCTTTATGGGGCAGTTCTAACCCGGTATATGAGCACGCCAAAGGGGATGTAGAAAACATCCCTGCAATCGCCAGCCTAAATGAATTATCCAAATTATTGGAAAATTCCCCCAAAATAACTATTGCCAAATTGGAAATCAATGCACGCGACGGCATCATTAAAGTTGAGCGTAGTAAGGCAACGCCAAATATCACACTTAGCGCAGGGGTCGTTAACAATCAGGAATTAGGTGGAATCAACCAGGCGTTGTTAGGATTGAGTGTTCCAATCCCAGTGTTCGATCGTAATCAGGGCAATCTCCAGGAAGCAGTCAGTCGTCAATATAAAGCCCAAGATGAAATGGTGGCTTTGAAAGCGCAATTAGAAGCTAATCTCGCTTTTCAATATGAACGCCTGAATGCAGCGCGACAAACTGTCGAATCCATCCGTAGCGAAATACTGCCAGGTTCGCAAAGTGCCTTTGACGCTGCTACAAAGGGATTCCAGGCAGGAAAATTTAATTTCCTGGATGTGCTAGATGCACAACGGACATGGTTCCAAGCTAAATCGCAATACATTCAATCGTTACTTGATGCACATCAGGCCATCGCGGAAATCGAACGTATTTTAGGTGACGTCGTAGTCCATCATCAGGCTCAGGAGTAAACAATGCAAAAGAATAAACAAACGACCGCCATTATTGCGGTGATCATCGTAGGGATTATTTTAGCGGTACTGATATTGAACACCGAAAAGCCCAAACCTACGGATGAAGAACATGAGCATACTGGTGAGGTTATGTCTGAGGAACATGCTTCCGAAGCAGCACCACACGATGACCATGAGCATGCGGCACAAGTACCGGAAGCATTGAAAGGGCCGCATGGCGGCAAGCTCTTCACAAAAGATGGCTACGGTTTGGAAGTCACTATCTATGAGCAAAATGTTGCACCTGAATTCCGGGTCTATACCTATCAAAATGACAAACCACTAGACCCTGAAACTTCAGAAGTTTCTATCGAGCTGCAACGCTTGGGTAGCAAAGCTCAGCTATTCAACTTTGTTAAAGAAAATGACTATCTCAAAGGAAATGCGACCGTAGAGGAGCCTCATTCTTTTGAAGCTAAAATTACCGCCAAACACGATAGCAAAACCTTTCAATTTTCTTACGACCAAGTAGAAGACCGGGTCCAGATGACGGACAAGCAACTCACTCTAAATAGTATTGAGTTGCTTACCGCTGGTCCAGCCAGCATCAAATCGGTCTTGAATTTGCAAGGTGAGATCAAACTGAATGCTGATAAGAGCGTTCATGTCGTTTCGCGCGTGGGCGGCATTGTGGAATCAGTGACTGTAAACGCAGGCGACAAAGTCAAAAAAGGCCAGGTATTAGCGAGCTTATCCAGCCAGGAGATTGCTGACCTGCGTAGCGATTTATTGTCGGCACAAAAGCGGGTTGGCTTGGCTAAGTCCACGTATGTCCGTGAAAAACAACTGTGGGAAGAAAAGATTTCCGCGCAGCAAGATTATTTACAGGCCGAGCATGATTTACGAGAGGCAGAAATTAACGCGCAACGCATACAACAAAAGCTATATGCAGTGGGCGCTACGACAACTAACAAAGGACTAACTCAGTACCAAATCCGCTCCCCTATTGATGGAGTTGTAACCAATAAAAAAATCAGCCAAGGCCAGGTAGTGAATGAAGTCGATAGCTTGTATGAGATATCAGACTTATCCACTGTATGGGCAGAAATGACGATTTACGCCAAAGACATCAACACCGTAAAAGTCGGTCAAAAAGCTACCATCCGGGCTACATCTTTCGAAGCTGAAACGACCGGCACAATTTCTTATGTGGGTGTATTGGTGGGTGAAGAGTCTCGTACTGCCATGGCACGTGTCGTCATCAATAATGCTAATCAAACTTGGCTACCTGGCCTACCCGTCAATATTGAGCTTGTTTCGGATGAGGTCAAAGTGCCTTTAGCGGTATCGGTAGAAGGTATACAAACTTTACGTGACTGGTCGGTAGTGTTTGGTCGTTACGGTGAATATTTCGAAGCCAGGCCTTTGACTTTAGGCCGCCGGGATGACAAATACGTCGAAGTGTTATCTGGTATTCAGGTCGGAGACCGCTATGCTGCGGGCAACAGCTTCTTGATTAAAGCGGATATCGGTAAAGCAGGAGCAAGCCATGACCATTGATGCTTTCCAGTGCTTACTAAAGGAGCAGAGTCATGTTTGAACGACTGATTAAGTTTTCCATCGATCAGCGGTGGCTGATGATGCTCATCGCTTTAGGCATATCCATTGCCGGTGTCTTGAGCTACCAGAACTTGCCGATTGATGCTGTACCTGACATTACAAATATTCAAGTGCAAATCAATACAGCGGTCCCTGGCTATGCACCTTTAGAAACCGAACAGCGAGTAACATATCCGATTGAAACGGTCATGGCTGGAATGCCTAGGCTTGAAGAGACGCGATCGATCTCACGTTATGGCTTATCCCAGGTGACTGTGGTGTTTAAAGAAGGCACCGATATTTATTTTGCACGCCAACTTGTAAATGAAAGGATTCAACAGGCCAAAGAGAATTTACCTGCCGGCATAGTTCCGCAGATGGGGCCAACATCCACAGGGCTGGGTGAAATATTTATGTGGACCGTGGAATCCAAAGAAGGTGCACTTAAAGTCGATAGGACGCCATATACACCTATGGATTTACGCGAGATACAGGACTGGATCATTAAACCGCAATTACGTAATGTGCCAGGTGTTAACGAAATCAACACCGTGGGTGGTTACGTTAAACAATATCAAGTGGCACCATACAGCGATCGCTTGGTCGCGAGAGGTCTATCCTTGAGCAACCTAGTTGCAGCACTAGAAAATAACAATGCAAATATGGGCGCGGGCTACATCGAAAAGTCTGGTGAACAGTATCTGATCCGTGTGCCTGGGCAAGTCAACAATATAGAGGACATCAGTAATATCGTAGTAGATACTCAAGCAGGCGTGCCGGTACGCATTAAAGACGTGGCTGATGTGCTGATAAGTGCTGAACCCCGCAATGGGGCAGCAACTGAAAACGGACATGAAGTGGTATTGGGAACAGTGTTCATGCTGACTGGTGAAAACAGTCGAGCCGTATCAGCTGCGGTAGAAGAGCGTCTTCAGGAAATCAATAAAACACTGCCCGCCGGTATCACTGCCAAGACCGTTTATGACCGTACTGTGCTGGTCGATAAAGCCATTAATACGGTTAAAACCAATCTAATGGAAGGTGCTTTATTAGTCATAGCTGTGCTCTTCGTGTTCTTAGGGAACGTACGGGCTGCGATTATCACCATGCTCGTGATTCCATTGGCGATGCTATTCACCTTCACGGGGATGGCAGCCGGTAAAGTCAGTGCCAACCTCATGAGCTTAGGCGCCTTAGACTTCGGCATCATCATTGATGGTGCGGTCGTGATCGTAGAGAATTGCATGCGCCGCTTAGCCCATGCGCAAAATAAGTTTGGGCGACTACTCACGCAGTCAGAAAGGTTTGCAGAGGTATTTGCTGCGGCCCAAGAAGCCAGGAAGCCATTAATCTATGGGCAACTCATCATCATGGCCGTATATCTGCCCATCTTTGCTCTAACTGGTGTTGAAGGCAAGATGTTCCATCCCATGGCGTTCACTGTAGTTATTGCGTTGATTGGCGCCATGTTTTTATCCGTTACTTTCATTCCTGCCGCAGTTGCTTTATTCGTCACCGGCAAAGTTGAAGAAAAAGAGCAAACCTTTATCGCTTGGACTAAGCGACATTATTTACCGATATTGCGCTGGACCATGTTCAATAAAGCCCTTGTTATGACGCTTGTAACCGTGTCTGTAGTCTTAAGTGGTTTGCTTGCCAGTCGCTTGGGTAGCGAATTCATCCCGAGTCTGAATGAGGGTGATATTGCACTACATGCGTTGCGCATTCCTGGGACCAGCTTGACCCAAGCGGTTGAGATGCAAAAAGAGTTAGATCACACCGTTAGGGCCTTCCCGCAGGTAGACAAGATATTCTCCAAGATTGGACTGGCTGAAATTGCCACTGATCCAATGCCTCCTAGCGTTGCTGATAATTTCGTTATGCTTAAGCCAAGGGCAAAATGGCCTGACCCTGATTTAAGTAAAAATGATCTTATTGAGCAGATGCAGGAAGCGGTAGCGCATGTGCCAGGTAATAACTATGAATTCACCCAGCCTATCCAAATGCGCTTCAATGAACTCATTTCAGGCGTGCGCAGTGATGTGGCAGTAAAAGTATTTGGCGATGATATGGAAGTGATGAATCGCACGGCTGAAGACATCTCGAAAGTGCTTGCTTCAATAGAAGGCGGTGAAGATATCAAAGTTGAGCAGACTACTGGCCTGCCTATCCTCACAGTCAATATTGATCGCCAAAAAATCGCAAGATTAGGGGTCAATATTGCGGATGTTCAGGAAGCGGTTGAAATCGGCATGAAGGGCCGTGAGTCCGGCACTTTATTCGAAGGAGATAAACGCTTCGATATTGTAGTCCGTCTGCCTGAAGTAACTAGAATGGATATTGAAGCCTTCAAGCGACTACCCATTAAAGTTTCAAGCGATTCAGAAAAGCCGGTATATCTGCAGTTAGGCGAAGTGACGAGTATCGATGTTGCACCTGGCGCTAATCAATTCAGTCGAGAGAACGGTAAGCGCAATGTTGTCATTACCGCCAACGTACGTGACCGTGATATTGGTTCATATGTCGCTGAGGCTAGGCAGCGTATTGAGCAAGAAGTCAAAATACCGTCAGGATACTGGGTGAATTGGGGTGGCACTTTCGAGCAATTGCAGTCCGCCACCAATCGCCTGAAAATAGTCGTTCCTTTGGCGTTGCTACTTGTGTTCATCTTGTTATACGCCATGTTCAATAACTTCAAAGATGGGCTTATCGTGTTTACAGGTATACCTTTCGCACTGACGGGTGGCGTATTAATGCTTTGGCTCCGCGATATTCCATTATCCATATCTGCCGGTGTAGGTTTTATTGCCTTGTCCGGAGTGGCTGTCTTGAATGGTTTGGTGATGATCAGCTTTATCCGGAATTTGCTGTCAGAGGGCAAACCATTGGATATTGCTATTGAAGAAGGTAGTCTAAGTAGGTTGAGACCTATTTTAATTACAGCATTAGTAGCATCCTTAGGCTTTATTCCAATGGCGATTGCTACAGGTACAGGCGCTGAGGTGCAGCGGCCTCTGGCGACAGTAGTCATTGGTGGAATTTGGTCTTCTACATTACTGACATTACTTGTGCTACCGTTGCTTTATCGCTGGATACACCAACAAAATAAATTATAGGAAGGTAATTATGGCTAAAGAATGCTGTGATAGTGGATGCAGTAGTAATCCACTGATTACGCCGAGATATCGCAAAATACTTTGGATAGCATTGACCATTAATGTTGCGATGTTCGTGATAGAGATAATTAGTGGTTTGAATGCCAATTCGGTATCGTTATTGGCAGACGCGATCGATTTCTTTGGAGATGCCATGAACTATGGTATTTCATTAGCAGTGTTGTCAATGAGCTTGATGTGGCGTGCGCGTGCCGCTTTATTCAAAGGCTTTACTATGGGCGCGTTTGGACTATTTGTATTGGCGAGTGCCGTATGGTCTTATATGCATGGGCAAGTACCAGAACCTTACACCATGGGTGCTATAGGGATTTTAGCGCTCATCGCGAATGTCAGTGTGGCAATCATGTTATATGCCTATCGGGTAGGTGATGCGAATATGCGATCCGTATGGTTATGCAGCCGTAACGATGCTATTGGCAATGTGGCAGTCATTATTGCAGCATTGGGCGTATTTGGCACTGGAAGTGCATGGCCAGATTTATTGGTTGCTGTCATTATGGCAAGCTTAGGATTGTCAGCTGCTGTACAAGTCATAAAAAAAGCTAATAGTGAAATATCGACAAGTAAATAGTATATATGGGCTGAAAATTTACCAAGTTAATCACTTAATTAAAGATAAGACCCAACATTTTAAATGTCAGCTATGGGCCGAAAGCGACGACATCAAACGGCCCTGAGCTGCCATTCAGTGATGGATATGATAATCTTGTAAAACAACTGAGCTTGGTTGATTGTTTGAAGTTTAAGCACACTTCAATTATTTCAGTCCAGCAACTATGGATTCATTATAAGAATTAATTATTGACTGAATTCAATGAACTTAAAATCTTTTAAATTTAGCACCTTAAATTTGCTTTTGCCTGCTATTACAGTCTTGTGCAGTTTTTCGCTATTGATGTATTTGATCAATCTCCAACATCAAAAATATGAGGCTGAGCAAGCGCTTGAATCTTCCGTTTATGGCAACTTACTTTGGACCAAAGTTGACAGAGAATTGAACGCTACCTTATTCATTTCGCAAGGAATGGCAAGTTACATTGCAGCATATAAAGATGAGATAAAGCCTGCGAAGATTAAGTTAATTCTAAAAGATTTATGGCAAACATCTAAGCATGTGCGTAACTTAGGTCTGGCAGTAGGCTATAAATTAACCTTTGTGTATCCAGAAGAAGGCAACAGCCGTGTCATCGGCATAGACTTTAGAGACTTACCGCTACAATATCCTCAAGTAAAAAAAGCAGTAGAAACTCGTTCAGGTGTTTTTGACGGCCCTATTGAATTGTTGCAGGGAGGCCAAGGCTTTGTTTATAGATATCCAATATTTATCGAAGGTGAATACTGGGGAATCCTTTCTACGGTAATAAATACCCAAGATTTCCTAAAAGCGGCATTCGAAAAAACTCCCCATAGCCATGAGTTCGCAATCAGATCCTTTGATTCGAAGAAGGTTTTTTATGGGGATGAGAAACTATTCGCCGATGAGGAAAATTACTTCCAAACGAGCATTGTGCCTAATGGGAAATGGGAGTGGGTTATCAAAAACAACCCTAAAGGGTTTTGGAATCAAATCATTATTTATCAAATGCTAGCATTCTTATTCAGCTTAGTATTTGGAATGGCCGTATACCTCCTAATCAAAGAAAGGCAAAAACTTACTCAAGATGCAATGCGGGATAGCTTGACGCAGTTACCAAACAGAAGACTTTTGCAGGAACGTATGGAAGTCGCTGCAAACTCTAGCAACAGACTTCGGAAAATGATGGCAATTTTAGCTATCGACATTGATTATTTCAAAAAAATCAATGACACCTACGGCCATGATTTTGGTGATGAGGTTCTCAAAATAGTTGCAGTCGCTATAAGAACTACCTTGAGGGAGACTGATACAGTTAGTCGAATTGGAGGAGATGAATTTATAGCGGTATTGAATGAAATCAAGAGTATTGAAAGTGTTCATTCGGTAGCTAAAAAACTCAATCTAGTGTTTGCTATTCCCCAGTTGGTCCTTGACAAGAAAATCACTATTAATCTCAGTATTGGCATATCCATACTCTACCCAGACGCACCAGTAAGTTTGGCTGAACTCATGAAACAGGCAGATATTGCTTTGTATAATTCCAAAGCTTCAGGTCGAAATAGATACAGTTTTTATCAATAACAAAGTGTTTGATTAGTGTGTTTACTTGGTGGTCCATTATGAACCGCTAAATGCTAAATTGAATGAGATACGTACGGCCCAAATCAGACGGTTTAATTGGGCCTAATGCCTGATCATTCCTAATCTCTAATTAATTAGTTTATTTAGTCTGATGTAGGAATTTTATATCTGGATAACCAATGGGCATAGGGTGGTGGAAGAATCCAAGCAGGACTATCCTTGCCTAATTCTTTAGCAGCTTGATATGGCCAATTAGGGTTTTCCAAGTGAGCCCGTCCTATCATCACCAAATCCAACTGTTCATTACGTACGGCTTGATCGGCCAGTTTAGGTGTCCCAAATCCCCATGCTGATGAAACTGGTATCTTAGCCTCACTCCTGACACGTTCAGCAATAGGTGCCATGAATGCTGGTCCCCAAGGAATATGAGTTTCTGGAATGGTGAATCCAACACTGACGCTTAACATATCCAAGCCAAGCTCTCGCCAATCATTCACTAACTGAATTGATTCTATTAGTGTTTCTTCATCTTTATCATCAAATTCCAACACGCCAAAGCGGGCAGTCAACGGTAAATTTTCTGGCCAAACTTTCCTAACTGCAGCCAGTGTCTCAAGACTAAATCTAGCTCGGTTTTCATAACTGCCACCATACTCATCTGTTCTACGATTCGAATGCGGCGAGAAAAAACTTTGACCAAGATATCCGTGTGCCATATGTAGTTCTAGCCACTCAAACCCAGCATCTAAGGCACGTTGCGCAGCCAGAACAAAGTCATTTTGTACGCGTTTGATTTCAGCAATCGTCATCTCAGTTGGCACTCGTGGCAAATCACCGCCGAACGCTATTGCAGAAGGTGCGATAGGTTGCCATGCTCTCACATCTGTTGAGGTTATGTGATCATCGCCTTCCCATGGGATATTGGCACTTGCTTTACGTCCAGCATGTGCTATCTGAATTCCAGGAACAGCATCAGCAGCTTTGATAGCTAATGCAATTTCGCGTAGCTGATTTGCTTGATCATCACTCCAAAGGCCTAAGCAATTAGGCGTTATACGTCCTTCTGGTGACACTGCTGTAGCTTCAACAATTACCAATCCGCTACCACCTCGCGCTAAACTCGCATAGTGTACTTTATGCCAGTCATTCACTAATCCATCCTTCGCCTTATATTGACACATGGGTGGGATAGCGATTCTATTTTTTAATGTGACATCCTTTAATTTATAGGAGGAAAATAAATCGGTCATGTTTGTCCTTTGTTGATATTTGCAAATGATTAAAACTTTAAAGGCTATTGTATCATTGTTCGAATATAATAGAACTATAGAATATTATGATGAGTTGTGATAAATTAATCATATGAGGCAAATCAAACATCCCACCATAGACCAAGTCGAATTGACTGACATTATGTATGCACTTGCTGACCCCACCCGTTTAGAGATTGTTGCGCTGCTAGCAAAAGCAGGTAGAAAACTGACCTGCGGGGAAATTGACTTAAATCGTCCGAAATCCAGTATGTCGCATCATTTCAAGATTCTTCGAAGCGCAGGACTTGTTGAAACTGTGATTGAGGGAACAGAACACATGAACTCTTTAAGGCTTGAAGAAATTGAGCAGAAATATCCAGGAATTCTTAGCGCTGTCATAAAAGCCACTGCAAACAATTAAATGTTTCGCAAAGAAACCGTATATATTTTTATATTGACCGTAATCGATTTATCTAATCCCAATTACAAAAGACACTAATCGGCCCTAAGCGGACTGTGAATTCAAGTTAAAATCATAAAACATACATTTTATGTGTGAGAATTTCTCAAACGTAATGCATTCGTAATCACAGAAACTGAACTCAAACTCATCGCTAAAGCTGCAATCATGGGTGAGAGTAACCATCCAGTGAATGGATAAAGCACTCCCGCAGCTAGCGGCACACCTAATGCGTTATAAACAAAAGCAAAACCTAAGTTTTGTTTCATATTGGCGATGGTTTGCTCAGAAATAGCCCTAGCTTGGGCTATGCCACGCAAGTCTCCTTTAACCAAGGTTACTTGAGCACTATTCATCGCTACATCAGTGCCAGTACCCATAGCGACACCAACGTCAGCTTTGGCAAGCGCAGGTGCATCGTTGATACCGTCTCCTGCCATTGCCACAATACGACCTTCGCGCT
>LNFM01003912.1_pt1 | contig 28363 bp, 17 predicted proteins | sample 596031 | NCBI WGS metagenome assembly LNFM01 (sample SAMN04254537, study PRJNA301005) | activated carbon metagenome | isolation source: dual media filters at the Ann Arbor, Michigan drinking water treatment plant | place: USA: Ann Arbor
GTAAGGACAGGGCAGCGCTGCTCCGCGGCGATTGAAACGATGGGCGTAGCTTAAACTCGGATGACATCTGTCTTGACAGAGGGGTCCACTTTACCTCCAACATCAGTCCTGGTATCACCTAAAGGAAAGAAGCTGCCATGATTCATCCCATTCTGCATATTATGATGGGCGCCGAGAAGAAGCGATCAAGCACTACATAATGCCCGATCATTCAGAGATGATTATGGAATATTTTTAGGCGCTTACACCAGTCTCGCGAGAGCGAAACAGAGAGAAAGGGTTATGGTCCGGATAAGGCAAACAAAGCTAGTGAACAATACGACGGTTGCGATCTTGGCAACATGTTGAAGTATATTTTACTTGCAATCGGGGTTGTCTTTTTCAGTCTCCTTGTTTGGCACATCGGACCAGGTAATATCCATCATGCGCTTTCGCGGGTTGATCCCATCGCCTTATTGATCATCCTAATTCCTTCTTTCGTTGTGTATACCATCGAAGCCTATGGCTGGAAACTTGTGCTAGGGCTATCTGGGCAAGCCGTGCCGTTCTGGCGGCTGCTTACGATTCGCACAGCTGGCGAAGTCGTAAACACGACCACACCGGGCTATGTAGGAGGTGAACCGTTAAAGGCGTATCTGCTCAAACAGTACAACGTTCCAGTGAAGGAGGGAGCCGCGTCAGTGGTGATTGCCAAGACGGCCATGACGATCGCCGAAGTGTTCTATATCCTCGCTGGGATTACCCTTGCATTCTGGATTTTGGGTGCCGGGGGCTCGGCGGGGCAGACGATCACGGCTGCCCTGGTAAGTGCAGGGTTGTTGGTATGTTCGGTAACTGCATTCGTAATTGTTCAGAGGCGCGGGCTGTTCACCTCAATTCTTTCACTGGTTAAGAAACTTGGTTTCCAAATCCAAGTCCTTGAAGCACAGGAAGATGATCTTCGATCGATCGACCAGACCATTCTGAACTTCTACAGACACCATCATAAAGTAGTTTTTGCCTCAACTGGCGTGTATTTTCTCGCCTGGATGGCTGAAGCCTTTGAAGTTTATGCGATCATTTATTTTCTTGGCGGTCCGGCAAGTTTACTGTCGACAATCTCGATAGGCGCCCTAGCGGTCTTCATCAAAGGCGGCACGTTCTTTATTCCCGGCAGTCTAGGGGCCCAGGAGGCCGGCCATCTACTCTTGTTGAAGATGTTTGGGTATAGCGATGTCACTGGAATCACCTTTGCCCTACTGCGGCGATTTCGCGAGTTGGTGTGGATTGGCATCGGGCTGTTGTGTTTGGCGGTGGTGGGAAAAGAGGGACTAGGTCAGAGTCAACAGATCAAGAGACCTTCCCGAACATTTGTGCCGAACGCTCAACCATATGATCCCATCCAAAGCCGTCTAGACTCCCTACACGATCGTCATCCGCCTAGCTCTCATCGTACAATACCAGCGGTATCGGCTCATCGGGGTGCTGAACCTTCGGAGCCAGAGTCCGCGAGGCTCGGTTCAAATTCTGGAGCATCTTTTTGGTCGTAGAGGTAAGCTTGGCCTACCCCGTTCGATAAAATCTCCGGCCTCGAAGGATACGCCACCGGCGCTGTACAGGTACATGTTTATGAAACCATAACTCCGGGTGAAGCCGAGCTTCGCCACAATCGTTTCATGCTGCGCAGGGTCCTGCCTAATTATAAGGAGACGCGCTGACCCGTCGAGTGGACCACGGTTGAAGATTGGTCCCCCGTCGAGGCGGAAGTTGAGTCCGAGTCGATGAGCCTTCAGCCTCATGTCGTAGGGGCGGTTCCTCAATCGACTCTTCTGTCATGTCAAACATTCCCGAAAACATCGGCCACTGGGGAAGGCCCCAGCGTGAGAATGGATAGCGGTGCGCTTATCCGTGAAGCGGTATTCCGCCTACAGTCGATAGTGTGGGTGCCCTCCTCTCTCGCCGGCCACGTTAAACACGGTACTCGCACAGGTAATAGGAGCTACACTCTGTGAGCTGGGGTTAATCCTAGGATTACCGGCGAAGGATTTAGATATTATAAGTCCTAGCAACAAACCAAAGGAGAGGGGTTATGCAAGACATTCCCAACGTCTTGAAAATTCAACAGGGTAAACAAAGACATGGTCAGAACGTGGATGGGCAACCTGGTTATTCGTGCGAGGTCTGTGGAGGCGAGCGCTATCACCTTGTCCTAACAGCGGAGGCATTGAACAACCGCATCGGCCTGAAAATCCGGTGCGGTACCTGCAATGCTTCTCAGAACGTGATCGATAGTGCCTAAGCTGTACCGCATCATTGTGTTCCCTTACGGGGGGCGCCATCCTTCATGAAGACGAAGGACGGCAAGGACGTACGTCCATAATCGTGGTTGAGGTCGACACACAATCACGTACTACTCTCACTAAGATGATGCAGACACATCCTGGTCAAGAGAAATAGTCAAGATTTTCGATTCACTCGTCGAATACCATCTGGGCATGATTTGGCAGCCGCGTAAAGGTTGGTGGTCGCAGTTGCAGATGCAAGGGATCCTGAAGGCATAGGAAACCATTCGGATGTGGGGTGAGCCCTGTGGAACATAGCCCACGAAAGCAATGGTCGGCTTTTCTCTGTGTGTGTGATGTTCAGAAGGGATGCAGTCGACAAACTGGAGACGGATGCAACGAGGCGCGATGGCTCACGAGTTCCTACCCTTAATATCTCGTGTGTTCTCTCGCATTCCGCCCTCTGGGTCGCGCTGACCTTCTTCGTCCCAGGGATGACTCAAGCTGAATCCTCGCTGCAAGACCCCACTCCGATGGAGGAACCTACGCCACTTGCTGGGCGAGAATATCGCACAAAACTCTTTGGAGAGGAGATTTATGTCGATTCAAGAGATCGCCGTTCGGTCACAGCCGCGAGCTTCGGATTGCAGTGGATTCCTGACGGCCCTGCCCAACTGGAATTACTCCCCTTCGGGGCTCTGTATGTATGGAGAAATTGGGATGATGACAATCGCCGATTTCGTGGCACCTTTTCAGGAGTGGTCAATGACCTCAAATATTCTATCGGCCTTCGATCGTATCCCAATTGGACATTGCTCTTTACGCTGGATAATTTTATCGCGCCACTGGGACGCTCGGAGAACGTGGAAGGGCAGCGCATTCAAGCGACAGAACTTGAGTGGAGCTATGCGTTCGGCGGAATCGGAGTCGGATACCGACTCCCGATTCGTCCGTTCAGGCAAGATAGCGCCGTCAATCTCTTTGTGACCTACGAACCGGGATTCCGCTGGTTTAAGGGCACCGGCCATACCTCATCCCAATATGGTGTTCCCAGCGACACCTATGAAGGTCGGATTCACCTCAAGGTCCGCATCGATGCCATGACCCGCAATCTCATGGAATTGCCACACGAAGGTGTGACGCTGGGAGGAGATGTGCTCCATGGACATCGCGCCAAGTGGTCTGCGTGGGGAGGCCCTCCCTTCGACACACCCGACTTCAAGAAAGAGCGCACCTATTTAGCACTTAGTGGATATTTAATGACCGCCTCTGGACTGCCTTTCGTGAACAGTGGGAAACATCGACTGATTTCGAGCTTTCACGCCGGGATTGGGAAGGATCTTGACCGATTTAGTGCGTTCCGTCTTCCCGGACGCCCTACGGGCTATGAATGGGACGCGGTTGCGTTGCCGATGATCCACGGCGTGGCATTTAATGAGCTCTTTCCCAGGCACTATGCGATCGCGAATGTGCAATATCGATATGAAGCTCTCTTCTTTTTGTATCCCTATGTGGAAGCGGGCTGGGCGTTCGTTGACCGTCCACGTTTTACAGCTGAGGGCCGAATCAAACAGTCGCTGGACTCCCTGCCGACCGTGGGAGTTGGCATTGTTTCCGGGGCCCCCTGGAGGTCACAAATCGAACTGAATTACACGTATAATTTTGGCGTCTTCCGCGATTCGGATGGCGGCTCACCCACAAGAGGCGGCCACGGTATGTTCTTGTTCTGGTCGAAGGAACTTGGTTCCAACTCACGAACATAACGTCGGATTGCACCGCCTCATTATAGCGCCAGCGGATATCGTGCGCTTCTGCGTTGTACACAGAGTGGCCTCTGACGATGACCAGGAGTGAATCCTATCGCCTGGGTAACATCCTAGGTTCGGACGACACGTTTTATTTGCATAATGATGCTTCGTCACGGAGAACTCATCCGACACTCGATTATGCGGAGATTTTACTGTCTCAGACAGTTCCATGTGCCCTTCTCGAGCAACATGACCGAAGTTATTGTCCCAGTGCCATCGCTTTGATCAAGGTGACATGTCCTCAGTGAAATTGGATTCGCAGCTTTTACATGGAATGAGGGGGTACCATGTGTGTATTTCGTATCCCATTCTCATTGATGCCTTATGGAGAGAATGACAGCAGAAGACCGTCCGGTCAGGTGAATCTTCACTAATGTGGCTACCAATTACACGACTTCGCAAACTACTGAACGCCAGTGAACAGCGTCTTGCGTCTCTGCTGCTCGGGGGAATGGTGCTTGCTGGTTTAATCGATGTCGTGGGAGTGACATCGATCTTGCCGTTTATGGCCGTCGTGGCAAAACCGGAAGCGATTCATACGAATCCCTGGTTGCACAAGATCTTTACCGTGATGGCATTTGATTCCACCAATAGCTTTCTGATTGGCCTGGGTGTTGCGGCGCTGGGGATCATGCTCTTCAGTAACGCAGTGTCGCTCACCACCGCGGCTGCCATCTTGTGGTTTTCGAGCAACCTGGGTCAGAATCTTTCACAGCGGATTCTCTCGAGTTATTTGCGGCAACCGTACGCCTATTTTTTAGAACAGAATACGTCAAGCCTTGCGTTGCACTGTACGGAGGATGTTGTCCGTGTTACGAACGGCGTCGTCGCTCCTACCCTACAGGCGATTGCCAAATCGGTCATCGTCGTGAGTATCCTGCTGCTTGTACTGTGGGTTGATCCGTGGCTGGCGATCTCCGTCGGGATTGTGATCGGAACGGTCTACACCGGCGTGTTTCTCGGGGTTCGTCAACTGGTGTCCAGACTGGGAGCGGCCAGTAAAAACGCGCACCGAGAACGATTTCGCCTTGCCACAGAGATGTTGAATGGGATCAAGGAGCTCAAGATCCTAGGGCAAGATGAGGCCTATCCGAAACGGTTCGCGAACTGGTCGGCGGTGTATGCCAAGAATCAGTGGATCGGCGCCGCGGTGAATCTGGTTCCGCGATACGCGATCGAAAGCATCGCGTTTGGGTCGATTATTGTGGTGGTGCTCTATCTGCTTGCCACCCGCACGGATTTCAACGAAGCGATTCCGTTGCTGGTCCTGTATGCATTTACGGCCTACCGGTTGCTGCCAGCCTTCCAGCAGCTTTTCAGCAGCGCCACGCAGATCCGGTTCAACCTGAGCTCCTTGGAAGCAGTTGAGGAAAAGCTGAAGCTGCTGGTGAACGCACAGGTCAGAGATGCCAAGCCGTGGGTGCCGGTGAACAAGGACCGGGTTCCCTTTGCGCACGAAATTGAATTTCGGAACATTGGCTTCACCTACGCCACGGCGCGTACGCCGGTTCTTGATTATTTCAATCTCTCGATACCGCATAATTCGACGATCGCATTGGTCGGGAGCACGGGGGCCGGGAAGACCACGATCGTGGATATCATCCTGGGGCTAATTGAACCTCAACAGGGGTCTTTGTTGGTGGATGGCATTCCCATCACGTCGGCGAATGTGACGGCTTGGCAGAAACAACTGGGGTATGTGCCACAACAGATCTATTTAGCCGACGACAGCCTCGCGGCGAATATCGCATTCGGTGTATTACCTGAACAAGTGCAGATGGATCGCGTGTGGCAGGCCTCGAGAATCGCGAATCTGCATGAGTTTGTTCTGGGGGAGTTGCCCGATGGGTATGCAACCATGGTGGGTGAGCGTGGGGTGAAGCTCAGCGGTGGGCAGAGACAACGCATCGGAATCGCTCGGGCATTGTACAGCGACCCAGATGTGTTGATTCTTGACGAGGCGACGAGTGCCTTGGATGGCATCACCGAAGACACGGTGACAGACGCGATTCGAACGATATTCCATGAGAAAACGATTATCATGATCGCCCATCGCCTGGGGACCGTTCACCATGCCGATAGGATTTATCTGCTGGAATCCGGAGGCGTGGCAGATGCGGGGACCTACGAAGAGCTCCTAGAGCGAAACGATATATTCCGTGCCATGGCAAAAGTATCTGGCTAGCGGGAGGTAGGCCCGTGTTGTGTCCTGACTCACCAAAGAGAAAGCATCGGGACAGACTTCTTAAATTCGGTTGGGCTTCGCGTTCTAATGAAGGTCTGATTTATTCTCCTCGCGAGATGTGGTACGGGTAGCGCAGCACTCTTCGAAACATCCCTCGACCGCTCGCTCAAGTAACGGACCAGGTCTGAGGCCAGTTGCCGATCCTCCCCGCGATCTGACCTCTATCCCCACATAGTTCAAAATCCCATCTCAACCGTTTGGACTATGCACAGACGTTACAAACGGGCCCCGGATCGGCTGGTCCATGGAGCCTCCGGCAAGCTGGGCCTGCCAACGTCACCAGTCGGCTGGTCCGGTTTCAAGTCATTCGGGTTCCCCCATTTGAGGGTGATTGCTTTCTTGTTATGCTGTGTCACAGGGTACAGCCTGTGCGTTGTTGGGGTGACAACTATGCGCACGACCGGGACGAACAATCTTCGATACCTTCTGCCCATCGGCTTCATGAGCGGTCTCGTAGCCTGTGGCAGCCTGGCCAACTGCTTCAATAGCGGGTTCGCTCCCGTCGCCTGTGGCGGCGGGTATGGCGAGAGCGACGTGTCTTCTCTGCCCCAGCCCCCGGCGACCTCGGCGGAAGGTCGCTGGACTGGCACGACTTCTCTAGGCCGCGCCGTCGCTGGACTGGTCCTGGATGACGGCTCCTATTGGCTGTTCTATACGGCACGAGGCAATCCCCACATCCTGGCTGGACTGGTTCAGGGCACTGGCACCTCCCACTCCGGCTCCTTCGGTTCCTCGAATACTAGAGATTTTAATCTGGAAGGCGCTGGCATTCGCGCGGCAACGATGCGTGGCAACTATGTACCGAACAAGAGCTTTGACGGGACGATCGCCTACGTTACTGGCGACACGGAAAGCTTTACGAGTACCTATGATGAGAACTCGAAGTCGGCCCCGAATCTGAATCTGGTGGCCGGGACCTATTCAGGAATCCGTGCCGACAACCACACGGTCACAGTGACCGTGGATTCAGCCGGGACTCTTTCCGGCCATGCATCAGATGGCTGCACCGTTGCTGGAACCTTGTCTCCACGTGCGAAGGGCAATGTGTTTCATACCTCGATGACATTGGAAGGTGGCGCTTGTGGCACTGGAACCGAGACGGTCACGGGGGTGGGCTTATACGATGCCGCGACCAACCGGCTATACAGTGCGGCCCTCATCAGTGCCCGGACCACTAGCTATCTCTTTCTCGGCACGAAACAGTAAGTCTCACCGGTTCACTATTCTGTCAGGGTTGTCCTTTTTTGACGAGTGCATGCTGTGATCACATTATGCCCCTGAATGGATCGACGAGATTACGGGGACAGGATCTTTCTTCTTGTCATGAAAAGGCTGGGGCCGATAGTTCGATTCTGTCCCTCGGCACCATCACAATACAGCCTCCACAGCTGCACCGATGATGTCAACAACTTCGGTGGTATTCACCTACTTCACTGCTAAAAAGACATTGTCATGAGCGGCGGGCAGGCTATGACCCGGAGACTGACACGTGGATCGCGTAGCGGCTTCGGCTAGGGCTTTCTACTTCGCCAACGTCCGGATATACGCCAGCACGTTTCGACTATCCTCTTCAGACAAACGAGCTTTCCATGACGGCATGTTCGGCTTTCCTTCGTGAATGGTCTGAAGCAGCATCGCGTCGGACCTTTTCTTCGTGGTCGGTCTCGTGAGGTTGGCCGGCTCTGGCCCCAGCAGCAAATAGCCATCCCCCTTCCCCTCCGAGCCATGACAACCGGCACAATGCCGAGCAAATACCTGTTCTCCTTTTGCAACATTGGCGCTCTTTGATCCCGGCTCCTTCGGCGCGGCAATCGATACCTGAGCTCCCACAATAATCGCAACCAGCCCCATGCATATGGTACCAGCAAGCGTAGGCATCCTCACCTCATCCTTTCTCTGGCCTCACCATCCTCATCACGTCGATGGCATCCCGTCAGGCCGGCGAGCCGGCATCAGCTCACCATTGCCATGAGGAGTGTCACCTGCTGCCGAATGGACGGCAGGAACTGATCCTCCTCGTAATTCGCTTGGAGCGCCCCCCCCTGTCGAGCGGCCTTCGAGCCACTGATAGAGGACCGGCAGCATGATCAAGGTCAGAAGCGTTGAACTGACGAGCCCGCCGATGACGACAATCGCCAACGGACGCTGCACCTCCGAGCCGATCCCGTCGGCAAACGCCAGGGGAACCAACCCCAAGAGTGCGACCAACGCCGTCATCAAGACGGGGCGTAACCGAAGCAGGGCGCCTGAGGTCACCGCTTCCTCCAAACTATGGCCGTCCTCTCGCAATTTATTCATATAGGAGACCAGCACAATCCCGTTCAACACCGCCACGCCGAAGAGATTGATGAAGCCGACTGACGCCGGCACGCTGAGATATTCCTTGGTAAGCCACAGCGCCACGACCCCTCCGATCAATGCGAAGGGCAGATTCAAGATGATCAAGGTTGCCTGACGGAGTGAGTTGAAGGTTGAATACAGCAAGAAAAAAATCAGGCCGATTGTGATCGGAACGATGACCTGTAGCTTGGCCATGGCCCGTTCCATGTTTTCAAATGATCCGCCCCAGGTCACCCGGTAACCAGGCGGAAGCATGACACGTTCGGAAATTTTCTGTTGCGCTTCTGCAACCAAACCCCCGATGTCTCGTCCCAGCGTATTGAACCCGATCGATACGTACCGTTGCAGCTGATCGCGGCTGATCCGGCCGGGTCCCTCTTCCAACTGCACGGTGCCAAGATCCGCCAATGGAATCAGTGCGCCCGCATGATCGCTCACCTTGATATTGCTGATCGTCTCGACACTGTCTCGGTACTGTTTTGGAAACCGCACGACGAGATCGAACCGCTGCTGTCCTTCGTAGACACGCGTGGCGACTTCTCCACCGATAGCGGTGGAGATGATCTCACGCACATCGGCGACATTGATCCCATGCCGCGCAATCTTGCCGCGATCGATATCAATCGTGAGATAGGGCTGGCCGAATACTTGTTCAACTTTGATATCTCGGACCCCTCGCACGGTTTCGAGCACCTCGGCGATCTCCTGAGCTTTGTTCCGCAGCATCTCCAGATCGTCGCCGAACAGCTTCACGGTGGCTTCCGTGCGCACGCCGGAGATCAATTCATCGACCCGTTGCTGGATCGGCTGGCTGATGAGGAACGTTGCTCCGGAGACTCCCGCCAACCGCTCCCGAAATTTCTGCATCAACTCCGGCATCGTCTTGGCTGTGGTCCACTGATCCAGCGGACGAAGCCGTACGACCGGATCACTCTCATTCGGCTCCTGTGGATCGTTCCCCAATTCCGTACGACCGATTTTTGAAACGACCATCTCCACTTCCGGAAACTCCATGATCGCCTGCTGCATCCGCTTTTCGATCTCGATTGAGGCGGGAAGCGAAACGCTGGGGAGCCGAATGGTCTGAGGGGCGACTGATCCCTCGTTCAAAATAGGAATAAATTCTGAGCCTAATGTGGGCACCAACGCAAGCGCGCCGATGAGCGCGCCTACGGCCATCACCACCACGGCGGTTCGGTGCCCGAGGGCCCATCGAAGGGTAGGCGCATAGAGCCGCTTAGCCAATCGGACGATCCAAGGATCTTCTTCACTGCCTTGCCTCAAGGCCAGAGAACAGAGCACCGGTGACAGCGTCAGCGACAAGACGAGGGACACCAACAGCGCGATCATGATGGTATAGGCAAGCGGTTTGAACATTTTCCCTTCCATCCCGTGAAGGGACAAGAGAGGGAGAAACACCAAGATAATGATCAGAATCCCGAATACGACCGGTTGTCCGACTTCCTTTACCGCTTGCGTCACCAGCTGAAGCCTCGGTATTGCGGCAGCAGAATGGTGCGACAGATGGCGGTACACGTTTTCGACGACGACGACCGACCCATCCACGATCATGCCGATCGCGATCGCCAGCCCTCCCAGCGACATCAGATTGGCGGTCAGCCCGATTTGCCCCATGACGATAAATGTGGCCAGCGGCGCCAACACCAGTGTGCCGACGACGATCAGGGCACTGCGAATATTCCCAAGAAACAGAAACAGCACCACGACTACGAGCACCACACCTTCAGCCAACGATTTGTAGACCGTATTCAATGCTTCGGTGATCAGTTCGATACGATCGTAAAACGGCACGATGCGCAATCCGCCCGGCAGCAGATGCTTGGCATGGATGTCCTCAATGCGGGTCTTGATCCCCTCGACGACATCCCGGGCATTGCCTCCACGCAACATCAGCACGATGCCGCTAACCACCTCGCGATCCCCGTTCAGCACCGTGGCGCCATGCCGCACCGCATGGTTAATCACCACATGAGCCACGTCGGAGACATAGACCGGCGTACCACCGGTTTCCTTCACGACGATTCGCTCAATATCTTGAAGCGAACGGATCAGGCCGATCCCCCGCACAATGTATTTTTCATCATGTTTTTCCAGAATATTCCCGCCGGCGTTGGCGTTATTTCTCGCCACCGCATCAAACACCTCACGAAGCGTCAGACCATATTTCCGCAGTAGGCCTGGTTCGACCAACACCTGATACTGTTTGACGTACCCGCCCATTGAATTGATATCGATGACCTCCGGCGTGCTCTTTAGAAGGGGGCGAATGATCCAATCTTGAATCGTCCGCTGTACAATCAGGCTTTGGTGTTCGGCTTCGCTATCAGCCGCAGCTCCGTGAGGAGCCTCCAAGTAATACTGAAACACCTCTCCCAATCCCGTACTGTTCGGCACCAGCATCGGCTTAGCCCCTGGAGGAAGCTGTTCCTCCACTTCGAGCAATCGCTCGAGCACCAGTTGGCGGGCCAGGTTCACATCCATGGAGTCATCGAACACGATGGTGATGAGCGAGAGACCGACTTTCGTGAGGGAACGCATTTCCGTGAGAGCCGGCACACCCGTGAGCTGCAGCTCGATCGGATAGGTCACCAAGCGCTCGACTTCGGCGGGAGAGAGCCCCGGTGCCTTCGTGACGACCTGGACCAGCACGCTGGTCACGTCCGGAAAGGCGTCGATCGGAATGGTCCGAAAGGCATAGATCCCGCCGGCGCCGATCATGATCGAACAGATAATGATAAGGAGCCGCTGGCGGAGGGAGATGTCCAGAAGACGGGAAACCATCAGACGGGTTTCTTCAATAACTCGGACTTCAAGACAAAGGCACCATGTGTCACGACCGGTTCGCCTTCGTTCAGACCGCCGAGGATGGCAGTCACGGTCCCATTAGATTCACCGACGTGCACTTCCCGCAACTCATACTCGTTCAGGCTGCGTTGAACGAAGACGAAGGTGCGTCCTTGATCGCGTTGTAACGCGGCCTCCGGCACCGACAATTGATCAGGCTGGGCTTCGGAAAAGAGTCGAATCGTGGCGAACATTTCCGGTTTGAACCGCCCATCTTGATTCGGCAACTCAATCCTGAGCTGCATGGTACGTGTCACAGGATCGAGCACATCACCGACATAGGTGATCGTCCCGTGAAAGACCTCCTTGGGATAAGCGTTGATCCGCACCTCAACTTGCCTGTCTCCGGATGCATGGATGGAATGGGCGAAGGAAATGTCCTTTTCGGGAATATTCGCTTGCACCCAGACTTCCGAAAGATCAGCGATCACGAATAGATTATCGGTCGTCTCGACGACCTCGCCTCGTGTCAGCTTGCGTCCGATGATCCGGCCGGCAAAGGGAGCCACGATCGGCACGACCGAACGGATCTTCCGGCTGCTCTCGAGACGCCTGAATTCTTCATCATTCATGCCAAGCAGCTTGAGCCGGTCGTGCGATTCATTGGCCTCGGCCTGGCTACTCAGCAACTCTGCCTGGCGGCGCTGCAATTCCGCCTCGCCGATTACCTGCTCTTGGAGGAGGAATTGCGCACGGTTGAATGCCTGCTCCGCAACGTGAAGCTTGGCCTTCGCCTTGAGATAGGCCGATTGGGCAAGCCCCAGATCGCTGCTGTACAGGATCGCCAGCGGGGCATTTCCTTTGACCTCCTGGCCTAGCTCGCCGTACACCTCGACCACTCGCCCTCGAACCAACGCAGTGATTTCCGCCATGTTCCGTTGATTGGGTTGCACGATTGCAGGGAAGTCCCGATACGTTCGAAAATCACTGCGCGCGACCGGCTGGACAACCAGGCCTACCCGCGACGACTCCTCCGCCGACAGCGTGATGCGGCCAGGCGTTGACACTGCGACGGGCGACTTACTCGCCACCACATCGCTCGGCGTGCCATCGCAGCCTGATTCCAGCACCATCAAACCGAACAGAAGACCGGACATACCTCGGCTGAGACACCTCCATGAAGCTCGTCGTGAACCGAATAGGGCCTTCACAGCGCCACCCCTACGGCTTGCTCCAGCCGGGCCAGCGAGACGGAGAGGTCACGCCGCGCCAGCGCATAGTCCAGTAAGATCTGTCGCTGCACACGCTGCGCATCGAGAACTTCCAGCAGGCTTGACGCCCCCTGTTGAAAACTGAACTGCGCCAGCCTCAGTGCCTCCTGAGCCTGCTTCAGCAGCCCTTTCTCAAACACCTCGATCAGCTCCGCAGTAGTGCGCACATCCTGAAAATGTTGGTACACGGCTCGCCCGAGTTCATTGCGTGTCCGAAGCAGCTCCGCTTCTTCTCGGCGTTTCACCCCTAACGAGGAGGCGATTTCTCCCTGACGCCGGTACCAGAGCGGCACAGGAATAGAGAGGCCCCCTTGAAACGCTTCCCGCCCGATCTCGCGCCAATAACTGCCGTTGACGGTGACAGTCGGCACCCGTGCCTGCCGCTCAAATTCAATCTTCCAGTCCGATTGTTCGACGGACTTGAGCAGGCGCTGAATCGTTGGGTGCTGCTCCATCATGCGAGCCATGAGTCCATCGATCTCCAGGTCACGAGGAAGTCCTCTGAATTCGCCATAGACGAGATAGGACGGCCCGAGCGCACCACCAGTCAAGGTGTCCACGACAACGCGGTTGATCCGAACCAGATTATCCGCACGCGCGAGTTGCTGCCGAGCCTTCAGAACTTCCACCTCTGCCTTGATGGACTCAAATTGAGGCGCTTCACCCGACTTGACGCGCGCCCTCACGATCCTGGCCACGCCTTCCACGGTGTCAAGATTCTGGCGCGCGAGATCGGCATCCTGCTGAGCCAATAGAAGATCATAGAAGGCGACTTTGACATGAGCCGCCAAATTCAATCGGGTCTCCAACATGCCCACATTGGCGGTTGCAAGCCCGAGATCGGCAACTCGTTGCCGAGCGGCACGCAGGCCCGGCCACTCGATCGGTTGACCGATCGTCATGTTCGATTCGGTAAGCGATTCACGATCAAGGAACGGCCCGATGCCCGCCCGACCTGCATCGCGAAGTGAGCCGCGCCCTCCGGAACCGGTCACGGTTGGATTGGGATAGGCGCCAGCTGCCGTCTGCTGCCCCTTCTGCTGTTCGATCACTCCTTCTGCGGAGGATACTACGGGGTTTTTTGCCAAGGCCAGATTGACGATCATGTCGAGGCTATACAGCTGCCCATCGGATTGGGCAGAGGCCGTGGCCACGCTACATCCGAGACCGATGACACACACCAACACACGCCCTATACGCATTCTCGTCTCCAGCCTGAATCGCATGAACTGCACCTCAGAGTAGACCACACATAGTTTATTTTCAATCCTCTAGGCTAAACGGCGCGATCCCCTGGATCCGCCATCGGAGTCGAGCCGCAATGCGCTGAAGTAGAATGCCGAAATCGCCGCGGTCGCCGCGACATTCAATGACTCCACCCCCTCGGCCAGTGGAATGGAAAACCTCAGGCGAGACGCCTTCACGATGTCCGGGGCCAACCCTGCTCCCTCGTTTCCGACCGCAATCATGAGGCGGCTGGGTCTTGTTCGAATCTTCCTGATGGGGACTCGATCAGCCGAAGCCAGGACCGCCGAATAGATGTCACAACCATACGAGGAGAATGCCCGCCAATCCCACGCGTGAAAAACTGGAAGACTCATAATGGTGCCGGCCGTGGCACGAACCACCTTGGGACCAAAATGATCGGCGGAATCGGCGCTTAACCACACTCCGGACAAGTTCAGCGCCGCAGCTGTCCGAATAATCGCGCCCACGTTCGCTGGATCCTGCAGTCGATCCCCGTACAAGCCAAGTACGCGCGATTGTTTGAGCACATGGGCTTCATCCCACCGAGGTTGTCGGACAACGGCTAATATCCCTTGCGGCATCTCAACATCAGTCAGCCTATCAAAGACGGCGTCCGGACACAGGAACTGGGACGCAGGCAGTTGCGTACGCGCCCATCGATCTGCCTCGGTCTCCATACAGAGAAAGCGCGGCGAGACGATCAGACTGAGAATGGCCTGTGGAGACTGGTGAATCAGATCACGACAGGACTTGCTTCCTTCAAGGACGAAGGCACCTTCTCTCGATCTGGCCTTCGTATCGCGAAGCAGTTGCCGGATCCGCGAGGCCCCTGCACGAGTGAGAACCGGTGGCTGCAGCACGACAGCCACCTAGAGACCACTCATCGCACTGAAACACATGCGATCAAAACAGCTGGAGTGGGTGATCAACGACGCCTTCGTTCAGAGGCCGCTTCAGCCGCGCGGATACGTTGCGCCCTCACCTTGGCACGTTTCAAGGCTGTCAGCTTTCCCCGAGTCCGAGTCTGCTCAAACTGTAACTGTTCAAGCTGAGACTGCAGATGCGCCTTTTCCTGCTTATGCAAAGTCGCGCATTCCGCCTTGGACAACTGTGTCCAATCTCCGCTGCTCCTGGCACGCTTGATTCGATCATCCAAGGACTCTCGAAGCTGCTTGGACCGCATCGTCATGAGCGACTTGAGTGCCTCTTGTCGGCGCTGGACCTCTTCTTCCTCAGCCATGATGCCACGAATATCGGTTCCTAACATACGCCCCCACCTCCTTCAACACGATGAAACTTGTGTCGGTATTATACCGATTCATACTCGCTGTTGGAATAGACTGCAACACATTGATTTTAATAAATAAATGTCGTTTTACTTACACAGTTTATTGAAGCGCCCTCCATCATTGTGTATCATGCTCTCATGTCGATAGGGCTATTTATCCAGGGCTGGAGACTTTCCAGAAACCAATCGATCGAGTCGTTATCGGACGCGGCAGGAATTTCGACGACGCTCCTTGAACAAATCGAAGCGGATCAGGCCGATCCCACAACTAGTACACTTGAGGCGCTTGCCTCCGCGTTTTGCATTCCGCCTTCTTGGCTGTTCGACAACCCCCAATCCTTTAAATGGCTCTTCACTGATTCAGCAGAGGATGAGGAGCCGGATACCTCGCAGATTGATCCGGTGACCGATCGGATCTTGGCTGGATCTCACGCCGATCGATCACTCTATATCCTTTTGACCACGCTCATGCAGGCCGGTGACCCCAAACTTCTGCGGGCCGCTGAGATGAGCCTGCGGAGTCTGGTCAAACAATCGCGTCAAGCGACTGTGCCCTGGCAACAACGCCCCTCCGGGCACTTCGAACCGCCGAGTGACTAGGCTGCCTACTGCGCTCGCCCTCTATTGTTCACCATCTACTGCCAGCTCGCGGCGAGTACCGTCTGCACATCCTGCGGCCGCTGATCGATGGCTTGATCCCACGTAAGACCCGATTGCTGGGAGAACGCTGCCATGGCCTGGATCAGTTGATTGACCTGTGTGCTGAGCAGGATCTCCCCATTGCCTGCTTGAATCGTCTCAATGTGATTCGTTCTACCGAGGTACCAATCTTTTACCGTGACCTGATCTGCCGAGCCGTGAATCGCAAGCCGGAGGTCATTGGCCTGGCGGCTAAGGACGAGATCAAGGGGATTGATGGTCGTCTCAAAGAGAGCACGGTCTTGGTTGCCTGCGAACGCATCGACATCCTGAATGGTGTCCTGACCATCCCCTCGTGCGAACTGGTAGGTGTCGTTCCCTGAATTGCCGACCAACGTGTCATTGCCGAGCCCACCGATGAGTTGATCGGCCCCGCTGCCGCCTATGAGCTGATCGTTGCCGGCACCGCCCAACAATCGATCGTCACCCGACCCACCGTCGAGCCGATCATGACCGGTTCCGCCGTTCAGGAAATCGTTTCCACTCCCTGCGTTGAGGTTATCGTCTCCCACCCCACCAAAGAGCCTGTCGTGACCACTCCCTCCAAAGAGGGCGTCATACCCCATCCCACCGACCAGCGCATCATCGCCGGAACCGGCGTCTAAAATATTGTTGCCGCTGTTGCCCAACAACACGTTATGGGCTGAGTTCCCCGTACCGTTAATATGAGCCGAGCCAGTGAGGATCAGATGTTCCAGGTTCGGTCCGAGAATGTAGGTGATGCTGCTTTCCACCGTATCGCTCCCTTGTGCAGCTAGCTCAGTCACCACATCGCCCGCTCGATCCACGACATAGGTATCATCGCCTACCCCACCGATCATCACATCGATCCCGAGACCGCCATCGAGCCGATCATGACCGGCTCCGCCCTTCAATGTATTGTTGGCACTGTTGCCCAGGAGCACGTTGTTCAAGGCATTTCCGTTCCCGTTGATCGCCGCCGTGCCGGTCAAGATGAGATGCTCGAGATTGGCGCCAAGGGTATAGGTCATGCTGCTGTGCACGGTGTCGATACCTTCATTGACGAACTCAGTGACGACGTCACCAGGTATATCAACCGTATAGGTGTCGTTGCCCGTTCCGCCCTGCATCGTATCAACTCCCGTCCCTCCATCGAGCATGTCGTTCCCTTGCCCACCATTCAAGAGATCGTTTCCCGCCAGCCCACTGAGGGTATCGTCGCCTCGACCACCGGTCAGCACATCGTTCCCCGGGGTGCCGACGAGTGTGTGTGGCAGGGGGCCGGAGATGGAGAGTATGAAGGGGTCGGTTGCGCTGAGATGACCTTGGTCGGTGGCTGTGATGGTGATCTGCAGCACCCCGGCATCGCCGGCGCTTGGCGTACCGCTGAACGTCCGGGTGGTCGGATCAAAGCTCAGCCACGGCGGCAGTGGGCTGCCGTCAGCGAGAGATGCCCCATATGCGAGAGCATCTCCATGACTCACATCGGCATCGGTGAACGTCGTAGCGGGAACCGTAAAGGTAAAGAATGAATCTTCGGCGGCGGTCTGATCCAACACTGGAACAGCAACCATCGGTGCTTGGTTCGGAGGATACAAGTCAATCAGGTGCACCACATTCCCATCGGCGAACTCCAGCGCTGATACAACCAGGGAACCGTTCGCATGACGAGGATCAAAATTGGCAAGCACCAGTCGATCGGTCCCGCTGGTCCCTACTTGAATGGTCAGGATTCGCGCAGCTTCATCTTGCACAAAACTCAAGTCGCTCGGACTGATTCCTGCCCCGAATTGAATTCGATTCCCTGCGCCGGGCAGCACCACATCGTCGATGGTGTCAACACCGTCGCCAATGTTGAAGATGTAGGTATCGCTTCCGCCGCCGCCGATCATCTGATCGTTGCCACCACCGCCGGCCAAGATATCATCCCCCGCGAGAGCCGTGATCCGATCCACGACGTTCGTGCCGGCAATGGAATCGTTGCCGTCAGTCCCGGTCAGATCAAACCCGCGTTGGACAAGCTGGTCGTAAGACAGAGCTGTCCCATCGGCGAATCGGAAGGTTTCGATCGTGCGTGGCCCGAACACATCATCTGGATCGAAACTGGAGAGGTGAAGCGCGCCGCCGGTCGTGCCGACTCGGATCAGAAAAGATCCCACATCCAAAGTTAAATCGTTCGGACTAATCCCCGGCCCGAATTGAAGGGTATTCTCTTCTCCGGACACACTCGCATCAGTGATCGTGTCGATGCCGTCACCAAGATCATAGATATAGGTGTCGTCGCCAGGGCCGCCGGTGAGCGTATCATTCCCGATTCCACCGGCGATGATGTCGTTGCCGGCACCGGCATCCACGATGTCGTCGCCGCCAAGCGCGTTGATCACGTCGTCCCCCGCTCCGGTCGTGATCGTATCATTCCCTTCTGTGACGGTCGGTCCGAAGAAACCGGCAAGACTCGTCGTGGTGCCGTCCGCAAAGGCCAGAGTCTCAACGCCGGGGGTGCCGTTCATACCGTTCAGATCGAAATTGTTCAACACCAGTCCGTCCTCTCCACTGGCACCCACGTGAATAGTCAGCGTCCGTGCGACTGCATCATGTGTGACCGTGAGATCGTTCCGGCTGATGCCCACTCCGAACTGAATCCGGTTTCCTTCACCGACCACGGCAGCATCCTCAATCGTGTCGATACCGTCGCCAAGATTGAAGAGATACGTATCATGGCCGATCCCGCCTCGCAGGACATCATCGTCAAGACCACCCTGCAGCGTGTCGTTCCCTGCCTCACCCTGCAAAACATTTGCGAGGCTATTCCCCTGAATGAAGTTGTCCAATTCATTCCCCGTTCCATTCGGTGCGACAGGAATGCCGGAATCCACCAATTCCAGATTCTCGACGTTCCCCGGAAGCGTATAGGTCACGGCACTGCGAACCCTGTCGGTCCCTTCGCCAACCCGTTCGATGACCATTTCGTCCGCATGATAGAGGATATAGGTGTCATCACCCCGCCCACCCACTAACACATCATCGGCCTTGATGATCGCCGCATTCGCGATTGGGGCGATCAAGCCTGATGAATGGTAGACTCCGCCGACCGGAATGAGCGTATCATCACCGTCACCACCGATGAGAATATCGCTGCCGGAATCGTCCCGACTCACCGGCGTGGAACGCAAGAACCCACCGATCAGCACATCGTTCCCATGACCTCCATCCAATGTATTGGAGGCTGGTCCTGCCGTGATCACGTTGTCGAGAGAGTTGCCGGTCATCACTCGACCGAAAAACTCGGCCTGCTCGATGTTGTCCGGTAGAACATATCCCTCAGGCATATCCCCCGTGACGATGTCCACACCCCCATTCTGATCCTCGATAATGACGTCGTCTCCGGCGAAATCGATCGAATAGCGATCATCACCGGCTCCACCAATCAACGTATCGCTACCAAGGAACGAGAAAAAGACGTCAGGACCGGCGGTACCACTCAGCAGGTCGTTTCCAACAGTTCCCAAAATCGTGGTGGTCGATTCCCGAACAGTGGCCACGTTTCGCCAATCTGGACTGACGAAAGACGGGCCGGTCACCATGCGTTGATTAACGGCCGTGAGATCCCACGTGGTTCCATCGTCAAACCTGATCAGAGGAGACACGCTCATGTGAAAATAGCTCTGTATATAGAGGGCATCGGTCGAGCCGAGAATGCCGAGAACCAAGCCGTTCGGCTGAAAGATGCCGGAGTGGAAGTACTGCGCAGCGGCAAGATCGTTCGGTGTAATCCCCGCCTTCAACTGAATGATATCTCCGGCACCGGAATCAATAATCCGATCCCACCCAGACCCACGACCGAACAGATAGGTGTCGCCTCCCGCTCCACCTTCAAGGCGGTCATTTCCTCCGGCTCCATCAAGTACGTTGCCCGCACTATTGCCGACGATCCGATTGTCGAGTTGATTGCCGGTCCCGGACGTGGCTCCCATCCCCGTGAGCAACAAATCCTCCACGTGATCGGTCAACGTATAGCTGATCGCGCTTTCAACCGTATCGATGCCTGCCACTGCCGTTTCGACAACGACGTCCCCTGCATCGTCAACCACGTAGGTGTCGTTCCCGGCCTTTCCACGCATCACATCGGCACCCACCCCACCATCCAACCGATTCACACCGCGATTGCCCGTCAGCGTATTCTCAAGCTCGTTGCCGATAGCGTCGATCGACACCGGTGACAACTGATTTCCGATGAGCGAGCGATCCGAATCGAGCAGGGTGAGATGCTCCACGTGGGAGCCCAGCTGATAGCTCTGCGCCGTCATGACCGTATCGATCCCTTGCCCGGCCGACTCGGTCACGATTTCCAGCCCCTTCAGCACGTACGTATCGTTGCCGGCTCCACCGGCCAAGAAACTCATCGACCCGTTGCCGGTCAGCACATTGTCTAGTGCATTGCCGGTCCCCTGGATGGCCGCCACGCCGGTGAGTGTAAGGTTCTCGACATGGGCGCCGAGGGCGTAACTCTGGTCACTCTGCACGGTGTCGAGACCTTCGTTCGCCTGTTCCACTATCGTATCGCCCATGCCGATCACATAGGTGTCGTGGCCGGCCCCGCCGGCAAGGATGTTCGCAGCGCGGTTGCCAGTGAGGATGTTGTCCCGTACATTCCCCGTTCCGTTGATGGCGCCGAGACCGGTCAAGGTCAGGTTTTCAACGTTCTCCCCGAGGGTATGCGAGACGGAACTGTGCACGGCATCAATGCCTTCGTTCAGGTTCTCCATGACCTCATCGCCTATGGCATCCACCACATAGACATCGTCACCGAGACCGCCGACCATCGCATCGATGCCCGTCCCACCATCAAGATAATCGTCACCTGCCAGCCCCGTCAGTTGGTCGTCACCCGCGAAGCCCATGAGCAGATCGTCGGCGGCAGTCCCATCAAACACATCAGGACCCGCTGTGCCGGTAATACGGTGTTGTACCGCCTCGGTCAGAAAAGCCGCATCCCAGACCGTCCCATCGGCAAATCGCACCGCCTCGATCCGGAAGGTATCCGCCAAAAAGAATTCCGAGACAGTCACCCGATCCGTTGTGCCGGTGATCGTCAGCACGAGATCGTAGCCCGATCGAGTGATCGTCACCTCGCTGGGCAACACATCGGCGGCCCATTCAATCGTGTCCAACGTGCCCGCTCGATCCACAATAGTGTCCTGCCCTAACCCTCTTCCGAACACATACCGATCATCGCCACTCTTGCCTTCCAACCGGTCATGGCCCGCCCCGCCGACGAACCGATCGTTGACGTTCGTCCCGGTTAAGATCTCGCCTCCGGACGTGCCGCCGATCTCAATCCCACGCTCCAAAAGTTGGGCGTAGCTGAGACTGGTGCCGTCTGTAAACCGGAAGGTCTCCACGGCGCGCGGTCCCGAAACATTGTCACGATCGAGGCCGGTGAGCCACAGTTGATCCCCACCGCTGCCAATGCGGATGACGAGGTCCTGGCCCGTCGGGGAGTTGATGGAGTCTTGCACGAGGCTCAGCGTCAGCATCGACGACGCAATGTCTGCGCCAAAGATGACCTCACTTCCTTCAGCCACCGATGCCGCATCGACAATCGTGTCGATGCCGTCACCGAGGTTGAACCGATATTGATCGTGTCCCGCTCCGCCGAACAATTGATCGTTTCCGGCTTTGCCCACGTACCGATCCCCGATGCTGGTTCCAAGCAAACGATCCTCGCCCGCCGTGCCCACAATATCGATACCCTTCACCAACAGATCGGCATAGCTCAGCACTGTGCCATCCGCAGTCTGGAAACGATCGATATCGTGCGTGCCGGTGATACTGTTCCGGCGCGTATTCCCGAGCAGAACACCTTGCGTCAGATCGCCTGTCCCCACGATAACAGACGAGCCATTCACCATCAGCCGTAGGTCGGTCGAGGCAATGCCCGGTCCGAACGAGAGCACATTGCCCTCGCCCTCCACGGCGGCATCGACCACGACATCAAGACCATCTCCTACGCGGTACACATAGGTGTCGTTCCCGCTGCCGCCATCGAGTTGATCGTCGCCCGTGCCACCGATCAAGGTGTCAGCTCCTGAGCCCCCTGACAACGAATCGTTCCCGGCGCCGCCGTGTAAGAGGTCGTTGAGGCTCGTGCCATTGAGCGGATCACCACCGGTCCCACCGGCTATCACACGGCCTGTCACCGTGGCATTGGCCAACAAGGTTGGATCAATGCCTAACCCCCGTGCGACAAGGTCGGCATGGGTGACGATTGTCCCGTCGGCAAATTGATAATCGGTAATCGCAGATGGCGCCAGCGCGTCGTTGGCACTAAAGCCAGTAATGGCCACTTGGTCTCCCCCAAATCCAAGTTGAATGACCAGCGCGGTGGGAGCAAGTCCTATGTGCAAGTCCTCCGGCCTGACCCCTGCATCGAACACGACCCGATTGCCTTCCCCGGCGTGATCCGTAATCACGTCGGCGCCCTCTCCCATCCCGACATGATAGAAATCCCGGGCTCCCCCACCAACGAGCAGATCATTGCCAGTCCCGCCAATGAGCACATCATTGCCGGCTTCTCCTGCAAGCTGATCATCGCCGTCATCGCCCCACAGGGTGTCGTCCCCTGCTTCACCAAAGAGCACATCCATCCCGGCTTCGCCGAGCAGGGTATCGTTGCCGTCACCGCCTTGCAGTTGATCGTTCCCCTCTCCACCGAACAGGGTATCGTTCGCGCCGTCGCCGAGGAGCAGGTCGTTTCCTAGTCCTCCAACCAATTGATCGAGCCCTGCACCGCCGCTTAATTGATCGTCTCCCTCATCACCGAACAAGGTATCGTTCGCGTCCCCACCGAGGAGCAGGTCATTGCCCAGCCCGCCAACAAGTAGATCCTGTCCTGCCCCGCCTTGCAGCTCGTCATTTCCGTCCTCGCCGAACAATTGATCGTCCCCCTCCTGTCCGGCGAGGACATCCACGCCAGCTTCACCGACAAGCACATCGTCGCCGTTGCCGCCTTGCAAATGATCGTCTCCCGCGCCCCCGTAGAGACGGTCGTGCCCCTCCTGGCCAAAGAGGCGGTCGTTTCCGCTTCCGCCATCAAGCAGATCATTCCCCCCGCCCCCATGCAATTCGTCCACCCCGGCTCCACCGTCGAGGGTGTCGTCGAACCCGAGTGTTGGATTGTTGGCATAGTCGCCGACAAGCAGGTCGTCGCCCTCCCCGCCGAAGAGCGCATCCTTGCCCCCGCCGCCCACGAGCTGGTCATTCCCTGCTTCACCTTCCAGCCAATCGTCCCCTTCCTGAATCACCCCGACTTGTTGATCGTCGCCCCGGAGCTCGTCGTTGTCCGCCCCACCGAGTAGCACGTCATCGCCACCATCGCCTTGGAGGAAGTCCTCACCTGCCCCGCCCTCCAGGTAATCGCGACCCCCAGTTACAGAGAAAATGGGTATACCGACCCCCTCGACGACCCTGAATTCGAATCCCTGAAACCACGTCTCGTTGATCCAAGGGCGTTCGGTCCAAACATAGGAATCTTCGCCGGCAGGTCGATTGTCGCCGAACAATCGATCATTACCGATTCCACCGATCAGCGTGTCATCACCAAGCCCAGCGTAGAGCCGATCATGGCCGTCTCCACCATCCAAGTAATCATTCCCCACCGGCCGTTCGGTATAGACTCCATGGTCGTCGCCAAAGAGTTCATCATTCCCGGTACCGCCGAGGATCGTGTCGTTGCCTGCCATCCCGCTGAGACTATCCTCGTCACTTCCCCCATCGAGATAGTCGTCAAAGGTCCCAGGCGATGGCCTGATGAACGCGTCCATGTCCGCGAAAATAGCATCCCGCCCCGCGCCCCCGTCCACCACATCAGAACCCCAACTGCCTAGGATGACGTCGTCGCCATCTTCCCCGTATAGTTGGTCATTGAAGTCCCCGATGATCTTATCTGAGCCATCGCCGCCAAAGATTTTTTGATTCTGCGCGAAGAACGTGATCGCCTGTGGATTGTCAGCCCAAATGTTCTCAGGCCCATCGCTGCCCTGCACAACGGAATTGATTGGCCCTTCCTGGGTAAAGAACCCCGAGCCACCAGATCCATTGAACTCGGGAGGACCAGCCGTCAATGAAACCGTCTGAGTGCTGTAACCGTTGTTGTATTCAATTGTCGGCGCCGTGCCGTCACGCAGAGCACCGGTGTCCGCCACCGTGATCGTTGCTTCATGGTCAGAAGCATGAGTGGCGATCCCATTCGCATCAACGAGCTGCACGACAGCCGTCAACGAACTCGACGCCCCAATGTCGTGCGTCTGCTGCAAGCCCACCACGAGGTGTTGCTGGCCTTCTGGAATGGTCAGCGTAAAGGTGCTGCCGTTCGGGAAAAGTTCGAGCCCGTTTGTGCGAAGCACCACTCCGCTGGCGTTCGGGCCACTCAGCGTAAGCGTGAGCTTCTGTCCACCCACACCGGCCTCAAACGGCAGATGGATAGTGAGCATGTTCAGTTGGCCTTCATTCGCCGTCACTGTCGCTGGCGAGGCTGTATCGGGATTGAACCCGGTAGTCGCGAACGGATTCGGCCCAATCCCCTTTTGAATCACCACGGTCTGGCCGGCCTGTTGGACGATCTGCTGCGCCTCTTCAATCGCGGCCCGAAGCGCAGAACCCAATCTCGGATCTTCCAGCGCTTGCGCATACGCCGTGGTAAACGGATTGAGCTCGGCAAAATTGAGCGTGCGACCGAGATTGAAGAGAGTGTTCGGCAGGTCGTGGAGAAACTCCGAGACTGCGTTGCTGATGCCGTTGGCTGTGTCGAGAAGGAAGATTTCCAGTGCCGTCGTCGTGTTGAGCAGAAAATCGGTAGCGGCTCCCGCCAGGGCGTGTGCTTCTTGATAGATTCCAGACACTAATCGCGCACTAAAATCTGCCGCATTCTGCCCTGCTGTGTTGGCTTGCTCTCGCAAATAGTTCACGCTGTCAGTGAGCCAGTTGGCACCACTCAGCAAGTGTATCGTGAGTTGCGCGGGATCGATGGTGAGGCCACTTAAGGCTTGACCCAACGTGGAACCGGCCAAGCCAACTCCAGAGGTGGCTGCCAGGTACACAGACATGCGAAGACCGGCTTGCCCCGTCGGTAAGGTGTTGAGCGAGTCGAAGTTTTCACCTAGGATCCGACCGAGGAACGATTTCACCTCGCCCAATCGGTCAGCCGCCCCCTGCACACCTTCATAGGCGCCGGCGGCAAGAATCAGCCCAGCACCACCAAGCACAACAGCTCCACCGGAAACCGGCAGAACGGACCGCACCGCGCCCCAATTCACCTGGGCATACTGCGGCAGCATTGCATCCATCACCTGATCGATTTCATTGGCCGGAGCGAGCTGCAGCACGAGCAACAAGGCCCCCGTCGTCCGAAGCGCGGCTTCGAATTCGTTATAGGTCCCGTCGTTGAACAGGTTACCTAACGCCGCACCCAGCTGTTGCCCTGAAGAGACATGCAAGTAATTCGGTGTGGCGAACGGCAAGGCTGTGAGTTGATACGAAGTGTTGGTGGGATTCAAGAACGAAGTCTCTAGACGGTGGGCTACGATGAAATCGGAAGTGGGAAAATCGATTACACGCACATTGCCGCCGATGTGTCCCTCACCCAGACGACTGACCATGTCTGACGCAACGCGGAAATGACTCACATCAATCCCAGCGAGACGTGAACTGTCATAGCTCTGGCCAGGAGGAAGATTTTGCTCTATCCCTTGAACGCCGCCAAACGCATTGAACGTGGTCAAGGTAAACGAGCCAGGTTCCGCCTCAAGGGCATATTCGTAAGCCGCATATTGGGCGAGGGCTCCCCCGAGGCTATGTCCAGTAAAGGCAACGCTGGCAACTTCACCGCTAAGTTCAAGCGTCCTAAGAAACGTAAGAATTTCCTCACTTCTTGCAGTCCACTGAGTCCAGCCAAGATTTAGATCGGTGTAAGCATCCTGAAAATTCGTCTCGGTTCCGCGAAACGCAATAACATATTCATTATTCGAATTTTTAAACGCCACAGCATGAAAGCCAGTCGCTGGATCATCGAATTCTCTTACGACCTCGTATCCGACAGGCCCCGTTGGAGGATTGTCGATATATGCCAGACTGCTGGCTGTCAAAAATGTCTGTGCTTGGGTTTCTGAGATCATGACCGAACTCCTTCTGAGCAGAGATCAATCATTTTGAGTGTCCGGCGATTCTTGCCATTGGGGCGACGGTCTGCTTCATAATTAGGCGCATGGGAAAACGCCACCCTGCAGCCATCTGGTGACACGCCGACGTGAGCAACGAAGCCTCGGATAATGGTCCGTGCGACTTCGCTTTCTCGAATCAAGTAGACGCCTTGCGTTCCAGGATCTTGGTCTGACTTGGTACCTCCGTGATATGTCGCCAACACTCCCTTCATCGTTGGAGTAAATCGAAGGGATCCGCCGGAATTCCATACCCCCGGGGGAATCAAGACTTCACTGACGGTACCCTCAGGCATGAGCCACCACAGTGGATGAGGGACAGTATTGGGCCAAGGAGATTTAACGATGCGCGTTGATGAATCTAAGAACCATCCGTACAAAAAGTACGCCCCCTTAAAAGGGTAAAACTCCAAGCTCTCCACTTGGCGTATACCGAAAGGCAGTGCGATTCCTTTGGAGGCACCTTCTTTGACCAACACGACAGGCGGATTGGCGCGCAGATCCGATGGTTTTGTTTCGCCGTAGTCCAAATACCCGTGACCATCGAGTAAATAACGTCCAAAATGGCCTTGGTCCTGGCCAGGCAATTTTTCCACTATGCGGCAATTTAGAGGGTCTACTCGGTCTTTGCTTTCTTTCTTTTGTAGTTGTTCCTCACCCAATGGACCCAGGAAGAATCGATATTTCCAGGGACCGCCAGTCGGGTTATCGATCTTCTGTCCTAACAGCACGATCCCATTCCGATAACAGAGCGATGAGATATTGCGTTTCTGAAGAGTTACGGCCTTCTTCGTTGTGTCCCAAATGAGGAGCGCCTCATGTTCTTTCGCAACGGGTTTGCTATCTTCACTTCCCAGAAACAGCACGCGCTCATTGTCGAGCCAATACACATCTCCGGGAAAACTGTTCGTTGCCCATACTCCGGAATCAATGATTGGATAAGGAGATGCGGACTCTCTACTCTCCACCCGCTCTGAAACTACGATCATCATGAGGAGTATCAGGACTAACCTCAGTCGTTGCATCATCGAACCTCTCAAGCTGTCTTGCCTGTTGCCACAAGTATCGCCATTTACATTCCGCTAAACTCGCCTGTACCTCTTCTCCTTCTCAGTCTTTCAGCTTTGGCTTCTGCGCTGCTTGCAACCCCACGAGCACCTGCTGAAGCTGCTGGTGCAGCCGTGCCAGCGCACTGATGTCCATCGCGACGCGGGTCACGAGGTGGCCGTCTAAGCCCTTTGGTGCCGCGTGACCGTCCTTCGCCGTCTTCGCAATAGCAGCAAGGAGCGCCGGTTCGATGAAGCCAAAATCCAGATAGGCAATCCCCTGTGCGACATCGACGTTCGCATAGTTCGCCGCGCGGGGATGGGCGGAAGGCTCGGAGGGCTTCAACCGGACATTCAACGCAATGGTGGCGTCTTTGGATTCACTCATAAACTCACACTCCTTGGCTGTGGATGAAGAACCGAACGGATGACAACCGCATGGGAGAACCCTCTATGCGTGTGGGTTCCTAATGAAATTAGTGCGTGAGTCTAAGAATCCGTCGGTTTGCTGTCAAGGACCCCTTCGCCCCAATGCGTCATCCAGAGCCGGCCGGATGGAATCTGCACGAAAGTGCCTAAGGGTTGTAACTAGCCAAAAGAGGGGGAATAAGGCCCGAGGCTAAACGGCCAACAAGATTGCCAACCAGTCCATGCACCGAGCGCGAAACTCGTCTCCCAGCCGACGCCTAATTCCCCGGCTGAATACAACCGTGATGATCCGATGATGAGCCTGCGGACTGGGAAACATCAGGACAGGACATCTCGCGCCATCACCCCGAAGGTGCGACAGGCATCGATGAGGTGAGGGAAACGAGGAAGTGAGAGAACACAGACTCCCGTTATCGTTCCTGCGTCTCAGACGTGACCAAGAGGTTCGGTAGCTCACAGCACCAGGGATAGAGGCAGTACCAGCCGTAGTGAGAGCTAGATGCCGACACTGCCCTCAGGCTTTCGGCCTTCCATCCCACCATTGGGTGGAGCCCATGGAGGCGAGTGGCAAGATTGTGCGTATTCCTTGGCTATGCACCATTCAAGATCAGACTCTACTTTTTACGACTTACTCCGTCTTGGAAGCGGTCAAACCATGGTTCAGAAACATCTGTTGTGAATCATGGTGTCGCATCTGATGCCTGATGTTTTTCTGGTCGGATAAGATTTGGCTTTCCCTCTTCACCGA
>LNFM01003914.1_pt1 | contig 28357 bp, 22 predicted proteins | sample 596031 | NCBI WGS metagenome assembly LNFM01 (sample SAMN04254537, study PRJNA301005) | activated carbon metagenome | isolation source: dual media filters at the Ann Arbor, Michigan drinking water treatment plant | place: USA: Ann Arbor
GGCTTGTGGGATGCTTCGAAAGCCTTCGACTTGCCAGCCAAATTTTTACCCGTTTATTCGCCTTGAGAAATCTCTAATGGAAAATCTCGGTTTATGCATACAGGCCACCAACGCTACTTTTTAGGTTTGCCTTTGCTCAGCAACCGGTCAAAACGGGTCTGTCAATTGAACTGTGTAACTTAATTTTCAAAGCGCCGAAAGCGGCACACGCTCTTCGCCGAACATAATCTGGAAAGATTGTAATGCAGGCTTCCAGTTTTGGATGGATTTCCAGTTTTTTGAGGCTTCACGGATGGCCACAAACAACCCCTTTAATGCCGCATCGTCGTTAGGGAAAATCCGCCGGTTGCGGGTGAGTTTGCGTAGCACCATGTTCATGGACTCAATGGCGTTGGTGGTATAAACCACTTTGCGGATTTGCGGTACGAACTGGAAAAACGGGATGATATTGTCCCATTGGCCACGCCATAAGCGCATCACGGAGGGGTATTGCCTGGCCCATTTCTCTTCAAGCGCATTGAGTTCGCGCTCGGCTTCATCCACGGTGGCCGCGCGGTAGATGCGCTTCAGGAAATCCACCATCGGCGCAGCGTCCTTATCGCTGACATAGCGTAAACTGGCGCGCACCAGATGCACAATACACATCTGCGTCAAGGCCTTAGGAAACACGCTTTGCACTGCGCCCGGCAATCCGGTCAGACCATCCATGCAGGCAATGTAGATGTCTTGCACGCCGCGACTTTTGATTTCCGTGAGCACGGATAACCAGAATTTAGCGCCTTCATTCTCGGCAATCCATAAGCCCAGTACTTCTTTTTCACCGCGCAGGTTGACACCCAGGATGATATGCGCTGATTTGTTGATGACACGCTTGTCCTGCTGAACCTTGATCACGATGCCATCCAGCCAGACCAGCGGATAAATCGCTTCCAGGGGACGGCTTTGCCAGGTTTTTGCCTCATCCAGCGCCGCCTCGGTAACCTGCGAAATTACGGTATGTGACAACGTGACGCCGTACAGGTCAGCCAGTGCGTCCTCAATATCCCGCGCGGTCATTCCCTTGGCGTACAACGTCAATATCTTATCTTCCATGCCCGCCAACCGAACCTGACGCTTCGCCACCAACTGCGGCGTAAAACTCCCGTCGCGATCACGCGGCGTTTCGATGGCTAAGTCGCCATACTGGCTTTGGATCACCTTGCTCATTTTGCCATTGCGGCTGTTGCCGCGCGTTTCGCCCGGCGCTATTTTGTCGTGCTTGACATAACCAATATGCGCCTCCATCTCCGCTTCCAGGCCGCGATTAATCATCCTTTGCAACATCTGGCTATGCAGCGATGCAATATCTTCCGGCGTCTTAATATCCTTCAATAAAGCGTCTAACATCTCAACATCAATGGCCATGTCTTCTCTCCTGTCAGGCTTCCGCCTCTTCATAATAAACCAAGGGAAGTTACACAGTTGAGTTTACAGGCTCCAGCTTTACCGCCCGACGACAGTTTGAATTCGATGAGCCAGTTCTTGTCTGCCGTAAACTTAAGGCGATGCATATGTTGCGGGTAGGGTGGTTCAGTTCCATTTATGAAGGCATGTTCAAACGAGGTAAAGCGCCATCCATCCCTCCTGAAATCAATTTCAAAGTCATGGGTATCGAAATCCACACCTGACTGGCAAATCCCGTTTTTCCAAATTGATCCCACCGTGACCTGCCCCAATGCCGTGAGTGGTACCCGACTCAGAATTACATTATCCGAGAGATTGCCGCTTAATATTTCCCTGAAACCAACGAGCACATTAGGTTGGCTTTCGGCGGCATGGTTCTTATAGATGCCGTACCACCAGGCCACCCGCTCAGAATAGTTGCCTTTCAGCACGCCATCAATCCTGATGGTCTTCGCCGTTGGTTTAATTTTGAAGTTGAACGGTATGGGCACGGTTATTCTTGATTGACTCCTTAGCAGGCTGTTGAAAATGAAGCATGTACGACTTTGTTTTTCATTTTGATCTGTAAAAACCAGCTAAAAATCACCAATTCATCCCAATATAAGATTGGATTTTTGAGTTTCCCCACACCTTGACACCCATTAGGCGGATTGACCTTGTAAATTGCGCATTCGCGTCAAGTTCCAGCCAATAAATGTGAGATTGAATACCGCGTTAACTCGCGCCAGTCCGCGGACTTTGACTTGGCGAATCAGGCCGATGGTCTTGCCCCAGCCAAAACCCTGCTCAATACGTTTACGCACGTTCTGGCTCACTTTATAACCTTCATGACGACTGGTGCGACCATCAATCGCTGAGCCTCCACGACGTTTGTCATTGCGCGCTACGTGGGGGGTGATGCTTTTCTCCCGACAGGCACCAACAAAACCGTGCGTATCGTAGTTCTTGTCTGCGCCCACGGTTTTACGATGCGCGCCGGGCAGTTCGCCAAGCTGCTTCAAAGCCGTGTCGCGCTCTGCATAACCATCCGCCAGGCTGGCATCCGCTTTAACAATGAGGCCGTTGCGGTTTTCCATCACCGTATGGCCCAGATAGGCCATTTTAGCTTCACTGCCCTTGGACTTTTTATAGTTCCTCGCCTCAGGGTCTGTGCGGGACTCATGGGTATCGTTTAGCCGTGTTTCACCGTGAAAATCCCGCTCAATATTGCGCCCCTGATGTTCGGGCGGGTTGCCATCCTCATCCTTTGGCCGAAAACTCTTTTGTGAGGCCCAGGCTTGTATCAGGGTACCATCAACGCTGAAATGATCTTCACTCAGCAGATCTTGTTTACGTGCGAGCTCAACCACTTCTTCAAACAGTGCGGGGATAATGTCGTGCTCCAAAAGACGATCACGGTTTTTACTGAAGGTGGAGTGATCCCAGACCTCGTCATCAATGCTCAGGCCAACAAACCAGCGAAACAGTAAGTTATAACTCACTTGCTCGACCAGCTGGCGTTCGCTTCGAATGGTGTAGAGCACTTGTAGCAACTGTGCACGCAACAAACGCTCGGGGGGAATCGATTCCCGACCATACTCGGAATAGGCGCTATCGAGTAACCAGTTGATACGTTTCATGGCCTGGTTAAATAAATCCCTGATCGGTCGCATCGGGTGATTGGCAGGCACAAAAGTTTCAAGATGAACGGTGGTGAATAGATTTTCTTGTGTAATGTCAGCGCCGCGCATCTGATGATGCTCCTGGATAGTATCGTTCTGCATAGTTTAACCAAACTAGTTGCGATGTGGGAGAATTTCAACAGCCTGTTAGTTACCTCATAACGAAAAACGCCACCCAAGCGTAGGCATGAGTGGCGTCAGGTAGCAGGCGTGATTGTCGCGCTTAATTTCTGAAATGTCGCAATAATTTCTGAAAGTCACAGTGATAATCTCAACAAACAACAGCCGATGGTTTAAGCGGGAGTGGCCTTTATTGACGGAACACATCACCTCCCAGGTACGTAGCTCAGCGATCTGCGTGCTTTATGCGCGATGTACAGGTGACCTGCGTATGAGGATAGATTGCCTTGATGGCCTCCGGTAGCCCATTGAGACCATCAACGCAGGCAATGAAGCAGTCTGGTAGGTCTCGATATTGAATTGCGTAAATGATGTCCATTATAAAACACCCCAGATACCTCCGGTTCAAACACCGGAGGGTGGTGCACGGAGTGAAGCTATTGAGCGCTGTTTCCACCTCTAATCTGGAAAGTATTGCACGCTGTTTGACAGCGCAAATTAACAGCGCATGTCTCCACGATCCAACCGGATGCCAGGTTTGTGATACAATTTTACTTTTTCCGGCAATGTAAAGTAAGAGTCATAAAAATCAAGGGGGATAGGACGTTTTTAGGATACAACTTTATTTTGCGTTAACATTATCCCCATTCAACCCGCGAGCCTCGGTAATTTGAGTGATGAGCATGTATAGCGTTGCATTCTTTTTCATTAGCATGTTTATTGTTTTATTATTTTCTGCATTAACGCTTTGGGCGTATGGTATGCGACCGTTTGATAGCGCCAACTTAGGAGGGTATTTTTCTTCTTTTCCTAAATGGACAATAAAGCCTATAAAAATATTTGGTCCGGCGATTATTTTGTATAAATTATATGAAATATATAAATACATTTAGTGGGGTTGGCGGCGAACGGAGTATCTACGAGTCCAGCTTGCCGAGCAGTATCATGTAAGTTTACAAAATTCCTCAGATTGAGCTGCAAATATCTCGCCCACGAAATTCCTGATGATCCCTATGACAAATACACGCACTTTTTTCGCCACCGCCCCCAAAGGCATGGAACCACTGCTCGCCGATGAGTTGCGCGCACTAGGTGCATCCACTGTCGCGGAAACGCGTGCCGGTGTCTCGTTTGAAGGGCCGCTGACATTGGCGTATCGCGTGTGTCTGTGGTCGCGCATTGCGAACCGCATATTGTTACCGCTGGCTACGTTTGCTGCGCCCACTCCCGACGATCTCTACGACGGTGTGCGCGCCATCCGCTGGGATGAGCATCTGGGGGTTGAAGGCACGCTGGTAGTGGATTTCAGCGCGTCGAATTCGCAGATCACGCATACGCATTTTGGCGCGTTGAAAGTGAAAGATGCGATTGTCGATCAGTTTCGCGACGCCACGGGTGAGCGGCCTTCGGTGGCGCGTGAATGCCCGGATGTACGCATTAATCTTTATCTGTTACGTGATGTGGCAACTATCAGCATCGACCTGGCGGGCGAGAGTCTGCATCGTCGTGGTTACCGTGCATTGGGTGTAGAAGCGCCGCTCAAGGAAAATCTTGCGGCGGCAATATTGTTACGCGCGGGTTGGCCGGACATTGCGCGCGCGGGCGGCGCGTTATTGGATCCGATGTGCGGTTCCGGCACCTTGCCCATCGAAGCGGCGTTGATTGCAGCGGATATTGCGCCCGGTTTATTGCGCAGCCATTATGGTTTCCTGAATTGGCGGCAGCACGATGCAGTCGCGTGGGCAACATTAATGGCCGAGGCCATGCAGCGTAAAGAAGCGGGTATGGCGCATCTGCCGCCTATCATCGGCTATGATGCTGACCCGAGCGCGGTACGGCTGGCGTTGGCAAATGTTGAAGCCGCAGGTTTACATGGCCACATTCATATCGAGCGCCGCGAACTTGCTCACGTAGAGGCACTGCGCTCTGCTGCACTCGGTTTGGTGGCGGTTAATCCGCCTTATGGTGAACGCCTGGGTGAAGTGACGGAGCTGCAACATTTATACAAGGCGCTGGGCGATAAGCTTAAGGAACATTTTGTGGGCTGGAAAGCCGTGGTGATTACCGGCAATGCCGATCTTGGCAAGTGCATCGGCGTGCGTGCGCGGCGTATGCATACTTTGTATAACGGCGCTATCGAATGCAAATTGCTGAGTTTTGATATCGACCCGCAATGGTATATGGGCCACTATGCGAAGAATGTAGCAGTCACGGCTGCTGCAAAAAACCCACTTCAGGTTGATGACACGCAATCGCAGCACACACTAGCGCCATTGCCAAGTGTGGCGATGCCAGATGCGGAAGTATTAAGCCCTGGCGCAGAAATGTTTGCCAATCGCCTGCGCAAAAATCTCAAGACCCTCGGCAAATGGGCACAGCGTGAAGGCGTGTATTGTTATCGCGTTTATGATGCTGATCTGCCGGAATATGCGCTGGCCGTTGATATTTACGAGCAATGGGTACACGTTCAGGAATATCAGGCGCCCAGAACCATCGAGCCAGCCAAAGCGGCTGCGCGTTTGCACGAGGCGATGGCGGTGTTGCCCGAGGTGTTGGGCGTTGTCAGGGAAAAGATTTTTCTTAAAGTGCGCCGCCAGCAAAAGGGCAAGGCGCAATATGAAAAACAGGATGAGCTGGCTACCCTGTACGAGGTGCGCGAAGCCAACTGTAAATTCCTGGTGAATTTTACTGATTATCTGGACACCGGCCTGTTTCTCGATCATCGTCCCACCCGCGCGCTCATCCAGCAACTCGCCAAAGGCAAACGCTTTCTTAATTTATTTGCGTACACTGGCACTGCGACGGTACACGCCGTCGTGGGCGGCGCATCGGCCACCACTACCGTGGACATGTCTGCCACTTACCTGGCCTGGGCGCGCCGCAATCTGGCATTGAACGGCTTCAGTGACCGCAAGCACGAATTCATTCAGGCCGATTGCCTGGTGTGGATGGATAATGAGAAGCGCCGTTTTGATTTGATATTTCTTGACCCGCCCACTTTTTCCAACTCCAAGCGCATGGAATACACACTTGATGTGCAGCGTGATCACGTCGCGCTGATTCAATCTGCGGTTAAACTGCTGGATCGCGGCGGTGTGTTGTTATTCTCAAATAATTATCGCAATTTCAAAATCGACAGCGCCGCTTTAACAGGATTGATCCTGCACGACCTGTCGCGCGCTACCTTGCCCAAGGATTTCGAGCGTGACCCGAAAATCCATAATTGCTGGAAAATTACCCGGGCTGAATAGATTCATACGCGGAACTATTACGCCATAAAAATGGTAATTTTACCCGATCTGTGAGCTTGACTATCGCCGCATAACCAGTTCACTATGGAACCCTCACACCCCGTATCACAGACAGGGAGGTTGTATGGCTAATGCACCGACTACAGTCAAAGATCTGGATTTTATTCCCCTCACGCCGTTACATCCTTCCCCTCTGGATTGGCGCGATTGTGTCATCTACTTTCTGCTGGTGGACCGCTTCGACAATAATGCCGCCGCCATTCCACCGTATTCCCCCGGCGTCACCGCCACCGGCCGTGATGCTGCGCAAGGCGCGGTATTTCAGGGCGGCAACCTCAAAGGTATTCTCCGCCGCCTGGATTACATTCAGGGCTTGGGCTGTACTACGCTCTGGCTCAGTCCAATCTTCAAAAATCGCCAGGATCAAACCGACAGCTATCATGGTTATGGCATTCAAAACTTCCTCGACATCGACCCGCGCTTTGGCACCCTCGACGATTTTCGTGAACTTGTCGCCGCCGCACATGCGCGCGGCATGTATGTGATTCAGGACATTATTCTAAATCACACCGGTGATGTGTGGAGCTATCTTGGTGGGCACCCCTATTTTTATTTTGAAGGCCAGCGTTTTGATTTTGGCGCGTGGCGCGAATCTAATCCCACGCCGGGCCTGCAACAGAATGATGGCGTCTGGCCGGTGGAATTGCAGAATGCGGATAACTTCAAGCGTATGGGAGAAATCCGCGACTGGCAAAATCTTCAGGAAGCGCGCGACGGTGATTTTCTCAGCCTAAAAGAATTGGATCTGGGGCGTCCGCAGGTGTTGGACACGCTCATCAAGGCCTATAAATACTGGATCCATCAGGTCGATATTGACGGCTTTCGCATCGACACCGTCAAGCATATGGAAATTTCAGCGACCGCAATTTTTTGCAATGCTATCCGTGAATATGCGCAGCGTGTCGGCAAGCACAATTTCTTTCTGTTCGGTGAGATCGTGGCTGATGATGCCTTCATCCAGCAATACATTGGACGCAACAGCCGTATTCAGGATAGCAACGAACGCTTCCCCTCGCTTGATGCGGCGCTGGATTTCCCGCTTTATTTCAATCTTGAAGAAGTCATCAAGGGCGAACGCAACCCGGCCGCGTTACGCCAGCGCTATGATACCTTCCGTGATCACTATGCGGATCACGGCGCGGCAGGGCGTTATTTCGTCACGTTTGTTGATAACCACGATCAAATATCGCGGGCTTACCGGCGCTTTATGCACAACAATTCCAACACGCTGCAGGCGGTGCTGGCTATCGGTTATCTGCTCACCAGCCAGGGCGTGCCGTGCATCTATTACGGAACAGAGCAAGGCTTCGATGGCGGTGGTGGTGATGACGACTATGTGCGTGAGTGCATGTTCGGTGGGCAGTGGGGAGCCTTCAACACCACAGGCGCACATTTTTTTGACCCCGCCAATACCATCTACCAAAAAATACACGCCATCGCGCAACTTCGTCAGCAGCACGCCGCGCTACGTTATGGACGGCAGTATTTCCGTGAAATATCCGGCAATGGAATAGATTTCGGTTATCCACTGGATGGACGTTGCACACTCGCCTGGTCGCGCATACTCGATAGCGAAGAAGTACTGGTAGCATTGAATCTCGACAGCCAGCCGCGCGCCGACCACATCACCGTAGATCGCAACCTCAGCGCCTCCGGCCAATCAATGCATAACCTGTTGCAGCCGGGCGCGAGCGTTCAGGTGCGCGATAGCAACGGTCGCGCCTGCGTGCAGGTGACGTTGCCAGCGTATGGCATGGCGATACTCAAATGCGGTTGATAGTAGCGTGCGCTGTGCGCACGACCGGTCTGTCGCCATGTATAAGTTCCGGTTCAGCAGACCGGGATTTTTAGTTTTGCAAGAGGCTCATATTTATAGCTATCCCTGTTATTTCGGCTTTACAACCCTGCCTGTCATTTCGATCGAAGGGAGAAATCCGGCAAGATCTCTCACATTTGTTCGAGACAAGGATTTCTCCCTTCGATCGAAATGACACAATACAAGGAGCAACGCCATGAACCGCACCATCAAAATATTTTGCACCGGGGAAGAGCAGGCCAGGATAGCGGAAAAGTATCCTGTCATTGAATACTACGACAGTTTTGTATTGGCTGAGGTTTCGCAGAAAAATGTCAACCGGATTGCCCGCGCTTACCCGGTTGAAGACATCACCGAGCGCTATACCCTCCAAGTCGGTGAGCGTACCATCGACACCGCGCTGCCGCGTTTCGACGCGCGCGGCAAACGCCATGCACATCCGGCTTACAACGGCGTGAAGACACCCGAGCCAGGGTGCCACCATAATCTTGTGCAGTTTATCGGCCCCATCAAAGAGCAGTGGCTACGTGCCGTCAAAAAGGTGGGTGGAGAGGCCCGCGCACCGTACGGTGATTTCACTTATATTATTCGGGCGGATGAAGAGACGCTTGCACAGATCGCGGCGCTGCCGTTTGTGCGATGGACGGGGCATTTGCCTACCAGGGATCGCGTCGCACCCTCCGTGTTCATGAATGTGGGACGCAAGCCCGATGACACCGCGTCTGCACTGCCCCGCACGCGAGTCATGCCCGGCGCTTACACCGTTGAATTTTTCGGCGCGGCGGATTTAAAAGCTGCCATTCCGCACATCAAAAAGCTGGGATTCCAGGTGCCAGAAAAGAATGCCAAAGGCAAAGTGCTGATTGTGGAGGCCTCGAGCCGTGGCGCCGCGCTCACTAAAAAAATTACCGCGCTGGCGGCGGTTCATGGCGTGCGCTCGATCCGTGAGCGCAGCCTCAAACGTACCAGCAACAATGTAGCCGTCGGGGTTATGGGGGCTACAGCCACTATTGCAAGCTCCGGGCTGGGCTTGAGCGGTCAGGGCGAATGCGTGGGAATCTGCGACACCGGGCTGGACACCGGCAACCCGCAAACCATCCACCCTGATTTTGCGGGTCGCGTGGCCTGGGTTAAAAGCTATCCCATCACCCCGGATTTTGCTGCCTACATCACTAACCCTGGTGGCAACGATGGCGCGGCCGATGTTGACAGCGGCCACGGCACGCATGTGGCGGGTTCGGTGTTGGGGAACACGGTGCAGTAAGTAGCGGCCTGCCCGACGTATCAGCCCCCATCCGTGGCCTTGCCTACAAGGCGCGCTTAATGTTCCAGGCGGTTGAGCAAGAGATGAAATGGAGCCGCCTTATCAAGGGCGCTACGACCGCTACATGCTCGCCGGAATTCCGTCAGACATCACTATCCTGTTTGCTGACGCATACAAAAAAGGCGTGCGCATCCACTCGAATTCGTGGGGTGGCGGTGATCCCGGTGTTTATGACAGCCAATGTGAACAGCTTGACCGTTTCGTCTGGGAGCACAAAACCTTCTGTATTCTTGTCGCAGCGGGAAATGACGGTACCGACCGCGATGGCGACGGCAAAATCAATCCCATGAGCGTCACCTCGCCAGGCACAGCGAAGAACTGCATTACCGTGGGCGCCAGCGAGAATTGCCGCCCCGAGTTCCGCGCCGAAACCTATGGTAAATGGTGGCCGCAGGACTACCCGGCCGCGCCGCTAAATAAAGACCCCATGGCCGATAATCCTGATCACATGGCCGCCTTCAGCAGTCGTGGTCCGACCAAAGATGGCCGGATCAAGCCCGACATTGTTGCCCCCGGCACATTTATCCTGTCCACACGCTCCACGCAGATTGCGCCCAACAACCGCGCATGGGCGGCGTTCCCGCCCAGCAAATTCTATTTTCACATGGGTGGCACCAGCATGGCGACCCCGCTCGTAGCAGGTGCGGTCGCATTGGTGCGTGAATATTTGCGCAAACAGAAAAAAATAAGAAATCCCAGCGCCGCCCTGCTTAAAGCGACGCTGATCGCCGGGGCGGTGCGTCTGCCTGGGTATGGCGCCAAGGGCGCCGTGGTCGATAACCAGCAGGGTTACGGGCGCGCCAATCTTGACGCCGTACTCGCGCCAGCCGCCCCTGCCGTAGCGCAGTTTCTGGAAGTGAGGCCGGGCCTTAAGACGGGCCAGGTGCGCACCATTGAAATCACCCTCAAATCAGCGGCTGCCCCGCTGCACGTAACGCTGGCCTACACGGATTACCCGGGGCCAACGCTGGTCAACAATCTTAACCTGATTGTAACGGCGCCCAATGGAAAACGCTATGTCGGCAATCAGGCAGCGGGGAGGGCGATGGTGCTGGATGTGAAAAACAACGTCGAGGTGATCCATGTTGAGAAGCCCGCAGCAGGCCAGTGGAAGATCGAAATCTTCGCCTCCAACATCCCTCAGGGTCCGCAGGATTGTGCGTTGGTTTGTGTGGCGCATTTGGGGTGATCGGATTCACTCTGGGATTCGCTGTTTTTACGTTGACGGCCTTTTCCGCCGGCTTGCGCCAAAATTCTGTTTGCATGGAGACGTTTTTTGCGTATCATCGCCAAATATACAAACAGGGTGTTGGCACTTGTATTTAAGAAAAATGCCCCTATATAATACAGTGGAATTGTGTTTCAGTTGGTAGAGGAAGTATGCTGCGAGCCGCTATTATTATGCAGGAAGCTGAGGCATGCCGTACCATAATCCTGTCTACATTGTGATATAGTTGGTGTCATTATTATTGCCGCGCTTCGCGCAAAGAGAAATTAAATGATTGATTGGACTATAAATTTATTGGCCAATGGGCTGCTGGGTTTTTCCGTATGGGGATACATTGCCGTCGCCCTGGTTTTTACCCATATTACCATCGCAGCCGTAACCATCTACCTGCACCGGCATCAGGCGCACCGTGCGCTGGATCTGCACCCGATTCCCAGCCATTTTTTCCGTTTCTGGTTGTGGATGACTACGGGCATGGTCACCAAAGCCTGGTCTGCGATTCATCGCAAGCACCATGCCAAATGCGAGACCGTAGAAGATCCGCACAGCCCCCAGATTCTGGGCATTAAAAAAGTATTCTGGGAAGGCTCCGAGCTGTATCGCAAAGAGGCCAGGAATCAGGAAACTCTTGATAAATATGGGCACGGCTCGCCTGACGACTGGCTGGAGCGTAACGTCTATACTGGCCACAGCCGTTCCGGTATTGTATTGATGTTTATTATTAATGTGCTGCTGTTCGGCGCCGCTGGCATTACCATCTGGGCAGTACAAATGATCTGGATTCCGATCACCGCCGCCGGTATTATTAATGGCGTGGGTCACTATTGGGGCTACCGCAATTACGAGCCTGAAGACGCATCCACCAATGTTTCGCCGTGGGGCATCCTCATCGGCGGTGAAGAGTTGCACAACAATCATCATGCCTTCCCCGGTTCTGCCAAATTGTCGTCCAAGCCATGGGAATTTGATATTGGCTGGTTTTACATCCGCATCCTGGAAACCCTGGGTTTGGCTCACGTCAAGAAAGTCGCGCCTGAGCCGGTGATTATGCCCGGCAAACAAGAGGCCGATCTCGATACCCTGCGTGCCGTGATTGTGAATCGCCTGCATGTGTTGTCGCACTATTGCCGTGATGTGATTGTGCCGGTATTTAAGGATGAGTTGCACAAGGCCGATAATTCCCGCCAGGCATTATTTGCGCGCGCCAGACGCCTGTTGGTGCGTGATCAGTCGTTAATGGACGATTCCGCGAAAAAACGCCTGGATAGTGTGCTGGAGCGTAGCATTGCCCTTAAAACCGTATACCAGCATAAATTGAGCCTGCAAAAGATCTGGCAGCGTTCCAACTCCAGCCAGGAAACTTTGCTGCACAGTCTCGAGCAGTGGTGCAAGGAAGCCGAGGCTACCGGTATTAAGCGCTTGCAGGACTTTGCCTTGACGCTACGTGGTTACGCGTTAGGCGCTCCGGCCGCGTGATCAAGTTGTTGTTTTAGAATCATTAAATAAAAAACCCGCCGTTAAGGCGGGTTTTTTAGGTCTAAAACTATTGATCTGGTATAATGGTTAATTAACCTTGGCAGGCATGGTTCCCCCGCGTCTGATAGGCTCAGCTGTCGGACGCCTGGCAGAATGTGAGCCATAACTTTTTTTGAGTGTACACTATCTTATGGATTCTATAAAGAATTTACGCAACATTGCAATTATTGCCCACGTTGACCATGGCAAAACCACGCTGGTGGACAAGCTGCTGCAACAGTCCGGCACCTTTAGCGAACGTACCGTCGTCACCGAGCGCATGATGGATTCCAATGATCTGGAGCGCGAGCGCGGCATCACCATTCTGGCCAAAAACACCGCGATTCGCTGGCGCGATTATCGCATTAATATTGTAGACACACCGGGCCATGCCGACTTTGGCGGTGAGGTGGAGCGCGTATTGTCGATGGTTGATTGCGTGCTGTTGCTGGTGGACGCCGTGGATGGCCCCATGCCACAGACACGCTTCGTTACGCAGAAAGCGTTCGCGCGCGGTTTACGCCCCATCGTGGTGATTAACAAAGTGGATCGTCCCGGCGCCCGCGCTGACTGGGCGCTGGATCAAACCTTTGATTTGTTTGACCGCCTGGGCGCCACTGACGAACAGCTCGACTTTCCGGTGATCTACACCTCTGCGCTGCACGGTTATGCCGGCACTACGGCCGATGTGCGCTCTGGCGACATGACGCCATTGTTTGAGGCAATTGTGCAATTCGTTTCCCCGCCGCAAGTCGATCCCGACGGGCCGTTCCAGATGCAGGTGAGTTCCATCGCGTATTCCAGTTATGTGGGCGCTATTGGCACCGGACGTATTACGCGTGGCCGCATCAAGAGTAATTCCCAAGTGGTGATCGTGGGTCGGGACGGCAAGCGCCGCAATGCGCGCATGTTGCAGATCTTTGGTTTTCTGGGGCTGGATCGCGTCGAAGTTCCCAACGCGCAAGCGGGTGACATTATTGCCTTCACCGGCGTTGATGATCTGGGCATTTCCGATACGCTGTGCGACCCCGCCGCCGTAGAGCCGCTACCGTTGCTGGCCGTTGATGAACCTACCGTGAGCATGACTTTCCAGGTGAACACCTCACCGTTTGCCGGCAGAGAGGGCAAGTATGTCACCAGTCGCCAGATCCGTGAGCGCCTGCAGAAAGAGTTGATCCATAACGTCGCATTGCGTGTTGAGGATACTGAAGACCCGGACAAGTTCAAGGTGTCAGGCCGTGGCGAATTGCATCTGTCGATCCTCATCGAAAACATGCGCCGCGAAGGCTATGAATTAGCGGTGTCGCGTCCCCAGGTCATCATCAAGGAAGTGAATGGCGAGCCGTGCGAGCCGTATGAAATGCTTACCGTGGATGTGGAAGAACAGAACCAGGGTTCCGTCATGGAGCAGTTGGGTTTGCGTAAAGGTGATCTGCTGGACATGGTGACAGACGGCAAAGGCCGGGTGCGCCTTGATTACCGTATTCCGGCGCGTGGCTTGATCGGCTTTCATACCGAATTCATGACCATGACCTCTGGCACCGGCTTGATGCATCATGTGTTTGACGCCTACGGACCGCTCAAAAAAGGTGGGATTGGCGAGCGCATCAATGGTGTGTTAATTTCCAATGGCACCGGCAAGAGCGTTGGTTTTGGCCTGTTCAATCTGCAGGAACGTGGCAAGCTGTTTATCGGTCCCGGCGAAGAGCTGTACGAAGGTATGGTGATTGGCATTCACTCGCGCGATAATGATCTGGTGGTCAATCCACTTAAAGCCAAACAGCTCACCAACATGCGTGCCTCGGGTTCGGATGAAAACATTATCCTCGTCCCGCCGATTCGCATGTCGCTGGAGCAGGCGCTGGAATTTATTGAAGATGATGAGCTGGTGGAAGTAACGCCCGCCAGCATCCGGGTGCGCAAACGCTTCCTGCTCGAACACGAGCGCAAGCGCGCTTCGCGTTAAAAGCTGTTTAACCACGGAGGGCGCGGAGAAAGTCGAAGCTTTACTCGTCTCCGTATTCTCCGTGGTTAAAAAAACGGTAAGGCAACCATGTATAAGCTCTACCCCGAAATCAAGCCTTATGCGACTCATCGACTGGCTGTCGATAAGCCGCATCAGCTTTACATCGAAGAATGCGGCAATCCTGACGGGCTGCCGGTAGCCTTTGTGCATGGTGGCCCCGGCGCGGGCTGCGAACCGTATCACCGCCGTTTTTTTGATCCCAATGTTTATCGTATTGTACTGTTTGACCAGCGTGGTTGCGGGCGTTCCACGCCCCATGCCGAGTTGACGGACAACACCACGCAGGCATTAGTGGCGGACATGGAAGTGATCCGCCAGCATTTAAAAATTGATAAGTGGGTGGTGTTCGGTGGTTCATGGGGTTCGACGTTGGGTCTGGTCTACGCCCAAACCCATCCTGAAGCCGTATTGGGGCTGATCCTGCGCGGTATCTTTTTGTGCAGCCGCCGTGAAATCCACTGGTTTTATCAAGACGGCGCCAGCCGCATTTTCCCCGACTACTGGGAAGATTATTTACGTCCCATCCCCGAAGCCGAGCGCGGCGATCTGGTGCGCGCCTATTACAAGCGCCTGGTCGGTGACGACGAAGTGGCGCGCATGGCGGCCGCCAAGGCGTGGTCATTGTGGGAAGGGCGCGCCGCCACTTTGCAACTAAGCAAGTCGGTGGTTGATCATTTTGCAAGGCCGTCCACCGCATTAAGTCTGGCGCGCATCGAATGCCATTATTTTATGCATGACAGTTTTCTTGAAGTCGATCAGATCCTGCGTAACGCGCACCGTCTGGCTGACATTCCCGCCATTATTGTGCATGGTCGTTACGATATCGTGTGTCCCGTCGAAAATGCCTGGGCATTGCATCGCGCCTGGCCGCAGGCAACACTGAAAATCATTGCCGACGCCGGCCATTCCGCCAGCGAGCCGGGCATCACTGATGCCTTGATTAAAGCCACCATGACGCTCTCCCATCGTTTAAGGCCATGATCGGATTGCTGCAGCGCGTTACTGCAGCACAGGTTACGGTGGCGAATGAAGTGATTGCCGCCATCGGCTCTGGATTACTGGTGCTGGTGGGCGTCGAGCAACATGACACCGAACAACATGCCGCACGCTTGCTCAGCCGCCTCCTTGATTACCGCGTATTTGCCGACGCCGCAGGCAAAATGAATCTGAGTGTGCGCGATGTAAACGGCGGCGTGCTGCTGGTGCCGCAATTCACGTTGGCCGCTGACACGCGCAAAGGCCTGCGCCCCAGTTTTACCCCCGCAGCCTCACCGCAGATTGCATCCCAACTGTTTGATCATCTCGTGCAACAAGCCCGCCAATATTATGCCCCGATCGCCACTGGCCGCTTTGGCGCCGACATGCAAGTTACACTGACCAATGACGGGCCTGTAACTTTTTTGTTACGTACTGGCATGGATACTTGATGATACCCGTGGAAAAAATATGGCATGCTGTTTTTTTTGCCTTGCTTTTCCACAGATTTTGTTTAATCCTGACACTGACAGGTGCATCATCAAAACAACAGGGAGGCATTATGAAGCGCAATTGTATGGTCGTGGGTATTGCATGTGCAGGGTTGGTGGTGGGTCAAGTCCAGGCTTCTGGCTTCCGTCTGCCTGAAGTGTCTACTGCCGGGTTGGGCATGAGCAATGCTGTGGTGGCTAACGCCCTTGAGCTGGGCGCGTTGCCGTACAATCCGGCGGCCATGTCATTTCATGAAGGTACACATGTGATGGGCGGCCTGCTGTTTGTGGATCATAGCCTGCAAGCGACCCCGACAGGTGGCGCGGGCAGTGTTGAAGGCGATAACGGCAGTGTTGCCATCATCCCGAATTTTTTTGTCACTGGCCAGATCATCCCGCAATGGAGTTGGGGATTGAATATCAATGCGCCTTTCGGGCTGTCAACGGATTGGCCGGCGAATACTTTCCCCACCTTGTCCGCGCCCGCCACCCGGCCAGCGCATCCCGCGCAGAGCAAGATTGAGATGATTAATATCAATCCCAACGTGTCATACAAATTCAACGTGAACACCAGTGCCGCGTTTGGCGTGGATTATTACTACGTTAAGAAAGTAAAGCTCGATACCCAGGCGGTCACCATCAGTGGTGATGGCGATGAGTTTGGCTGGAACGCCGCCATGTTGCATGTGAATGGGCAGTGGAGTTTCGGCGCATCCTATCGCTCGGCGGTTAACGTGCCCATTGATGGTTTGTTCAATACCATGGGGGCCACCACGGAGCTAGGGTTGCCGTGGATGTTACAGATCGGCGCGCGCTATCAAGCCACCGATAAATTGGGCATTGAATTTGATGTTGAACGCACCGGCTGGAAGAAATTCAACCAAATCATTGTTAAAAGCGCGGCGAATGGCGCAACACTGGTGACCAGTACCAACGCCTGGGATAATGCCAATGCGTTTCGCTTGGGCGCCAGTTATGACCTGACCGCGCAAACGCAATTGCGCGCCGGATATGCGCGCGATCTTACCGGCCAGGGCGACGAACATTTTACCGTACGTGTGCCCGATGCCGACCGCCATCTGTTCAGTGTAGGATTGCGTCACGCACTGCCCGGTGACTGGCAAGTTGAAGCGGCATATATGTATGCCATGGTAGATGATCGGGACTATGCGACAACCCGCCCTTTCGGCACCTACGGCAGCGACCCCAACGGCACTGCCGCATATAACGGCAAATATGAATCCAGTGCGCATTTGCTGGGGGTGGGTGTGTCGAAGAAGTTTTAGAGCATGTTATTTACTCCCTTCCACGATCGCATAGCGAGCGGGATAGCGCTGGCCGTCAGCGCCAAAAGTCATAGCACACATGTGCTGGGCGTGAGTGTGCTGAATAAATTTTAGACTGGTGTGTGAGCATGCAAGATCGTGTGCCTTTGTGTTTGTGTTAAAACTTGGGCGTAACATGTAGGGTGACGCATCTTGCTTGACACTCGCCCCCCCCCCCCCTTGTATAATCCGAGCAGGTTAATTCAAATTTGAGTCGGCCTGTCGGTTATCTTGCCCAATATATAAATTGCAGAGGGTGCATAATGAAAATTTTATACAAGGTGATAGTTTTGGCAGCGGGAGCGTTCTTGATGTTGTCTACCGCGCAAGCGGATATACCCATATCGTTAACAGAGCAGAATAAGGAAGGAAATGAAACTACATGGACAGGAAAAATTGCGATATTTCGAGCCCAAGCCAAAAATGTGGAAATTGGGCCGCAAACTGATCGCCTGGATGCAGAAATTCTCGTCGTGCTAGATAAACACCCGGGCATAGTATTTGGCATACGTCTACACGAAGACGAACCATCTGCACGGGAAATGATCGAGACGTTGCGAGTAGCTTACCTTGGTAAATTGCCGGTAACAATCCAATCCCAAGCCGGACCGACAGGCAAGAAAAATCTGAAAATCAACTGGGTTCAACTGGGTAAATAGTAATGTAGGGTGGACACGCATTTGCGTGTCCACCCAGCGTTGGCGGCTTCCGGCATCCGACCGCCATGGATGGTGGAAGTGTCGAAAATGCAGGAGCATTTTTCGACCTGCCTCTCGCGGCACTTGTGCTTCCATGCACGACGCGCAGCAACACTACTCTTCTCTAATGCGCTAAACCCTTATCCCGCTCAATCATCGCATATGCCGAATGATTGTGAATCGACTCGAAATTTTCTGATTCCACTTGATACGCCGTAATGCGCGTATCGCTGTTGAGGCGCGCCGCGACATCGCGCACCATGTCTTCGACAAACTTGGGGTTTTCGTAAGCGCGTTCCGTCACGTATTTTTCATCGGGGCGTTTGAGGATGCCATACAGTTCGCATGACGCTTCTTTTTCCACGATGTCGATGACTTCTTCAATCCACACAAAGCCGTGCGTGCGCACTTTCACGGTGACGTGCGAGCGCTGGTTGTGCGCGCCGTATTTGGAAATTTCCTTGGAGCACGGGCACAGGCTGGTGACGGGTACGACTACTTTGATAGAGGTAATGGTCTTGCCGCCAGTGATTTCACCAATCAACGTCACGTTGTAATCCATGAGGCTTTGCACGCCAGACACTGGCGCGGCCTTGTTGACGAAATACGGGAAGCTCATTTCAATGTAGCCAGATTCGGCTTGCAACAGCGTTGCCATTTCCGACAGCATATCCTTAAATGAATTAACGCTGATTTCACGTTCGTGCTTATTTAAAATTTCCACGAAGCGTGACATGTGTGTGCCCTTGAAATTATGCGGCAAGTGTACGTACATGTTGAAATTGGCGATGGTGTGCTGCTCACCGCTGCTGCGGTCTTTTACGCGCACCGGGTGGCGTATGTCTTTGATGCCAACCTTGTTGATGGCGATTTGCCGGGTGTCTACGCTGTTTTGCACGTCAGCAATGGAGGTGGTGGCAGTTTTGTTTGCGGTGCTCATGATTATTCCTCGGTATAGCGTACGCTGGCGCGCTCGGTTTCCCAGATGGTGATGGCGCTGACTTTCAGCGTGCCGTTGTTTAATCGGCTGGACAACGTCCGATAAAAATAAGCTGCGATATTTTCAGCGGTGGGGTTTAGCGTGTCGAACGGCGGAATCTCGTTCAGGTATTGATGATCCAGTTCCCCGGCCACTTCGCGGGCGGCGTGTTTGATGGTTTTGAAATCCATGCCCATGCCGATGCTGTCGAGCGCCGTGGCCCGCACTTCGACCTCCAGCTTCCAGTTATGGCCGTGCATGCGGCTGCACTCGCCGGGGTAATCGCGCAAAGTGTGGGCGGCAGCAAAATCAGTGGCGATTTTCAGCGTGTAACGTGGATTGCTCATTTTGAAATACTTGACTAATTTAGTAGGATTTTACCCGGATCGGGGTAATTTGGCAAGTTGCAGCGTTGTCCAATGGGGTTCGAGTCTGAAGCTGATCGTTAATTGTTCTGACGATGCTGCCGACATCCAGGCCACACTCGGCCAGTAATTGATCGCGTGAACCATGTTCTGTGAAGGTGTCCGGCAGACCCAGATTAACCGTGGGTGTGCGCACATCGTGCGCGATCAGGCATTCATTAATGGCACTGCCCGCGCCACCCATCACCGCGTTTTCTTCCAGCGTAATCAGCAGCTCATGTTCACGGGCGGCCTTAAGCACGGTTTCTTCATCTAGTGGCTTGATAAAGCGCATATTGATTACGGTGGCATCAAGCTGTTCTGCGGCTGCCAGCGCGGGTGTCACCATGCTGCCGAAGGCGAGAATAGCGGTTTTGCGGCCGGGGCGGCGCAACTCGGCTTTACCCAGCGGCAGGGCGGCCATGTGTTTTTGCGGCACAACGCCGGGACCCGTGCCGCGCGGATAACGCACCGCTGCCGGGCCGCTGTGCGCAAAGCCGGTATAAAGCATCTGGCGGCATTCGTTTTCATCGGCGGGAGCCATGATCACCATGTTCGGTATGCAGCGCAAAAAGCTCAGGTCAAAGCTGCCCGCGTGCGTAGGCCCGTCTGGCCCCACCAGCCCGCCACGGTCAATGGCAAACAGCACTGGCAGATTCTGAATCGCCACGTCGTGAATCAATTGATCATAAGCGCGCTGCAAAAAAGTCGAATAAATAGCCACGACGGGCTTCAGGCCATCGCACGCCATGCCGGCCGCCAGAGTCACGCTGTGTTGCTCGGCAATGCCCACATCAAAATAGCGCGCTGGATAACGCTGCGAAAACTCCACCAGTCCCGAACCTTCGCGCATGGCGGGGGTAATGCCGATCAGGCGTTCATCCAGCGCCGCCATATCGCACAGCCATTCACCAAAGATTTGCGTGTAGGTGGGGCCACTTGCGGTGGCGGATGCCATCTTGCCGGTTTCGGGGTCAAACGGTGTAACCGCATGATAAAAACAAGAATTTTTCTCGGCGGGCAGGTAACCCTTGCCTTTTTTGGTGACCACATGCAGAAACTGCGGCCCTTTCAGCGCGCGCAAATTATGCAGGGTTCTGAGCAACGCTGGCAGGTCGTGGCCATCAATTGGTCCAATGTAATTAAAACCCATTTCCTCAAACAGCGTACCCGGCACAATCATGCCTTTCATATGTTCTTCGGCGCGACGCGCCAGCTCCCACACTGGCGGCATCACGCCCAGCACCTTTTTGCTGCCCTCGCGCATCGTCGAATACAGCTTGCCCGACAGCACCCGCGCTAGATATTGCGACATGCCGCCGACGTTGGGGGAGATCGACATCTCGTTGTCGTTAAGAATCACCAGCAAGTCCGGGTCAATGTCACCCGCATGGTTCAGCCCCTCAAAAGCCTGCCCGGCGGTTAGCGCGCCATCACCAATAATCGCCACCACTTTGCGGCTCAGCCCCTGCTGCCGCGCGGCCAGCGCCATGCCCAGCGCCGCACTCACCGAGGTGCTGGAATGCCCCACACCAAACGTGTCATACGGGCTTTCGCTACGTTTCGGAAACCCCGCGAGACCGTCTTTTTTGCGCAAGGTCGGCATCTGCGTGCGACGACCCGTAAGAATCTTGTGCGGATAGGTTTGATGCCCCACGTCCCACACCAGCCGGTCGTCCGGGGTGTTGTAGACATAATGCAGCGCAATCGTCAGTTCCACCGTGCCCAGCCCCGCCGCCAGATGCCCGCCCGTGGCGCTCAAAGACTGGATAAGAAAGCTGCGTAGTTCAAACGCCAGCGCAGCAAGCTGCGACTCCGGCAGCTTGCGCAGGTCGTGGGGAGTGTCTATCGTCTCCAGCAAAGGGTAGCAGGTGGTCGCAGGCATGATAAGTAACGGAATCCTTAGGGCGAACTGTTTATTATCTTAGCCCTACCCGGCAGTTGCAAGAAATATCGTGGGGCGGGGGTGTTTTGTGGTGATTCCTGTTAAAGTTCCAGACTTTCCATGCCGTGCCAGTTTTTGGTGAGTCCGGGGCTGTAGTTTCTTGTGACCTCGAGGGAACAAGGCGGTATCTGCCCCTTTTCTCGGACTCTTGAGTTTTTAGTAAGTTGTTTAAGCGCCAGATGAGTTTCATCATGCACAATCTCTTTGACAATATAACGGCTAATGATATTAGAGATCAAATCTTACAAATAAGATCCCTCGACCTTAGAAATGCTGAGACCCAAGAAGTAACAAGCCGAATAAAAAGACTCATTACTGGGTATGAATGCAGCGATCAGTTGCATCTTGTGAATCCAATAAAACAAACATACAGAGCAAGGATAAATAAAGAAAAACACCTTTTCACCAAGGTCGCCGATTTAATATATCCACAAAAAGACAAGATCGGAACATATGGGAGGTTGAATGGCGTCAATGAAAGCATGTTTTACATCTTCGTTGTTAGACACGGCAGTTATTGAGGTCCGTCCAAGAGAAGGGGATTTTGTTACGGTACTAATCACAAAACCAAAACAACCGCAAACTTTTATGTATATGGAGATCGGAATCCTTGAGCATATGTGGAAAAACATAAAAACGTTGTCAATGCTAAAACCAGCTCACGTAGAAAAAAACGCGATGATCCGTGGCTTTCTAGTAGAAGAGCTTATTAAGCCAGTAGAGAAAGGTATGGAGCACGAATACAAGACAACAGTGGCAATCGCAAACATACTAAAAAAATCACGAGCTCCATCCATCATGTATCCAAGCGTTGCTCATGAAAAGAAAGGGATAAACATAGCAGTAAAGCCCCTGGATTTTGATAATCTTTTCGAGATCACAAGTTGCGGAATAGTTCATGTACAAAAGAAAATATCTGACATCCATTATCGAGTTCTTTTTCTTGAAGCAGCACAATCCATAGGCTCAAATGGAAGCATTATGTGGAGCAATGAAGTGAAAGAGTACTTTTTGAATAATCATTTCCTCCGGTGACAGGATGGTTGTTGCGTTACCGCAATTAAATAAACACTAACAACTAATTTGTGTGCGTAACCCGGGGCGACCCTGCATGGTGATCGCCTATTTAAACGCCCGCGCTACACCCCGTGAGCCAAGCCCCGCCATCTCCACACTATTCAACGCTCCCGTATCCATCCCGCCCAGCACATACACCGTCTCGCCATGCACCGCCACCGCCGCCGCGCTTCTTGCGACCTTTAATTTCGCGGCAAATGACCAGTCGCCCACATGCCCCTGCGCGTCGATGGGCGCGCGTTCCACGCTGTCCAGGCGATATTGCCCATCGTGCCCGCCCAGCATATAGACCTGATTATTCATGGCAAACGCCGCCGCAATGAAGCGCGGGATTTGCAGCGTGCTGGTTTCGATGCGCCATGGTAGCAGCGTGCCATCGGCTTGTATCGAAGTCATTTCCACATCGCCATAGCTGACCTTCTGCGCGCTACGCACATGCCCACCCAGCAAATAAATATGATTGTTGAAAATCGCAGCGGAATGGATGTAACGGTCGATGGCTGAGGCTTCTTTTTCCAGTTGCCATTCGCCCAGTGAACCATCGGGCTGAATAACGGCACGTTCCACGGACTTCAGGAATATCCCGTTATACCCGCCAATCGCATACACCTGATTATTGTATTTCACCGTCTTCAAGCCGCGCCGGGGCGTGGTCAGGTAATTATGCAGTTGCCACGGCCCCAGGCTGCCATCTGCATTGATTCGCGCGCGCTCCACCGAAGCGATCGGCTGATTATCATCACCGCGCGGCCCCGTCGCGCCGCCCAGTGCGTACAGGTAATTATTCGCCCCCACCGCTGCGAGATAAAAGCGTCCCTCAATCAGCGCCGCCGTAGTGCGCCACGCGCCCAACGTGCCATCCGGGTTAATGCGCGCGTACTCCACTTCTTTCACATAGTCATCGTCATCATTAATGCCGCCCAGCGCATATAAATAGCCGTTCACCGCCACCGCCGCCAGTGCGCGCCGTGGATATTGAAAACTGCTGACTGGAGTCCACGCCGACATCGGCGCCACCCCCGCGTTCACAACGCGCGGTGCCTTGCTGCTGAACAGTAAAAACGCCAGCACCGCCACCAGCGCCACGCCAATGCCTGCAAACACCTTGGGTGTAGATTTATCCATAGGACGGGAATAATACCATCTGCCGCACGCCATGTAGCTTTTCATGCGGCGCGCACGTATAATCCGCGCATGATCACATCACCCATCCATTCATTCATAGCTGCTCTTGCGCATTCCTGCGCGGCGCGAAAGCACCTGTGGCGACTGTCCCTGTCGGTCCATCGCAGCATGTTGTCGCGCGTCTAGTTTTTATCCTGGATTAAAAATCACAACACTGGCTGCGGATCTTGCCGCAGTTATTTCCTGCCGCTATACCACAAGATCCGTTGCCGAATTATATAGGGAACATTTTGTGGCGCAGCCCGTAGCAGCAAACAACCAATACGCCCTGGTCCGGTGCCCTCTACGCCTTCATTGCCGCCGTCGCCTTTTCCGGCAAAGCCGTGCTGGTCAAGCTCGCCTATGCCTACAGTGTCGACGCCGTCACCCTGCTGGCATTGCGCATGCTGTTCGCGCTGCCGTTTTTTATCGTCATGGCCATCTGGGCGGCGCGGCGCGAAAGCGCGGTAGACATCACCCGCCGCGACTGGGGCGTGCTCGCCTTGCTCGGTGTGTTGGGCTACTACCTTGCCAGCCTGGAGCGTCTTGTCATATTCTTATATCCCACGCTGGTTGTGGTGCTATCCGCCGTGTATTTTAAGCGCCGCATCACCGGGCATGTCGTGGTGGCGTTGCTGCTCAGTTACACTGGCATCGCCCTGGTCTTTGCGCATGACGTGAACCTTGCCCAGAAAGACATCATTCTCGGTGGCACCCTGGTGTTCGCCAGCATCCTGGTCTACGCCATTTACCTGATTGGCAGCGGCGGCATCATCGCGCGCCTCGGTTCCGCGCGCTTTACCGGCTACGCCATGACCATCTCCTGTGGAGTGGTCGGTGTGCATTTTGGCGTGGTCAACTCTGTAGACGCCCTGGTCCAGCCCATGCCAGTGTATGGCCTCGCCCTGGCGATGGCTGTTTTTTCAACTGTCTTGCCGGCTTTGTTGTTGTCCGAGGGTATTCACCGCATCGGCGTGGACAAGACTTCCATCATCGGCTCGATTGGCCCCGTCGCCACGTTGGCGCTTGCGTACCTGTTTTTAGGTGAGTCCATGTCGACAATGCAGATACTTGGCGCGATACTAGTATTGATGGGCGTGCTTTATATCAGTGTGCGGAAAGGCGCCTGAAATTAATCTCCATAAAGGGCATCTTTTTCAGATAAAACTATGGTAGACTATTTGGCTTGGTAGAATATTTTGACAGAATTCGACTGAATTCCTCAATGGTAAGTACGGGGGAAATAGGGCAGATTACAGATTCATGCTTGACACTTGAGCCGTGAGTCCATAAAATCTCCGATTCTTTGATGGGTCGCTTGCAAAGCGCGGTTTATCATTAGTAATTCTCGAGTAATTCTCGTGTGTTCCACCTTAAATTCTTTGCGCTGCCTTCTCATGGTGCCATGATGCGCCGGGATGGCGGGTCGCCTGTTTTTTGTTTTTGCTGGAGTGAGTTAGGTAATGGCAACAGTTAATCAGTTAGTGCGTCAGCCGCGCGTACGGCAAAAAATGAAGACCAACGTACCTGCGCTGGCCGAGTGCCCACAGAAGCGTGGTGTGTGCGTGCGTGTGTATACCACCACGCCTAAAAAGCCTAATTCCGCGATGCGTAAAGTGGCTCGTGTGCGCCTGACTAATGGCATGGAAGTAACCACTTATATCGGTGGCGAAGGCCATAACCTGCAAGAGCACTCAGTCGTGCTGATTCGTGGCGGTCGCGTTAAAGACCTGCCCGGCGTACGTTACCACACGGTGCGCGGTAGCCTTGACACCTCCGGTGTAAGTGCGCGTCGTCAGGGGCGTTCCAAGTATGGCGCCAAGCGTCCCAAGAGCTGATCTGGGCGTTCGGGTTGATTCTCGTAACTGTTGTTTATCGTAACTATCAAAAACTGAATTTAGGTTAAAGCGATGTCAAGAAGAAGAGTTAATGCCAAGCGGGTAATTTTTCCGGATCCAAAGTACGGAAGCGAATTGCTGGCCAAATTTGTTAATGTGGTGATGAAGAGCGGCAAGAAGTCAATTGCCGAGCAGATCGTTTACGGCGCGCTGGAGCAGATCACCAAAAAGGGTCGTGGCGATGCGCTGGAAGTATTCAGCCAGGCGCTGGAAAACATCCGTCCGGTGGTTGAGGTTAAGTCCCGCCGTGTCGGCGGGGCCACTTATCAGGTGCCCGTCGAAGTGCGTCCCATGCGCCGTAGCGCGCTGGCGATGCGCTGGCTGGTTGATGCCGCGCGTAACCGCAGCGAAAAAACCATGGGTTTGCGTCTGGCCGGTGAGCTGATGGATGCCTACGAAAGCCGTGGCACCGCCGTGAAGAAGCGTGAAGATACGCATCGCATGGCTGATGCCAACAAGGCCTTTGCCCATTACCGCTGGTAATTGGCACTGTAACTAAACAAGTTTGTCGCCCGTAAGGGCGCTTAATTTAAGCTGAAGGATTTTTGAGTCGTGGCACGTACAACCCCCATTGATCGTTACCGGAATATCGGCATTATGGCGCACATCGACGCCGGTAAGACGACGACCACTGAGCGCGTTTTGTATTACACCGGCGTCTCCCACAAAATTGGCGAGGTGCATGACGGTGCCGCGACCATGGACTGGATGGAGCAGGAGCAGGAGCGTGGTATCACCATTACCTCCGCCGCCACCACCTGTTACTGGTCAGGCATGGCTAAGCAGTTCCCTTCGCACCGCATTAACATCATTGATACTCCCGGCCACGTCGACTTTACGATTGAAGTAGAGCGCTCCCTGCGTGTGCTCGACGGCGCGTGCGCCCTGTTCTGTGCGGTGGGTGGCGTAGAGCCGCAATCCGAAACAGTGTGGCGTCAGGCCAATAAATACCGCGTGCCGCGCATTGCCTTCGTTAACAAGATGGATCGTGCGGGCGCCAATTTCCTGCGCGTTGTTGAGCAGATCAGAAAGCGCCTGGGCGCCAACCCTGTGCCCATCCAGTTGCCGATTGGCGCTGAAGAAAAATATGAAGGCGTAGTTGATCTTGTCAAGATGAAGGCCATCCACTGGGATGACGCCACGCTGGGCATGACCTTCGAGGAGCGTGAAATTCCATCTCACATGCTCGCTGCCTGCCAGGAATGGCGCGACAAGATGATCGAAGCCGCCGCTGAAGCCGATGAAGGCTTGATGAACAAATACCTGGAAGGTGAAGAGCTTTCCATTGAAGAAATCAAGCGCGGCTTGCGCGCCCGCTCGCTGAAAAACGAAATTGTTCTGGTGCTGTGTGGTTCGGCATTCAAGAACAAGGGTGTTCAGGCGATGCTGGACGGGGTTATTGAATACCTGCCCGCGCCTACTGATGTGTTGCCGGTTAAGGGCATGCTCGATGATGCCGCCAGCACCGTGGTATATCGTCACCCAAAAGATGAAGAGCCGTTTGCTGCCTTAGCGTTCAAGATCGCGACGGATCCATTCGTGGGTACGCTCACTTTCTTCCGCGTCTACTCCGGCGTGTTGAATTCCGGTGATACGTTGTACAACCCGATTAAAGACCGGAAAGAGCGTATTGGCCGTCTGTTGCAGATGCACGCCAATCACCGTGATGAGATCAAGGAAGTGCGCGCCGGTGACATTGCCGCCGCCGTAGGCCTGAAAGATGTTACAACAGGTGATACCCTCACTGACCTGAAAAATGTTATAATTTTGGAGCGCATGATTTTCCCTGAGCCTGTTATCTCCCAGGCGCTTGAGCCCAAGACCAAGACTGACCAGGAAAAAATGGGCTTCGCGCTTTCCAAGCTGGCCGCTGAAGATCCGTCTTTCCGTGTGCATACCGATGAAGAGTCCGGGCAGACCATTATTTCCGGCATGGGCGAGTTGCACCTTGAAATTATCGTTGACCGCATGAAGCGCGAGTTCAAGGTTGAAGCCAATGTTGGTGCGCCGCAGGTGGCTTACCGCGAAACCATCCGCAAGTCAGTCGAGCAGGAAGGCAAGTTTGTCCGCCAGTCCGGTGGTCGTGGTCAATACGGGCATGTGTGGTTACGTCTTGCGCCGCGTGAGCCGGGTGCAGGTTATGAATTTGTTAATGCGGTTGTCGGTGGTACTGTGCCCCGCGAATACATCGGCGCGGTGGATAAAGGCATCCAGGAGCAGATGAAGAATGGCGTTATCGCCGGCTTCCCGGTGGTCGATGTCAGTGTCACCCTGTTTGATGGCTCATACCATGATGTTGACTCCAATGAAATGGCGTTCAAGATCGCAGGTTCCATGGGCTTCAAGGAAGGCGCACGCAAAGCGGGCGCGGTGTTGCTGGAGCCGATCATGAAGGTTGAAGTCTCCACCCCCGAAGATTATATGGGTGATGTGATGGGCGACTTGAATCGTCGCCGTGGTGTGGTGCTGGGTATGGATGATGTTGCCGCTGGCAAAACCGTGAGCGCGGAAGTGCCGCTGTCAGAGATGTTTGGTTACGCCACAGATCTGCGGTCTGCCACGCAAGGGCGTGCCACCTATTCGATGGAATTTGGCAAGTATGCTGAAGTGCCTAACAGTATTGCTGAAGCGATCATTAAAAAAGCATCAGCTTGAACCAGTCGTAAGAATAATTAATTAATTTTTTGTGAGGTAAAGAGCCGTGTCCAAGGGAAAATTTGAGCGTACCAAGCCCCACATCAACGTGGGCACCATCGGTCACGTGGATCATGGCAAGACCACGTTGACGGCCGCCCTGACCAAAGTCATGGCCGGGCTGCACGGCGGCGAATTCAAAGCCTACGACCAGATTGACGCCGCCCCCGAAGAGCGCGCGCGCGGCATCACCATCGCCACCGCCCACGTCGAATACCAGAGCAAAAACCGCCACTACGCGCACGTCGACTGCCCCGGCCATG
>LNFM01003915.1_pt1 | contig 28356 bp, 23 predicted proteins | sample 596031 | NCBI WGS metagenome assembly LNFM01 (sample SAMN04254537, study PRJNA301005) | activated carbon metagenome | isolation source: dual media filters at the Ann Arbor, Michigan drinking water treatment plant | place: USA: Ann Arbor
AGCAGGGCGGGGAGGCGGCGCGCGACCAGCAGAAATTCCCCTGGGTGAAGGCGCTGCTGGAAATCCTGGAACAGGCCAGCGAGCCGCAGGAATTTCTGGACGCCACGCGGCTCGAACTGCACCGGGACGAGGTGTTCTGCTTCACCCCCAAGGGCGAGCTGATCGCGCTGCCGCGCGGGTCAACCTGCGTCGATTTCGCCTATCAGGTGCATAGCCAGGTCGGCGACCAATGCGTCGGCGCCAAGATCAACGGCCAGATCAAGCCGCTGCGGACGCCGCTGGAAAACGGCGATCAGGTGGAAATCATCACCGCCCGCGGCGGCACGCCCAACCCGCAATGGGCGCGCTTCGTCGTCACCGGCAAGGCCCGCGCCCGCATCCGCCGCTTCGTCCATGCTGAACAGCGCCAGCAGCAGCAGCAGGAAGGCCGCGCGGCGATCGCCAAGGTGTTCCGGGCCGAGGGCGTGGAATTCTCCGAGAAGCAGATGGAGCCGGCGCTGAAGGCGCTGAAGCAGACGAGCTTCGAGGAGCTGTGCCTGGTGGTCGCCGCCGGCGGCGCCTCGGCCAAGGATGTGCTGCACGCGATATACCCGGAGTTGCGCGGCCCGCCGCGGGCGGCCGATTCGCTGCCCCTGGCCCGGTCCCGCCCCCGCGCCGTGCCGCTGGCCAAGGGCGGCTTCAAGCGCGACGTCACCATGGGCATCACCGGACTGGTGGCGGGGATGGAGGTGCATTTCGCCGGCTGCTGCCACCCCCTGCCGGGCGACCGCATCCTCGGCATCGTCACCACGGGCAAGGGCGTTACCGTCCACAAGACGGACTGCCACAATCTTTCAGGTTTCGCCGACAGCCCGGAACGCTTCATCGACATCGACTGGGACTATGGCGGCGGCGTCGGCGTGGCGCATACAGGACGCATCGAGCTGGTCACGGCCAATGACCGCGGCGCACTGTCCGCCGTGACGGATGCGATCGCGCGCCAGGACGGCGCCATCGAGAATCTTCGCATCGTCCATCGCGGCCCGGATTTCCAGGAGATCGCGGTGGATGTGGAGGTGCAGGATCTGCGCCACCTCTCCAACATCATCGCCGCCTTGCGGGCGCTGCAGGGCGTGGCGCAGGTCGAGCGGTCCAAGGGTTAGGCCCACTTCATGATCATCGGCCTGGGCAGCGACATCATCGACATCCGCCGGATCGAGCGGGTGATGGCCAAGTATGGCGACCGTTTCCTCACCCGCATCTACACCCCTGCGGAACGTGCCAAGGCGGAACGGCGGACGGAGAAAATCCGCGCCGCCACCTATGCCAAGCGCTATGCGGCGAAGGAGGCGGCATCCAAGGCGCTCGGGACGGGCTTTCGCGCTGGGGTGTTCTGGCGCGACCTCGGCGTGGTCAACCTGTCCTCCGGCCAGCCGACCCTGCGGATGACAGGGGGTGCCGCGGCACGTCTGGTGGCGATCACGCCTGCGGGCCATGTCAGCCATGTGGCGCTGACCATGACGGATGAGTTCCCCTACGCACAGGCCATGGTCATCATCACAGCTGTCCCATTGCCGCGCCTGATGCCCGCGTAATGGCACGTTCCTTGACAGGCCCCATCGCCTCGCGCTCTATCCCGCCCCATAGAGACGCGTCCGGCTTCTGGGGCGTCCGTTGAGGATGCCCGCGCAAATTCCTACCATGGCCAAACATAAGTCGGGCGGCTGGCTCGAATCCATCAAGACGGTGGTCTATGCCGGGCTGATTGCCATCGGCATCCGCACCGTCGCGTTCGAGCCCTTCAACATCCCGTCCGGCAGCATGATCCCCACGCTGCTGGTCGGCGATTACCTCTTCGTCTCCAAATATTCCTACGGCTATTCGCGGCATTCGATGCCGTTCAGCCCGAACCTGTTCGATGGGCGCATCTTTGGCAGCCTGCCGGAGCGCGGCGACGTGGCGGTGTTCAAGCTGCCGCGGGACAATTCCACGGATTATATCAAGCGCATCATCGGCCTGCCGGGGGACCGCATCCAGGTGCGCGCCGGCGTGTTGTTCCTGAACGGGCAGTCGGTGCGGCGGGAACTGGTTGGGCCCTTTACGGTGGAGGGCGACGGACCGCGCCTGGTGGTGCGCGAATACCGCGAGATCCTGCCGGCGCAGCCGGGGGTGGCGGCGCAGGCGCACAACATCCTGGAAATGTCGGACGACCAGCCCTTCGACAACACCTCAGAATACGTTGTGCCGGCGGGCCATGTCTTCGCCATGGGTGACAACCGCGACAACAGCCTGGACAGCCGGGCCCAGAATGCGGTGGGCTTCATCCCGGTAGAAAACCTGGTGGGCCGGGCGGAGTTCATCTTCTTCTCCGTCGATGGGTCCGCCCGCTGGTGGGAGGTCTGGGGCTGGCCAACGGCAATCCGCTGGAGCCGCCTGCTCAGCGCGGTGCGGTGAACCCTTCCGAGGACCGGCCGGCCGAGTCGCTGCGCGACCGGATGGACGAAGCCCTGCGCCTGGAACGCAGCCAGCGCCGCCGGGTGAAGGTGCAGGCGAAGCGGGCGGAGGTGGCGGAGACCACCCGCAGCGCGCATGACGCCGCACTCACCACCTTCGCGGCAACCCTGCCGCATCGCTTCGCCCGCCCGGAATTGCTGGTGGAGGCGCTGACCCATCGGTCCTCCGCCGATCCGAACCGCCAGCAGCTCGACAGCAACGAACGCCTGGAGTTTTTGGGCGACCGGGTGCTGGCGCTGATCATGGCCGAATGGCTGGCCGAGCGGTTCCCTGCGGAGCGGGAAGGGGCGCTGGGCAAGCGGCTGGGCGCGTTGGTCTCGGCCGAGACGCTGGGGCGGGTTGCCGAACGCATGGGTCTCGGGGCCGCGCTGCGGGTGCCGCCGGGCGAACAGCGGGCGGGCGTGATGGCGCGGCAATCCGTGGTGGCGGATGCGCTGGAGGCGCTGCTCGGCGCGCTGTATGTGGATGGCGGGCTGGACGCCGCCCGCGCGCTGATCCGGCGGGAATGGGAATCGCTGCTGGAGATTTCCTCCCGCCCGCCTTCCTCGCCGAAAAGCCGGCTGCAGGAATGGACGCTGGGCCGGGCACTGGGCCTGCCGGAATACGTGATGGTCTCGACCAGCGGCCCGCCGCATGCGCCCGTCTTCCGGGTGCGCGCCGTGGCGGCGGGGCGGGAGGCGGAGGCCGTGGGCGACAACAAGCGTGCCGCGGAACAGGCGGCGGCTGAACAACTTTTGCAGGTATTGGGCGCGGCATGAGCGAGACGGAAACCCCCACCGAGGCTGAAGGCCCGCGCCGTTGCGGGTTGGTGGCCATTGTGGGTGCGCCGAATGCCGGCAAGTCCACGCTGGTGAATGCGCTGACGGGCACGAAGGTCTCCATCGTCTCGCCCAAGCCGCAGACCACGCGCTTCCGCATCCGCGCCGTGGTCATGCAGGGCCTGGCGCAGATCATCCTGGTGGACACGCCCGGCATCTTCGCGCCGCGCCGCCGGCTCGACCGCGCCATGGTCGCCGCCGCCTGGGGCGGCGCACAGGATGCAGACCTCGCCGTGCTGATCGTCGATGCCCGCGCCGGGCTGACCGATGAGGTGCGCCAGATCACGGAGAAGCTGAAGAAGGGCGGCCGGCGCGCCATGCTGCTGCTCAACAAGGCCGATCTGGTGGACCCGACCCGGCTGCTGCCGCTGTCGCGCGACCTGAACGAGATCTTGCCCTTCGCCGAGACCTTCATGGTCTCCGCCCTGAAGGGAAGGGGCCTCGACAAGGTGGTGCAGGTCCTGGCGAACAGCCTGCCGGAAGGCCCCTGGCTGTTCCCGGAGGACGACCTTTCCGACCTGCCGCAGCGCATGCTGGCCGCCGAGATCGTGCGCGAGCAGGTGCTGCGCCAGACGCATGAGGAAGTGCCGCACCACGCGACGGTGGAGACGGAAAGCTGGGCGGAGCGCAAGGATGGCAGCGCGCGCATCGACGTGACCATCTACGTCACCCGCGCCACCCAGAAGGCCATCCTGATCGGCGATGGCGGGGCCAAGATCAAATCGATCGGCCAGACGGCGCGGCGGGAGCTGGAGGCGCTGCTGGAACGGCGCATCCACCTGTTCGTGAACGTCAAGGAACGCGCCGGCTGGGACGAGGAACGCGGCCGCATCCGCGCGCTGGGGCTGGACGACGCCGGCTGATCAGGCGGCGGGCGGCTGGGCGGCCATGTGCTCTGCCCGGTGCGCGCGCAGGTCCAGCGCCAGCTTCAGCACCACCAGCAAGGCCAGCGCCGCCATCGGCGCACCCAGCGCCATGGTGACGGCGCCGCCGATGATGATGACCAGGTGCAGCACGATGATGCGCGGATAGGGCTGCTTCATCAGGCCAATGGCATCCGCCCGGCGCCATTCGCCCTGGCCCCAGAAATTCACCACGAGTGAGAACAGGTGGCTGGCCAGCAGCGCCAGCATCGCCCAGCGCAACCCGTCCGGCGCCAGCAGGTAGCCCAGCGCGTCATCCAGCTCCTGCCCCGGCGGCCCGAGTATCGAAATCACGAACTGGCCATGGACGAAGGTGAAAAGCCCGTAGTGCAGGGTGAAGAACGCCATGATCACCAGCATGAACCATAGGCGCTTCAGCACCATCAGACTGCCCATCCGCAGCAGCACCATCACGCCGATGACGATGTTCTCCGCCCAGAACAGCAGCACGATCTCATAGACCGACCAGAACCCCAGCAGCACTCCGCCCAGCGGCACCAGATTGGCCAGCACCAGCGCGGCGGAGGAGGCCATCAACGGCGCGGCCGCGGCGCCGATCATCGCGGCGGCGCCCTTCGGGTTGGCCCGTGCGCTGGGCTGGGGCTTTGTCATGGTTTCTCCCGCGCCTGCCGCTTTCCAGTCTCGCTCCAAGCGCCCACCTTGGCGGTGTGAGCATCGAATGGACCGCCCCCGCCATCATCCTGGACATCCGCCCGCATGGCGAGGGCGGCGTCATCGCGACCTTGCTGACGGAGGAACACGGCCGCCATGCGGGTCTCGCCAAGGGCGGTGCCTCACGCGGTCAGTCGGCGCTGTGGCAGCCGGGCAATCTGGTGGAGGCGCGCTGGGTGGCGCGGCTACCGGAACAGCTCGGCGCGCTGAGTGCGGAGCTGGTGCATCCCGCCGCCGCGCTGGCCATGGAGGACCCGCTGGCGCTGGCCGCGCTGCGCTCCGCCTGCGCCGTGGCCGAATCCGCGCTTCCGGAGCGCGAGGCGCATCCGCGCATCTTCCACGGGCTGGTCGCTTTCATCGCCACCCTGGCGCGCGGGACGGAGCTGGCGCTGCCCGATCTGGTGCGGTGGGAGGCGGATCTGCTGGCCGATCTGGGCTATGGGCTGGATTTCTCCGCCTGTGCCGTCACCGGCAGCCGGGAGGACCTGGCCTTCGTTTCCCCCCGTTCCGCTCGCGCCGTCTCCGCCGCCGCGGCCGGGGAATGGCGCGACAGGCTGCTGCCGCTGCCGGCCTTCCTGCTCGGCCAGGGGCCGTCAGGGGCGCTGGATTGGGCGGCGGGGCTGCGGCTGACCGGGCATTTCCTGGCCCGGGACGTCTATGGCGTGCATAACCGCGGCCTGCCCGCGGCGCGGGACATGCTGGCGGACCGGGTCACGGCGCTGGTCTCCCCGGTGGTCTCCCCGGTGGTCTCCCCGGTGGTCTCCCCGCTGGCATCCCCGCCGAACACGGTTTAAACCAGACCCTGAACAAAGCACGAATCATCACCCATGCCGGATGACATCAAGACCCCGCCGCCGGCCTTCCCAGACAATGGCGGCGACATGCGGGAGACCGGGCTGGCCGCGGCCCTGTCCGAGCGCTACCTCGCCTATGCGCTGTCCACCATCGTCAGCCGGTCCCTGCCGGATGTGCGGGACGGGCTCAAGCCGGTGCATCGGCGGCTGCTCTACGCCATGCACCAGCTGAAGCTGGACCCCGCCGCCGGCTTCAAGAAATGCGCCCGCATCGTCGGCGACGTGATGGGCAAGTACCATCCGCATGGCGATTCTTCCATTTACGAGGCGCTGGTAAGACAGGCGCAGGATTTCGCGGCTCGCTATCCCCTCGTCGAGGGGCAGGGCAATTTCGGCAATATCGACGGCGATAACGCCGCGGCCATGCGGTACACGGAGGCAAGGCTCACCGAGGTTGCCCAGGCGCTGCTGGAGGGCATTGAGGAGAATGCGGTCGATTTCCGCGCCACCTATGATGGCGAGGAACAGGAACCGCTGGTCCTGCCCGCCGCCTTCCCGAACCTGCTGGCCAATGGCGCGGCCGGCATCGCGGTGGGCATGGCGACCTCCATCCCGCCGCATAATGCCGGCGAGCTCTGCGACGCGGCGCTGGTGCTGATCGAGAACCCGCAGGCCGGCATCGATGACTTGCTGGCGCATGTGAGGGGCCCGGATTTTCCGACCGGGGGGCTGCTGGTCGAATCCCCCGAATCGATGCGGGAGGCCTATGCCACCGGCCGCGGCGGCTTCCGGCTGCGGGCGCAGTGGAATGTGGAGCCGCTGAAGAACGGCACCTGGCAGGTCGTGGTGACCGAGATCCCCTACCAGGTCCAGAAATCCCGCCTGATCGAGCAGATCGCGGCGCTGATGGAGGAGAAGAAGCTCCCCCTGCTCGGCGATGTCCGCGACGAATCCACGGATGTCGTGCGGCTGGTGCTGGAGCCGAAGACGCGGGCCATCGACGCCAAGACGCTGATGGAGACGCTGTTCCGCCACACCCAGCTCGAAACCCGCTTCCCGCTCAACATGAACGTGCTGGATGCGGACCGCACGCCGCGGGTGATGGGGCTGCGGGAAGTGCTGCGCTGCTGGCTGGACCACCGCCATGTGGTGCTGGTGCGGCGGTCGGAGCACCGCCTGGCCGCGATCGCGCGGCGGCTGGAGATCCTCGACGGCTACCTGATCGTCTATCTCAACCTCGATGAGGTGATCCGCATCGTGCGGGAGGAGGACCGCCCGAAGGACGCGCTGATGGCGACCTTCAGCCTGACCGAGACCCAGGCCAACGCCATCCTCGACATGCGGCTGCGCGCGCTGCGCAAGCTGGAGGAGATGGAGATCCGCAAGGAGCACACGAAGCTCAGCAAGGAACAGACGAAGCTGCGCGGCCTGCTCTCCAGCGAGGTGAAGCGCTGGGCGAGCATTGCCGAGGAGGTGCGCGCGACGCGGGAGAAGTTCGGCCAGGCCACCGCGCTCGGCAAGCGTCGCACCATTCCCGGCACCATGGAGGCCGGCGCCGTGGTGGACGAGACCGCCTTCATCGAACGCGAGCCCATCACCGTCATCCTGTCCGAGAAGGGCTGGATCCGGGCGCAGAAGGGCCATCTGGGCGCCGATGCGGAGCTGCGCTTCAAGGAAGGCGACAGCCTGAAATACGCTCTGCACGCGGAGACCACGGACCGCATCGTGGTGCTGGCTACCAACGGCAAGGCCTATACCGTGAAGGCGGATGCCATCCCGCGCGGCCGTGGCGATGGCCAGCCGGTGCGGCTGCTGCTGGATTTGTCGAATGGCGATGACGTGGTGACGCTGTTCGTCCACAAGGATGGCCGCCGCTTCCTGATTGCGGCCACGGACGGTAAGGGCTTCGTGGTGAAGGGCGAGGAGTTGCTGGCGGAAAAGCGTACCGGCAAGCAGGTGCTGGTGGTGGATGCGGCGGTGGAGGCGCTGCTGTGTATTCCGGCTGAAGGCGACAGCGTGGCGACCATCGGCAGCAACAACCGCCTGCTGGTCTTCCCGCTCTCCCAGGTGCCGGAAATGGCGCGCGGCCGCGGCGTGCAGCTGATGCAGTTGAAGGACGGCGCGACGCTGAACGACGCCAAGGTTTTTGCCGCCAAGGAAGGTCTGGCCTGGCGCTATGGCGGCGGGGTGAAGGTGGAGACCGACCTCCGCACCTGGTCCGGCCAGCGCGCCGGCGCCGGCCGGATGCCGCCCGACCGCTTCCCGAAGTCGCGCAAGTTCGGCGTGTAGAAGATGGTGGACAGCCGCGCCGCCGAATGATCCGATCCGCTCCCAGAAGAAAAGGGGGCGGACATGCCGAAGCGGAAATCGCCGAAGTCCCACGCGAAGACGGCGAAGCGGGACAGCACCACCCTGCATTTCGCCACCAACCGTCCGCGCCTGTCCGACGCCTTCGCGCAGGACGCCGACCTTCTGGCCGGCGCGCACCACCCGCTGTTCCTCGGACGGGCAGAGGTGGGCTGGGTCGGCGACCCGATCGACACGGAGGCGCCGCGCACCCTGCTGCGCGCGCCCGAGATCACCGGCGATGATGACTTCGCCGATCCGGTCGGCGGCGCCTGCGCCCGCGTGCTGGATGACTGGCTGGCCAGCGCCGCCGCGCGGGGCGCCGTGCCGCTGTTCTTCATCCACGGCTTCTCCAACAGCTTCAGCCAGGCGTTGCAGCGCGCCGCGCAGATCGAGGAGTTCTATGAGGCGGAGGGGCTTGCCCTGGCGCCGCTGGTCTTTTCCTGGCCCTCCGACGGCCGCTTGCTGGATCCGCGACTGTTCGCCGCCGAGGCGGGGCTGCGGGAGCAGTATCTGGACGACCAGCGGGACGCCACCGCCTCCGGCCCCGCGCTCGCGCGGCTGGTGCGGGAGATCTGGCGCGCCCGCAACCGGGCCGGGCAGGGCGGCACGCCGCCGCGGCTGGTGCTGCTGGCGCACAGCATGGGCAACCACGCGCTGGCCAGCGGGCTGGAGGCGATGAACAACGGGCTGCTGACGCGGGAGATGGAGGGGCTGTTCGCACAGGCCGCCCTCATTAGCGCCGATGTCGCCTCCGATGCGCTGGAGCCCGGCCAGCCGCTGCGCCTGCTGCCGCAGATGGCGGCGCAGGTCACGGTCCTGATCAGTCCGGATTCAACCTTGTCCGTCGCCAGCCAGATCGCCAACGGGAACCGCCGCCTCGGCCATTACGGGCCGACCACGCTGGCCGACCTGCCGCCGGGGGTGATGGTGGTGGATTGCTTCAACGGCCTCGACTGGGGCTCGCGCGACCGCATCCTGGCCAAGGGTGGCAGCGAATGGGATGTGGTGCAGCACCAATGGTACCGCAACGACCTGAAGGCCCGCGCGGCGCTTGCCGCGCTGCTGGTCGGCAAGAAGCCGCCCTTCAAGATGCTGGACCTGGCGCAGCAGTTGGACAGCCAGCGCAACCGGCACGCCATACTGGTGTGAGGCTCAGCCGGTGACGGTCAGCTTTTCCTGGTGGTCCGAGGCCAGTGGCTCGGCATGGTCCTGGTGCTCGGCGAGCACGCGCCAGACGCCGCCGGCCAGGGTCTCGCTCGGCCGGAAGCGGGATTTGTACGACATCTTGGCGCTCTGCGGCACCCAGTAGCCCAGATAGACGTAAGGCAGGCCCAGCGCCCGGGCGCGGGCGACCAGCCACAGGATGGTGTAGGTGCCGAGGCTGCGCTTGCCGCTATCGGCCTCGAAGAAGGAATAGACGGCGGAAAGCCCGTCGGACAGCCAATCCGTCAGGCAGGCGCCCACCAGCCGCCCCGAAGGATCACGAAATTCGACCACGCCTGTGGTGATCGGCGTGTCCTCGACCATGGCGCGATAATCATAAAAACCCATCGCCGCCATGTCGCCATCGCCGTGCCGGGCGCCCTGGTAGCGCTGGAACAGGGCGAACTGCTCGGCCGTGGCCCGCGCCGGCGATTCGGCGGTGGTCAGGTCCGCGTTCTGGCGGAAAATGCGGCGCTGGGTGCGGTCCGGCTGGAAGGCGCCGGCGACGATGCGGATGGGAATGCAGGCGCGGCAGCCCGGGCAGACCGGCGAATAGGCGATGTTGTGGCTGCGACGGAAGCCGGCACGGGACAGCCGGTCATGCAGCGGCTCCGCCTCCGCCCCGGACAACTCCGTGACGATCTTCCGCTCAGTCCGCCCGGCCAGATACGGGCAGGGCAGAGGCGCTGTCGTATAGAAGAACTGCGGGCGGCGTGCGGGGCGGTGCAACATCTGATTGAGACATAGTCTCGGCCTTCGGCAGCCGCAAATCAACCATCCTCGGCGGCGAAGGCGCGCGATCTTTCGGGCCGCGCCAGCACCGCGCTGCGGACCACCAGCGTGCCCGAAAACAGGTCATGCAGCGTGCGGCTGCGGCCGGAGAACAGTGCGGCCAGAAGGGGCAGGCCGCCCGCGGCCCAGGACAGCGCGTAGAGCGTGGTGGAGGTGAAGGCCTGGCCCAGGGTGGGCGCCGTGCCATCCGCATCCGAGCGCACCGCCAGCCCCATCACGGCCTGGCCCGGCGTGGCCGAGAGCGGGGAGGCTATCGAGAGCGTGCCATACAGGATGGGCAGGATCATCGCCCAGGGCAGCAGCAGCAGCCCGCCCGCCAACCCGATGGTGAAGACCGCAAGCAAGGCGGCGCCGCCCCAGGCCACCCATGACAGCATCAGCACCAGTGCCGCATCGATCCCCCAGGCCACGAGTCGGCGGCGCAGGACACCGTCAAAAGCGCGGGGGTTGGAGATCGGCACAGCATTGCTCCGAATCGGTTCACGGGGTTAGCCGCATGGAACCTGTCTCATTTTCCACGCGACGCCCGAGCCGCAGAACGTCACCACTTCGCCACAGTTCCATCATGCTTGCGAAGTTATCGGAAAGCGGGTTGCCGGACTGGCCCGTGGCGATGATCGCCAGGGCTCCCTCCGGATCAGCCAGGTCGGAGACCATTCTCAATCCGGCGCCGTGCTGGTGCGCGAAGGGGCTCTCGCCGGCGCCGCGCATGCCGCCGCGGGACAGCGTCTCATTGTCGCCGCCGGTGCCCACCTCCAGCCGGCTCAGCCAGCCGAGCACGGGCACGAAGCGCAGCAGCGGGTGCTCGAAGCGGGCGACATGCGCGGTGCCCCAGCGCCAGGCCTCCGGGTCGCTGCCCTGCTCCGCTTCGAGATCGGCCACAGCCAGGCCCAACGCACGGGCCAGCAGGGGGGTGCAGCCCTCGGCGCCGCACCAGGCCTCGCCCCGGCCGGGTTGCAACAGCAGGCGGGCGAGGAATTCCGGCCCCGCCGCCGTGCCCTCCGGCGCGCCGCCCGCCTGCAACGCCAATTGGCGGAAGCGGCGCATCCAGGCGTGGTGGATCAAGGGTTGCGGCAGGTCGGCGCGCATTTCGCCGTTCCACTCGGTCAGTAGCGCGTGGGCGCGGGCAGGCAGGCCCGGCGGCGGCGGCACGGCGCGCAGCACCGGCAGGATCTCTCGCGCCAGCAGGGAGACCACGTCATTCTGCATCGCCGCGAAGCCGGCGGCATCGTGGGTCGGGCGGGCGGCGAGCAGTTCGCGGATGCGGCGCAGGCGCCAATCGCCATACCAGTCGCGGCCGAGGAACACCGGGTGATCCGCCGGTGCCGGGCGGGAATTGGCATTGGCGATCAGGCCCGATTCCGGGTCCTCGATATGCGCCATGGCGCCGAAGGGGACGAAGCCGGTCCAGTCCATGCTGCCGTCCCAGCCGCGCGCCGGTAGGCTGCCGTCGCCGCTGGCGCGGATCGGGGTGCGGCCGAGCAGGTATTGCGCGATGCGCCCGGCGCTGTCCGCCACCAGCAGGGTCTGCGGCGGGCTGGTGAACAAGGCGCCGGCGGCGCGGGCTTCCGCCACATTCGTCGCGCGGTTCAAGGCGACCAGCGCGGCGGCGGCGGTATCGTTCGGCTGGAGGTTGGCCATGGCGACGGCCAGCACATGACCCTCCGCCGCCGCAAGGCCATCAAGGCCCGAGATCACCGGGCCGTGCCGCGTCTCCCGCACCCGCAGGATTTCCGGCGCCTCCTGCCCACGAATGGCGATACGCTCCTCCCGCACCGTAAAGGGGCGGGGGCCGTCCGGCGTCAGGTAGGCATCCGGCCCCGCCAGGCGTTCGACGAAGACATCCTGGGTGTCCGAATGGGTGGTGGTGAAGCCCCAGGCGATCGACTGGTTGCGGCCGATGACGATGCCGGGCACGCCGGGCGCCGTGGCGCCCACGCGGAACTGGCCGTCCGGCAGCTCGATCCGCGCCAGGTACCACAGGATCGGCGCGTTGAAGCCGAGATGCGGGTCGTTCGCCAGGATCGGCGCGCCGCTGGCGCTGCGGCGCCCGGCGACGACCCAGGCGTTGGAGGCGGAGGCGGGCAGGGGGGCATCCTCCCCGAATACCGGGATCGCTTCCAGCACGCGCGCCAGATGCGGCGCACCGGGCAGGGCGGCGAGGTCCGGGCGGCCGGGGCTTCCGTCCCGCGGCCAGAGGTCTTCCACCTTCTCGGGCGGCAGCGCCTCGGCCAGCGCGGCGCGCTCCAGCTCCCGCCGCCAATTGCCGGACAGCCACAGGCCCATGACCTTGCCCCAGAGCAGGGAATGCTCCGGCCGCCAGGGCTCCGGCTCCCCCAGCGCCATGAATTCCGGGGCGGTGAGGCGGCCGCGCACGGCGAGCTGCGCGTTCACCCCCTCCGCATAGGCGGCCAGCATCTCCTGCGTGTCCGCATCCAGCGCCGCCAGATCGGCCTCCGCCCGCGGCAGCAGGCCGAGGGTGCGGGAGAAGCGATCGAGGCGGAGCGCGGCGGGGCCGGCCAGCTCCGCCAGCCGGCCGGACGCGCTGCGGCGCATCGCGTCCATCTGGAACATCCGGTCCCGGGCATGCAGCCAGCCGAGTGCCACCGCCGCGTCACGTTCCGTCGCCGCCTGGATGCGGGGGATGCCGTGCTGGTCGAGGGTGATCTCGACGGGGGCGGAGAGGCCGGGCACCGCCAGTTCCTCCCGTGCATTGGGCAGGGTCGTGAAGACGAGCGCTGCGGCGAAGGCGGTGGCCAGCACGCCGAGCACGAGGAACAGCAGGATGAGGCGGCCGGAGAGGCGGAGGAAGAAGCGCATGGCCGCCAGATGGACCGGATGGACGGCGAAGGGAAGCGGCGGTCACGCCCGGCGGCGGTCAAGGTCATCGCGGTCGCAGCCCTCACATCGTGGCAGGCAGGCGCCCCCGCTGCAGTGGGAGCGACCAGCAACCGGGGCAATACATGAGGCAGGCCGACTTCCGAATTTTAATGCAAACGAACCCAACCCCTCGCGAATGCTGGCCTCAGAAAAACGTCAACTAAACGGCAAAATGGCCCTTCCATAAGTTGTGATCCGGTTCTCTACCGGTCCAGTTGCATACTCGCTTGGGCGTTAAGGGAGCGTATTCGGATGAAAGGCGATCTCGGCAGACGATTGACGGCCGAATTCTTCGGAACCTTCTGGCTCACCTTCGGCGGATGTGGCGCGGCTGTCCTTGCCGCGGCCTTTCCTGGCCTCGGCATCGGCTTCCTCGGCGTCGCACTGGCCTTCGGGCTGACCGTGCTGACCATGGCCTATGCGGTCGGCCACATCTCCGGCGGGCATTTCAATCCCGCGGTCACGCTCGGCCTATGGTCGGCCGGCCGCTGCGCCAACCATCATGTCCTGCCCTATATGGCGGCGCAGGTCGCCGGGGCCATCGCGGCGGCGGGCATGCTGTGGATGATCGCATCGGGCCAGCCAGGCTGGGTGCCGGGCGGCTTCGCCTCGAATGGCTATGGCGAGCTGAGCCCGGGGAAATACAGCATGGAGGCCGCCTTCGCGGTGGAGGTCGTGCTGACCTTCTTCTTTGTCTTCATCATCATCGGAACCACATCCAAGGGCGCCGCGGTGGGTTTCGCCGGGATTCCCATCGGGCTGGCCCTGACGCTGATCCACCTGATTTCCATCCCGGTCACCAACACCTCGGTCAACCCGGCCCGCAGCACGGGGCCGGCGCTGTTCGCCGGGGGCGAATATCTCGGGCAGCTCTGGCTGTTCTGGGTGGCTCCGCTGGCAGGCGCCTTCCTCGGTGGCGCCCTGGCGCGCTGGCAGTACGAACCGGCGGCCGTGGCCGAGGAACAGGTGATCAGCAAGGTCGAGGCGCGCTGACCGCCTGCTTCTGTTCAGGGAGAAGCCCTTCCCCCATATCGGCGGGAAGGGCGTGTTGATCGTTATCGCCGCGGCGTGCCCATGGCGTCGAGCTTCTCCAGGAAACGGGCGGAGGCGGCGGTGAAATCGCTGGCCGTGTCATCCGCGGCCGGTTCGCCCGTGTCGCCCAGGTACCAGGCGCCGCCGGTCTCCACATCCTCCTCCGACCGGCGCAGCCAGCCCAGGGCCGCGATCTGATCGCCGCGCCGGTGAGAGATGTAGCGATCCGCGGCCACCTCCCGGTTGCGCTGCCGGCCGCCGACCTTGGGCGGTCCGTCCTTGGCGACAAGCTGGTGCGGATGCTTGGTGTCCTTCGGCGGCGACAGGTCGTACGCGGCGGCCACATGCGCCGCGAATTCCTTCAGCTGCGTCACCGCGCGCGGCGTGGCGCCGCTGGCGCCCGCGCTGCCCCGGTTGCCTGGCGGAGGGGCAACCGGCAGGGACTCCAGGATGCGCTGCGCCTCCGCATGGCGCGCGCTGCGCTTCGGGTCGGCCAGCACGCGCTCCGCATTGGCACGGAGGGCGGCCAGCTCGGCCTTGGACTTGCTGGAAAGATCAATCGGGTGGGTCAACCCATGTTCACCATGATGGTCTTCTTGTGGGTGAAGTGCTCCAGCATCGACTCCAGCGAGGCCTCCTTGCCGAGGCCGGAGGATTTCACGCCGCCATAGGACAGGTTGGCCTGCACCACGAGGTTCTGGTTGATCTGCACCAGCCCCGCCTCCAGCCGGTGCGCCAGGTCCAGGCCGATCTTCAGGTTGTTGGTCCAGAGCGATGCGGCCAGGCCGTATTCGCTGTCATTCGCCTCGGCCAGCACGACCTCCGCATCGTCGAAGGGCTGCATCACGGTGACGGGGCCGAAGATCTCCTCCCGCACCAGGCGGCTTTGCGCGTCGAGGCCGGTGAAGATGACGGGGCGGATGAACAGGCCCTTCTTCAGCGCCGGGTCCGACGGCATGGCGGAGCAGACATGGGCGGTGGCGCCCTTCGTCTTCGTGCCTTCCTCGATGAAGGCCTGCACCTTGTCGAACTGGCCCTGGCTGATGATGGTGCCGATATCAGTCTTTTCGTCCAGCGGGTCGCCCATCACCATCTTGTCCACCGCCTCCTTCATGGCGGCGACGAAGCGGTCGAAGATCGGCCGTTCCACATAGATGCGGCTGGCCGCGGTGCAGGACTGGCCCTGGCGGGTGAAGCGCATGGAGGTGATGGCGCCGGCCACCGTCTTGTCGAAATTGCAATCGGCGAAGACGATCATCGGCGACTTGCCGCCAAGCTCCAGCGTGACCGGGATCAGCTTCTCGGCGGCCGCCTTGGCGACGATCTTGCCGGTCTCGACGGAGCCGGTGAAGGTCACTTTCTTCACCAGCGGGTGCGCCACCAGCGGCGCGCCGCATTCCGGGCCCTGGCCCGAGACCATGTTGAAGACGCCCGGCGGCAGGATGCGGTTCATGATCTCGCAGATCCGCAGCACCGCCAGCGGCGCTTCCTCCGCCGACTTCACCACCACGGCATTGCCGGCGACAAGCGCGGGCGCCACCTTCAGCGCCATCAGCAGCATCGGCACGTTCCACGGGATGATGGCGCCGACCACGCCCAGCGGTTCCCGCACCGTGACGGACAGCACATCGGGGGCGAAGGGCACGCTCTCGCCCTTCAGCTCACCGCCGAGGCCGCCGAAGAACTCGAAGACATCGGCCACGACATTGGCTTCGACGCGGGATTCGGTCCGCAGCGCCTTGCCGGTCTCCAGTGCGATGAGCAGGCCCAATTCATCCACATGGGCGCGGATGGCGGCGGCGCAGGCATGCACCATGGCACCGCGCTTGCGGGCCGGAACCTTGGCCCAGGCCTTCTGGGCCTTTGCGGCGTCCTGCACCGCGGCATCCACATCCGTCGCATCGCCTTCCGCGGCTTCCGCCACCTGCACGCCGGTTGCCGGATTGACCACGGCGAAGGTCTTGCCGGAGGCGGCCGGCACGTAGCGCCCGCCGATGAAATGCACGCCGGACAGGGCCTTGGCCAGGGCGAAGGGGTCGGCGCTCGGCGCCTCGGGCGTCAGGTGGGCGTGGGCGGGCATGTCGGACATCTCCGTAGCTTTGCGCCCAGGCATAGACCTGGGCGCGCCCGGAGGGAACCGGTCAGCTCCGCCGGATACGCAACCCGGCGCGCTGCCGCCCCTCCAGAACGGCGAAGGGCAAGCCGCTCGTCGCCCTGGCCTGCCTCGTGTAGCCTCCCGGCCCATGACCCTCCTTCGCCTGAAAACCGCGACGCCAGCCGCGCGGGAAACCGCCACCTCCGTGCCGGAAGCGGTCGCCGGAATGCTGCGTGAGATCGAGGCCGGTGGTGAGGCGCGGGCGCTGGCCTATGCGCGGGATCTCGATGGCTGGCAGGGCGACCCGGTGCTGTCCGAGGCCGCGATCGCGGCGGCCTCGGCGCGGGTGGACCCGCAGGTGCAGGCCGATCTGCGCTTCGCCCATGGCAATATCCAGCGCTTCGCGGAGGCGCAGCGGGCGAGCCTGACCGACATGGAAATCGAGATGGCGCCGGGTTTCCGCGCCGGCCAGCGTTCCATCCCTGTGGCGGCCGCGGGCTGCTATGCGCCGGGTGGCCGATTCAGCCATGTGGCCTCCGCGCTGATGACGGTGACGACGGCGCGTGCCGCGGGGGTCGGGCAGGTCATCGCCTGCTCCCCGCCGCGCGGCGCGCAGGGGCTGGCGGATGAGATGGTGTTCGCCATGCGACTGGCCGGCGCGGACCGGATCCTGTGCATGGGCGGCGTGCAGGCCATGGCGAGCCTGGCCTTCGGCTTCTTCGGCCTGCCGCGCGTGGATGTGCTGGCCGGGCCGGGCAATGCCTGGGTGGCGGAGGCGAAGCGCCAGTTGTTCGGCCGGGTCGGCATCGACATGGTGGCCGGCCCCACCGATTCGCTGATCATCGCCGACAGTTCCGCCACCGCGATCACGGTCGCCTGGGACATGGTCGGCCAGATGGAGCATGGCGCGGACAGCCCGGTCTGGCTGGTCACCGATGACCGGGCGCTGGCCGAGGCGGTGATCGCGATGATCCCGTCACTGATCACGACCCTGCCCGCCGCCAACGCCGCCTCCGCCCAGGCCGCCTGGGACCGTATGGCGGAGGTGACGCTGTGCGACACGCGGGAGGAAATGGCGCAGCTCTCCGACCGCTACGCGCCGGAACATCTGCATGTGCAGGCGCGGGACCTGGATTGGTGGCTGGCGCGGCTGACCGCCTATGGGTCCCTGTTCCTCGGCGCGGAGACCACGGTGGCCTTCGGCGACAAGGCGGCCGGGCCGAACCATGTGCTGCCGACCTCGGGTGCCGCGCGCTACACCGGCGGCCTGTCGGTGTTCAAATTCCTCAAGACCGTCACATGGCAGCGCAGCACCGCGCAGGCGGCGCGGCCGGTGGCCGAGGCGACCGCCCGCATTTCGCGGCTGGAAGGGATGGAGGCGCATGCCCGCACCGCGGATATCCGCCTGTCACCCCCAAGCTGAATCCTACCAGCCCCCATGGATCGGGACCTGCGGCCAGCGTCACCGCGCAGGCGTGCTTGACGCACGACGCTGGCCGAGCGCCCAAATGGGCGCCGCGCCAAGTTGCGCGTAGCCAAGCCGGCGGATGCCGGCGCCGGCGCTTGAGGCGGTGATCGGTCACGATCACCGGATTTGCTATCAAGCCCGCCGTACGTTCCAGAACAGGTTCACCGAGGCGTTGAGCACGCCCTGGAGGTCCTTCCGGATGGCGCCGTCCGAATAGGTCTGCCCGAGCGGAATGGTCGGCACCGTCTCCAGCGCCCGCGCCTGGGCGGCCCGGAACAGCGCATCCGCTTCCTCCGGCGCGGTGGCGCTGAGCCATTTCTGCACCAGCTCCTCCGTCACCGGATCCTCGAACCAGCCCCACCAGCCGGCACTGCCGACACCGCGCGTGGTGGTATTGGTGGCGGGATTGTCGATCGAGATCGCGGGCCAGTTCGTGCAGGCGATGCTCCAGCCGCCATTCTCGACCGGCGCCTTCGAGATGCGGCGCTGCACCACCGTGCCCCAGTCCAGATCCTGCTGATCCACATTCATGCCGATGCGTCGCAGCAGATCCGCCACCAGCACGCCATGCGCGTTGATCGTCGGCTGGTCGGTCGGGTTCAGCAGCACGATCCGCTCACCCTTGTAGCCGGCATCCAGCACCGCCTGCCGCGCCTGGGCGATGTTCAGCGAACCCATCACATCGGCGCCAAGTTCCGTGACGCCGGGCATGCCGCAGGGGAACATCGACCGGCAGACTTGGCCATTCGCCGGATCGGCCGTGATCGCCTGGATGAAAGGTGTCTGGTCGATGGCCCGCAGCACCGCCTGGCGCAGCGCCTGGTTGTTGAAGGGCGCGGTCAGGTGGTTGAAGCGCAGTACGGAGACGACGCCGAAGGGGTCGCCGCGGAACAGCTCCACCTGCCGGTTGCGCGCCACCAGCGGCGCCAGTTCCGGCAGCACGGTCGCCAGCCAATCCACCTCGCCGGCCTGGATCGCCGCCGCCGCGGTCGCCGGGTCCGGCAGGATCTGCCATTCCAGCCGGTCGAAATGCACCACCTTGCCGCCCGAGGTCCAGGCAGGCGCCTCGGATCGCGGCACGTACTCCACGAACTTCTCGTAGACCATGCGGGCGCCGGAGACGTATTCGCCGCGCGCGAAGCGGAAGGGGCCGGAGCCCACCATCTCCGTCACCTGCGTCGTCGGGCTGGTCTGCGCCAGGCGCTCCGGCATGATGAAGGCGGGCGAGGAATGCGGCTTGCCGATGGCGTGCAGCAGCCGGCCGAAGGGGCGCTTCAGCCTGATGACGATGGTCTTGTCGTCGCGCGCGCCGAAGCTTTCCGTCGCCGCGCCCAGCGCCTGGCCAAAGCTGTCGCGCTTCGACCAGCGATCGAGGCTGGCGGCGCAATCGCGCGCGCGCACCGGCTCCCCATCATGGAAGCGCAGCCCGTCGCGCAGCGTGATCTCCCAGGTCAGGCCATCGTCGGAGACGCTGTGGCCGGCCGCCATCTGCGGCACGGGCTTCAGATCGGCATCCACGCCGTAGAGCGTATCGAACACGCAATAGCCATGCGCGAGGGTGACGGCGGCCGGCGTGAAGATCGGGTCCAGCAGGGTGAGGTTGGAGCTGGGCACATAGCGCAGCGTCCGCGTCCCGCCCTGGGCCAGGGCAGGCATGGACAGCAGCGGCGCGGCGGCGGCCGAGGCGAGGAGGGTTCTGCGTTGGATCATTCTGTCGTGTCCTTTTGCATTGTTCAGGTCAGGGCTGACGGCACCGCCATGTCGTCGGCCGGCCAGAAGGGGCGGCGCCGATATTCCCAGGCGACATCCTGCAGGCGCAGGGGCGTGGCGCCCGGGCCGTGCAGCGCGATGAAGCCCGTGCCGGCATCGAGCAGCTTCCGGTAGTTCATCAGGTTCTTGAAGGAGACAAGCTTGCAGCCGGCGATGTCAATGCCGCAGGCCGCGTAGTGTTCGTCCAGATGCTCATAGACCGCGTGGCTTGCCACCAGCAGGCGCAGCCCGCCGACGCGCAGCACCGCGGAGGGGCCGAGCCTGGCGCGTGCGCCGGAAGCCGGGCCGCCGCGATAGGTGAAGCTGCCCTCGCAGAGCCGCTCCACCCGCGCCACAAGCTCCACCGGCTTGAACCAGCGGCGGTCCTGCCAGGCGCCGACGGTGAAGCTGGCCTCCGCGCCTTCGCCCAGTTCGAAGGCCCGCGCCGCGGCGGCCGGGTCCACGATGGCCAGCGCGGCATCAGCCTCCGGCGCCTCCACCAGCAGCGCCGCCAGCAGCGCGGGGCTGTCGCCCGAGGCGCCGCCCCCGATGGCATCCGGCGCGTCGATCAGCAGGGTGCGGCCCGGCAGGGCCAGGGCGGCGCGCACCGCCTCGGCGGGCGTCATCGCCGGCAGTTCGAAATCCCGCCGGCGCTGCCACATGTCATCCAGGATGTCCTGCGCCACCGCCTCCGCCCCCGCCGGGTCGGCATCCGTAACGGCAAGGCCGGTGATGCCGACATCGGCCATGTCCAGCCAGGGCTGCACCGGAAAGTAGCTGACCGACAGCGCCCGCCCGGCCTGCTCCAGCGCCCTTGCATGGGCGGCGACCTGCGCCATCGGCGCATCGCCCAGCGTGGCGCCGCCGAGCACCGGCACGATGGCGTTGAATTTCCGCATGCGGGTGACGGGCCGAATCTCGCCGCGCAGCGCACGCACCAGCAGGCCGGCGGCGCGACCGCCGGTCTGGTAGGCATCGACATGCGGATAGGTCTCGTAGCCCACGATGATGTTGGCCGCGGACACCATGCGCGGCGTCACATGGGCATGCAGGTCCAGGCTGATGGCGATGGGGATGCCTGGCCCGATGCGCGCGCGCAGCGCCGCCAGCACCGCACCCTCCGGGTCCTTTTCCTCCGCGCAGATCATGGCGCCGTGCATCGCGAGATAGACACCATCCAGCGGCAGGGCCCCGGCGACGCCCGCGACGATGCGATCGCGCGCCTCATGGAAGAATGCATCCTCGACATGCCCGCCCGCACCGCCCTTGGCGGCAAAGATCGGGACGAGCTCCGCGCCCGCATCGCGCAACGCATGGATGGCGCCGGTCAGCGCCAGGTCCTTGCCCTCCATGGCCTGCAGCAGCGCGTCGCCCTCGAAGATGCCGATGCGCGCGAAATCCGCGCGACGCTCGACGCGGAGCGACAGGCTGTTGCCCTCATATTCGAAGCTTGCGACGGCCACCCGCATGTCAGGACAGCGCCTGGCTGGTGCCGGTCAGGCCGAAGCGTGTGGGGGCATATCCCGTGCTCGCTGAGGTACTCATCGGTGCCGCCCGTTCCAGGTCCTGGGATTGCTGCGCGACAGAACCTGCCGGCTGGTGCGGCGATGATGGCATCGGCGCGGCAATGCCTGTCAACCCGCCGCGCCGGCCAGGTGGACATGGCGGTTTCGCCGGATGCGCGCCTCGTGCAATAAGAGTGTCAACAATCATCACCTGGGAACGGAAACGCCATGACCCTGAGTGCCTTCAGCCGCCGCACCCTGCTGGGTGCCGCCGCCCTGCCGCTGGCCGCCCCCGCTTTGGCGCAGGAGGGTTTTCCAAACCGTCCGCTGCGCCTGATCGTCGGCTTCACGCCGGGCGGGGCGACCGATATCTCCGCCCGCGCCATCGCGCCGAAGATGGGTGAAGCCCTGGGACAGCCCGTGATCGTCGAGAACCGCCCGGGCGCGGGCAGCAACATCGCGACGGAGGTCGTGGCCCGCAGCCCGGCCGATGGCCACACGCTGCTGCTCGCGACGCTGGGCGCCCTTGTGGTCAGCCCGATGGTGATCCGCCTGCCGGTCGATCCCGCGCAGGATCTGGTGCCTGTCTCCGTGGCGGTCGATCTGTTCAACATCCTGGTGCTGCCGGCCGATCGGCCCTGGCGCAGCGTGGCGGAACTGGTTGCCGCGGCGAAGGCCGCGCCCGGGCAGCTCACCTACGGGACCAGCGGCATCGTGGGGGGGCCGCACCTCGCGGGCCTGCTGTTCAACAGGACCGCGGGGACGGACACCACCGCGGTGCATTACCGCGGCGGCGGGCTGGTGGTGACGGATCTGCTGGGCGGGCGGGTCGACTTCTCTTTCGCCACCGCCGCCTCCGTGCTGCCGCAGGTGCGTGAGGGCAAGCTGCGTGCGCTCGCCATCCCGCATCTCGAACGTTCGCCCCTGATGCCGGAGATCCCGACGGTCGCGGAATCCGGCCTGCCTGGCTTCGACGTGCCGTCCTGGTACGGCGTTATGGCCCCGCGCGGCACGCCGGAGCCCGCAATCGCTCGCCTGAACGCCGCGATGCGCGTGGCGCTGAACGATGCGGAGGTGAAGGCGGTGCTCAACCGCAACGGGCTCGAGCCCCGCTGGACCACGCCGGCGCAGATGAACGAGGCGCTGGCGGGCGAGCGCACGAAGTGGACGCCGATCATCCGCGACAGCGGCATCCGCATCGACTAGGTCTGAAGGGAAGGCCGCCGCGTCGTCAGCCGGCAGCTCCACCGGGTGACGGGCCGGGTGAGGGGGGCGACGCGAAGAAGCGGTTCGGCGGGCGGTCCAGGCCAAGATGATCCCGCAGCGTGCTGCCGGTGTAGTCGTGCCGGAACAGGCCGCGCTGCTGCAGCAACGGGACGACCTGGTCGACGAAGTCGTCGAAGCCGCCCGGGAAATAGGGCGGCAGGATGTTGAAGCCGTCGGCGGCACCGCCGTGGAACCACTGCTCCAGGGTATCGGCAATGGCATCCGGCGTGCCGCAGATCACCCAGTGCCCGCGCGCCGCGCCGGTCAGATTGTGCAGGTCGCGCCAGGTCATGCGTTCCCGCTTCGCCTTGGCGAGCATGGCGCGGGCGAAGCCGTGTGAGGTATCCGGCAGCGGCAGGTCCGGCACCAGGTCATCCAGCGGGAAGCCCGAGACGTCGATCCCGAGCCGGTTGCCCAGCAGGGACGCCGCGTTGCTGCCGGTGACGAAGCCCTGCAGGGTGTTGAGCTTGTCGCGTGCCTCCGCATCCGTGGCGCCGATGATGGGCATGACGCCGGGCAGGACCGCGACCTCGTGCTCCTGCCGTCCATAGGCAGGCAGGCGATCCTTCAACGCCCGGTAGGCGAGGCGTGCTTCCTCAAAATCCTGCACGACGGAGAAGACGACATCCGCGGTCCGCGCGGCCAAAGCGAGCCCGGCCTCCGAACTGCCGGCCTGCAGGATGATGGGGTTGCCCTGCGGCGTGCGGCCGATGTTCAGCGGGCCCTTCACCTTGAAGAAGCGGCCATCGTGATCAAGGCTGCGGACCTTGGCGGGGTCGATGTACTGGCCGGTCTCGCGGTCTGCGATGATGGCGCCGTCATCCCAGCAATCCCACAAGCCGCGCACCACATCGACGAACTCCTCCGCCACCTCGTAGCGGGCATCGTGGCGCGGATGCTCCCGCCCGAAATTCGCCGCGGCCTTGGGCCCGGAGCTGGTCACCGCATTCCAGGCCGCGCGCCCGCCGCTCAGATGATCGAGCGAGGCGAAGGCGCGGGCGACCAGAAGGGGTTCGCCATAGGTGGTCGAGGAGGTGGCGCCGAGGCCGACATGGGTGGTGGTCGCGGCCAGCGCCGCGAGCATGGTCAGCGGCTCGAACCGCGCTGTGAAGGAGGGGTGGTCGTTGACGCCGGCCACCAGGCTGTCGCCGAGGAACAACAGGTCGAACTTCCCGCGCTCGGCGATGCGCGCGATTTGCTGGATCACCGGCAGGCTCTGGAAGCTGTCGGCCGCGCCGGGGTAGCGCCATCCGGCGATGTGGTTGCCGGTTCCGAGCACGAAGACGCCAAGATGCATCTGCCGCACTGGCTTCTCCCGGTGTGGCGTGTCCCGGTGTGGCGTGTCCCGGTGTGGCGTGTCCCGGTGTGGCGTGTCCCGGTGTGGCGTATCCGGGCCGGAATTGGGCATGAATAGTCTCCTGTCACAGTTCTGCCTGTGAAACAGGCATATCGAAAGGCTTCGCCGCCGTGGAATCCAGCCTGCATCCCGCGGAGGCAGAAGGCGACCCTGGCCTCAGATTTGCAGGAGCCACAGCGCCGCGCAACCGCAGCGGCTTCGGACAAGAAGGTATTCCGCCATGCGCGTGCTCCGCCGAATTCTGCTCGCCACCGCTGCCTGCCTGGCCATGGTGCCGATGGCCGAGGCGCAGAATCTGAGGATCGCGATGAAGGCCTCGGTCGATGGCTCGGACCCGCACATCACCTTCACGCCCAACCGCAACGTGCAGCTTCATGTGTATGAGACGCTGCTGACGCAGGATGACCGGCTGATCGCGCGGCCCGGGCTGGCGGAATCCTGGCGCAGCATCGATCCGCTGACCTGGGAATTCAAGCTTCGCCCCGGCGTGACCTTCCATGACGGATCGCCGCTGACCGCCCGCGATGTCGCCTTCTCCATCCGTCGCGCGCAGCGCGCGCCAGGTGCGCGCACCTATGCGGCCGCGGTGCGGAACGTGACGGACATGACCGTGGTGGACGACCTGACCCTGGTGGTGAAGACACGGGTACCGACGCCGTTGCAGCCACACTTCCTCGTCGGCATCGCCATTCTCTCGGAACGCGCCGCGACGGATGCGACCGAGGCCGACTTCAACGGCGGCCGCGCCGCGATCGGCACCGGCCCCTATCGCTGGATCCGCTGGACCCCGCAGCAGAATGCGGTGATCGAACGCAGCGCCAACTGGCGCGGCACGCCGGAGCCCTGGCAGCGGGTGATCTTCAGCTTCATCCCGAACGACAGCGCGCGGGTGGCGGCGCTGCTGTCCAACGATGTCGACGTGATCGACAGCGTGCCGTCCGGCCTGCATGAGCGCATCCGGGGCGATCGTGCGACACGGCTGATCTCCGGTGATTCGATCTTCACCTACTACTTCTACCTCGACAGCATGAGCGCGCAGATCCCCAATGCCACCGATGCCGCCGGCCAGGTGCTGCCGAACAACCCGCTGCGCGACCAGCGCGTGCGCCGCGCCATGAACCACGCCCTTAATCGTGCCGCACTGGCGGAGCGTGTGATGGAGGGCGGTGCCTCGCCGGCCGGGCAGATCGCGGCCACCGGCTTCATCGGCCATGACCCATCCATCCCGGTGCCGGCCTACGACCCGGCCCTGTCGCGCCGCCTGCTCGCGGAAGCGGGCTATCCGGAGGGCTTCAACCTCACCATCCATTGCACGCTGGACCGCTTCGCCGGCGACGCCCGGTCCTGCCAGGCGATCGCGCAGATGCTGACGGTGGCCGGCATCCGCACGACCATCGAAGCGCTGCCCATGCCCGTCTATCTGCGGCGCAGCGCCACGCTGACCGGCGCTGGCGCGCCGGAGCTCAGCGCACATCTGGCGATGTTCGGCTCATCCTCCGGCCTGGCAAGCGAGGCGATGACGGCGCTGGTCCGCACGCCCAACGCCGCGCTGGCGCATGGCGGCTGGAACCGCACGCGCTACTCCAACCCGGAACTGGACCGCCTGCTGGCCGAGGCGGACGCGGTTTTCGACGATGCGGAACGGGAGATCGCGACGCAGCGCGCCGTGCGCTTCACCGTGGACAACCAGGCCTTGCTGCCGGTGTTCTTCATGCGCTCCACTTGGGGCGTGCGAAACCCGCTGCGCCTGACGCCGCGGGGTGACCAGTACACCATGGCCACCGACATCCGGGCCGCACCTTGATCGTGCTGGCCAAAGGACCGAACCAGATGATGCACCTCGCCGCCTTCCTGTTCACGCCGGGAAGCCATTCGGCAGGCTGGCGCCATCCCGATGCGATTGCCGAATGCGACATGGACTTCGCGCAGTATGTGCGGATCGCGCAGACGGCGGAACGCGGGAAGATGGACACCATCTTCTTCCAGGACACCGTCGCGGTGAATGGCAGCGCGGCGCTGGATGGGATCAGCCCATTCCGCCCCAGCCAGGGCCGCCAGGCCTATCTGGAGCCGACGACCCTGCTGGCGGCGCTTGCGGTGGTCACGCAGAAGATCGGCCTGATCGCCACGGCGACCACCACCTATAACGAGCCTTACAATATTGCCCGCCGCTTCGCCTCGATCGACCACATCAGCAACGGGCGCGCTGGCTGGAACCTGGTGACCTCGCAGATCGAGGATGAGGCCGGCAATTTCGGCGCCGACCACCACATGCTGCATGCCGAGCGCTACGAACGCGCCGAGGAATTCTACGATGTGGTCGCCGGGCTGTGGGACAGCTTCGGCGAGGGCGCGCTGGTGCGTGACAAGTCCAGTGGCCATTTCATCGACCCAAGCCGCATCCATTTCCAGAACCACCGCGGCAAGCATTTCGCGGTGCGCGGCCCGCTGAATGTCGCACGTTGCCCGCAGGGCCGGCCCATCGTGTCGCAGGCCGGATCCTCCGGCCCCGGCATGGAACTCGCCGCCCGCACGGCGGATATCGTCTTCACCGCGCAGAGCGACCTGGCGGAGGCACAGGCCTTCTACGCCGACCTGAAGGCGCGCGCCGTGCGGCACGGGCGTGATCCGGCGCATGTGAAGATCATGCCCGGCCTGATGACCATCATCGGCGAGACGGAGGATGAGGCGCAGGCGAAGTACCGGGAGCTTCAGGCGCTGCTGTCGGATGAGAACTCCATGCGGCTGCTGGCGCGGCTGTGCGGCGACCTCGACATCTTCGCCTTCCCGCCCGATGCACCCCTCCCGCCGCTGCCGCTGAGCAACGCAGCGCAGGCGCGCCAGCGCCATCTGGTGGAGAAGGCGGCGCGGGAGAAGCTCTCGATCATCCAGGTGGCGCGCTACCTCGGCACCTCGCTGGGCCACCAGTTGCTGGTCGGCACGCCGGCCAGCATTGCCGACACCATGGAAGCCTGGCTCACCCAGGGCGCCTGCGACGGCTTCACGCTGCTTTCGCCGCACTACCCCGTGCCGCTGGAGCGCTTCGTGGATCTGGTGGTGCCGGAACTGCAGCGGCGCGGCCTGTTCCGCACGGACTATGCGGGATCGACGCTGCGCGATCATCTCGGCCTGCCCGTGCCGCCAAACCGCTATGAGACATAGTCTGGCCCGCGATGCCGTTCAGGCATCGGTCGCGGCGAAGATTAGCGTGTTGACATATCGCTACCACGATACTGTCCTTGCGCCCTTGGCATCGGAGGTCCTCGGATGACTGCGCCGCGTCAGATACGCCTCGGCGTCTCGATGATCGGGATGGGCTACCACCTGGCCGCCTGGCGCCACCCGCAGGCCTCCGCCGGCGGCAACATGGAGCTGCAGCACGCCGTCCAGGTGGTTCAGGCGGCGGAGCGCGGTCTGCTCGACATGGCTTTCCTTGCCGATGGGGTCGGCATCCGCTTCAACGACGTGCCGGCCGGCTCGCTTTCCCATGTCTGTAAGAACGTGCAGTTCGAGCCGCTGACGCTGCTTTCCGCGCTGGCGATGGTGACGCGCCGCGTCGGCCTGGTTGCCACCGCGTCCACGACCTACAACGAGCCCTACCACGTCGCCCGGAAGTTCGCCTCGCTGGACCATATCAGCGGCGGTCGGGCCGGCTGGAACGTGGTGACCAGCGCGACCGACATGGAGGCGCAGAATTTCGGCCTCGACGGATCACCTGCCAAGGCAGGGCGGTACGAGCGCGCCGCCGAATTCGTCGAGGTGGTCAAGGGCCTCTGGGACTCGTGGGAGGATGATGCCTTCATCCGCGACCAGGCGAGCGGCCTGAACTACGACCCCTCGAAGGTCCACATACTGGGGCATGAGGGTCCGCATTTCCGGGTGAAGGGCCCGCTGAATGTGCAGCGGACGCCGCAGGGCCGCCCCATCATCGTGCAGGCCGGCGCCTCCGAGGAAGGTCGCGAACTCGCCGCGGCAACCGCCGATGTGGTCTATGCCGCCGCGCAGACGCTGGAGGATGCGCGCGCCTACTACGGGGATGTGAAATCCCGCATGCCGCGCTACGGGCGCAGCCCGGAGCAGCTTCGCATCATGCCCGGCATCATGGCGGTGCCCGGGCGGACGCGGCAGGAAGCGCAGGACAAGTACGAGGTGCTGCAGGAGCTGGTGGAGCCCATCGTCGGGCTCGGCGCCCTGGCGAATTACCTCGGCGACCTTTCCAGCTACGACCTGGATGGCCCGGTGCCGGAGCCGGCCAATCGCCGGGATCATAGCCGGGGTCAGATCTTCCTCGACATCGCACGGCGCAACAATCTCTCGATCCGGCAGCTTTACCTGTCGATCGCCGGTGGCAATGGCCATCGCCTGGTGATCGGCACGCCGGCGGATATCGCGGATGCAATGGAGGACTGGTTCCGCAACGACGCGGCGGACGGCTTTAACCTGCTGCCCACCTGGCTGCCGGGCGGGCTTGAGGATGTGGTGGAGATGGTGATCCCGGAACTGCAGCGCCGCGGCCTGTATCGCACCGCCTATGAGGGAACGACACTGCGGGAAAACCTCGGCCTGGCCTGGCCGGAACATCCCGCGGCAGCGGCGAGACGCGCAACACTGGCGGCGGCCCTGAGCCCTGCCGCCCCATGATGATCGGGACATAGCATGATGCACGCACGATCCATCGGCACGACCCTCCTGCTCGCCGGCTGCCTCATCGCGGCGCCGGCAACGGCCCAGACGCTCCGCATCGGTATGAAGGCCGCGGTCGATGGCTCGGACCCGCACCAGTCCTACAGCCCGAACCGCAACGTGCAGATGCATGTCTATGAGTCACTGGTGTTCCAGGACCCGAACCTGCAGCCGCTTCCCGGACTAGGGCGTGGACTCAAGTGCGCGGAGCCAAAGCCGTGATGCGGCGAGGGCGGCTGCGGCGAGGTAGTTTCGTGCGAGCTTATCGAAGCGGGTG
>LNFM01003916.1_pt1 | contig 28342 bp, 30 predicted proteins | sample 596031 | NCBI WGS metagenome assembly LNFM01 (sample SAMN04254537, study PRJNA301005) | activated carbon metagenome | isolation source: dual media filters at the Ann Arbor, Michigan drinking water treatment plant | place: USA: Ann Arbor
CCAATTGGACCTGGCCCGTCGACCCAATTGAACCCCGACCGGAAAGGGCCTGCACCTACCAGCGTTCACGCGGGGCGATCCGTAGTCGGGACGCCGACCCGGAGCGGGTCAGGAGATGGAGTAGACGACCCAGAGGAGGGTGGTCGAGGCGAGCGCGGCGAAGCCCATGCCGGCCCCGAGGACGACCAGGGCGCGCCCGGCGCCCGGGTCCTCGGCCGCCCGGCGCCGCGCGGCGAGGAGCACGCTCACCGCCACGGCCCCGAGGAGGGCGCAGACCAGGGGCGGGATGGCGCTCTTGCCGCCGAGGTGCCCGGCGAGGGCGAGGGCGAGGGCGGCGCCGCACAGGCCGAGCGCGAGCAGCGCGACCCCCGCCGCCCGGCGCACGCCCCCACCCTCGTCCCCCGCATCGAGCTCGTCGCCGTCCTCGTCGTACTCGTCGTCGTCGAGGTCGAACCGGGACGGGTCGTCAGGCGCCAGCGCGCAGCTCCCGCTCGAGCCGCAGGAGGCCGATCAGCGTCTTGGCGTCGCGCACCGAGTCGATCGCGTCCCCGAGGCGACGGAGCGGCCACTCGACGATCTCGATCGCCTCGTCCTCGTCGGCGGCCACGCCGGTGACCTCCGAGAGGTCGGTGGCCATGAAGCAGTGGATGAACTCGGTGAGGATCGCGGGGGCCGTGTAGAAGCCGCCCATGTCACGCCAGGTGGCCGCGGCGCGGCCGACCTCCTCGGCGAGCTCGCGCCGCGCGCAGTCGAGCGGGTCCTCGCCGGGGGCGTCGAGCTTGCCGGCCGGCAGCTCGAGCGTGAACTCCTCGACCGCCTCGCGCGGCTGGCGCACCAGCAGCACGTGATCATCCTCGACCGGGACGATCACGACCGCGCCCGGGTGGTCCATAACCTCGCGGGTGACCACGGTCCCGTCGGGACGGCGGTAGTCGGAGCTGCGCAGGTTGACGATCACGCCCCGGTGGATCTGCGTCGTGCGGATCGGCGGCCCGAGGCCGCCCTGTCCGGCGTTCACGTCGCCTCGCGCGCCGCGTCGATGATCCCGAGCGTGACGTCGAGCATCTGCTCGAGGCTCGTCACGGCGATCCGCTCGTCGGGCGTGTGCGGGGCCACCATCCCGTTGCAGAGGTTCACCGCCGGGAAGCCGTTGCGGATCAACGCGTTGACGTCGGATCCGCCACCGCTCGGAACGAGGCGCGGCGTGTGGCCGAGCGCCGCGAGCACCTCCATCGCGAGGCGGACCTGCGGCTCAGCCTCTCCCAGCCGGTACCCGGTGAACTCCTTCTCGACCCGGGTCTCGAGGTCCACCTCGCACTCGCTCGCGGCCCAGGTGAGGGCATCGAGCATCGCGGTCAGCTGGACCGAGAGGGCGCGCTCGTCGCGGCTGCGTGCCTCGGCGGTGACCGTGCAGCGCTCGGCGACGACGTTCGTCGCGGTGCCGCCACCCACCGTCCCGACGTTGGCCGTGGTCTCGGCGTCGATGCGCCCGAGGGGCATCCGGCCGATCGCGCGGGCGGCGGCCACGATCGCGCTGCGCCCCGCCTCGGGCGAGATGCCCGCGTGCGCGCTGCGGCCGATGAAGGTGGCGTCGATGCGGTGCAGGGACGGCGCCGAGGCGACGATGTCGCCGACCGGGCCGGTGTGGTCGTAGACGAAGCCGAAGCGTGCGTGCAGCGGCCGGGGGTCGAACGCGTCGGCGCCGCGGAGGCCGATCTCCTCGCAGGGGGTGAACACCAGCTCGACACCGGCATGGGGACGCCCCTCGGCGACCACGCGGCGCATCGCCTCCAGCACGACCGCGACGGCCGACTTGTTGTCGCCGCCGAGGATGGCGTCGTGCTTGTTGGTGAGCTCGCCGTCGACCAGCTCGACCTCGATCGGACCCGTCACCGGGACGGTGTCGAGGTGCGTGCAGAACATGATCGGAACACCGGGCGCGGTGGCCGGGAAGCGCCCGACGATGTTGCCGCACCCGGCCGGCAGCGTGGTGGCCGCGCCGTCCTCGTGCACCTCGGCGCCGAGGGACCGCAGCTCGGTGCGGACGACCTCGGCGACACCCGCCTCCGACCGGGACGGAGACGGGATCTCGCAGAGGCGCACCATCAGCCGGGCCACCTCGGGCAGCCCGGCGAGACCCTCGGTCGTCACCCGCCGAGGGGGGCGTGCTCGCGCGGCGGAGCGCCCTCGCGGGAGCGCGCGTGCTCGGCGGCCGCGCCGACGAACTCGCGGAAGAGCGGCTGCGGGCGGGTGGGCCGGCTCTTGAACTCGGGGTGGAACTGCGAGGCGCAGAACCAGGGGTGGTCGGGGAGCTCGACCACCTCCACCAGGCGCCCGTTGGGCGACCGGCCGCTGAACACCAGGCCCGCCGACTCCAGCTCCTCGTGCATCGACGGGTTGACCTCGTAGCGGTGACGGTGGCGCTCGTAGACGACCGCCTGGTCGGCGTAGGCGGCGCGGGTGCGCGTGCCCTCCACGAGGTGCACCGGGTCGGCGCCGAGGCGCATCGTGCCGCCCCGCTCCTCCACCGCGCGCTGCTCGGGCAGGAGGTCGATGACCGGATAGGGCGTCTCGGGGTCGGCCTCGCTGGAGTTGGCGCCGTCCATCGCGCAGACGTGGCGGGCGAACTCGATCACCGCGATCTGCATCCCGAGGCAGATGCCGAGGAACGGCGTCCTGCGCTCGCGGGCGAACCGGGTGGCGGCGATCTTGCCCTCGATGCCACGGCCGCCGAAGCCGCCCGGCACGAGGATGCCGTCGGCCTGGGCCAGCAGCGCCTCGAGGTCGGGCGCCTCGGCGTCCACCCAGTCGATCTCGAGCTCGACCCCGTGGTGGATCGACGCGTGCTTGAGCGCCTCGGCCACCGAGAGGTAGGCGTCGTGGAGCTGGACGTACTTGCCGACCAGCGCGATGCGGACCCGCCCCTCGCAGGCGTGGATGCGCTGGACGAGGGCCTTCCAGTCGGTCAGGTCCGGCGGCGGGACGGTGCGCCCGAGGCGCTGGCAGACCACCGTCGCGAAGCCCTCGTCCTCGAGGTTGAGCGGCACCTCGTAGATGTCGCCGGCGTCGACGGCCGAGATCACGGCGTTCATCGGGATGCCGCCATAGAGGGCGATCTTGCGGCGGATGTCGTCGGTCAGCTCGCGGTCGGAGCGCAGCACCAGCACGTCCGGCTCGATACCGATGCGCCGCAGCTCGTTGACCGAGTGCTGGGTGGTCTTGCTCTTCAGCTCGCCCGAGGCGTCGAGGTACGGGACCAGCGTGACGTGGACGAAGCACACGTGCTCGCGGCCCACGTCGTTGCGCAGCTGCCGGATCGCCTCGAGGAAGGGCAGCGACTCGATGTCGCCGACCGTGCCGCCGATCTCGACGATCACGACCTCGGCGTTGGAGCTGGCGGCCGCCTGGCGGATGCGGGCCTTGATCTCGTCGGTGACGTGCGGGATGACCTGCACCGTCGCGCCGAGGAAGTCGCCGCGGCGCTCCTTCTTGATCACCGCGTCGTAGACGGCGCCCGTGGTGACGTTCGAGATGCGGGTCAGGCTCTCGTCGGTGAAGCGCTCGTAGTGGCCGAGGTCGAGGTCGGTCTCGGCACCGTCCTCGGTGACGAACACCTCGCCGTGCTGGAACGGGCTCATCGTGCCGGGGTCGACGTTGAGATACGGGTCGCACTTCTGGAGCGACACCTTGACCCCGCGCGCCTTCAGCAGGGTCCCGAGGGACGCCGCGGAGATGCCCTTCCCCAGCCCGGAGACGACGCCCCCGGTCACGAACACGTACTTCACCGGAGTCTCGACCACGTGGCCCTCCCTCATCGCCCGACGACCCGCGACACGATAGCGGTCTCCTCGGCGGGCACGCATCCCCCGCCGGGTACCCCGACACCCTGTCAGCCCGCTCCGTGCGGACGTCCTGTCAGCGGGCCGCGCCAATTGGCGCACGGCGCATGCGCCAATTGGCGCCCCCGGCCGGAGCGGGGCCTCACCCCGGGTGCCGACCGGAGTGTCCGGGCCGCCGGGACGCTTCGGGCGAGGACGGCCGGCACGTCGTCCGGCGGACGCGAGGCTCCCCGTGGGGCGGGACATGCCGCCGTCGGCCGTCGGGGTGTGGCCCGCCCTGACGGGCAGCGGGGGCCGCGGCGAGGACCAGCCCCATGGGTGACTCCGCCGGGCCTCGCGAGGAGGCCATCCCGATCCTGCGGGTGGACGACGCCCTCGCCGCGGCCCGATGGTACGAGCGGCTCGGATTCGTCCTCGAGGACGTGCACCGGTTCGCGCCGCACGCCCCGGCGTTCGCGACCATCGCCCGCGGCCCGGTCACGTTCTTCCTGAGCGAGCACACGGGCGACGCCCGCCCGGACACCCTCGTCTATCTGCGCGTGGGCGACGTCCGCACCCTCGGAGCCGCCCTCGGCATCGCACCGCACGAGGCCCCCTGGGGGTGGGAAATCGAGGTCACCGACCCCGACGGCAACCGGCTGAGGATCGGCACGCCCAGCTGGTGGTGAGCCCGGGGGCTCAGGGGCGGCGGGCCAGCAGCTCCTCGGCGTGGCGGCGGGCGCCCTCGTCCTCGGGGCCGGCCCCGAGCATCCGGCAGAGCTCGGCCACGAGCTCGTCGCCCTCGACGGGCTCGATCCGGGTGGTCGCGCGGCCCCCCTCGTCCAGGCCCTTCACGAGCCGGTAGTGCGCGTCGGCCATGGCCGCGACCTGCGGCAGGTGGGTGATGACCACCACCTGGCGGCCGCGGGCGAAGTCGCGCAGGCGCGCGCCGACGGCGGTCGCGGTGACCCCGCCGATGCCCGCGTCGACCTCGTCCAGGACCCAGGTGGCGTCGTCGGCCGCGGCGGCGAGCCCGTGGAGGGCGAGCAGCACGCGTGAGAGCTCTCCGCCGGAGGCGGTCGCCGCCAGGGGCGCCTCGGGGAGCCCCGGGTTCGCGCGCAGCCAGATGACGCACGAGTCGGCCGGCGGGTCGGAGTGGTCCTCGACGATCTCGACGCGCAGCTCGGCGCGCGGCATCGCGAGATCGACCAGCTGCTCGCGGACGGCCTCGGCCATCCGCGGCGCCGCCTCGGCGCGCGACGCCCGCAGGGCGAGCGCCACCTCCAGCGCCTCGTCGATCAGGCGCTCGCGCTCCTGGGCGAGGGCCAGGACGTCGCCGGCGCCCTCGTCGAGGCTCTGGAGGGCCTCCCGGGCCTCCGCCGCCCTCTGCAGCACGGCCTCGGTCCCGGGCCCGTAGCGCCGGCCCATGCGGCTGTAGACCTCGAGGCGCTCCTCCACCTGGGCGAGACGCCCCGGCTCGGCGTCGAGGTCGTCGAGGTAGGCGCGCAGGCTCAGCCCGGCCTCCTGCAGGGCGGCCTGGGCCGAGACGAGCTCGGCGTGCGGGCCGGCGAGGGCGGGGTCGACCGAGACCATCGGGGCCAGCGCGGCGACCGCGATGCCGAGGGCGACCACCGCGCCACCCTCGTCATCGCTCGGCGACAGCGCCTCCGCGGCCCCGGACGCCGCCGCGGCGAGACCCTCCGCGTGCATCAGGCGCTCGCGCTGCTGCATCAGCTCGGCCTCCTCGGCGACGTCGAGCCCCGCCTCGTCAGCGTCGGCCACCAGGCCCTCGAGCTCCGCGCGCTCGCGCTCGGCGGCCTCGCGCCGGCCGCGCGACTCCGCGAGCCGCCGGTCGAGCGAGGCGAGCGCCCGGCGCAGCACGGCAAGGCGCTCGGCCCCCTGCACCGCGGCGGGCCCGGCGAAGGCGTCGAGCACCGCGAGCTGGCTGGCCGGGTTCACCAGCCGCCGGTGCTCGTGCTGGGCGGAGAACCGGATCAGGTGGCGGGCGAGCGCGGCGACGGCGTCGCGTGGGGCCGCCTGGCCGTCGATCAGGGCGCGGGCTCGGCCCTCGGCGGGGACGCGGCGCGCGAGCACCACCTCGCGCTCGTCCTCGGCCAGCTCGCGCAGCCCGAGCGCCGGGTCGTCCTCGTCGAGGGAGTCCCAGAAGCCCTCCGGGACCGCGACGGTCGCCTGCACCAGGGCGTGCCGGGCGCCGGGGCGCACGGCGGTGGCGTCGGCGGGCGCGCCCGTCAGCAGGGCGAGGGCCTGCGCGAGCACCGTCTTGCCGGCGCCGGTCTCACCGGTGATCGCGGTCAGGCCGGCGGCGGGCGCGAGCTCGGCGCGCTCGATGACCACCAGGTCCCGGACCTCGAGCGAGCGGATCACGGCCGGCCGAACTTCTCCCGGTAGCGCCGGAAGAAGGATGCCTCGGGGAACGTGGCCAGGTGCACCTCGGACCCTCCGAGGCTGACGGTGATCGACCGGCCGGGGCGCAGCACGCCGATCTTCTGGCCGTCGGCCTGGATGTCGCAGTCGCCGTCGAAGGCGCTGTTGGTGACCGTCAGCTGCTCCTCGGCGCCGATCACCAGGGGCCGGCTGTCGAGGTGGTGCAGGGCGATGAACGACAGCACGAAGCAGCGGACCCGCCACGACACCGTCGGCCCCCCGGCCGCCAGGTTGTAGGCCGTCGAGCCCACGGGCGTGCTCAGGATGACGCCGTCGCAGCGGACCGTCGCGACCAGCTCGCCGTCGACCGCGTAGGTGAGGTCGGCGATCCGCGAGTCGCCCCCGCGGAAGAGCGCGAGGTCGTTGACGGCCATCACCTCGCCGTCGGCCCAGTCCGCGCTCAGGGAGGGCAGCCCGAGCACCACGAACTCGCCCGCCAGGGCGCGCCGCAGGTCGCGCTCGAGCGTCTCGCGCTCGATCGAGGCCAGGAAGCCGACCCTGCCGTAGTTGACGCCGATCACCGGGGCGCCGGAGCCGGCCTCCCGGGCCAGGGCCCGGAGGATGCTCCCGTCGCCGCCGAGGACGAGGATCAGGTCCTCGCCGCCCGGGCGCATGCGCATGCCGTCACCCGAGGCGTAGGGGGCCAGGATCCGGTGCTTGACCACCTCGCCGGCGGGCACGAGCACCGAGACGCCCGCGTCCTCGAGGATCGAGAGGATCGCCGGCAGGGTCGGGGCCGTCACGGCCGGATCGCGGTGGGTCAGCAGGAGCACGCGCTTGACCGGGTGCGCGTCCTCGATCGAGATGGGGTGCGAGCTCGCGCGGGGGACGCTCGGGCTCATGCGCCCACCCCCGCGTCGGCGGCCAGCACGAAGACCTCCCGGTTGCCCTTGGGACCGGGCAGGCCGGCGTCGGCCGTCCCGAGGACGCGCCCGCCCGTGGCCTCGATCCCCTCGATGACACCGCGCACCGCATCCTCCCGCACCGCGTCGTCGCGCACGACCCCCCCGGAGCCGACGCGCTCGCGGCCCACCTCGAACTGGGGCTTCACCATCACCATCGCACGCCACTCCCGCGCGAGGCACGGCACCACCGCTCCCCAGACCGTGCCGATCGAGATGAACGACAGGTCACACGTCACCATGTCCGGCGCGTACGGCAGCGCGCCGGGGGTCAGGTAGCGGGCGTTGGTCCGCTCCATCACGTGCACGCGCGGGTCCTGGCGCAGGCTCCACGCGAGCTGGCCGTAGCCGACGTCGAGGGCGATCACGCTCTGCGCCCCGCGCCCGAGCATGCAGTCGGTGAAGCCCCCGGTGGAGGCCCCGAGGTCGAGCGCGCGGGCTCCGGCGAGGTCCACTCCGAGCGCGTCCAGCGCGCCCGCCAGCTTCACGCCGCCCCGCGAGACGTACTCGGCGCCCTCGGCCACCTCGAGCTCCGCGCCGTCGGCGACGCCGCTGCCGGGCTTGTCGGCCGGGCGGCCGTCGACGCGGACGCGGCCGGCCATCACCGCGGCCTGGGCGCGCGAGCGGTTCGGGAAGAGTCCCCGCTCCACCAGCGCGACGTCGAGTCGTGAGCGAGGCATGCGGCCGGATGATAGCCGCGCGCCCCGCCGGCGCGACACCGGCCTCGCGCGATCAGCCCTCGGTCAGCAGCACCCGGGTGCCGGCCCCGGCGGCGCGGATCGTGCGCGCCGCGATCTGGGGCGCCGTCAGCCCGGCGTCCTCCAGGAGGATCTCGCGCTTGCCGTGGTCGATGAAACGGTCCGGGATGCCGACCCGCAGCACCCGCACGGCGGTGTCCTCGAGGCACTCCAGCACCGCGCTGCCGAAGCCGCCCATCTGGGCGTGATCCTCGATCGTCACGATGAGGTCGTGCCGTTCGGCGAGCTGGCGCATCAGGGCCGCGTCGATCGGCTTGGCGAAGCGGGCGTTGACCACGGTCGGGCGGGCGCCGAGGCCCTCGGCCACGAGATCGGCCGCCTCGCGGGCGAGCACCGCGCCGTATCCGTAGCCGACCAGGGCGACGCCCTCGCCGGGCTCGAGCACCTGGCCGCGGCCGATCTCCATCGGCTCGGGCCGCTCGGGGATCGGCACGCCGAGGCCCACGCCGCGCGGGTAGCGGATGGCCACGGGCCCGTCGATGCGCAGGGCCGTGTGCAGCATCGTCACCAGCTCGGCCTCGTCCATCGGCGCCATCACGGTCAGGCCGGGGATGGCGCGCAGGTACGCGATGTCGAAGGCGCCGTGATGCGTGGGGCCGTCGTCGCCCACCAGGCCTCCGCGATCGATGGCGAACACCACGGGCAGGTTCTGGATCGCGGCGTCGTGGACGATCGGGTCGAATGCGCGCTGCAGGAAGGTCGAGTAGATCGCGCACACCGGCCGGTAGCCGGCGATCGCGAGACCGCAGGCGAAGACGACCGCGTGCTGCTCGGCGATGCCCACGTCGTAGGTGCGCTCGGGGAAGCGGTCCATCATGTGCTGCATCCCGGTGCCCTTGAGCATGGCGGCGGTGATGCCGACCACGCGCGGGTCGCGCTCGGCCTCGGCCACCAGCGCGTGCCCGAACACCTCGGTGTAGTTCGGCGGCCCGGAGGCCTTCTTGGTGGCGGCCTTGCCGCTCTCGATGACGAACGGGGTGGCGCCGTGCATGGCCTCGCCGTCGGCCTCGGCCGGCCCGTAGCCGCGACCCTTGACCGTCTTCACGTGGATCACCACGGGGCGGTCCATGACGTGCGTGGTGCGCAGCGCCTTGCGCATCTCCTCGACGTCGTGGCCGTCGATCGGGCCGATGTAGGCGAAGCCGAGGGCCTCGAAGAGCGCGCCGGGCACGAACCAGAGCGACTTGGTGGCGTCGCGGATGTGGCCCCCGAGCTCGCTCGCCCCCGGGAGCCGCGACAGCCCGCGCTCGAGCTCCTCGCGCACGCGCGTCAGGGTCGGGTCGACCCTCACGCGCTGGAAGAGCTTCGACAGGGCGCCGACGTTCTCGGAGATGCTCATGCCGTTGTCGTTGAGGATGACCGTGACCGGCGATCCGAGTGCTCCGGCCTGATTGAGGCCCTCGTAGGCCATGCCGCCGGTCAGCGCGCCGTCGCCGATCACGCAGACCGACCGGCTCTCGCGCCGGCCGTGCCGCGCCGCCTCGGCGAGGCCGGTGGCGTAACTGATCGAGGTGCTGGCGTGCCCGGCGCCCATCACGTCGTGCTCGCTCTCCGAGCGGCTGAGGAAGCCGCTGATGCCGCCGTGCTGGCGCAGCGTCGCGAAGTCGTCGAGGCGGCCCGTCAGCAGCTTGTGGCCGTAGGCCTGGTGGCCGACGTCCCACACGATCCGGTCGCGCGGCGACTGCAGCTCGGCGTGGAGCGCGATCGTCAGCTCCACCGTGCCGAGGCTGGAGCCGAGGTGGCCCCCGGTCTGGGCGACGGTGTCGATGATCGCCTCGCGCATCTCGGCGGCGAGGGCCTCCAGCTCGGCATCGTTCATGCCGCTGAGCTCGCTCGGGGCGGTGAGTCCGCCGAGGATCGGGAACCGCGGGTGGGGTGTGGGCATCCGGCGATCTTAGCCTGAATCCGGCGGAGATCGTGGATGCGGGGCGGGGAAGCGCCGCGCCGTACGGGAGGCGGCGTCGCACCCGTAGGGCGACCCCTCGGGTCGCGCCGAATCCCGTGTGGCGTATGCGATTCCGCGCATCCGCGCCGCGAGATGCGGCGGATCCAGGCTCAGACGACGCCCCCGCCGCGGGACGCCGGGCGCTCATCCGCGCGGCGGACGCAAGGACTATCGTCGACCCCGTGTCCGGCCTGGTGCTCCACGACAACCCCCTGTCCTCGAACGCGCTCAAGGTGCGGTTCCTGCTGGCCGAGCTGGGGCTCCCCTACGAGCGCCGGACGGTGCCCCTGAGCCGTCCGCGTCCCGCGGCTCTTCTGGCGCTCAACCCCCTTGGCGGCATCCCGGTGCTGGAGGACGACGGCTTCGCCGTCAGCGAGTCGCACGCGATCCTGCGATACCTGGCGGGGCGGCAGGGACGCGACGACCTCCACCCCGCGGCCCCTCGGGAGCGTGCGGTGGTGGAGGAGTTCCTCGACCGCTTCGCGACGGGCATCCGGGCGGCCTTCTTCCGCCACGAGACGCCCGCGCTCGGCTACTCGCGCGACAAGGGCGGCTTCGGCGCGGTGCCGGCGGATCCCGCCGCGGCCGCGGTCGCCGAGCGGGACATCCAGCCCACCCTGCGCCTCCTGGAGGGCCTCGTGGGAGCCGACGCCGTGGTGCTCGGCCGCTTCACGATCGCCGACTGCGCGCTCGCTCCGGTGCTCTTCCGCACCACCCGGACGGGTCTCGACCTGTCCGCGTACCCACGGCTGACGGCCCTGCGGGCGGCGCTCACCTCGCGCCCCGCCTTCCTCGCCGCCGACCCCGTGGGCTGAGCCCGGCTCCGGCGGGCGGAGCCGCGCCGGGCCTACCCGGTCACGTGCGCGCCACAGGGCACGATGAGCGCGGCGGCGATGAGGCCGGCGCCGAAGAGGCCGAGCTTGAGGGTCGAGCGGTCCGGGGCCGGGAGGGCGGCGGAGCGCGTGCGGGGGCGGCGGTCGTCTGTCATGCGTCCTTCATCGGCAGACGGGCGCCCGGGCGCGACCCCTCACCGCGCAGCCGGCGGGCGAGGATGCCGTCGCAGGGCCGCGGCGGCTCAGGACCTCAGGCGAGCATCACGATCCGCAGGGTGCCCATGCCATCGCCCTCCCCCGGCGGGGACTCCACCACGCCCACCAGGTAGGGCAGATCGGCGCGCAGCTGCATCACGTCCCCCGGCTCGAGCGCCCCTCCCGAGAGCACGTACGTGCCGAGCTCCTTCAGCAGTCGCACGCCGCTCTCGATGAAGGCCGTCGGGAGGTTGACGAGCGACAGCTCGGGATGGCCGGCGTAGATCGACAGCCCGAGGGTCTCGAGCTCGGCGCCGCGCACCGCGGGGCCCTGGGTCAGCCAGCCGCGCGCGGCGAGCTCGTCCATCGGCGGGCGGTCGTCGCCGCTGCCGATGCCCTGCAGCTCCTGATGGCCCGCGGCGTCCGGGTCGCTGGGCGGGCGCACGGCCACCTGGACCCGCGGGTCGAGGAGCTCGTCAGCCCGGGCCGTGGCCGCCCCCCGGCGCGGGCTGGCGCAACGCGCGGGGCAGCCGTTCCGTGATCTCCGCCCCCAGCGCCAGGGCCTCGTCGGCCAGCGCGCGCAGCTCGTCGGGGTCGGCGCCGGCCTCGGCGATCATCCGCGCCACGTCCTCCAGGCGGGAGGCGGCGGCCTCGAGCGCCGCGAGCTCCTCGGCCGGGCCGCCGCCGCTCACGAGGCCAGCTTCTGCTCGGAGGCGATGCGCCCGAGGATGCCGTTCACCAGGCCCGCGGCCTCGGTCTGGCAGTAGCGCTTGGCGAGGTCGACGGCCTCGTTGATCGAGACGGCTGCCGGGATGTCCGGCCAGTCGAGGAGCTCGTGCACGGCCACCCTCAGGATGTTGCGCTCGAGCGGCGCGAGGCGCTCGGCGGTCCAGCCGTCGGCGGCCCCGGTGATCAGGTCGTCGAGGCTGGCGGGATCGGCGGCGACGCCCTCCATGAGCGCCCGGGCGAAGGGGTCGACGGGGGTGCCGTCGCGCTCGGCGTTGCGCTCCAGCTCCTCCAGCCCCAGCCCCGTCACGTCGTGCTGGTAGAGCAGCACCACCGCCTGGCGTCGCGCCGCCCGCCGTCCCCCTTCGCGGTCGCGGCTCACGCCACCCGTGCGGGCCGCAGCGAGGGCAGGAAGGCCTCTCGCTCGGGCAGATACGAGGTCGTGTACCGGCCCTCGACGAAGGGCGCGTCGTGCGCGATGTCGGCGAGCAGCGGCAGCGTCGTCGGGATCCCGGTGACCGAGGTCTCGAACAGCGCGCGACGCAGGCGGGCGATCGCGCGCGGGCGGTCGGGCGCCCAGACGCACAGCTTGCCGAGCAGGCTGTCGTAGTGGGGCGGGATGTTCTCCCCCGGCTCGCAGTGCGTGTCCACGCGGATGCCCGGGCCCTGGGCGATACGGAAGTCGTCGAGCCGCCCGGCGCCCGGGCGGAAGTCGCGCGCGGGGTCCTCGGCGTTGATGCGGCACTCGATCGCGTGCCCGCTGGCCTCGGCGACGCCGGTGCGCGAGAGCAGGCCCCCGGCGGCCACGTTGAGCTGCTCGGCCACGAGATCGAGCCCCGTCACGAGCTCGGTCACGGGGTGCTCCACCTGCAGGCGGGCGTTGAGCTCGAGGAAGAAGAAGTCGCCCTTGGCGTCGACGAGGAACTCCAGCGTGCCGGCGCTGCGGTAGTCCCAGGCCTTGACCGCCCGCAGCGCGGCCTGCTGCATCGCCTCGCGCGTGGCGGGCGGCAGGTGCGGGGCGGAGGCCTCCTCGATCAGCTTCTGGTGGCGCCGCTGGATCGAGCACTCACGGTCGCCGCAGACGAGCGCGCCGCCCTGGCCGTCGGCCATGACCTGGATCTCGACGTGCCGCGCCCCCTCGAGCAGGCGCTCCACGTAGAGGCTGCCGTCGCTGAAGGCGGCCTCGGCCTCGCGCTGGGCCACCTCGAAGGCCTGGGCGAGGTCGGCGGGGCGCTCGACGCGCCGCATGCCCTTGCCGCCGCCGCCGGCGGCCGCCTTGAGCAGCACCGGGTACCCGGCCGACTCGGCCGCCGCGAGGGCGGCCGCGACGTCGGAGACCGGGCCGTCGGAGCCGCCCAGCACCGGCAGGTCGGCGGCGCGCGCGGCGTCCTTGGCGGCGATCTTGTCGCCCATGCGCTCCATCACCTCGGGCGAGGGGCCCACGAACACGATCCCCTCGCTCGCGCAGGCGCGGGCGAAGGTCGCGTTCTCGGAGAGGAAGCCGTACCCCGGATGCACCGCGTCGCACCCGGTGATCTCGGCGGCGGCGAGCACGTTCGAGATGTTGAGGTACGAGTCGCGGGCCGGAGCCGGGCCGATGCAGACGGCCTCGTCGGCGAGGTCGACGGCGAGGGTGTCGGCGTCGGCCGTCGAGTAGACGGCCACGGTCGGGATGCCGAGCTCCCGGGCGGTGCGGATGATCCGGACGGCGATCTCGCCCCGGTTGGCGATCAGCAGCTTCATGGCTCGATCAGGAACAGGAGCTGGCCGAACTCCGCCGGGGCCCCGTCATCGAGGCAGATCGTGCGGACGACGCCGGCCTGCTCGGCGACGATCTCGTTGAAGAGCTTCATCGCCTCGATCAGGCAGAGCGTGTCGCCGACCTCGACCCGTTGACCCTCGGCCACGAACGTCTCCTGGTCGGGGCCCGGGCGGCGGTAGAACGTCCCGACCATGGGGCTCGTGACGCGGGCCAGGCCGTCGTCGGCCTCCGCCGCGGCGCCTCCCCCGCCACCGCCGCCGGACGACGACGCGCCCGCCTCCGCCGGTGCGGCGACCGCGCGGCGCACCGTGACCCGGGCGCCCGAGATCTCGACCGTGACCTCGGCCTCGTCGGAGGCCTCCACCACGTCCACCAGGGTGTCGAGCAGATCGCGGTCGATCGCCGGCTGGCCGGGGCGGTTGGCGGCCTCGGCGCCGAGCGAGCGCCGGCGCGCGACGACCTGCTCGGTGCCCTCGGCGAACATGGCCCAGAGCACGAGGTCCTCATCGGAGAGGCCCTGGGGCGCCTCCTCGGAGACCGCGGCGAGATCGCGTGCCGGCGGCACGCCGGGGTCCTCGGCGGTCGCGATGGCGAGCGCGGCGTCGGAGACCGGGCCGCGCAGGCGTCCCGCCCGGCCCAGGATGATCGGCACGAGATCGGGCTCGATCTCGGCCCAGCGGCGCCCCTCGATCACGTGGCGGGCCGCCTGGGCCAGGATGGCCGAGCCGAGCGGGTACGCGAGGGTGGCGGCGCCGACGTCGCGGGCGACGGCCGCCGACTCGGTGGCGACCGCGACCAGGCTCCGGGAGAGCCCCAGGCGGCCGAGGCGCGAGATGAGGCCGGCCTCGAGGGCCGGCGGCACGGCGACGGCCGGGCCGAACACGGCGGCGGCCGCCTGCCGGAGGCGGTCGGCCGGGAGCATCGGGCCGACGACGCGGGCGGCGCGGTCGAGCGCCGAGGGCTGGCAGTCGAGCGTGCGCGCGCCTCCCACCAGGGCCGCGCGGAGGGTCTCGGCGGAGGGCCGGGCCGACACCAGCGCGACCGGGCCGGCCGAGGCCTGCACGGCCGATGCCCCTGCGAGGACGGCGGCCGTCGCCGACAGGGGCGCGAGACCGCCGGGCGCCTGCACCTGCACCTCGATCGGCAGCCCGGTGGCGGCCGCGACGGCCTCCACGAGGCGCCCGAGGGCGGCCGGGGAGATGTGCCCGGCCCCGTCGGAGAGGCAGAGCGTGGCGGCGCCGGGGAGCGACGCGAGGGCGACGGCCTCCGCGATCCAGCGCGGGTCGTCCATCGAGGGCGCCGGGCCGACGATGAGCGTCGGCACGAACTCGGCCGCCGCCTCCTCGCAGGCGCGCGCCACCGGCAGGAGGGCGTCGGGGTCGTTCAGGGGATCGGTGGCGCGGACGCGCGAGGCCCCCGAATCGACCGCGCAGAGCACGAAGCGCCGCACGACGTCGGGGGTCAGCGGACGGTCGCCCCAGAGGTTGCGGGCGCCGATGACGACGCCGACGGGGGTGCCGTGCGCCTCGCGCAGGACGGCGCGCAGGCGGTCCCACGGGCTCTCCGAGCGGGCCTCCAGCGCCGCGCGGGCGCAGCGGGCGTCGAGCGCCTCCAGGACCCGGGCGCCGACCTCCGAGAGGGCGGCCGCCGCGGCGGCGAGGTCGTCCGTGCCGACGGCCGTGCCCCACGGGAACGGGGCGAGGTCGCGCAGTGTGGCATCGACATAGCCGACCACGTCGGATGCTGGCGTCACGTGTCTCCCTTCGATGATCCGGTCCGCACTGGAATGGGGGACACTAGTATCCTGAGTCGGGTGTCGCTGAGCAGTTCCCGGCCGGGTCCCCCGTGGAGCGGCCCTGCGGCGCTGAGCAGTGCGGGGCGCCGGGCACTAGGCGCGCGCGGAGTAGGCGCGGGTGCGGGTGTCGATCTTGAGGCGGTCGCCCTCGTTCACGAAGAGCGGCACGTCGATGACCGCACCGGTCTCGACCGTCGCGGGCTTCTGGACGTTGGAGACGGTGTCCCCCTTGACGCCGGGGTCGGTCTGGGTGACCTCGAGCTCGACGAAGGTCGGCAGCTCGACGCGGATCGGCGCGTCGCGCACGAACAGCACCTGGACGTCGGTGTTGGGCGCCAGGAGATCGTCGTTCTCGACCAGCGACGAGGGCACGGGGATCTGCTCGTAGGTGCTGTTGTCCATCAGGTGCAGCTGGTCGCCGTCGCGATAGAGGAACTGCATCGTCCGGCTCTCGGTGGTGACGCGCTCCACCTTCTCCCCGGCCCGGAAGGTGCGCTCCACGACCGCGCCCGAGCTCATGCTCTTGAGCTTGGTGCGGACGAACGCGCCGCCCTTGCCCGGCTTGACGTGCTGGAAGCTGACGACGCTCACGAGCTCGCCGTCGATGTCGAGCACGTAGCCGTTCTTCAGGTCGTTGGTGGTGATCATGGTCTGCGCCCCCTGGTCGATCTCATGCGACGGTCATCAGCTGCTTGGAGGTGTGCGACAGCAGTTGCCCGCCCCCCTCCCCCAACACGATCAGGTCCTCGATCCGCACCCCGGCCTCGCCCTCGAGGTAGATGCCGGGCTCGATCGTGATCGCCATCCCGGCCCTCAGGGCGTCGCTGCTCTCCGGCCGCACACCGGGTCGTTCGTGGATCACGAGGCCGACTCCGTGCCCGAGCCCGTGTCCGAAGCACTCACCGTACCCGGCGGCGGCGATCCGCGCGCGGGCGACGGCGTCGAGATCGGCGCCGGTCATGCCCGGAGCCGCGGCCGCGAGCGCCGCCTCCTGGGCGTCGAGGCACACGGCGTAGATCTCGGCGAGCCGCGCGGGCAGCGGCCCCGTGGCGACGGTGCGCGTCATGTCGGAGCAGTAGCCGTCGACCACCGCGCCCATGTCGATCACCACGAGCGTGTCGGCGGGGACCGGGTCGGGGCCCGGCACGTGGTGGGGGCGCGCGCCGCGCGGGCCCGAGGCGACGATCGTCGCGAAGCTGGGCTCCTGGGCGCCCTCGGCGAGCATGGCCCCATGGAGGGCGAAGGCCACGTCGCGCTCGGTGCGGCCGATCAGCCCGTGCTCCAGCACCGACGCGAGCGCGCGGTCGACCACGGCGGCCGCCTCGCGCATCGTCGCGATCTCGGCGTCGTCCTTGACCTCGCGCAGCTCCTCGACGAGCGACCGCGTGGGGGTCATCTCGACACCGGGGAGCATCTCCACCAGGCGCTCGTGGCGCGCGAGCGTCAGGTCGTCCGCCTCGATCCCGAGCGGCCGGCCGGCCGCGATGGCCGGCGCGGCGGCGGCCACGTCGGCGAGCAGATCGCGCCTGCCGACGACCACCTCGGCGCCCCGCACCTGCTCGGCCGCGCTGACCGCGTAGCGCGAGTCCGTGATGAGGACCCGGCCGCCCGCACCGATCACGGCGATGCCGTTCGAGCCGATGTAGCCCGTCAGATAGCGGACGTTCGCGGAGCCGGTGACGAGCATCGCTCCGAGGCCGCGCTCGTCGAGCGCGGCGAGCAGCCGGTCCTGGCGCGGGCCGAAGGGGTCGCTCACGACAGCACCTGCGCGAGGTGGTCGAGGGCGTCGCGGTAGCCGTCGGGACCCTTGCCCCAGACGGCCGCCGAGGCGATGTCGCGCACCACCGAGACCCGGCGGTGCGGCTCGCGCGCCTCCACGTCGGACAGATGGACCTCGACGAACGGTGCGCCCATGACCTCGAGCGCGTCGCGGATCGACCACTGGTAGTGGGTCCACGCCCCCGGGTTCACCACCGCGCCGTCCACGATGCCGGCGAGCCCGTGGACGTGCTCGAGGAACGCGCCCTCGTGGTTCGTCTGGAAGCACCCGACGCTCATGCCCCGCTCCTCCCCCCAACCGCGCACCCGGTCCTCGAGCTCGCGGAGCGTAAGCGTGCCGTAGTGCGCGGACGGCCTGCGCCCGAGCATGTTCAGGTTGGGCCCGTGCAGCAGGGCGATCCGCAGCGGCCGGCTCACCGGCGCAGCTCCTCGATGGCCGAGACCACCCGGTCGCCGGGGGGGCTCACGCGCAGGCGCACGTCGCCGGGGGCCGCAACCATCACCATGTTGAGCGCCGAGGCGTCGGCCTTCTTGTCACGGCCCATCGCCTCGAGGATCGCGGCGGTGGGCACGGCGGGGTCGAGGCGGGTGGGCAGCCCGTGGCGCGAGAGGATCGCGGCCACGCGGGGGCGCCAGCCCGGGTCGAGCCCCACGGTCGATTCCGACAGGCGCAGGGCCGCGAGCAGGCCCAGTGAGATCGCCTCGCCGTGGCGGTAGAGGTCGTAGCCGGCCGCCGCCTCGATGCCGTGCCCCACGGTGTGGCCGAGGTTGAGCGAGGCGCGCACGCCGAGATCGCGCTCGTCGTCGGCCACCACGCGCAGCTTGTGGTCGACGCAGCGGCGGATCAGGCCGATCAGGGCGTCGGCCGGGCCCGGCAGCTCCGGCCAGCCCTCGATCTGAGCGAACAGCTCCGGGCCGTCGAGCATCCCGTACTTGACCACCTCGGCGAAGCCGCACGCGAGCTCGCGCGGGGGCAGCGTGGCGAGCACGTCGGTGTCCATGACCACCAGGTCGGGCTGCCAGATGGCGCCGACGTAGTTCTTGCCCTCCGGGAGATCGACCCCGGTCTTGCCGCCGATCGCCGAGTCGACCATCGCCAGGAGGGTGGTCGGGATGTGCATCAGGCGCACGCCGCGCTGGTAGGTGGCCGCGACGAAGCCGGCGAGGTCGCCCACGACCCCGCCGCCGAGCGCGGCGACGGCGTCGGACCGGCGCAGGCCGGCCTCGGCGGCGAGGCGCGTCAGCCGCTCGACCTGGGCGAGGGTCTTCGAGCCCTCGCCCGGCGGGACGGTGGTGGTGATGACGCGCACCCCGGCCTCCTGGAGCGAGGCGCGCACGCGGCGCGAGAGCTCGGGGATGTTGCCGTCGCTGACCAGCAGCACGGCGCCCGCCGGGCCGCGCCCGGTCCAGAGGGCGCCCACGTCGTCGATCAGGCCGCTGGCCAGATGCAGCGGGTACCGCGCCGCGCCGATCTCGGCCCAGAGCGACGGCGCCGGGACGGTGCGGCTCACGCGCCGCCCCCGGCCGCACCGCGCTGCGCCCACGCCGCCACCCGGGCCGCGACCTCGTCGGCGGGTCCGTCGGCGTCGACCTCCAGGTCTGCGGCCTCGCGGTAGGTGGCCTCGCGGGAGCGCGCCCGCCTTTCGAAGCGGGCCTGGTCGTCGGCGAGCGGGCGGTCGGAGTCCTTCACCCGCGACCAGGCGACCTCCACGCTGGCGCGCAGCCACACCACGTCGGCCGTGCGCGACACCAGGCCCCGGGTGCGGACGTTCTCGAGGGCGCCCCCGCCGAGCGCGAGCACGCCCGGCTCGCCGGCGAGCAGCTCGCGGATGACGGTCTCCTCGGTGCGCCGGAACCACAGCTCCCCACGGCGCGAGAAGATCTCGGGGATCGGCATCCCGGCACGCTCCTCGATCGCGCGGTCGGCGTCAACGAACGTGCGGTCGAGCCGCGTGGCCACGCGGCGACCCACCGACGTCTTGCCCGCCCCCATGTATCCCGACAGTACGAGCCAGCGGGCCACGGCTACTGCGCGATCTCGACCCGGTAGCGCTCGACCGCGGCGTCGAGGTGGGCGATCGAGTCGCCGCCGAACTTCTCGAGCAGCGCCTGCGCGAGGACGAAGGCGACCGCCGCCTCGGCGACGACGGCGGCGGCGGGCACCGCGCAGATGTCGGACCGCTCCTTGAAGGCCTTGGTCGCCTCCTTGGTCGCCACATCGACCGAGGCCAGCGGGCGGCTCAGCGTGCTGATCGGCTTCATCACGGCGCGCAGCACGACCGGCGCCCCGTGCGTCATGCCGCCCTCGATGCCGCCGGAGCGGTTGGTGCGCCGGAAGAAGCCGCGCGCGGGGTCGTGGAAGATCTCGTCGTGGGCCTCGCTGCCGGGGATGCGCCCCAGCTCGAAACCGGCGCCGATCTCGACGCCCTTGATCGCCTGGATGCCCATGAGCGCCTGCGCGAGGCGGCCGTCGAGGCGGGCGTCTCCGCTGACGTGCGAGCCGAGGCCCGGCAGCGCGCCGAAGGCCCACACCTCGAAGACCCCGCCGACGGTGTTGTGGTCCTGCCCGGCCGCCTTGATCGCGGCGCGCATCCGGGCCGAGGCCTCGGGGTCGAGACAGCGCACCGGGCTCTCGTCCACGCCCTCGAAGTCGGCGATCGCGAGGTCGTCGCGCAGCTCCACGGCCTCGGGGCCGATGCGCACGACGTGACTGCGGATCTCGGTGCCGAAGCGCCGCAGCAGGGCCTTCGCGACGCCGCCCGCGGCCACGCGCGCCGCCGTCTCGCGGGCGCTGGCGCGCTCGAGGATCGGCCGCAGGTCGTCGGTGCCGTACTTGAGCATCCCCGCCAGGTCGGCGTGGCCGGGCCGCGGCAGCGTGATCGGGTCGACGTGGACGTCCTCGCCCGGCGCCCACACCGCCATGCGGTCGGCCTCCCAGTTGACGAAGTCCTTGTTCGGTATCTCCAGCGTCAGCGGACTGCCGATGGTGCGCCCGTGCCGCAGCCCCGACTTCACGATGGCGCGGTCGGTCTCGATCTTCATGCGCCCGCCCCGGCCGTAGCCCAGCTGGCGGCGCGCGAGATCGGCGTCGATGTCGTCGGGCACGAGCGGCAGGCCGGCGGGCAGGCCCTCGAGCACCGCGAAGAGCGCGGGGCCGTGGGACTCCCCGGCTGTGCGGTAGGTCAGTGGCACGGCGGAGGAGTCTAATGGACCACCGCGCCCCCGGTTCGGCGCGCGCGGCCGCCGATCGCCTTCGGAGACCTCCGGCCCGGCATGGCAGTCTTGCGCCACACCCGCCGTGGGCGGGCATCCGCGAGGAGTGGGCGATGGCGATCCTGGAGCGGGTCCGCGGGACGTGGCGGTGGCTGGCGACGGCCCGCGCGGTGCGGCGCCTGCGCGCTCGCGAGGGCGGGCGCATCTCCTCGCCCGAGGGCCCCGGCGCGCCGCCGCGGCCAGCCGTGCGCCGCCCCGACGACGACCCGGCGCTCGACACCCGCCTGACCCGCTGGCGCAGCCACGACGGGCCCGCGGCGCCGCACGTGCCGGCCGCCATGACCTCGCGCGAGCGCGCCGCCGCGATGCGCGACCTGCAGGCCCTGCGCGCCCGCCTCGCCGGCGAGCAGGCCGGGCTGATCGACGCCGCCCTCGCGGCGGACGCGGTGGCGGTACGGCGTCTCGGACCGCAGGACGGTCACCTCTGGGAGATGCCGGGCCTGCGCGTCTTCGCCATCGTGGGCGTGCAGGCGTTCACGGTCCAGGACGAGGAGCGGCCGGGGGTATGATCGCCTCCGTGCCCGCCCTCCCCGCCGCGCTCTTCGGCCTGCCGGAGTGGGCCGGGCGCCTCGTCCTGGTGGGCGTGGTGCTCGTCGTCACGGCCATCCTGCTGTGGATGATCGGCTGGATCGTGCCGCGGCTCGTCGCCCGGAGCCGCGCCTCGGAGGGCCCTCGCGCGCGCCAGACCCAGACGGCGGTCTCGGCGCTGGCGACCAGCCTGCGCTACGTCGTGCTCATCGCGGCGTTCCTGGCGATCACCTTCGCGCTCGCCGGAGGGGGCGCGGCGGCGGCCCTCAGCGGAGGAGCGCTCGTGGCGGTCGTGGTCGGCTTCGCATCGCAGCGCTTCCTCGTCGACACCATCGCGGGCTTCTTCATCCTCTTCGAGGACCAGTACGGGGTGGGCGACGTCGTCCGCCTCGAGCCCACCGGCTACACCGGCGAGGTCCACACCCTCGGCCTGCGCACCACGGTGCTGCGCGGCCCGGGCGGCGAGCGCATGATCATCCCGAACGGCGCGATCACCGCCGTGCGCCTGCTGCCCGGCGGGCTCCGCCGCCACCGCCTGGAGTTCCTCACGCGCGATCCCGACGCCGTGGCCGCCGCCCTCCACGAGATCGCCGCGCCCCTCGCCCGGGCGGGCGGGCCCTGGAACTCCGAGCCGCGCGTGGTCCGCCACGAGGGGGACGACGGCGTGACGCGGGTGATCGCGGTGGTCGACGTCGACGTGCACCGCGAGGAGGCCGCCGGCTGGCTGGCGGACGCGGTCGCCGCACGCGCCGGCGACGCGCTGGAGGTCCCGCCCCTGCTCGGCCGGGACCCCGGCCGGCGCTGACCCGGTGACGGGCCGCCGGTCCCGGCGGGGCGACGCGCGACGGCGCCGCCCCGCCCCGCTCAGCGCGGAACTCAGACCGCGCGGACGTCCACCAGCTTGATCTTGTAGCTGCGCCGGGCCGTCGCGTTGTAGAGGGTGATCGACTCGCCCTCGTCCAGCGTGACGGTGTCGCTGCCGTCGGGCAGGAGGCCCCCGCTCAGCTTCAGCGTGACCGCGGTGGCGCCGATCGTCTCGACCACGAACTGCTGCGTGTCGGGAGGGATGGCGTCGCCCTCGCGGGCGACCACGGGCTCGCCCGAGATGTCGAAGTCGGCCTCGAGCGCACGCGGGTTCTGCACCGGTGCGCCGGCTCCCGGGTCGGGTGCGGCGGACGGCGGCGGGACGAGCCCGCCGGTCGCGTCGCCGGGCACCGCCACGAGCGGGTCGGTGTTGATCGGCGAGTCGGCCGGGACCGTCGCGCCGGTGTCCACCTCGGAGCTCGAGCCCGCCGTGTCGTCGACCTGCTGGGCGAAGGCGTCGTGGGGGGCGCCGAAGCTGTCGTAGCCGTCGAGCGTCTTGCCGAGGCCGGTGGTGTCCACCGCCCCGGGCGCGCCGAGGGCGGCGATCGCGAGCGACGCCGACTGGTCGGCCCCGACCCCGTTCGCCACCGCGATGGAGGCGTCCGGCGCCGGCACGTCGCCCTGGGCGGACGCGTCGTCGCCCCCTCCCCCGCCGCAACCGGCGAGGAGGAGCGCCGCGGCCGCGAACGCGGCGGCGGGCACGAGGTGGCGGCGGGTCACTGTGAACCTCCGGAGGGCGTCGCGGTTTGCGGGGCGGCGGCGGCCGCCGGATCGGTGGTGGTGGCGGACACGGTGGTGCCCGCGGTGGCCGCGGTGGCGCTCGCGGCGCCGCCGGGCACGCTCGAGAAGGCGACCACGCGGATCGTGGCGACCACCGCGTCGTCGTCTCCGACGGGACCGGACGAGGCCTCGCTCTGGTCGAGGGTCATGTCGATCGCCGTGGTGGCGAAGAGGCGGCCGCCGACGATCGGGCGGTCCTTCTCGTCGACCGCCACCTGACGGTGCAGGCGGTACAGGAAGTCGTCGGTGTCGAAGAAGCGGCCGGTGACGCGCACCTCGAACTCGGTGCCGCGGATCGACCCGTAGTCGCTGAAGCTGTTGGTCTTGATCGAGGTCAGCTCGACGTTCGAGCGGTCGGCCAGGCGCTGGAGCTGCACGACGATGCCGGGCGTCTCGGTCGCGTCGGGCAGGGCCTTGGCCAGGCGCAGACGCTCGGCGGTCAGCTTCGCCGGGCTCACCTCCGACGCCGACAGCCGCGACAGGGTGTCGCGCAGGCCGCCGGTCTCCGACTGCACCTGCTCGAGCTGCGCGCGCTGAGCGCTGAGATCGGCCTTGGCCGGCTTCACCGCGAACCAGTAGAAGCCGCCGACGACGGCGATCGCACCGAGCACGGCGAGCAGGACGAGGTCTCTCTTGCTGACCTTCATGGCGTCACTCCGGTGGTGGCGGCGGCCGGCTGGCCCGTCACCGGGGTGAGGGTCGGGCGGTCCTGCGCGCGCTGATCGATGGGGATGTCGAGGACGAAGTGGATGATCGTGCGGTCGCCGCGGTCCTGGGTCTCGCTGGTCGCGAGCCGGGGCTCACCGAGCCCGGGCACCGTCGCCACCCGCGACATGAGCAGCGCCACCTGGCTCTGGGTGTAGGCGAAGCCGTCGAGGTGGATGCCGCGCGGCACGGCCGAGTTGGCGTTGTTGGGCGTGGCCGCCGCGGCGGCGGCGGTGGTGGTGGCGGCCGGGTCGGTCTCGCCCTTCAGGTTGGTGAGCCACACCTGGCGGGGCATCACGGCCGAGATGTCGCGGACGAGCCGCTCCCAGTTGACGCGCCCCTCCACCAGGCCGACGACGGCGCCGCGGCGGACCGCTTGGGCGGCCACGCGGGCCTGGGCCTGCTGGAAGGCGCCCAGCTGGTCGCGCAGCGCGTCGCGCTCCGCGGACGCCTGGGCGACCTGGTCCTTGACGGTGTTGGCGTCCGCGCGCACCGAGTAGCCCCAGAAGCCCATGCCGCCCAGCACCACGACCGCAGCGGAGGCGGCCAGCGGGGTGCGCATGCCGGCGAAGCCGGGCGTGCGCCGCTGGGTCTGGGGGAGGAGGTTGACGGCCTTCATGACCGCTCCGGCGCGTCGAGCGCCAGGCCGAGGGCGACGGCCGCGCGGGCCGCCAGGTCGGGGGTGAGGCCGCCACCGGAATCGAGCTGGCCTGCCGGATCGCCCAGCACCACCGGGATCCCGAGCCCCTGCTGGAGGTAACGGTCGATGCCGTTGCACAGCGAGGTGCCGCCCGAGATGACCAGCGAGCCGATCGGCCGGGCGAACGTCTGCGAGCGGTAGTACTCGAGCGAGCGGCTGATCTCGCGGACGAGCGGGCGGGCGCCGAGCGCGAGGGCGTGACGCACCTCCGCGACGGTGTCCGCGTCCCAGCCGTCGAGCGGGTCGCCGAGCAGGCCGCAGGCGGTCTTGACGGCCTCGGCCTCCTCGATCGGAAGCCCGGTGCGCTCCGCGACGGCGGTCGTCAGGTGACTGCCGCCGAACCCGACCAGGCGGGTGAAGTGGCAACGCCGGTCGACCGACACGATCATGTTGGTCACCTCGGCCCCGACGTGGCAGACGGCCACGGCCGGCGTGTCCGAGGAACCCTCGTCGATCACCATCGGGGGCGGCAGGAGCGCGCGCAGGATGGCGAAGGCCTCCAGGTCGATGCCCGTGGGCTGCAGCCCGGCCTGCCGCACGGTGGCGACCAGGCCGTCGACCATGTCGCGGTGGGCGGCGACCACGACGTGGCGCTCGCGCTCACCGGCCTCGTTGGCGAACCGCAGCACCGGCTGCGAATCGACCACCGTCTGGTCGGGCGGGATCGGGATCTGCTCGGCCGCCTCGAACTCGACCGCCGCACGGCGCTCGCGGTCGTCGTCGAGGAACGGCAGCTCGATGGTGCGCACCACCACCCGCTGGTTCGCGACGCCCAGGCGGACGCGCTTGCCGGAGAAGCGGGCGGTGCGCCAGAAGCGCTTGATCTCCGCGGCGAGCTCATCCGGACGCACGATCTCGCCGTCGTGGACGAGCCCCGGGGGAAGGGGCTCGACCGCGGCCTTGGCGAGGGTCACCCGCTCGCGTGCGGTCTTGAGCTCGACGCCGGCGATGGAGCTGGAGCCGATGTCGAGGGCTACGACGGTGCTCATGGTCTAGACGTCCGTGTCGGGGAGGGCAGGGGAGGCAACAGAGCGGTGGTCAGCCGAGTCTCTCGGCGTACCACCCGATCATGGCCGGGCCGAACCACAGGCCGGCCAGTGCGCCGGCGGCGAGGAACGGACCGAAGGGCACGGCCATCTTCCGGGCGCGCGACCCGTACCGGGCCAGCAGCGCCACTCCGAGGGCGGCGCCCCCGGCGAAGGCGACCAGGAGCGCCGGGACGACCGACGCTCCGAGCACGGCGCCGAGGAGCAGCGCCAGCTTGACGTCACCGAGGCCCATGCCACCGGGGTGGACGAGCCACAGCAGGAAGAGGAAGCCCGAGGCGCCGAGGGCGGCCGCGACCGAGACCCACCACGTGCGGGGGTCGGAGGCGATCGCGGCGGCCAGGCAGAGCGCCGCGGCGGGCAGGACGATGATGTCGGGGATGAGCTTGTGCTCGAGGTCGATGACCACCACGGGCACGAGGGCGACGCCCAGCAGCGCGGCCGACAGGCCCTCCCAGGTCGGCCCGAAGCCGACGATGGCGCCCGCCGCGAGGCCCGCGCTGGCGAGCTCGATGGCCGGGTAGCGCCAGGAGACGCCCTCGCCGCAGCCACGGCAGCGGCCGCGCAACGCGACCCACGACAGCACCGGGACCAGCTCGAGCGGCCCGAGGGTCCGCGCGCAACTGGTGCAGTGCGAGCGAGGGCTCACGAGCGAGCCGCCCGAGGGCCAGCGCGAGACCACGACGGTCGCGAACGAGCCCAGGGCGAGGCCCATGACTCCGGCGACGATCGCCCAGTAGGCGGTGGGGGCGCCGAGGAGCATCAGCGGATGACGAACCGGTCGTAGACGAGCACGCCGCGCTGGCGGCTCGAGACGTTGGCGAAGCGGCGCTGCGCGTCGCGCGGGACGTGCAGGCGCAGGCGGTGACGGCCCGGCACGAACTTGCCGGTCGGCACCGTGACGTTGAAGCGCCCGGCCTTCGCCGGCGACAGCGTGCGCACCGTCTGCCAGCCGTCGGAGGTGCTCATCTGGATCACCGCGGGGCGCTTCGGGTAGACGCTGCCCTTGACCCTCAGGGCGGCGCGCCGGGCCACGCGGCTGGTCGCGAGGCGGAAGCTCACGCGCGGCGTCACGTCGATGCCGAAGGCCGCGGTGCCCTGGGGGTTCTTCTCGGTCTCCCGCCACACGAGGCGGTAGTCGGCCGAGCGGTTCATCCGCAGGGCGAAGCGGAAGCGGCCACCGGGGCCGGTCGTGATCGAGCCGGCCGCCCGGTAGGTGTCGCTCGGGTAGAGGCGCCGCTCGAGCTGGATCTTGGTCCTCGGCACGCCGGCGCCGTTGTTCTTCAGCTGCCCGCCCACGACCACCTGCGTGCGGTAGTCCACCCGCGAGGGGATCGTGTTCAGGTTGAAGTCCGGCGGGAAGACGCTGCGGAAGGAGCGCGTCGGCGACCACTGGCCGGTGACGTCGCCGCAGTAGTTCGCGCGGACGCGCCAGTAGTGGATGCCCGGCGTGGTGATCTTGGCCTTCGGCGGCACGAGGGCGGTCTGGGCCGTGGAGAGCGTGGCGGCCTCGGTGTCGCTGCCGAAGCTCGGGTCGCGTGCGACCTGGACGTCGTAGGCGCAGGCGCCGGACACCGGCGTCCACTGGATGAGCGGCGAGTAGACGACCGTCGCGCCGTCGTTGGGCGCCTTCTGGGTGGGCCGGGTGGAGGACAGCGTGAACTGCCCGACCGTGCTCCAGCTCTGCCCCTTGTCGCCGCCGTCCACCGCGCGCACCCGCCAGTTCCAGGTGCCCTCGGGCAGGCGCTTCTCCTCGTTGACCATCGAGCCGGGGACGGCGCCGAGGCCGAAGATCGTGGCCTTGCGCGTGGTGCCCGTGAGGAACTGGCCGTTCTGGCTGAGCTCGACGTCGTACTTGGCGATGCCCGGCACCGAGCCCCAGCTCAGGAGCGGTGACTCGCTGAGGACGCCGCCGGAGGCGGGCGACCCGAGGGTGACCCGCGTCTGCTTGCGGAACTCGGCGGTGTCCACGAGGTCCTCGTCGACCATCCAGCCCGGGGCGTCCACGAGCGTGCCCGAGCCCCAGATGACCCGCCAGTGATAGCCGGTGCCGACCGCGTTGTCGGGGAGCGGGACGCGCGACACCCATGAGGTGCTCGAGGTGATCTGGCTCTCGAGGATGTTCGTGAACCCGGCGTCGGCCGCGATGTCCACGCGGTAGATGTTCGCTCCCGCGACCGGGCTCCAGGACAGGATCGGCGAGAGCCCGGTGTCGCTGTCGCCGGTCGAGCTGAGGACGGCGGCGCCGCCGCCTGCGGCCGGCTGCCAGTCGAAGGACCGGTCCGGCGCGGCGGTCCACTTGCCGTAGACGCCGTCGATGATCGGGCGGACGCGCCACCAGTGCTGACCGTTGGTCATCGTGTTGGCCTGCAGCTCGGCGAGGGTCGGGACGAACGCGTTGGCCGAGGTGACGGTGTCGATCTTCAGGGGAGGGCCGACGTAGTTGTGCTGGAGGCTCGTGACCTGGACCTGGTACTTCTGGGCGCCGTCGATGGGCTCCCAGGCCAGGAGGATGTTGTGGGTCGTGGCCCCGTCCGCCGGCGCCAGCTGCGTCGGCCGCGTCCACTCCTTGGTGAAGGTCGAGGCGACGGTCCACGGACCGAGGTTGTCGTTGGGGTCGCGCGCCCGGACGCGCCAGTTGTAGACGTCGTCGGGGAGCGCTCCGACGGCACCGGGGGTCGCGAACGGCTCGGGCAGGTTGGTGCCGGTGAAGACGACGTTGTTGAACTGGTCGCCCGGTGAGACCTGGACGTCGTAGCTCTTGGCGCCCGGGACCGGGTTCCAGAAGAGGTACGGGTTGAGCGCCGTGAAGCTCGCGGAGGCGCCGGTCGGCGTCGCGCTGACGCGCGACCCGGTGATGGTGTTGGGCCAGGTCTTGGCCACGCGGGCGACGTCGCTCCAGATGCCGCGGGTGCCGGCGGCGTCCACCGCCCGCACGCGCCACCAGTAGGCGCCGTCGGGCAGCAGGATCTCGGGCACCGCGATGGGCTGGAACGTCTCGGCCGACCAGACGGTGTTGCTGAAGCCGGGGTTGTCGGCGATCTCCACCTGGTAGCCGGCGGCCTTGGGCACGTCGCCCCAGGTGAGCACGATCGACTGGTCGGGGTAGCGCACGGGGTTCACGGCGCTGTCGGGGGTGAGGCCCGACGGCTGGCTCGAGAGACGGTCCGCCTTGAAGGGCGAGGGCGTCGCGGCGGCCGGGGCGGCCGGGTCGGCGGCCTGGGCCACGACCGGGGCGGCGAGCATGCAGACCGACAGGGCGACGGCGAGGCGGCGGGATCGACGCATGGCCCGGGACGCTACGAACGTCGGCCGCGCGCCGGGCACGCGATCCGTGTCGAGTGCGTGTCGGCTGTTGATCATGTCTCGAGTCCGTTCGAGCGAGGCCACGAGCGCTTCCTTGCGTCGAGTGAAGCCTGGCTCGGCGATCCCGAGGCCAGGACGGGCGAAAGGGGGTTGTGCGGTCCAGCGGTGGAGCCGCGGACCCG
>LNFM01003917.1_pt1 | contig 28338 bp, 27 predicted proteins | sample 596031 | NCBI WGS metagenome assembly LNFM01 (sample SAMN04254537, study PRJNA301005) | activated carbon metagenome | isolation source: dual media filters at the Ann Arbor, Michigan drinking water treatment plant | place: USA: Ann Arbor
TGCCGGCCCGGAAGTGTTCGACGTCGGCGTGAGCGACGACGGGAACGCAGCCTTGGTCGGTAGCCTCATTGCCCTTCTTGGTATCGAGGGGGAGCCGCTGGGCCCGCTGCAGACCCGAGGCCTGGCGCCGGATGGCGACACGTTGTGGACGGAGGATCTCGAGTCGTTCCCCTACCTCGAGCCGTACGCGCAGCGCCTGGCCGTGGACTCGGAGGAGAACATCATCGTGGTCGCGAATTTCCGTGAGGGGACCTCGGCCCAGGCCTGGGCTCGAAAATTCAGTCCGAACGGCACGGTGATGTGGACGCGCTTGCTCGATGGAGGCGCGGGACACGACTTTGACCGCTGGCTCGGCGTTGCCGCAGGCCCCGACAACGAGGTCGCGATCGTGGGCGCGGTAGACGACGAGGCGTGGATCCGCCTGTACGACCAAGATGGCGCTGAACAGTGGACGCTCGCGGGAGGAGCGGCCGGCAGCGCGGTCATCAACTCCGCGATCGACGAGGATGGCAACATCGTCCTCGCCGAGGACTCCCAGAACGTCGGCACCATCCGGAAGCTCTCCTCCATCGGCACGCAGCTCTGGTCGGTCGAGATCCCCGACTTCAGCCCCACCGATGTCGCCGTCGACTCGCAGCAGAACATCCTCGTCTCGGGCAACGGGGACGGCGACGGCTGGGTGCGAAAGCTGGCCCCGTGACACCCTCGGGTGCACGTTGCCAGCTCGTCGTCGGTGCCGAGGGCCGGACTTGAACCGGCGACCTAGGGGTTATGAATCCCTCGCTCTAACCACCTGAGCTACCTCGGCAGTGGTGAGGCCCGGCGTTATGCGGCAGGCCGGGACGGCCGTCAAGTCGCGGGACGCCGGTGAGGCGTGGCGGTGGGGTGGGGCGCAGTTCTCGCGTCTGGCTCGTCGTGCGAGGTCCACCGTCGTGCGACCGGTCTGCCCCCGTGCTCGCCGGGCCTGCGGCGACGCCGGGGCAGCCGTGACCAAACACATCGAACCGAAATGAGGGCGCGTGCTAGAGCGATGAGGTCCGCGAGTCCGCGCGCCCTTGCCTGAAGTGGGCCGGCGCCACCGCGACGGAGGTCTCGAAAGCCATGTCACGCGATGTCGTCATCGTCAGTGCCGCCCGCACGCCCATCGGAAGCTTCGGCGGCGCCCTCGCTTCGCTCCCCGCACCCCGGCTCGGGGCCACGGCGATCAAGGCCGCCTTGGCCCGCGCCAACGTCGACGGCGCCGACGTCGGCGAGGTCTTCATGGGCTGCGTGCTCCCGGCCGGGCAGGGCCAGGCGCCCGCCCGCCAGGCCACGATCCACGCCGGCGTCCCGAACCACGTCGGCGCGGTCACGGTCAACAAGGTCTGCGGCTCGGGCCTGCGCACGGTCATGATGGCCGCCAGCGCGATCAAGGCTGGCGACGCCGAGATCATCGTCGCGGGCGGCATGGAGAGCATGTCGAACGCGCCGTACTACCTGCCGCAGGCGCGCACCGGCTACCGCATGGGCCACGGCCAGCTCGTCGACGGGATGATCTTCGACGGCCTGTGGGATCCGTACAAGGACTACCACATGGGCATCGCGGGCGAGCTGTGCGCCAGCGAGCGGAAGATCGATCGCGAGCGCCAGGACGCCTTCGCCACGGCGAGCTACCAGCGCGCGCAGCGGTCGGTCCGCGAGGGCCTGTTCAAGGACGAGATCGTGCCGGTCGAGATCGCGGGCAAGAAGGGCGACACCACGATCGTCGCCGACGACGAGGAGCCGTTCCGCGGCGCCATCGACAAGCTCGCGGGCCTGCGCCCGGCCTTCAAGAAGGACGGCACGATCACGGCCGGCAACGCCTCGACGATCAACGACGGCGCCGCCGCCCTCGTGGTGATGAGCGCGGACGAGGCCAAGCGCCGCGGCCTCGCGCCGCTCGCCCGCATCGCGGGCTACGCCGGCGCCGCGGGTGCCCCGGAGTGGTTCACCACCGCCCCGGCCAAGGCGATGCAGAACCTGCTGACCAAGACCGGGCACAAGGTCTCCGACGTCGACCTCTGGGAGATCAACGAGGCGTTCTCGGTCGTCGCGCTCGTCAACCAAGACGAGCTCGGCATCGCGCCCGACCGTCTCAACGTGCGCGGTGGTGCGGTGGCCCTGGGTCACCCGATCGGCGCCTCCGGGGCGCGCATCCTGACGACGCTCGTCTACGCGCTGCGCCAGATGGGCAAGCAGCGCGGCGTCGCCTCGCTGTGCATCGGCGGCGGCGAAGCGGTCGCGCTGATGGTGGAGGTGATGGCATGAGCGCGACCATCGACACGATCGGGGTGCTCGGCGCCGGGCAGATGGGCGGCGGCATCGCGCAGGTCGCCGCGTCGCGGGGCCTGAAGGTCCTGCTCGCCGACATCGATCGCGCCGCGGCCGAGGCGGGCAAGGTCAAGATCGGCAAGGCGCTGGGACGCCTGGTCGAGAAGGGCAAGCTCACCGCCGAGGAGCGCGACGCCGTGCTCGCCCGCATCGAGCCCGTGGACTCGGTCGCCGCGTTCGCGTCGGTCGACCTCGCGGTCGAGGCCGCGACCGAGAACATCGAGCTCAAGAAGAAGCTCATGATCGGGCTGGACGCCGCGTGCAAGCCCGGGGCGATCCTCGCCACCAACACCAGCTCGATCAGCATCACGCTGCTCGCCGCGACGACCAAGCGGCCCGAGCACGTCGTCGGGATGCACTTCATGAACCCGGTGCCCGTGATGGAGCTGGTCGAGGTCATCCGCGGCCTCGCCACCTCGGACGCCACCTACGACGCGACGATCGCCCTGGCCACGCGCATGGGCAAGCTCACCGTCACCAGCAAGGACTGCCCCGGCTTCATCGTGAACCGCGTGCTGATCCCGCTCATCAACGAGGCCTGCTTCGCGCTGCAAGAGGGCCTGGGCACCGCGGCGGACATCGACCTCGGCGTGAAGAAGGGCCTGAACCACCCGATGGGGCCGCTCGAGCTCGCCGATCTGATCGGGCTCGACACCTGCCTGGCGATCGCGGACGTGCTGCACCAGCAGCTCGGCGACGACAAGTACCGCGCGGCGAACAACCTGCGCATGCACGTCGCCGCGGGCTGGCTCGGCCGCAAGACCGGTCGCGGCTTCTACGATTACGGGAGCCGGTGACGGCGATGGCCTACGAGACGCTCCTGGTCGAGGACCGCGGTGCGGTCCGCGTCGTGACGGTCAACCGCCCGACCGTGCTCAACGCGATCGATGCCCAGGTGATCGCCGACCTCACGGCGGTCCTCGAGGACACCGCGAGCCGCGAAGGCGTGCGCGCGCTGATGCTGACGGGCGCGGGCGAGAAGGCGTTCGTCGCCGGGGCCGACATCGCGGCGATGCGCGAGATGACCCCGGAGCAGGCCCTGGCGTTCGCCGCGCGTGGCCACGCGGTCGGCGATCTGCTCGCGGGCCTGCGGATCCCGACGCTCGCGGCCGTGAACGGCTTCGCGCTCGGGGGCGGCTGCGAGCTCGCGCTCGCGTGCGACTTCATCTACGCCGCCGAGCACGCCAAGTTCGGTCAACCCGAGGTCAAGCTCGGGGTGATCCCGGGCTTCGGCGGCACCCAACGGCTGTCGCGACGCGTCGGCCTGGCGCGGGCCCTCGAGCTGTGCCTGACCGGCGCCATGATCGACGCCAACGAGGCGAGGCTCCTGGGCCTGGTCAACCGCGTGGTCCCGCGCGCCGAGCTCGCGGCGGCCGCGATGGCGACGCTCGAGACCATCGCCCAGATGGCCCCGCAGGCGATCGCGACGTGCAAGGCCGTGCTGCACCGCGGCGCCGACCTGCCGCTGTCCGACGCGAACCGACTCGAGCGCGAGGGCTTCGCTGCGCTGTTCGCCACCGCGGATCAGAAAGAGGGCATGGCCGCCTTCTTGGGCAAGCGCCCGGCGAGCTTCACCGGCCGCTAAAGGCCTCGCGGCGTGCTGACGCCGCGGCGCCGTCGCCCCGTCGGGGTGGCCCGCGCCGCAGGGACGCGGTACGCTCCGGCGCGGCGATGGACCTGACGCTCTCCGAGGAACACGAAGCGCTCGTGCGAATGGTGCGCGAGTTCGCCGTCCGCGAGGTCAAGCCCGCGGCCGCCGAGATCGACCGTCACTCGCGCTTTCCCTCGGAGCTCGTCGCCCGCATGGGCGAGCTCGGGCTCATGGGCATCGAGGTCCCCGTCGAGTACGGCGGCAGCGGCCTCGACCCGATCGCCTACGTGCTCGCGATGGAGGAGGTCTCCGCCGCCTGTGCGTCGACGGGCGTCATCATGAGCGTGAACAACTCGCTGGTCTGCGACCCGCTGGTGAAGTTCGCGACGGAAGCCCAGAAGACGCGCTGGCTCGAGCCCCTGGCCTCGGGTCGCAAGCTCGGCTGCTTCATGCTCTCGGAGCCCGAGGCCGGCTCGGACGCCGCGGCGCAGCGCACGGTCGCCGTGCCCGACGGCGACGGCTGGATCATCGACGGCACCAAGAACTGGATCACCAACGGCCCCCAGGCCGACACGGGGATCCTGTTCACGATGACCGATCGCGCCGCGGGCCACCGCGGCATCACGGCCTTCGTCGTCGACCTGAACGCGCCCGGTGTCACGCGTGGGCACAAGGACGACAAGCTCGGCATCCGCGGCAGCCACTCGTCGCAGGTGGTGTTCGAGGGCTACCGCGCCGGGCCCGAGCAGCTGCTCGGCAAGGTCGGCGAGGGCTTCCGGGTCGCGATGTCCACGTTGGACTGCGGACGCATCGGGATCGCCGCGCAGGCCCTCGGGATCGCGCGCGCGGCGTTCGAGACGGCGGCCGCGTACGCCTGCGTGCGCCGGACGTTCGGCAAGCGGGTCATCGATCACCAGGCCATGGGCTTCATGCTCGCGGACATGGAGACCGAGCTCGAGGCCGCGCGGCTGCTGACGCTGCGGGCAGCCGCGGCCAAGATGGCCGGGCGCCGGCACAGCCGCGAGTCGTCGATGGCGAAGCTGTACGCCTCCGAAACCGCGAACCGCCTGGCCAAGGCCGCCATCCAGATCCACGGCGGCAACGGCTACGTCACCGAATTCCCGGTCGAGCGTTTCTACCGCGACGCGAAGATCACCGAGATCTACGAGGGGACCAGCGAGATCCAACGCCTGGTGATCGCTGCCGACCTCCTCAAGGCCTGACCCCAAGGAGACCCGCCATGAGCCGCATCCACGCCACGTCGCTCGCGTTGCTGATGTCCGTCACCGCGCTCGGCGCAGTCGGCTGCAAGAAGCAGGACACGGACAGCCCGGACGTCGCCGGAAACTTCCGCGATCAGAACAAGTACAAGGGCGACATCGTCACCGGCACCTACGCCGACAAGCACGACGACCAGGGCAAGGGCATCCAGCCCAACACGCTGCGGTCGATCGAGGACACGATCAACAACAGCTACGAGAAGGACTTCTCGCGCTGCCTCGAGGACGAGATGGCGGTGGCCGACACCCGGTTCATGCGCTCCGCGTTCAGCGTCGAGTTCAAGATCGACACCTCGGGCAAGTCGAGCAACGCGAAGATCCTCCGCATCTGGCTGAAGAAGCAGAACGCCAAGGGCACCGACATCGGGGAGGTCCCGGCGGACAACCTCGGCAAGTGCATCGTCGACGCGATCAGCCAGTGGGTCTTCGATCCGGCCCCCGAGGTCGATCACATCCACACGTATCAGGGCCAGATCGGCGAGGCGTTCTAGCTCCGATGTTCGACATCGAACCCGATTCCGTCGAGCACGAGGTCCGGGCGCGCGCGCGGGCGATCGCCGCCGAGATCCTCCGGCCGCGTGCCGCAGAGCTGGACCTTCGCGGCGGCTTCCCCCGCGAGAGCGTGCTGGCGCTGTCGGCCGCGGGCCTCATGGGCGTCAACGTGCCGCGCGAGCTCGGTGGGCTCGGGGCTGGCGCGCTGTCGTACAGCGTCGCGGTCACGGAGCTGGCCCACGCGTGCGCGGCGACCACCGTCGCGCTGTGCGTGAACAACATGGTCGCCGAGGTGGTGACGCACTTCGGCACGCCGGAGCAGCGCAGCGTCCACGTCCCGAAGCTCTGCAACGGCGAGCACGTCGTGGGGGCGTTCGCGCTCTCCGAGGCGGGTGCCGGGAGCGATCCGGCGGGCATGCGCACGCGGGCGCAGCGGACGGACCGCGGCTGGGTCATCGACGGCAGCAAGCTGTGGATCACCTCGGGGAGCGACGCGGGCCTGTTCGTCGTGTGGGCCAAGACCAGCGACGATCCGGGCGCGCGGGGCATCTCGACGTTCCTCGTGCCCGGCGACACACCGGGGCTCACGCGCGGCAAGCCCGAGCACAAGCTCGGCCTGCGCGGCAGCACCACCTGCGCGATCGAGTTCTCCGGCTGCGAGGTCGGCCCCGACGCGCTCCTCGACGACGTCGGCAAGGGCTTCCGCGTCGCGATGATGGCCCTCGACGGCGGTCGCATCGGCATCGCGTCGCAGGCCATCGGCATCGGTCGCGCGGCGACCGAGGCGGCCTCGCGCTGGGCGACCGAGCGCTACGGGGTCCACGGTGTGCCCCAGGGCGTATCGTTCGCGTTGGCCGACAGCGCCACCGAGCTCGACGCCGCGGCGCTGCTCACCCTGCGCGCGGCGTGGCTCAAGCGCGAAGGCCGGCCGTTCTCGCACCAGGCGAGCATGGCCAAGCTGATGGCGAGCGAGAAGGCGTTCGCGGCGTGCAACCGGGCGCTGGCCTTGATGGGGCCCGAAGGGCAGGACCGCGACTCCCCGGTCGAGCGGTTCTTCCGCGATGTCCGCGTGACGATGATCTACGAGGGCACCAGCGAGGTGCAGCGCCTGGTCGTGTCCCGCGACATCGCGAGGCGCTTCGAGGAGGCCCGGTGAACTGGTCACCCCACGTCGAGGCGCTGCTCGGCGCCGTCGGGCCGCTCGGCAACCGCGAGTTCGCCCCGCACGCGGCGCGCTGGGACGACGCGGGCCTCGACGCCGGGCTCGCCGCGCGGTGCAGCGAGTGGGGCCTGTTCGGCCTCAGCGCGCCCGAGGCCAGCGGCGGCGCGGGCGTCGGTATGCTCGGGACGGTCGCGGTGGTCGAGGACATCGCGGCGCACAGCGGATCGCTGGCGATCCGGGTCGCGATCCACGAGGCCGCGGCCGTGGGCCTCGCCCTGGGCCTCGGCGACGACGAACTCCTCGCGAGGGCGCTGGGGGGCGACGGCTTCGTCGGCTGGTGCGGGGCGAGCCGTGGACTCTCGGCGCGTGCCGAGTCGCACGTTCGCCTGCAGGGCGCGGCGCGGATGGTCCCCGCCGACGGCGACGTCGTCGCGGTCGGGCAGGGGCCCGAGGGCGCAGTGGTCGGCTTCGTGCGCGCCGCGGACGTGGGCGCGCGGCGGGCCCGTTCGGCCTCGGGGCTGTGCGCGGCGGGCTGGGCCGACCTCGAGCTCGACGCCGAGGCCACGCACGCCGGCGACGACGCGCTGGCGCGGCGCCTCTCGGCGCGGGTCTCGGTGGGTGTCGCGGCGACGGCCTGCGGCCTGGCCCGCGCGGCGATCACCCGCGCCGTGGAGTATGCGAGGGTCCGCGAGCAGTTCGGGCAGGCCATCGCGAACTTCCAGGCCATCCAGTGGAAGCTGGCGAACAGCGCGACCGAGCGCGATGCGGCGTGGATGCTGACGGTGAAGGCGGCGGCGCGCCTGGATGCGGTCGCGGACGATGCCGCTGACGCGGCGGCGCGGGCCCAGCTCGCCGCGGTGCGCAGCGCGGTGGCGGCGTGCTCCGAGGCGCTCCAGGTCCACGGCGGCTACGGCTACACCCGCGAGTTCCCGATCGAACGCCTGCTCCGGGACGCACGGGCGTGCAGCGCCATCGATCGCGGCGACGACGACCTTCGCGCCGCCGTGGTGCCAGGCATCGTCGCCCGCTTCGCCTGACGTCCGCCCCGAAACGATCGGAGGGCACATCGGTCGCGACCGACATGCCCTCCTCGGGACGAGCGAGCGTGGGGACGGTTCAGCGCGAGACGATGGCGTAGCTCGAGAAGTACAGGACGGAGGCGGAGAGGAGCTCGGCGTCGGCGTCGACGTCGCGGTCGGCCAGGGGCTGCCAGCGGTCGGCCTTCTCGGTGACGAGCACGAGGTCGTCCATCTCGACGCCGGCGAGCTCGAGCGAGCGCGCCTCGTCGCCGGCCGCGAGGTCGTAGGTCAGCGTCGCGGGACGGAGCAGCGACACGCCGGCGGGCTCGATCGCGTAGGCGAGGCCGACGACGCCGGCGGGCGCGTCGTCGATGGCCTCGATCGTGATCTCGACCTCGTCGGACAGGGCGCCGGCCGGGACGTCGAGGGTGACGCGACCGTCGTCCGACATCACCACGCCACCGCGGGGGCCCACGGTCTCGCCCTGCTGGTCGCAACCCGCGAGGAAGGACAGGGTGAGCACGGCCGCCAGGGTCTTCGTCGTCGCCATGTCCCGCAATGGTGCAGGCGGCGTACCGTGGCGACCCCAGCGCAAGATGCCGGAATCACAGGGCATGGATACAGGTGTCGCCACGGCGAGCCGGCTCGCCCCCCTGGCGACCCTCGTAGCCGTTTGGCGGTCGCCGCCAGGGCATTGGCGCCCACGCGGCCGGCAGGTCACTCGAGACCCAGGTCGGCGACATCGTCCTCGTCGAGGCCGAAGAAGTGCCCGAGTTCGTGCAGCACGGTGACCTCGATCTGCTCGACCAGCGCGTCGTCGTCGGGGGCGATGGCCAGGAGGTTGGCGTAGAAGAGCACGATCCGGGTCGGGCGGACGTCGGCGTGGCCGGCCCGGCGATCGAAGTCGGTCGGGCCCTCGAAGAGGCCGAGCGCTCGGGGATCGAAGCACTCGCGCACCAGGGCCGCGCTGGGCCGGGCCTCGAGCACGACCGGGACGTCCTCGACCCGCTGGGCCAGGTGGCCGGGCAGGGTGTCCAGGGTGCGGCGGGCGTGCTCCTCGATGAACGCGAGATCGTCCGAGGTGCCGACGCCGGCGCGCCGGTCGGCCTGGGCGTCGAGCGCGAGCACGCGCAGGTCGTGCTCGATCATCGTCGCCACCTCGCCGCGGTCCTCGAGGATCCGCGCGATCATGTGGTGGGCGTCGGCGTGGTCGGGGTCGGCCCGCAGCGCCGCCTCGAGGTGGCCGTGGGCCGCGTCGATGTCCCCGTCGTGGATCGCGAGCTCGGCCTGCAGGACCCGGACCTCGGCGGCGTCGGGCGCCAGGGCGACGGCCTCCGCGATCGTCGCGCGTGCGCGCACGACGTCGTCCGCGCCGAGCAGCTCGAGCGCCTCGTCGACGAGGTGCGCGAGGGCTTCGGACAGGGCGCCGGACAGACCGTTGCGGGGGGGTGCCATGGGGCGGCCAGCATGGCGCGTGCGCGCCGGCGACCCAAGCCCAATCGGCGCGGCACGCCGGCGGCGCCGCTCCGAAATCGGCGCGGCCGGATCGGGTATACCCTCCGGCCGCATGGGCTCCACCGTCGAGATCCGCATCCGCACGCTCGCCACGGGCGGCGACGCCGTGGGCCACCGCGCCGAGGCCGACGCCTCGGAGCCGGCCACATGGTTCATCCCCGAGGCGCTGCCCGGTGAACTCGTGCGCGCGCACGCGGCTCGGACCGCGCGCAAGCACGTCGTCGGCGTCATCGACGAGATCCTCGAGCCGAGCGAGCACCGGGTCACGCCCCCGTGCGCGCTCGCGGGGACGTGCGGAGGCTGCGGATGGCAGCATGTCGCGCCGGCCGCCCAGCTCGGCCTCAAGCTCGGCATGGTCAAGGACGCGCTGCGTCAGCTCGGCGTCGAGCCGGTGCTCGGCGACGCGCCGCCGGTCGGCGACGGGCTGGCCTACCGCCGCCGCGCGCGACTGCACTACCGTAACGACGGCGACACGTTCGTGCTCGGCTTCATGCGCAAGCGCAGCGACGAGGTCATCGACGTGCCCGCGTGCCCGGTGCTCACCGCTCCCCTGCGCCACGCGCTGACCCGGCTGCGCAAGGTCGCCGCGCTGCTGCCCGCGCACGGCGAGGTGCATGCGTTGACCGACGGCAAGCACGTCGCGCTCGGGCTCGCGGGCGTGCGCCCCACGGAGGAGCTCCGCGACGCGCTCGAGGCGTGCCTCGATCGGGTGCTCATCGGCGTCGAGCTGCGCGGCGGTCGGGCGCGCATCCGCGTCGGCGCGCCGGTGCTCGAGATCGACGGCGGCGGTGGCCTGCCGCCGATGTCGGCGTCGCCGTTCGTGTTCACCCAGGCCCGCGGCGACGTGAACCGGGCGCTGCTGCGCCACGTGCTCGGCCGCGCGAAGCCCCACGGCAAGCGCGTGCTCGAGCTCTACGCCGGCGCGGGCAACTTCACCCGCGCGCTCGCCCGCGTCGCGAGCCGCGTGTGGACGTGCGACGACGATCGCGAGTCGGTCGGCCTGCTGCGCAAGCTCGCGGAGGCGCAAGGCCTGCCCATCAACGCCAAGCACGGCGACGTCGCGGCCCTCGTGCCGCGCATTGCGGGTGGAGAGACGCGGTACGAGGTGGTCGTCGCCGATCCGCCGCGGGCGGGCCTCGGCACCGAGGCCACCCGCGCGCTCGCGGTGGTCGCCACCGAGCGTATTGTCCTCGTCGCGTGCGACCCCGCGACGCTCGCCCGCGATCTCGCGGTGCTGGTGAAGCACGGCTGGGCCATCGACGAGGTCGCCGTGTTCGACCTGATGCCGATGACGCCCGAGGTCGAGTGCGTCGCGACGCTGCGCCCGCGGGCCGGCAAGGCGCCCGCCAAGGGCCCGGGGTGAGCGCGCTGGCCAAGATCAAGGCCGGCGACGTCGCGCCGGTCTACGTGCTGTACGGCACCGAGCACGCGATGATGCGCGTGTGGATCGAGGCGCTGCGGGCCGCGACGCTCGACGAGAACTTCGCGGCGTTCAACCACGAGCGCTTCGTGGGCCGCGACCTCGAGGGCCCCGGCAAGGTGCTCGAGGCGTGCATGCAGGTGCCGCTGATGGCCAAGCGCCGGCTCGTCGAACTCGACGAGCCCGAGGCGATCGGCAAGGGCCGCGGCCCCGCGAACCCCAAGCTGCTCGACTCGCTCGTCGAGTACCTCGCCGCGCCGAACCCGAGCACGGTGCTGCTCATCACCTCGTCGGGCATCGACGCGCGCTCGCGGCTGGTGACGGCGGCGAAGAAGACCGGCGTCATCGAGAAGTTCGAGGGGCTGCGGCGCAACGACGACGCGGTCGCGTTCGTGCTGACCCAAGCCCGCGAGGTCGGCGTCGCCATCGAGTCCGCGGCGGCCAACGCGATCGTCGAGCGCGTCGGCAACTCGCCCTCGGCGTTGGCCCAGGCGCTCGAGCAGGCGTCGCTCTTCGCGGGCCTGGGCGTGAAGGTGACGCTCGCCCACGTCACCGCGGTGGTGACCGACGCCCGCGACGCGGTGGTCTTCGATCTCACCGACGCGGTCGGCATGGGCCGCCACGAGCGGGCGATCGCCGTGCTCCGCAGGATGTTCTCGCAGGGCGACGGTGGGATGGGCGAGGCGGCGCCGCTCGTGGGCCTGCTCGCCCGGCAGCTGCGGATGCTGATGCTCGCCCACGGCGTCGGCCTGCGCCCCGGCGAGGTCGAGGCGGCCGCTGGCGTCCCGCCGTTCGTGGCCCGCAAGCTCGTCGATCAGGCGCGGCAGTTCGGGCCCGATCGCCTGCGTCGGGCCTTCGGGGCCCTCGTGCGGCTCGACGGCGATCTGAAGGGCGGCAGCTTCGTGGTCTCGCGCGCCGCCGAGCTGGCCCTCGAGCGCTGGATCCTCGAGTCGTGCGACGCGGTCGCCGGCATCGCGCGCCGCTGAACCAACGCGAACGCGGCGGTCGGGAGTCCCGATCGCCGCGTGGCTGCGAGCCGCGTTGCCGCGGCGTGCGAGGCCGCGTCGCCGCGGCGTGCGAGGCCGCGTTGCCGCGGCGTGGGTGGTGGCGCTACGCCGCCTTGACGGCGACGGCGCGGGTGAGACGCGACACGTAGCGCGACGCGGTGTTGCGGTGGATGACGCCCTTGCTCGCGGCCTTCGTGATCGCCGTGACCGCCGCGGGGAGCGAGGCCTTGGCGGCGTCCGCATCACCTCCGTCGAGGGCGCGGCGGACCTTCTTGATGAAGGTGCGCATGGACGAGAGGTGGGTCAGGTTCCGCGCGCGACGCTTGATTCGCTGACGGTTCCGCTTCTCTGCTTGCTTGTGATTGGCCACGGGCGAATCTCGGTTCGGGGGCGCACTCTAACGCCGTGGGGGCGTTGCTTGTCAAGCCGGGTCCGCCGGTGCAGCCTATGGCCCACGTGGGTGAACCGGGCAGGGCATCGAGGGGCGGCATGGCCGCGGGGACCAGGGCGAACCGCAGCGGGGGACCGGGGCCGGACCCTCGGGGCCAAGGGGGCGCCCGAGGGGCGCTGCTGGCCCTGGGCGGCCTCCTGGCGCCCGCCTGCGTCTTCACCCCGCCACCCCCCTTGCCCGAGGAACTCGCGGCCCAGCAGGCGGAGCAGGCCGAGCGGAGCGCCCGCCTGAAGGCCGGCAAGGCCCAGACCCCCGAGGGCGCCGCCGCCGAGGGCCCACGCTTCGCGGCCGGGGACGAGCCCGAGCTCGGGATGACCGACGAGGAGATCCGCGAGTACGCCACCGCCCAGGGCGACCCGGAGGGCGGCGACTTCACCCTCGAGGAGGCCCTCGCCGATCTCCCGGGCGATCCCGGCGGCACCCTCTGGGCGCGGCTCGTGATGGAGCAGGGCGTCCTCGAGTGCGAGCTGCTCCCGAAGGCAGCGCCGCGCACGGTCGCGAACTTCGTCGGCCTCGCCCGCGGCAAGCGACCCTCGCGGGACGCCGAGGGCGTGTGGGCTGCGAAGCCCTACTTCGACGGGACGATCTTCCACCGCGTGATCGAGGGCTTCATGATCCAGGGCGGCGACCCGACCGGCACCGGCACCGGGAACGCGGGCTACGTGATCCCCGACGAGTTCGGCGACGGTCTCTTCCACGATCACCCGGGCCTGCTGAGCATGGCGAACCGCGGCCCGACCACCGGCTCGGCCCAGTTCTTCATCACGCTCGCACCCACGCCCCACCTCGACGGCAAGCACTCGATCTTCGGCCGCTGCACCGAGGCCACGGTCACGCTCGCGGAGCGCATCGCGGCGACCGGCGGGCCCGACGATCGCCCGACGACGCCGCAGACGATCCAGCGCGTCGAGATCCTGTACCGCTGAAGCGGCCGCTCACTTGCCCGCGGGGGATGCCGGGGCTGCGCGTCGGGTCGGCGGGGCCGCGCGCCGCGTCGGTGCGGCGGGGGCCGCCTCGCGCTCGCCCTTGGCCTTCGCGCCGCGCTTGCCCGCCCGCTTGGTCCGCGGCGCCCGCTTGCGCTCGGGTGGCGCCTGGCCCGGCCCGCGATCGATGCGACCGCCGAAGATCGACACGTAGCGCCGGCCGTTCTCGACGCCCGCACCGAACAGTCCGAGCAGCGCGCGCCAGTGGAAGTCGCCCTCGGTCGCGCCGCGGCCCCGCGTCCACCAGCCGAGGCCGGGCCCGATCACGTGCGTGTCGAGCCGCGAGCCGGCCGCGCGGAGGTACGCGCCGGGCACCAGCTGCACCTGCTTGATCCCGCGGCGGATGTCCCACCACGCGAAGGCGCCGAACGTGAACTGGTTCTCGCCGCGCTCGATGTGCCAGACCAGGGGGAACTGCACGAAGTCGAGGTTCTCGCCCTTGCGCCGCTGCACGTAGGCGAGTGGGCCGAGGGCGGTCCATGTCTGATCCTCGCCCCAGTTGTCGTCGCGCAGGAACAGCGGCAGCAGCCACGTCAGGCGGCGCTGCGCGAACGCGTGGCTGTGGAAGAACAGCGGCGGGAAGACGGCGGTCGCGACCTTGTGCTGCTGTCGGACCTGCCACACGACCAGGCCGGCCTCGAAGAAGCGTCGATCCTCGCGGCGGCGCGCGATGAACAGCGGCGGCACCGCGAGGGTCAGGCTGCGATCCTCGAGTCGGTGCGCGCGGCGGAAGTACAGCGGGAACGCCATGAACCGCCGGTGCGTGTTGGTCGTCCGCATCGCGATCGGGCCCGCGTACCACGACAGCACCTTGCCGGGCCGGTTGTGCAGCCCGAAGAGCGGCGTGTACAGCCGCATGCCGGCGGGGTCGCGGTCGTAGACGTACAGCAGCGAACCGTGGGTGCGGCGCCCGTTGCCGTCCTTGCCGTAGAGGAACAGCGGGATGCTGCCCCACAGCGTGTACGTGCACTTCGGATCGTCGTCGGCCAGGTAGCCGCACTTGCGGTGACGGAACAGCAGCGGGACGACGCCGGTGAAGCGCGAGTTCCTCTGGATGCGGAACACGTCGACGAAGCCCGGCGGCGCGAGCGAGAACCGCGTGAAGTTGTAGAGCCGCTTGCCGCCGAACACGAACGGGAACGCGCCCCACGTGCGCCGGCCGTTGGACCGCCGCCGGTCGAACCACAGCGGCGCGGCGACGGTGGTGTGCTCGCCGGTCTTCTTGTTGCGGATGTGGACGATGGTCGGCAGCGACACGAGCCGACGATCGGTCTCGGTGTCCATCCACCACGCGAGGGGCACGACGCCGGTGTGGAGCGACTTGCGGCTGAGGCGGTGGAAGAACGGCCCGGCGATCAGCGTGTGGGTCCGGCGCTGGCGATCGCGCGACCAGAAGAAGCCGACGCCGCCGTCCACGTCGACGCCGCTGGGCTGCCGCTGCCGGAAGTAGAACGGCACCACCGCGAGGTTCTTGCGCGCGCGCTCGCCCCGGATCTCGCGCCGCCAGACCAGCGGCGAGAACATGTCGAGGTCGTCCTTGGGCGAGCGGTGGTGGATCACGAACGGCACCACGCTGACGTTGCGGGTGACGCCGTCGGCGTTGCGCTCGGTCGTGGCCCAGACGAGCGGCGCCACGCCGGTGACCGTGCGGTTCTCGGTCTGACGGCGGACGAACGGGCCCCACACGGCGGTACGCGCCTCGGGGGTCTTGAACACGCCGCCGACCCACGACACGGTGAGCCGCTTGCCGTCGCGATCGCGCCGGTAATAGAAGGGCACGACCGCGGTGTGGCGCTCGGCTCCGCCGTCGCGGACCACGTCCCACACCAGACCCGCGACGCCCATCGTGCGCTGGCCCGGCGCGCTGTGGCGCACGAACACCGGCGACAGCGTCAGGTGCGACTTCTCGCGGACGTTCTGCACGTCGGCGAAGAGCAGGCCGGGCACGATGCCGTAGCGGTACTTGGTGCCCGAGCCCCAGAACACCAGGGGGGCCACGCCGCCGTCGAGATCCTCGCCGCGGCGGTGGTGGTAGAACGGCGCCACGACGAGCGTGCGACGGCGGGCCTCGGGGTCGTGCGCGTGCCAGATGAGCGGCGTGATCACCTGCCAGCGCGTGTTGCCGTGGCGCCCCGCGAGGATGCCCGCCAGGGGGATGCCGCCGCGGATGCGCTCGCGCTCACCGCCGCGCTGCGCGTCGAAGAACCCGAGCGGCCCGAGCACGACCGTGCGTCGCGGCCGATCGCCGTCGGGGCGGTTCACGTGCCAGAACATGCCGAGCACGCCCTGCATCGAGGTGCCGTCGTCGCGGCGGCCGACCCACGTCAGCAGCGGCGGCACGAAGGCGCCGTAGCCCTTGGCCGTGCGCATGCCGCCGCCGAGCACCGTCCACACGCCGGTGCGCTCGGGGGTGCGCCGCGAGAAGCCCAGCGGCGCGAACACGCGGACCATCGTGTCGTTGGCGCGGTCCTGGAACTGGAACCACAGCGGCGCGGCGAAGACGTTGCGCTGCCGCGGATCGGAGTAGACGCCGACGGGACCGACCAGCGTGAAGTCGCTGCCGCGCAGCGTGTTGTGCGTGCGCCACACCAGCGGCGTCGCGGCGAAGATGCGGCGATCGGGATCGCTGTGCGAGAAGGTCAGCGCGAGCGGCACGGCCCAGGCGCTGCGGCCCCGCGCGCGGTCGGTGCGGCGCAGCCACGGAAGCGTCCACAGCTCGTGGCGGTTGCCGAACTCGCTCTCGTGCCACAGGGCGAACGGCGTGACCGCGACCCACTTGCGGCCCTTCAGCCGGTTCTCCGCGCCCATGTACGCGAACGCGAAGTCGAAGCGCTTCATCCCGCGACGGAAGCGATAGAAGGCCGGCGCGGCGACGAACCATCCGCGATCATTCTCGGCGTTGGTGTCGTCGCGGTGCTTGTGCCCGTACCAGAACAGGATCGCCGACACGCCGCGGAAGCCGTCGGGTCGCTTCTGCTGGTAGTGGAACGGCACCACCAAGAGGTTCTTGACGTACTTGGTGCCCCAGGCCCAGACGAGCGGGAACTGGCCGAAGTTGTACTGCTCGCCGATGCGGCGGTAGCCCATCAGCAGGGGCGCGGCGCCCCACACGGTCTTGCGCTCGGAGAAGCTGCCGAAGAACAGGCCGACCGGGCTGAGCCACCGCCGCTTGCCCTCGGCGGTGCCCCACCCGAAGGTGAGCGCGAGATCGAAGTGCAGCAGCTTCTCGGGGTGGTCCTTCGCCGGCGTGCGGTGGACGAACAGCGGCGGGAAGCCGATCGCGCGGGTTCGGTGCGTGTCGTACGTGCGATCGATCCAGAACGGCGGAACCGAGCGCGAGGCCTTCAGCGTCGAGCGGACGTCGCGTCCGGTCTTGCTCGGCGGCGCGGCGGGGGGCGTCGCGTCGAGCTCGGCCCGCGCGTCGCCGGGCGCCGGCGGCGGCGGGGCGAGCAGGGACGACGCGGGGAGCGGTGCGATCGGGGCGGGCGGCGCGAGGCTGAGGACGCCAGCGCCACCGCTCCACGTCCCGGCGGTCGCGAGCACCGGCGTGTCGACGAGCGGGCGAGCGCGCGCGGGGCTCGTGGTCGCGGTGCGCTTCGCGAGTCGCGAGGGCGTCGCCGAGGCCGCCGCGCGCGAGGCCGCCTCGATCGTCGGCGCGTGCAGCCAGACGAGCAGGCCGAGCACTACACACGTGAGCGCGGCGATCGATCGGCCTGCGATGGATCGGGCTTCGCCCTTGGCTGCCGCACTGGGTGTCCCCGTCGGTGCGCGACGCGTTGCGGCCGCGCGCTCGTGTTGGGGAAACTCCACGGGGACGGCGCTCGAATAACGAATCTGGGCCGGGGGGTCAACGCCCGCGGGCTCGGCGACGCCACGGGGTCGGCACGGGACCCGCGCGACGCGCCGCGGCGATGCCGGCTTTGACATGGTGCCCGGCTTCGCCCAGGCTACCGCCCCGTGCGCCCCGCGGCGGTTCCCGATGCCCTCGTCGTCGACATCTCCGCGATGCGGCGTCGCGACGAGACCCATACCTCGCTCGAGCACGAGCTCTCGCCCGCGTGGATGCGCGACGCGCTGCGCGACACGGACGCCGAGGCCGACGCGCCGGCCCACGTGCGCCTGGATCTCGTGGTCCAGGGCGATGGCAGCGTCATCGTCACCGGGGAGCTGCGCGGCGGGTTCCACGTCCCGTGCGCCCGTTGCCTCGATCCCGCGGCCGTGAACGCGGACGGTAAGGTCACGGCGATGTTCGTGCGCGACGGCGCCGCGCACCGCCTCCCCGACGAGGATCGCCGGGACGATCGCGACGGGGACGATCCCGAGGGCGACGACGACGACGACGGCGGTGAAGATCTCTGGCCGTTCGACGGTGTCCGCCTGGATCTCGCCCCGCTCCTGGCGGAGACCTTGAAGCTCGCCTACCCGATGCGGGCCCTGTGCGCCCGCGGTGCCGAGTGCCGCGGGCTGTGCAGCCAGTGCGGGGCCCCACTCAACGAGCAGCCCGCGGACGCGCCGCGGTGCACCGCCTGTGGCGTGCCGTCGCCGCGCGTGCCCGAGGTCGACTTCATCCCGTCGGCCGAGCCCCCGCGGACCGACGCCCTGGCCGAGGCGCTGCGCCAGGCCGAGGCCCTGAAGAAGCTCCGCGAGCCCGAGTGAGCTAACACGCGCAAGGGTGCTTGCGGAACCACGGGTCCCGCCTCTATTCTCCGGCGCCCGAAAGCGCCTATGGCCGTCCCGAAGAAACGCAAGAGCCCGAGCAAGCGCGACATGCGTCGCGCCCACCACGACAAGGTCACCGCGCCGAACCTGTCGCCGTGCCCGAACTGCGAGGAGCTGATGGTCAGCCACCGCGTGTGCCCGGCCTGCGGCTTCTATCGCGGCCGTCAGGTCATCGAGGTCGCTCGAGAATAGGATCGCCCGTGTCGTCCACCGTGATCGCGCTCGATGCATTCGGCGGCGATCACTGCCCGCACGCCGAAGTCCAGGGTGCCGTCGAGGCGGCCCGGGCCGGCGTGTCGGTGTTGCTCGTCGGTGATCGCGAGCCGATCGCCGCCGCCCTGGCCAAGCACGACGGCGCCGCGTCCCTGCCGATCTCCATCCACCATGCGCCCGAGCGCATCACGATGGAGGATCACCCGGGCAAGGCGGTGCGCGCCAAGCCCGACGCGTCGATGCCCACGTGCTTCGACCTCGTGCGCAGGGGCGAGGCCGGCGCGGCGATGAGCGCCGGCAACTCCGGGGCGATGCTCGCCTGCGGCCTCTTCAAGTACCGGCGGATCCGCGGCGTCGATCGCCCCGCGATCGTGACCTCGCTGCCGAACCGCACCGGCTTCACCGCCGTGCTCGACGTCGGCGCGAACGTCGACTGCAAGCCGGTGAACTTCGTGCAGTTCGCGATCATGGGCGCCGCGTACGCCCGCTTCAAGACCGGGCGGCCGCGGCCGCGGGTCGGCGTCCTCTCGAACGGAAGCGAGGACGGCAAGGGCACGGAGCTGACGCGGGCGGTGCACGAGGTGCTCTCGGCGTCGCAGAGCGCCGAGTTCCTCTACGCCGGCTACGCCGAGGGCGAGGGGTTCTTCGACGGGCACTTCGACGTCATCGTGACCGACGGGTTCACGGGCAACGTCGCGCTCAAGGTCGCCGAGGCGACGGGCCGCCTGATCGGGCACTGGCTGCGCACAGCGGTGACCGCCGATCTGCGCAGCAAGCTGGGCGCGCTGCTGCTGCAGCCGGCGTTCGCGAAGCTGCGCGAGAACATGAACCCCGACACGTACGGCGCCGCGCCGCTGCTCGGTGTCGACGGTCCGGCGTGGATCTGCCACGGCGGCGCGAGCCCCTTCGCGATCGCCACCGCGCTGCGGCTCGCGGCGCGCTCCGTGGACGAGGGCCTCGTCGGCGCGCTGACCGAGGCCCTGTCGAGCAACGCCGGCCTCGTCGTCGCGGCCAAGGCCCACGGCGTCGCGGCGCCGACGAAGACCAAGACCGAGACCGAGCAACCAGGGAGCTAGCGATCGATGTCACGCGCGTATCTGTTTCCGGGACAGGGCAGCCAGCAGGTCGGCATGGGCCGCGGGCTCTACGACTCGAGCGCCGCGGCGCGGGCGATCTTCGACGAGGCCGATGCGGCGCTCGGCATGTCGCTGTCGACGTTGTGCTTCGAGGGCCCCGAGGACCAGCTCGTCCTGACCGCGAACACGCAGCCCGCGATCCTCACCTGCAGCATCGCGGCCCTGGCGGCGCTGCGCGAGGCGGGCCTCGAGGCGAGCGATCCCCCGAGCGTCGTGCTCGGCCACAGCCTGGGCGAGTTCTCGGCGCTGGTCGCCGCGGGGGCGCTCTCGTTCGCCGATGCGGTCCGGCTGGTGCGGCTGCGGGGCCAGGCGATGCAGGACGCGGTGCCCGCCGGCACCGGCGCCATGGCGGCGGTGATCGGACTGCCGCTCGCGGAGCTCGAGGCGCTGTGCGCCGAGGCGGCCGAGGGCGAGATCGTGTCGCCCGCCAACGAGAACGGCGGCGGACAGATCGTCGTCGCCGGCCACGCTGCCGCCGTCGATCGTCTGGTCGCGTTGGCCAAGTCACGCAAGGGCAGGGCGGTGCCGCTCAAGGTGTCCGCGCCCTTCCATTGCGCCCTGATGGCCCCGGCGGCCGAGCGCCTCGCGGCGGCCCTCGCCGACGTGAGGATCGGCGCGTCGAGCGTCCCGGTCATCACCAACGTCGAGGCCGAGCCCAACGTCGACGCCGGCCGCGTGAAGGAGCTGCTCGTGCGGCAGGTGACCCACCGCGTGCGGTGGGAGGCCTCGGTGCAGCGCGCGGTGGCGATGGGCGTCACCCATGCGACCGAGCTCGGTCACGGCAAGGTGCTGGCGGGCCTGTGCAAGCGCATCGCGCCCGATCTCGCGGTCGCCGCGTGTGGTTCCCCGGCGGATCTCGATGTGCTAAAGGGTCCGCATGGCCTCTGACGCAGCCTCGCGTCCGCTCCCCGCGTCACTCGATCTCTCGGGTCGCGTCGCGTTGGTCACCGGCGGCGGTCGAGGCATCGGCCGCGCCATCTCCCTGCTGCTCGCCGAGCGCGGGGCGAAGGTCGTCGTCAACTACGCGAAGGGCGAGGCCGCAGCCCGCGAGGTCGCGGCCGCGATCGAAGCATCCGGCGGTGCGGCGTTCGTCGCCGGCTTCGACGTCGGCGACGAGGCGGCGGTCGACGCCGCGATCAAGCAGCTCGTCGAGGCGCACGGCGGCCTCGACATCCTCGTCAACAACGCCGGCGTGTCGATCGACGCGCTGATGATGCGCGCCCGCGCCGAGGACTTCGACACGCTGATCCGCACCAACCTGCGCGGGACGTTCCTGTGCAGCAAGGCGGCGACGCGCCACCTGCTGCGCGCCAAGGACAAGGGCCGCATCGTCAACCTCACCTCGGTGGTCGGCGAGCAGGGCAACATCGGTCAGGCGATGTACGCGGCCACCAAGGCCGGCGTGATCGGCATGACCAAGTCGCTCGCGCGCGAGCTGGCCAGCCGCGCCGTGACGGTCAACGCCGTCGCCCCCGGCTTCATCGACACCGACATGACCCAGGCCGCGCTGCAGGGCGACGCCCGCACCGCGCTGCTCGCCCAGATCCCGCTGGGCCGCGTCGGCGATCCCCGCGAGGTCGCCGAGGCCGTGGCCTACCTGGCGTCGCCCGCCGCCTCGTACATCACGGGGCACGTGCTGCGCATCAACGGCGGCCTGCTCATCTAGCGCCGCCAAGACCGGCCGACCACGAACTTCCCCGATCCGAACCGTCTTCCGGACCGAACCGCGCCGAGCATCATAGGAGCCTGACGATCATGAGTGGTGACATCGAAGCCCGCATCAAGGAAATCATCTGCGAACAGCTGGACGTCAAGCCCGAGGACGTCAGCGAGGGCAAGAGCTTCACCGAGGATCTCGGCGCTGACTCCCTCGCGATCGTCGAGCTCGTGCTCGCCCTCGAGGAGCAGTTCGACGTGAAGATCCCCGACGACGAGGTCGACAAGATCAAGACCGTCGGCGACGCGGTCAGCTACATCAAGGTGCGCAAGGGCAACTGACCCAGCGCGCCGGCGAGCGCCGCCGGCTTGCGCGGGAGCGAGGGTGTGGGCGGGTCGACAGGCCGCCCGCGCCGCACGGACCCCGCGTTCCCAGGCGGCCCCCCGACGACCGGAGGACACGTGGCACGCAGGAGAATCGCGATCACGGGCATGGGACTGGTCACGCCGCTGGGCGTGGGGACCGACACGACGTGGGAACGCGTCCGGGCGGGCACCTCTGGGATCGGCCCGATCACGCGGTTCGACGCCAGCGAGTTCACGACCACCATCGCCGGTGAGGTCCGCGATTTCGATCCGACGCAGTGGATCCCCAAGCGGAACCTGCGGCAGATGGACCGCTTCATCCACCTCGCCATCGCGGCGGCGGACATGGCGGTGAAGCAGGCGGGCGTCGACGTCGACAAGCCGGATCCAGAGCGCTACGGCTGCTACATCGGCGCCGGCATGGGCGGCCTCGGCGTGATCGAGGCGACCTACCGGACGCTGGTCGAGAAGGGCCCGCGCCACGGCATCAGCCCGTACTTCACGCCCTCGGTGATCATCAACCTGGCGCCGGGGCAGATCTCGATCCTCCACAACTGCCAGGGCCCGAACATGTCGATGGTGTCGGCGTGCTCGACCGCGGCGCACTCGATCGGCGAGGCCGCGCGGGTCATCGAGCGCGGCGACGCGGACATCATGATCGCGGGCGGCAGCGAGTCCACCGTGACGCCGCTCGGCATCGGTGGCTTCTGCTCCGCGCGGGCGCTCAGCCAGCGCAACGACGAGCCGACCAAGGCGTGCCGGCCGTTCACCGCCAGCCGCGACGGCTTCGTGCTCAGCGAAGGCGCCGCGATCCTTGTCCTCGAGGGCTACGAGCGGGCGCAGGCGCGCGGCGCCACGATCGTCGCCGAGCTGGTCGGCTACGCCGCCAACGCCGACGCGCACCACATCACCTCGCCCGCCCCAGGCGGCGCCGGTGCGGCCCGCTGCATGGCGCTGGCGCTGCGCGACGCCGGCCTGTCGCCGGAGCAGATCGGCTACATCAACGCCCACGCGACCTCCACCGACGCCGACGCCAACGAGACCGCGGCGATCCGCGCCGTGTTCGGCGCCCACGCGTACAAGCTCGCGGTGAGCTCGACCAAGTCGATGCACGGCCACCTGCTAGGGGCCGCGGGCGGACTCGAGGCGGCGATCTGCGCCCTGTCGCTGCGCGACGGGATCCTGCCGCCGACCATCAACCTCGACGATCCCGATCCCGCCTGCGACCTCGACTACGTGCCGCACGAGGCCCGCCGCGCGTCCTACGAGTACGCGATGAGCAACAGCTTCGGCTTCGGTGGCACCAACGCCGCGTTGATCCTGCGCAAGGTCCAGTGACGATCATGCGGTTGGTCTTCGGCAGCGATCATGGTGGTGTGACGCTCCGACGCCACCTCGCGGAGATCGCCCGCGAGCTCGGGCACGACGTCGTCGCCGAGCTGGGGGCCACCGACGAGTCGCACTCCGTCGACTACCCCGACATCGCGGTCGCCGTGTGCAACGAGGTGCTCGCGGTGTCGGGCAGCCTCGGCGTGCTGGTGTGCGGCACCGGTCAGGGCATGGCGATGGCGGCCAACCGCGTCCCGGGGATCCGCGCCGCGGTGCTCTCCGACGGTTTCAGCGCCGCGATGGCGCGCGCCCACAACGACGCGAACGTGCTGTGCCTCGGGGGCCGCGTCGTCGGGCTCGGGCTCGGGCGCACGCTGCTGGTGACGTTCCTCGACGCCACGTTCGAGGGTGGCCGCCACGGCCGCCGCGTCGAGATGCTCGACGCCCTCGAGCGGCGCTGAGGAGCCGGCGATGCGCTGTCCGGTCTGTCGCAACCCCAACACCAAGGTCCTCGACTCGCGCGATGGCCGGGATGCGACCTCGATCCGACGGCGGCGGCAGTGCGAAGGCTGCGGCCATCGGTTCACGACGTTCGAGCGCATCGAGGAGAACCTCCCGGTCGTGCTCAAGCGCGGCGGCGGGCGGCAGCCCTTCGATCGCAACAAGCTGCTCGGCGGGCTCAAGCTCGCGTGTCGCAAGCGGCCGGTGAAGCCCGATCAGCTCGAGACCTTGGTCGCGCAGATCGAGCAGTGGGCGTTCACGCGGGGCGACCGCGAGGTCTACGCCACGGAGATCGGCGAGCGGGCCATGCACTACCTGCACGATCTCGATCCGGTCGCGTACGTGCGCTTCGTGTCGGTGTATCGCAGCTTCGAGTCGGTCGAAGAATTCGAGCGGCTGCTCCACGAGATGGAGAAGGCCGAGCGCGTCGACCCCGAGGGACAACGCACGCTGTTCGAGGCGGCGGCCGCCCGCGCGAACGCGGCCAAGGCCGAGGGACGTGATCGTGGCGAGGGTGGCTGACGACGCGGCCGGCATGGCGCTCGCGGTCCGCTGGGCGCGGCGCGGGCTCGGCTCGACGTACCCGAACCCGTGCGTCGGCGCGGTGATCGTGCGTCGCGGCGAGGTCGTCGGCGCGGCCCACAGCGCGGCGACCGGGGGCCCGCACGCGGAGGTCCGCGCGATTGCCCGGGCGGGCGCGCGGTGCCGTGGGGCGACGCTGTTCGTGACGCTCGAGCCGTGCTGCCACCAGGGGCGCACGGGGCCGTGCACCGAGGCCATCGCCGCCGCCGGCGTCGCGAAGGTCGTCGTCGGCGTCCGCGATCCCGCCGCGCACGCCTCGGGCAAGGGCATCGCGCGGCTGCGTCGGCTCGGCATCGAGGTGGTGGAGCTCGCGTCACCCGAGCCTTCGGCCGTCCACGCGCACTACCTGCACCACGTCCGGACCGGTCGGCCGTTCGTCACGCTCAAGGCGGCGGTCGGGATCGACGGCCGCATCGCGGTGTCGACCGGCGACAGCAAGTGGATCACGTCCGATGCGGCGCGCCGCGATGCGCACCGACTCCGCGCGCAGCACCACGCGATCGCGGTCGGGGTCGGCACGGTGGCGAGTGACGATCCGCGGCTCGACGTCCGGCTCGTGCGCGGTCGCTCGCCGATCGCGGTCGTGTTCGACACCCGCCTGCGCGTGCTCGCGAAGGGCAAGGCGACCCCGGCGGTGCTGCGCCCCGGCACACTCGTGCTGCACGGGCCCGAGGTCGCAGCCGCGGCCCTCGCCCGCGTGCGCGCGACCGGGGCCGAGCCGGTCGCGATCGGGCTCGACGCGCGGGGGCACGTCGACGTCGAGCTCGCGCTGGTCGAGCTCGGCCGCCGCGAGATCCGATCGCTGCTCGTCGAGGGTGGCGGCACGCTGCACGGCGCGTTCGTCCGCGCCGCGGCGTGGCAGCGCTGGATCGTCTACACCGCGCCGCGGCTCCTCGGTCGCGGACCGACGCTGTGCGACGGCGTCGAGTGGGCGCGGGTCGTCGACGCGCCGCGCCTGCTGCGCGAGGCGGTCCGACCGCTCGGTGGCGACCTGCGGTGCGACTACGTGCCGGCGCCGGCCTCGGCGGGGCCTCGCTCCGGGGCGCAGGTGGGGCCGGAGCCGACGCCGCGGGCGACGGGCCCCGCCGCGGCTGTGAAGCGCGCGCGCCTGCGGTAGAACCCTGGCGATGTTCACCGGGCTGGTTCGAACCGTCGGTCGCATCGCGGCCCTGCAGGCCGGGCCCGAGGCGCGGCGGCTCGTCATCCACTGCGACCTCGCGGCATCGGAGCTCGCGCTCGGGGCCAGCGTGTGTTGCTCGGGCGTGTGCCTCACCGTGGTCGCGAGCGCTCCGGGCAGCTTCGAGGTCGACGTCGCGTTCGAGACCCTGCGGCTGACGACGCTCGGATCGCTCGGCGTGGGTGCGCCGATCAACCTCGAGCCGTCGCTGCGGGTCGGCGACGCGGTCGGTGGTCACTTCGTCAGCGGCCACGTCGACGGCCTCGCGACGCTGCGCTCGAGCGCGCCGCGGGGCACGGCGCGCGAGCTGTGGTTCGACGTCCCCGAGGCGCTGCTCGCCTTCGTCGCGCCCAAGGGATCGATTTGCCTCGACGGCACCAGCCTCACCGTCAACGACGTCGACGCCCGCGGCGCGATGGTCGGCATCATCCCGCACACCCTCGAGGTGACCACGCTGGGCACGCTCGTGCCGGGCGCCCACGTCAACCTCGAGGTCGATCTGCTCGCGCGGTACGTGGCCCGCGTCCTCGACGTCGGCCGACGCACGGGCGGCGTCACCATCGACATGCTCGCCGACGCCGGCTACCCCGGCGTCCCACCCAAGGGGACCCCGTGACCACTTCGTTCGAGACCGTCGAGTCCGCGCTGCGCGACATCCGTGCCGGCGCGATGGTCGTCCTCGTCGACGACAAGGACCGCGAGAACGAGGGCGACCTCGTCGTCGCCGCGGAGCACTGCACCGCGGAGCACGTGAACTTCATGTGCAAGTACGGCCGCGGGCTCGTGTGCCTCGCGCTCGCCCCCGAGCGCGTCGAGACCCTGCGCCTGCCGATGATGGTGCGCACCGATCCCGGCGACATGGGCACGGCGTTCACGGTGTCGATCGAAGCTCGCCACGGCGTGACCACGGGCATCAGCGCGGCCGACCGGGCGCAGACCATCCGCGTGGCCTCGGATCCGGCGTTCGGGCCCGAGGACCTCGTGAGCCCGGGGCACATCTTCCCGCTGCGGGCGCAACCCGGCGGTGTGCTCGTGCGCTCCGGTCACACCGAAGGCGCCGTCGATCTCGCGCGGCTCGCCGGCCTCCGCCCAGCCGGGGTCATCTGCGAGATCATGCGCGACGACGGCGAGATGGCGCGCATGGACGACCTCGAGCGCTTCTCGGCCGAGCACCGCCTGCCGATCCTCTCGATCGCGGACCTCATCGAGTACCGACTGCAGCGCGAGACGCTGGTCGAGGAGGTCGCCCACGCGCCGCTGGCGTCGGCGGCACTCGGGCTGTCGGAGGCGCAGGGGTGGATGGTGCGGACGTTCCGCTCGAGCGTGCCGCCGTTCGTCTACTACCTCGCGCTCTGCAAGGGCGATCTGCACGGGGCCCGACCGACGCTCGTGCGGGCGCAGCGGGCGTCGGTGCTCGGCGACGTCTTCGGGTTTGGTGAGGACTCGGGTCGACGCATGCGCGCGGCGCTGCGGCAGATCGATCGCGCCGGCGCGGGTGTGTTCCTCTACGTCGTCGCGCCGGGCACCGACGATCTGGCGCCCGTGCTCGATCCGGCGGGCGAGCCAGGGGCGGGCCTGCGCGGGCTCAAGCCGGCCGAGCGCGGCTTCCGGCAGTTCGGTCTCGGGGCGCAGGTCCTCGCGCGCCTCGGACTCGAGCGCATCTGCGTCATCACCGACAACCCGCGCAAGATCATCGGCCTGCGCGGGTTCGGGATCGAGGTCGAGGGTTCGGTGCCGCTGTCGACCTCCGGAGACACGCCGTGATCGCGCCGACCCGCGTGCTGCTCTGCGTCACGGGGGGCATCGCCGCGTACAAGGCCCCCGAGCTCGTGCGGGCGTTCATCGCCGCGGGCTGCGAGGTGCGCGTCGTCATGACGGCGGCCGCGAAGGCGTTCGCGACCGAGCTGTCCCTCGCGACGGTCAGCCGGCACCCGGTGCGCAGCGAGATCCTCGACGTGTCCGAGGAGGGGCGGGTGGGGCACATCGAGCTGGCCGACTGGCCCGAGGTCGTCGTCGTCGCGCCGGCGACCGCCGACGTCCTGGCCAAGGCCGCCGCGGGCCTCGCCGACGATCTCGTCTCGGTGATCCTGCTCGCGACCCGGGCGCCGGTGCTGTTCGCCCCCGCGATGAACACCAACATGTGGCGCCACCCCGCGACCGTCGCGAACCTCGGCGTCCTCGCGTCGCGCGGCGCGGCGTTCGTCGGGCCGGACGCCGGCGAGCTCGCGTGCGGCTGGATCGGCGCCGGACGCATGATCGATCCGGCGATGATCGTCGACGCTGCGCGCGGACGCGTCGCGGCGCCGTGGCGTGGGCGTCGCGTGCTGGTCTCCGCCGGGCCGACCCGCACGTGGATCGACGCCGTGCGCTTCTTCTCCAACGCGTCGACCGGCGCGATGGGCTTCGCGATCGCGGCCGAGGCCGCGCGTCGCGGCGCCGACGTGACGCTGGTCGCGGGCCCGGTCGAGCGTCCGACGCCCGCGGGCGTGCGTCGCCTCGACGTCGAGGTCGCGGACGAGATGCTCGCGGCGATGGACGCCGAGCTCGCGTCGGCCCCCGGACAGCTCGTCGCGATGGTCGCGGCGGTCGCCGACCTCGCCCCGTTGGTCGGCAGCCCCGACAAGCTCGACAAGGCCGACCTCATCACGACGATCGCGTCGGCGCCGTGGCGCCGTGGCGTCGATGTGCTGCAGACGCTGACCGAGCGCCACCGCGAGCGCGCGTACTTCCTCGGCTTCGCCGCGCAGACCGCCAGCGGTGACGCGGACACCGTGCGCTCCGAGCTGCTCGCCCGGGGGGCGGCCAAGCGCGTCGCCAAGGGCGCGCACGCGCTGTTCGTCAACCGCGTCGGGGTGGCGGACTCGGGCTTCGCGACGGACACGAACACCGGACTGCTGCTCGTCGGCGACGAAGTCCACGACGCTGGCGCGCCGCGGCTCAAGCCCGAGCTCGCGGCATGGCTCCTCGATCGGCTCGATGGCCCGTGGACGCACGAGCGACTCGGAGGCTGACCGATGCACCCGCGGATCCTCGCCCGCCAATTCGCCGCGACGCTCGCGGAGCTCCGCGAGAGCTGGGACGTGCAGTATTGGCCGGGGGGCGCGATGCCACGCCCCGCGGTGCCCGACGAGGCATCGACGGCGGGCGCCGACGCCCCACCGGTGTCGGAGGTCGCCCCATCGCCGCAGACGGCCGAGCCCGCGACGCCAGCGCCGGCCGCTCCTGCGACCACCACCCGCCTCCCGGTCGCCGGCGAAGTACGTGCCCAGGCCAAGCAGTGGACCGCGGCCACCAAGCTCGAGTACCTGCGCACGCGCAACGTCGGCGACTGCCAGCGCTGTGGGCTCGCGCGCACGCGGACCAACATCGTGTTCGGCGTCGGCAACCCCG